>Ga0070700_100001469_pt1 | contig 11727 bp, 7 predicted proteins | sample KBSK5101metaG_FD_65456 | JGI IMG/M metagenome (GOLD analysis project Ga0070700, IMG submission 65456) | Corn, switchgrass and miscanthus rhizosphere microbial communities from Kellogg Biological Station, Michigan, USA - KBS K5-10-1 metaG | ecosystem: Host-associated > Plants > Roots >...
TAGAGCCCGGCGTGGATGACGCCGCTGTTGTGCGTGCTGGTGTCCATGCCGGGACGGGGATGGCGCTCGAGCACGCAGACCGAGAGCCCGCGCTGCGCGATCGCGCGCGCGGAGGCGAGGCCGGTCACGCCGCCGCCGATGACCGCTACATCGATCCGTTCCAAAAGGGAGCTCCAGACAAGTATGTAGCGCAGCCCTTCAGGCTGCCGCGCTCATGTAGCGCAGCCCTTCAGGGCTGCCGCGCTCATGTAGCGCAGCCCTTCAGGGCTGCCCCGCTCGTTCCACGCACGAAGTTCGAAATATGGGTCCGATTCACGCCGACGGCGGGATCAGCCGGGCCGTACTGTTGACGTTCAGGCTTGGCACGACGAACTGGCAGCCCTGAAGGGCTGCGCTACGAGTGAGCGGGCAGCCCTGAAGGGCTGCGCTACGAGTAACAGGCAGCACTGCCGCCTTTGTGACCTGCATGGACGTGCTAAGATCGCGCGGCTATAGATGTCCAAACGCGCCATTATCACCGGAATTACCGGCCAGGACGGATCCTACCTCGCTGAACTGCTGCTGACGAAGGGATACGAGGTGGTCGGCGCGGTGCGGCGCGCGAGCGCGCCGAACTTCTGGCGGATCCAGCACCTGCTCGATCGCATCACCATCAAGCCCGCCGACCTGCTCGATCAGCTCTCCCTCATCCGCCTCATCGACGAAGTCCGGCCGCACGAGCTCTACAACCTGGCGGCGATGTCGTTCGTGCCGGCGTCGTGGGATCAGCCGCTGCTCACCGGCGAGTACAACGCCCAGGGCGTGACCCGCATCCTCGAGTCGGTCCGCCAGGTCGATCCGTCGATTCGCGTCTACCAGGCCTCGTCGAGCGAGATGTTCGGCAAGGTGCGCGAAGTGCCGCAGACCGAGCTGACGCCGTTCTACCCGCGCAGCCCCTACGGCGTGTCGAAGGTGTTCGCGCACTACATCACCGTCAACTACCGCGAGAGCTACGATCTCTTCGCCGTCTCGGGGATGCTCTTCAACCACGAGTCGCCGCGGCGCGGGCTCGAGTTCGTCACCCGCAAGGTCACCGACGGCGTCGCGCGGATCAAGCTGGGCGTCGCCGATACGCTGTCGCTCGGCAACCTCGACGCCAAGCGCGACTGGGGCTTCGCCGGCGACTACGTCCGCGCGATGTGGCTGATGCTGCAGCAGGAGCGCCCCGACGACTACGTCGTCGCCACCGGGATCAGCCACTCGGTGAAGGACCTGGTGCAGGTGGCGTTTGCGCACGCCGGCCTCGACTGGCGCAAGCACGTCAAGCTCGATCCGACGCTGATTCGTCCGGCCGAAGTCGAGCATCTGATTGGCAACAGCGACAAGGCGCGGGCGCAGCTTGGCTGGACGCCGTCGGTCGATTTCGCCGGCCTCATCCAGATGATGGTCGACGCCGATCTCGAGCGCGTCGCCGCCGCGCCGCGCGCGCTCGATCGCCTCTCGACGCTGTGAAGCATCGGTGATGAAAACAGGCCGTTCCGACACGAGCGAGGCCGTTTTGCCGCGGCCGGATCGTGCGCCCGCCGTCCGCGGCGGCGTCGCCGACACGCTGCTCGAGCTGATCCGCACGCGGCAGGCGCGCGTCGGCGTCATCGGCCTCGGCTACGTCGGCCTGCCGCTCGCCGTGGAGCTGGCGCATGCCGGCTTCACCGTCACCGGCTTCGACGTCGACGCGGCCAAGGCCGATGCGATCAACGCCGGCCAGAGCTACATCCCGGACGTCGCCGGCCCACACCTTGCCGCGTCGGTGAAGAGCGGGAAGTTGAGCGCGACCACCGACATGAGCCAGCTCGGGTCGATGGACGCGATCGACATCTGCGTGCCGACGCCGCTGCGCAAGACCAAGGATCCCGATCTCTCCTACGTCGTGCTCGCCGTCGAAGCGGTGGCGGCGCGCCTGCGCGCGGGCCAGCTGGTGATCCTCGAGTCGACCACCTATCCGGGCACCACCGACGAAGTGGTGCAGCCGATGCTCGAGGACACGGGCCTGGTCGCGGACCGCGATTTCTTTCTCGCCTTCTCGCCCGAGCGCGTCGACCCCGGCAACCAGCAGTTCACCACCCGGAACATCCCGAAGATCGTCGGCGGCGTCGGGCCGGCGAGCACCGAAGTGGCGCGCGCGCTGTACTCGGCGACCGTCGATCACGTCGTGCCGGTCAGCTCCACCCGCGTCGCCGAGATGGTCAAGCTGCTCGAGAACACCTTCCGCGCGGTGAACATCGGCCTGGTCAACGAAATCGCGCTGATGTGCCACAAGATGGACATCGGCGTCTGGGAAGTGATCGACGCGGCGAAGACCAAGCCGTTCGGCTTCATGCCGTTCTATCCCGGGCCCGGCCTCGGCGGCCATTGCATCCCGATCGACCCGTTCTATCTCTCGTGGAAGGCGCGGCAGACCGGGTTCGAATGCCGCTTCATCGAGCTCGCCGGTCAGATCAACTCGGCGATGCCCGATTACGTCGTCGAGCGCGTGGCCGAGGCGTTGAACAGCGTCAGGAAGGCGATCAACGGATCGCGCATTCACCTGGTTGGCGTCGCCTACAAGCGCGACGTCAACGACATGCGCGAGTCGCCGGCGCTCGACGTGCTCGACATCCTGAAGAAGCGCGGCGCCGAGCTGAGCTATTCCGATCCGTGGGTGCCGCAGGTCACCTACGACGGCGTCTCGATGTCGTCGATCGACCTGAAGACGGCGCTCGCGCGGAAGCCCGACTGCGCGGTGATCTGCACCGACCACACGGGTACCGACTACGACGCGCTCGTCGACAGCGGCACGCTGGTCGTCGACACCCGCAACGCGCTGAAGGACCGCCAGGACCCGACCATCTTCCGGCTGTGATGGCCGCGGCCGCGTCGCTGCGGTCCCGCCCGGTCCCGCTTCGCGCGGCAGAGCCGCCGCGATAGGCTATAGGGCAGTCGCGGCGGGCCGGCGCCCGCACCGCGCCGACCATCGATGACGACACCAGGACGCATTCCCAGCGAGCGATCGTTCGGCCTGTCGGTCGGGCCGGCGACGATCGGCCTCGGCGCGCTGCTGGCGTGGCGCGGCCACCCGCAGGGCGCGGCCGTGGCCGGCGCGATCGGGGTCCTGCTCGTCCTTGGCGCGCTGGTGTCGCCGGCCGCGCTCCGCGTGCCCAACCGGATCTGGTGGCGGTTTGCGACCATCCTGGGCTGGATCAACTCGCGGATTCTGCTGACCGTGTTCTTCTTCATCGTGCTGACGCCGGCGGGCTGGGTGATGCGGCTGGTCGGCCGCAACCCGCTGCGTCCGGCGCGGCGCGACTCGAACTGGATCGGCTACAACGAACGGCGACGCGAGCCGCAGCACTACGAGCACCTGTATTGAGAGTCGTACGGAGTGTCCGGCTGTAGCCGGACCGTGAAACGCAATCTATGGCGAAATCCCGGGTCTTGCGTGAGTTCTTCGCGCTGCTGAAGCACGAGAAGAAATTCTGGCTGGCGCCGATCATCATGGTGCTGGTGCTGTTCGGGCTGCTGCTGGTGTTCGCGCAGTCGAGCGCGGTGGCGCCGTTCATTTACTCGCTGTTCTAGTGCGGATTGATGGTGCAGGCACATGGTCGAGGAAGCGCGTTCACTCCGAACAGCCGCTCCGCAGGCCGGAAGACCGTTAACGCGGTGAATAATCCGGGCTAGCGCCAATGCCTTTCGGAAATTCAGCATGCGAAACGCGGATCGGGGCGTTCTGCGCAGAAAACCCTCGGAGCAGGCCGCGCGGCGCATCAGACGGGAAAGCGTCGCGGAGGCGCCGAAATCCCCGTGGGGTGACGTAGTGGGGCCCCACGGGAATCACCGACAAGCCGCCGGAGCGATGCTTTCCCGGCCTGCGGAGCGGGTTTTCGGAGCGGAATGCCCCGATCCGTTTGCTCGAATTTCCGAAAGGCATTGGGGCTAGCGCAGTGGCTCCGATCCGCATTCTCGGACTTTCCGCCTACTATCACGACTCCGCCGCCTGCCTGCTCGTCGACGGCCGCATCGTCGCCGCGGCGCAGGAGGAGCGCTTCACCCGCAAGAAGCACGACGAACGTTTCCCGACCCACGCGGTGGAGTACTGCCTGAAAGAGGCGGGGATCGATCGCAGCCAGATCGATCACGTCGGCTTCTACGAGAAACCGCTGGTCAAGTTCGATCGACTGCTCGAGAGCTACATCGCCTCGGCGCCGCGCGGCCTGCGCTCCTACCTGATGGCGATGCCGATCTGGCTCGGCCAGAAGCTGTGGCTCGCCGAGGAGATTCAGCGCGAGCTGGCGATCGAGAAAGAGGTGCTGTTCGGCGACCATCACGAGTCGCACGCCGCGTCCGCCTTCTACCCGTCGCCGTACGAGGAGGCCGCCGTGCTGACCATCGACGGCGTCGGCGAGTGGACCACGTCGTCGGTGGCGCACGGCAAGGGCAGCGCCTTGACGATGATCCGCGAGATGCGGTTTCCGCACTCGGTGGGGCTTCTCTATTCGGCCTTCACCTATTTCACCGGCTTCAAGGTGAACGAGGGCGAGTACAAGATCATGGGCCTCGCGCCGTACGGCGAGCCGGCCTACGTCAAAGCCATCCGCGACCACATCGTCGACGTGCACGAGGACGGCAGCATCGAGCTCAACCTCGAGTACTTCGAGTTCGTCCACGGCCTCACCATGACCGGCGGCGGCTTCGAGCGGCTGTTCGGCGGGCCGCGGCGCGACCCCGATGCGCCGGTGACGCAGCGCGAGATGGATCTGGCCAGGTCGGTCCAGGAGATCACCGAAGAGGTGATGCTGCGGATGGCGAAGACGGCGCACCGCGAGACCGGATCGCGCAAGCTGTGCCTGGCCGGCGGCGTGGCGCTCAACTGCGTCGGCAACGGGCGTCTCCTGCGCGAGGGGCCGTTCGAGGAGATCTGGATCCAGCCGGCGGCCGGCGATGCCGGCGGCGCGCTCGGCGTCGCCTGCGCGCTGTGGCATCGCTATCTGGGCAAGCCGCGGACGAGCGCGGAAGCCACTGGCGCGTGGCAGCCGCGCTCCGCTGGCGCGAAGGGCGCGGCAATTCCGGCGTACGCCGATGCGATGCAGGGATCCTTGCTCGGGCCCGCCTATTCGGACGACGAGATTGCGTCGTTCCTGCGCGAGCGCGGGATCGAGGCCGAGCGGATCGATCTGCGGACGCTGCCGCGACGGATCGCCGAGCTGATCGCCGCCGACAACGTGATCGGCCTGTTCCAGGGGCGCATGGAATTCGGGCCGCGCGCGCTCGGCTGCCGCTCGATCATCGCCGATGCGCGCTCGACGGCGATGCAGTCGGTCCTCAACCTCAAGATCAAGTTCCGCGAGTCGTTCCGCCCGTTCGCACCGGCGGTGCTGCGCGAACACGTGGCCGACTGGTTCGAGCTCGATGTCGAGAGCCCCTACATGCTGCTCGTCGCCGACGTCGCCCGTCCGCGCCGCCTGCCGCCGCCGCCGGGTTCGGACGCGCTGTGGGGGATCGAAAAGCTCAAGGTCGCGCGGTCGACGATTCCAGCGGTCACCCACGTCGACGACTCGGCGCGCATCCAGACGGTGCGGCGCGACGACAACCCGCTCTACTACGACATCATCCGCGCCTTCTTCGAGCTGACCGGCTGTCCGGTGATCGTCAACACGTCGTTCAACGTCAAGGACGAGCCGATCGTGTGCACGCCGGAAGATGCCTACCGGTGCTTCATGAAGACCGGGATGGACGTGCTGGTGATGGAGTCGTTCGTGCTTCGCAAGCACGCCGCGGCTGCGCCGCGCGATGCCGCCGATGAAGAGGCCCGCCCCGCCCGCGCGCTCTCGCCGTCGTAGCGCGGATTATTCGTGCACGTAATGGTAGAGGAAGCGCATTCACGCAGGAAAGCCTTCGGAGCAGGCCGTTCCGATCCCATGAAAAATGCTGCGCAGGCCTGCGACACCGCGTGGGGCTGTAGCCCCACGCGCGTTCCGGCGACGGTGAGCCGGAGCAGCGTTTTTCCGGGCTGCGGAGAGGCTTTTCGAAGTGAATGCGCTTCCTCGACCGTTAACGCGGTGAATAATCCCGGCTAGTCGATGTTGAAAGCGGTGATCAGCACGGCGCCATTTGCCAGCGTCGATTCACGCCCGATCGATCTCCTGCGCGACGCCGGCATCCACGTGACGCCCAACCCATACGGACGATGGCCGACCGAGGCGGAGCTTTGCGATCTCGTTCGCGATGCCGATCTCTTCATCGCCGGCACCGAGCCGATCACCGATCGGGTGATGGCCGCGGCGCCGCGCCTCCGGCTGATCTCACGGGTCGGCATCGGCCTGGACAACGTCGATCTGTCGGCCGCGCGCCGCCGCAACATCGCCGTCAGCTACACGCCCGATGCTCCGGCGCCTGCGGTCGCCGAGCTCACCATCGCCCTGATGCTGTCGCTGCTGCGGCACGTGCACAACGCCGATCGGCTCGTGCGATCCGGCGGCTGGCACCGGTTCCTGGGGCGGCGGCTCGGCGAGCTGACCGTCGGCATCATCGGCATCGGCCGGGTCGGCCGCCGAGTCGTCGACCTGCTGCAGCCGTTCGGCGCGCGCGTCCTCGCCAACGATGTGAGGGCCGTGCCCGGCGTCGCCGGCGTGACGTGGGTCGAGAAGGATGCGATTTACGAGCAGGCCGACGTCATCACGCTGCACGTGCCGTTGACGATGCAGACCGAGGACATGATGAGGACCGCCGAGATCGGCCGGATGAAACCGGACGCGGTCCTGATCAACACTTCCCGCGGCGGCATCGTCAACGAGGCGGACCTGGCCAGCGCGCTGCGTGCCGGCCGCATCGCCGGCGCCGCGATTGACGTGTTCACCCAAGAGCCTTACAGCGGCGAGCTCGCCGCGATCGAGCGCTGCCTGGTCACGTGCCACATGGGATCGATGTCGATCGACTGCCGCATGCGGATGGAGCTCGAGGCGACGGAAAACGTGCTGCATTTCCTCCGTCACGGCACGCCGCTGCAGCCGGTGCCGGAGGAAGAGTACCGGCTGCATGAAGGCCGAGCACGCTCGGCGCCCGCAGGTAACTCGCCGGCAGCGACATGACCGTCTCCAAGCGGCCGACGGTGCTGATGGTGACCGACGCCTACTTCCCGGAGCTCAGCGGCGCCGGGCTGCGGTGCCGCGCGCTCATCGGCCGGCTGCGCGGCCGCGTCGACTTCGCCGTCCTTACCGGCGCGTCCGATCGATCGCTGCGGGTCAACGACGTGCAGGACGGCATCCCGGTGGATCGCGTCTTCATCGACCCTCGCAGCCGCCGCGTGACGACGTCGGTGCACGTGTTCCTGACGAGCCGGCTGCTCCGGCGGTCGGGGCACTTCTCGATTGCGCACTTCCACGACTGGCGGATGTCGGCGCCGCTGCTTGGCGTAGCGCAGCTCCTGGGCAAGCGGGTCGCGATCACGTTGACCTCCGCGGAGCGCGACGACCCACTCGCGATCAAGCAGCACGGCGGCGTGCGCTATCGCCTCTATCGCAAGGCCGATCGCGTCTTCGCCGTCAGCCCGCGCTTCGAGGACTCGTACGAGGCGGCCGGCCTGCCGCGCGATCGCTTTCGCCTGATGCCCAACGCCGTTGACGCCGATCGATTCCACCCGGCCGCGCCGGGCGAGCGCGAGGCGCTGCGCCGCGAGCTGCGCCTGCCGGCCGACAGCCGCATCGTCCTGTTCGTCGGCTTCTTCGCGCGCGAGAAGCAGCCCGAGCTGCTGTTCGAGGCGTGGGCGAAGAGCGCGATTGCCGCCCACGATTCGGCGCTGGTGCTGGTCGGCGCCGCGCGGTCGTCGTATCACCACCTCGACGTCAAGGTGGCCGACCGCATCCGCCAGAAGGCGCACGCGCTCGGGCTGGAGCCGCGGCTGCGATTCGTCGAGGCCACCTACGACATCGAGCGGTTTCACCGTGCCGCCGACGTCTTCGTCGTGCCGTCGGTCCGCGACAGCATTCCGAACGTGCTGCTCGAGGCGATGGCGAGCGGCACGCCGTGCATCGCGGCGCGGGTCGACGGCGTCACCGACGCGATCATCCAGCACGAGCGCAACGGCCTGCTGGTGCCGCCGGGCGATCTGGCGGCGCTGCACACGGCGCTGCGCTGGTGCTACGAGCACCGCGACCGGGCGGAGGCGCTGGGCGCCGCGGCGCGGCGGACGATCAAGGCGCGGTTCGACCTCGGCGTCGCCGCCGATGCGTATTTCAACGCCTACAGTGAGTTGCTGCCGGCAGTCGCCACTTAGGTTAGAAGGCTCCGACCGTCACCGGACCGCTAGTCGCCAGCCTCAGGAATGTGTTGTTGCTGAAGAACCGAATCTCGTAGGTGCCGGGCGCCGTCGGCGCCACAAACTGCAGCGTGGCTCCGCTCGTTCCGGTCGACGGCGCCATCTTGGCGCCGTTCAGGAACTGCCACGCGATATACGCATCGTCGCCCGTCGTCGTCCGATACAGCGCCACCCAGTCGAGTGGATTGGCGGGCCCGCCGGCAACCACGAAGCCGATCGGCGAGCCCGGAGACACAGTCGTCGAGGTCAGCGTGACGCTCGGGACAACAGCAGTGACCGTCAGGATTCCGCTCGTCGCCAGACGGGTGTAGGTGTTGCTGCTGAAGAATCGCAATTCGTACGCCCCTGGCGCAGGCGGTGACGAGAATTGCAGCGTGGCGGCAGAGATCCCGCTCGGCGGTGCGGTTGTGGTGCCATTCAGGAACTGCCAGGCCAGATAGCCGGTGTCTGGTGCCGATAACGGATACAGCCCCACCCAGTCGGTCGCGCTCGCCCCGCCCGCGATCGAGAAGCGGATTGGAGCGCCGAGCGGAAGTGTTGTCGCGGCCAGCGTCACGCTCGCTGCCGGGCGGGTTACAGTCACCGGGCCGCTCGTCGCCAACCGCACGAATGTGTTGTTGCTGAAGAATCGTATCTCGTAGGTGCCCGGCGTAGTCGGCGCCACGAACTGCAGTGTCGCCCCGCTCCTTCCTGTCGGCGGTGGCATCGTGGTGCCGTTCAGGAACTGCCACGCGATATAGGCGCCGTCGCTGGTTGTCGTCCGATACAACGCCACCCAGTCGAGGGGATTGGCGGGCCCGCCGGCAACCACGAAGCCGATCGGCGAGCCTGGCGACACGGTCGTCGAGGTCAGCGTGACGCTCGGAACGACACCGGTAACCGTCACCATGCCGCTCGTCGCCAGGCGCGTGTATGTATTGTTTCTGAAGAATCGCGCCTCGTAGGTGCCGGGGATCAAGGGCGCCCTGAACCGAAGGGTCGCACCGCTCAACCCCGTCGTCGGCGAAGTTGTGCTGCCGTTCAAGAACTGCCACGCGACATACCCCGTGTCGGCTGCCGACGTCGCGAACAAGCCGACCCAGTCCGCAGGATTGGCCGGTCCACCGGCCGCGACGAAGTCGATTGACGTTCCGGCGGCGACGGTCGGGCTGGTCGCCGCGATGGTTGGGGCCGGAACCGTTATCGTGCTGCTCGTCGCCAACCGTCCGAATGTGTTGTTGCTGAAGAACCGCACCTCGTAGGTGCCCGGCGTCAGCGGCGCTGAAAAGCGTAGCGTCGCGGTTGTGAGCCCCATCGAGGGCGCGGGCGTCGTCAGTCCGTTCATGAATTGCCACGTCAGGTACGCGCTATCCGGCGCAGACGTCCGGTAGAGAGCCAACCAATCCATCGCGCTGGCCGTTCCGTTGTTCACGACGGTGAAGACGACGGGAGCGCCGGCGGGCACTGTCGACGCGGCCGGCGTCACCGTCGCCGCGGCCGAGGCCGCGGCGATCGGGCAGACCAGGCCGTCGATGCCCGGGCGCGGCTGCGGGACGCAACTCGCAGGCGGGCGCGGCAGGACCGACGGGAGCGAGTGATACACCTGAAAGTTGTCGGTCGCCACACCGTTGTAGGCGTAGACGCGCAGCTCGTCCAGCTTGCCGAGGCACTCGGGCGCGGAGGCGACGTCGTTGACCATGCCGATCGCGTGGAGGGTGCGCCCCGGCGGCGCCGCGAATCGCGTGTTGGTCGCGACGATTATCTTGTTGTCCATCCAGCAGCCGTTGACCGAGCCGTTCCACGGCACCTCCAGGTTCGAATCGTTGCGGAGATACGTGTTCTCGATCGTGAGGTTTGCTTCGGGCCCGAATCCCGCTTCGGGCGCAGTGATCCCTTCGTCCATCCCCTGGATGTCGGAGTTGCGGATGACGATGCCCTTCGATGAATAGTCGGCGAAGTAGACGCCGTTGCCGCAGCAGCGGCTCTCCGCGGCGTCGTAATTGCCGCGTATCGTCAGGCCGTCGAAGATCATTCGATGGGCCGGATACATGTAAACGGTCTTGTTGTAGATGTGCCAGAGCTTTAGATCCTTGACGACGCTCTCTGCCTGGGTCACGAACGGCTGCGGATCCTCCGATCCGACCCACCAGAACGTGGCGCCGCCCTGCATCGCGCCGTAGGCCTCGTTGTTCTCGAACTGCAGCAGCGGCATGTTGTTGCCGTTCCTGGTCGTGAACTGCGTCGCGTCCATCGCGCCCTTGACGTTCGGCACCGAGATGTTGCCGAGGAAACGGAACTGGTAGACGAATCCATACGCCGCTTCCGTCGTCGGGTTCTGGTAGTTCGCCGCGACGTTGTTCCGCACGTAGTTGTTCGGCCCGCGAAACCAGAAGCCGACCCCCTCGGTGCCCATCGCCATCCGCGCCTCGGAGACCGCGTTGTTCGGCTCGCCCATCCCGCGCAGCGCGAAGTTGTGGTCGAAGACGTTGAAGCTCTCCGAGCCGTCCTCGGTGGCGATCGCGGCGCCGTTGTAGTTGTAGACGACGTTGTCCTGGATGCTGCCGTAGTGGCTGTCGTGGATGGCGATGCCCCACTTGAACTTCGTCTCGACCGAGCCGCCGTCCACCGCGTTGCCGAGCAGCGTGAACTGGAAGCCGTTGGCCGGGGTGGTCATCGGGCCGGCGAGGTGGTGCATGTGCACCGGATAGCGGCCGATCAGGTTCGTCGTCGTGTTCAGCGGCTGGTACGTTGTCCGCCCGAGATCCTTGAACAGCGCGTAGCGGACGTCGACATTCGCCATGTGCGTGGCGAGCACGTGGCCGCGCGTGCCGGTCGCGCTCTCCGACCGGATGACGACGTTGCGCGTGAGGTTGCCGACGTGGGGCAGGAAATCGAGCACGCCGTCGAGATCGCGCGCGCCGAGGTGGTCGTACTGCAGCGCGCTCGTCAGCGTCAACGTCCGGCCGTCGGCCGAGACCGCCTGCAGCGTGCGCTCTTCCCACTGGTTGACGGCGTTGATCCACGGATCGGAGGCCAGGACCTCGCTCTCCTTGATGTGGCGTGTGTCGGGCAGGACGAGGCGGTCGCCGGCCTGCCAGCCGGACACGGCCTCGGAGAGCGCCAGCGTCGTCTGGCCGGCGAGCGGCTCCGTCGCGAGCCGCAGGAACGTCGGCGTGCGGAGCGTGCCGTGCGCCGACATCCTGCCGAAGACCAGGAGACCGTGGCCGAACTGCTCGGGGTCGGGGATGCCGCCGCCGAAGGGCGAGTTGGCGATCACGAGTTCGGCCGTGACGTTCGCCGCGATCGGCGTCGCGGTGGTGCCGATCTCGAGGACGCCCGGCGTGCCATCGCCGTTCTCGCCGGCCATCACCAGCAGGTTCGTCACCTTCAGGCGCGTGCTGACGTTGGTCGCGAACGCAAGC
>Ga0070700_100001476_pt1 | contig 11702 bp, 12 predicted proteins | sample KBSK5101metaG_FD_65456 | JGI IMG/M metagenome (GOLD analysis project Ga0070700, IMG submission 65456) | Corn, switchgrass and miscanthus rhizosphere microbial communities from Kellogg Biological Station, Michigan, USA - KBS K5-10-1 metaG | ecosystem: Host-associated > Plants > Roots >...
CCCGCGAGGTAATCATCGGGGCGCTCGTTGCGAAAATCGTCGAACAGCAGGAAGGGATCGAACTCGCTGGTTTCGCCGAAGCCGAAACCACGATGCAGCTTCACGCCGGCGCCTTCCATGGTCGGCGTGGATTCAATGACGCGCTTAACAGGGCGTAGAGACATAGCAGTTCTCAGAGGTCAGAAGTATAGGCGTGCCTCACCCGTGATTGTCGTTATTTGTCTTCACTAGCGGGGAAGGCGGGCCGTCCACTCGGACGGGACATCCACGAACGTGGCGTCTAAGTCTTTGATGGCGCCAACGCCCAGGAGTTTCATCGTACGGATGACGTCGGCCTCGAGGATGGCCAGCGCCTTCGCCACGCCGGCCTGGCCGCCGGCGCCGAGGCCGTAGGCGTAGGCACGGCCGATCAATACGGCCCGCGCGCCCATGCAGATCGCCTTGACGATGTCGCTGCCGCGGCGGATGCCGCCGTCGAGCAGGATTTCGGTGCGGCCCCTGACGGCCTGCACGACTTCCGGGAGGACGCGAATTGTCGGCGCCACTCCGTCGAGCTGCCGCGCGCCGTGATTCGAGACGACGATTGCCGCCGCGCCGTGATCGACCGCCTTCCGCGCATCGTCGGCGGTGTGCACGCCCTTGGCGACGATCGGCCCGCCCCACGCCTCGCGGATCCACGTGAAGTCGTCCCACGACGTCATCGAGGCTTCGAGCGCGGCGCCGACATCGGCGTAGCCCATTGCCTCGCCGTTGATGACGATGTTCGGAAAGCTCATCAGGCCGCCGTCGCCGAAGTACGAATAGAGCCAGCCTGGCTTGGCGATCATCTGGCCGAGATACGGAACCGTCGACAGATTGCGCGCGAGCAGCTCCTTCACGCCGTTGCGTGAATCGCGCTCGCGCATGCCGGCCACGGGCGTGTCGATCGTGACGACGAGCGCCTTGTAGCCGGCAGCCTTGGCGCGCGCGATCGCTCCCATCGCCACGTCGCGGCCGCCCACGAGATAGAGCTGGTACCAGGCGTTGCCGGTAGTCGCCTGCCTGACGTCTTCCATCCTGCAGCCGGAGAGCGTAGACAACGTGTAGATCGTGCCGGCCTCACCGGCGGCGGCGGCGGCTTCCTCCTCGCCGCGCGGATAAAACATGCGGCTGCTGCCGACGGGCGCGAGGATGAACGGCACGTCGATGCCGAGGCCGAGGACCGTCGTCGACAGATCGCAGCGCTTCGTCGCCACGGCCGATCGCGGACGGAGCATGACGTCGGTGAAGGCGCGCGTGTTTTCCTTGAGCGTCCACTCGCGCTCGGCGCCGCCGTCAATGTAATCGAACACCATCCGCGGCAGGCGGCGTTCCGCCATGCGGCGCAGGTCTTCGATGAGGACGGCGCGATCGACGGAGGGCATGTGGCGGGAATTGTAGCGGATATACTCCGCTCATGAAATTGACGGCCCTGATCGCGGCTCTGTCGATCGCACTCGCCGCGCCGACCGCTCCGGTGTTGAAAGTGCGCGAGTGGCGCGCCGCTCACGAACGGCAGATTCTCGCGGAACTGATTCAGCTTGTCTCACTGCCGAACATCGCCTCGAACAAGGCCGACATTGTCAAAAACGCCGACGCGTTGACGTCGATGTTCGAGAAGCGCGGCTTCGGCGTCAAGCGCGTCGCGACGCCGGGCTCGCCGGTGCTGATCGCCGAGCGCGCCGCTTCGAATGCGTCCGGGACGCTGACGTTCTACCTGCACTACGACGGGCAGCCGACCGAGGCGAAGGACTGGACGATGGGGCAGCCGTTCGTGCCGGCGGGGTTCAAGGGCACGGACCAGATCGACGTGCTGGCCGGCACCGGCCCGGTCGATCCGGACGCGCGCATCTACGCGCGCGCCGTCGCAGACGACAAGGGGCCGATCGTGGCGTTCCTCGCGGCGATGGATGGCTTGATCGATGCGAAGGCGGCGCTGCCGTGGACGCTGCGAGTGGTGCTGGACGGCGAGGAAGAGGCCGGTTCGCCGAACTTCCAGGCGGCGATGATCGCGAACGCGGCTGCGGTGCGCGGCGACCTTGCCGTGATCGTCGACAGCCCGCGGCACCCCAGTAACGTGCCGACCGTGTTCTACGGAAGCCGCGGATTGAGCGGCGCCGAGATCACGATCTACGGCGCAACCGGCGATCTGCACAGCGGCAATTACGGCAACTTCGTTCCCGATCCGGCGATGGCGTTGGCGAAGCTGCTGGCCTCGATGAAAGACGAGCGCGGCAACGTCGTGATCAAGAACTTCTACGACGGCGTCGTGCCGCTGACGGCAAGCGAGCGCCGCGCCATCGACGAAATTCCCAATGTCGATCAGAAGCTGCTCGAGCAGTTCGGTGTGGCGCAATCGGAGCATCCCGACAGCCGCATCGAGCTCCAACACAATCGTCCGACGCTCAGCGTCGTCGGCCTTTCCTCCGGGACCGTCGGCGCAGGCGCGCGAAACGCGATTTCGGCGAGCGCGACCGGTCGCGTCGAGATCCGCCTGGTCAACGGACTCGATCCAGAGACGCAGTACGAGCGCCTGGTCGCACACATTCGCGAGCAAGGCTATTACATCGTCAACGCGCCGCCGGACATCGCGGCGCGGCGGAAGTATTCAAAGATTGCGCGCGTGACGCCGCAAGGCGGCGGCTTTCCGGTAGGAAAGGGATCGATGGACGATCCGCGCACGGCGATGGCCGCCAACGCGATTCGCGCACTCGATCGGCGCCTGGTCCAGATGCCGACAATCGGCGGCAGCCTTCCGTTCTCAACCTTCGCCGCCGCGCTGTCGATGCCGACTATCGGCCTGGCCGTCGTCAACTTCGACAACAACCAGCATGCGGTGAATGAGAACCTGAGGATCGGCCACCTCTGGGAGGCGATCGACATCTTCGCGGCGCTCGTGACGATGCCGCGCTAACGGGCGAACTGAAGTTCGCCCCTACAACAGCGCAGAAAACGCGATCAACGTCTGCTCGATCACATTCACCGCTTTCCAGTATTCATCGATCGGCAGGTGTTCGTGCGGCGTGTGATCGAGCGAGCTGTCGCCGGGGCCGTAGGCGACGATGGGGCACTGCCAGGCGGGACCGACGACATTCATATCGCTGGTGCCGGTCTTGAGCACGAAGCCGAGCTTTTCGGACGGTTCGACGGCGCGCAGTCCCGCCAGGAAACTTCTGACCAGCGCGTTGTTGCGATCGCCGCGCCACGCCTTTTCATAGCCACGGAATTTCAACGCCAGAACAGTCCGGCCGAAGCCGGACGCGACAGCGCGCAATTCATCCATGAACGTTTCCACGTCGAAGCCGACAGGAAGCCGCCAGGCGAATTGCGCGTCGACGATGTCGTGCATTTCGTCGTTGGTCGAGGTAATGAAGCGGCGCAGGCTCGGGCTCAGCTGATCGAAGACCTTGTCCTTGCCGTCGTTGACGCGGGCCGCATGCGCGGTGACCCACTTCCAGAAGTCGACGACGACCGCAGCCACGCTGGCATCGGGCCCCGCCGTGTGCGCCATCGGCTGATCGGCGGTGAAGTCGAGCAGCAGCCGGCCCTTGTAGCCCAGCGTGACGCGATTCCAGTGGCTCGGCTCGCCGATGATGCAGGCGGTTGGAATCGGATCGTCAATGCCAGAAAACCTGGATGCGATGAATCGCGCGCCCTTGCTCGTGGCGGCTTCCTCTTCAACCGCGCCGACCACGACGACGCGAACCTTTGCCGCCTTCGCCGCGGCCGACCCGAAGCGCGCCGCGCCGGCGACGAAGGTGGCCAGTGGTCCCTTCGCATCAACGCTGCCGCGCCCGTAGAGCAGATTGCCTTCGATCCGTACGGGAATGTTGCCGGGAACGGTGTCGATGTGGCCGAGCAGCACGATCGTGCGTGATGCGGACGCATCGCCAAGCTCGCCGACGGCGTTGCCGGCCTCGTCCACGAAAGCGCGATCGAAGCCCGCGTTCCGCATCTGCGCGGCCAGCCACGCGGCCGCCACCGATTCCTGTCTCGAGAGCGACGGAATCTCGACCAGTCCGCGGACCAGGTCCGTGGCCGCTGCCAGATCCATCAGGCTTTCAGCTCCTTGATCGCCTTCGCGATCGCCTGCACGCCGAAATCGATCTCCTTCTCGGTAATCACCAGCGGCGGCAGCAGGCGGAGCACGGTCGGTCCGGCCGGCAGCGCGATCACGCCGTGATTGATCATCAGGCTCTTGAGCACCGGCGCGACCTTCGTGCGCAATTCCACGGCGACCATCAAGCCGAGGCCGCGGATGTCGCGGACCATTGCGACGCCTTCGAGGGCGCCGCGCAGCTGATTCCGCAGGTTCGCGCCCAGCGTGGCGCTGCGTTTAATCAGGCCTTCATCCTTGTAGGCTTCGATCGCCGCCAGGCCGGCCGCGCACGCGAGCGGCGAGCCGCCGAACGTGCTGCCGTGCGCTCCAGGCGTGAGCACGTCGCGGATCGCTTTCGTGAAGGCGAACGCGCCCATCGGGAACCCGCCGCCGAGGCCCTTGGCGAGACAGATGATGTCGGGCTCGATGCCGGCGTGCTCGATGGCGAACCACTTGCCGGTGCGGCCGAAGCCGGTCTGGATCTCGTCGACGATCAGCACGGCGCCGCGTTCCCGGCAAACCTTCTGCGCCATCCTCATGAAATCCGGCGTGCCGAGGTTGACGCCGCTCTCGCCCTGCACGACCTCGAGCACGACCGCCGCGGTTTGATCGGTGACCGCCTGATCGAGCGCCGCGGCGTCGTTGAACTGCACGTGCGTGGTCTCGAAGAGCGGGCCGAATCCCTCGCGATACTTCGGCTCCCACGTCACCGACAACGCGCCCATCGTCCGGCCATGAAAGCCCTTGGTAGTCGCGACGAACGCCGCCCGCCTGGTGAACAGTCGAGCGAACTTGAGCGCGCCGTCCATGGCCTCGGCGCCGCTGTTGGCGAGGAACACGTGCGGCAGGTACTTCGGCAGCACGCCGACGAGCGCTTTCGCGAACTCGGCGCGCTTGTCGTTGTAGAGATAAGACGGGCAGAGCGTCAGCGTTTCGGCTTGCGCCTGGATCGCCGCCGTTACTCCCGGATGGCAGTGCCCCAGCATCGCCACGCCCTGCGCGGATCCGAGGTCGAGATACTTGTTGCCGGCTTCGTCCCACAGCCAGCAGCCTTCTCCGCGCGTGATGACCACCTCACCGCGGCGCGCCGTCGTGCCGCCGAGGATCCGTTCCTCAACCTGTGCGTATTTCATCTGTGTCTAATCTGTGTCTAATCTGTGGCCAATCTGTGGCTAGCCAATGTGCGTCCCAGATCCCGTCAGCGCGCGCGTGATCGGTTGCTCAACGCGTCCGTCGGCGAAGATGACCTGGCCGACGCCTGCGTCGATCGCTTCAACGGCGCCCATGACTTTCTTCTTCATTCTTCCCTCGGCGAATTCCATGAACTTGCCGGCCTGGCCTTTCGGAATCCGCGAAATGAGCGTCGATTCGTCGGGGAAATTCTTCAGCAGGCCAATTTGATCGGTGAGGATCACCAGCGCTTCGGCGTGGAACGCGCCGGCCACCATCGCCGCCGCGCGATCACCGTCGACGTTGATCGCTTCGCCGGCGGTGGACGATCCCGGCGGCGTGAGAACGGGGAAGTATCCCTTGCTAATCAAGAGGTTCAAGAGTTCAAGGTTCACGCGTTCAACGGTGCCGGTCCAGTCGTCGCGCAACACCATGCGGCGGCCGTCAACACGGATGCGCAGGGTGTCCTTGCGCGCGCCTTCGAAGATGCGGCCATCGAGGCCGGACAAACCGACGGCATTCACGCCTTTGATCTGCAGCTTCTCGACCCACATCTTGTTCAACTGGCCGCAATAGACCATCTCGAATATCTCGAGCGTGCGGCGATCGGTGCGGCGGCTGACGTGCCCGGTCTCGCTCGTCACGAACTGTGCGGGATGACCGAGCGCCTCGGCAACCGCATTGGTCGTCTGCGCGCCGCCGTGGACGAGCACAAGGTCTCTGCCTTTGGCGCGCAGCGCCACGATGTCGGCGACGACCGCATCGATGTTGAGGGAGGTGCCGCCACCGACTTTGACAACGATCATGAGGTCTTGAGGTCCTGAGGTCTTGAGGTCTTGATCAAATCGGATGCAAGCCGGGGAAGTCGAGGCCGAGCGTTTCCTCCCAGCCCATCATCACATTGACGCACTGTACTGCCGTGCCCGCGGCGCCTTTCATCAGATTATCGATGGCGCACAGGCAGACGACGCGATTGGTTTTTGGATCGAACTCGAATCCCACGTCGGCGTAATTGCTGCCGGACAGAATCTTCGGCTCGGGGTAGCGATAGAGTCCCGTCTTCTCCTTCACGATCCGGACGAACGGCTCGTTGTTGTAGGCCTCGCGGAACGCCTTCCACACGTCTTTCTCCTGCGTGCCGGGCTTCACGAACACGTGCGCCGTGGCGAGCACGCCGCGAACGTTGTCCACGGCGGTCGCGCTCAGGTGCACATCCGTGATGACGTTCTTCAACTTCAGAGCCTGGAGCACTTCGGCGGTGTGACGATGTCCAGTCGGTGAGAAGCTGCGCATCACGCCGGCGCGCTCGGGGTGATGCGTGGAATCGGAAGCCGCCGCGCCGCCTTCGCTGCTGCCGACTTTCACTTCGCAGATCACACCGCGCGACGAATCGATCAGGCCGGCGGCCGCCAGCGGCCAGATCGCGAGCGTGGTTGCGGTGGCATTGCAGCCGACGCCGCTCACATACTTCGCCGCCTTCAGTTCTGTGCGATGCAACTCCGGCAGTCCGTACACGAACTTCTCGAGCCACGCCGGATTCGAATGCGGCTTGCTGTACCACGCGTCGTATCCGGACGCATCGCGCAGCCGGAAGTCGGCGCTCAGATCCACGATGCGATCGGCGAGCGTGGCGAGCTGCTCGATCCGTCCCATCGCGCTGCCGTGCGGCAGCCCGAGAAACAACAGATCGCATTTCTCGATCGCCTCCGAGCGCACGAACTTCAGCTGCGTGCGCTTACGCAGGTTTGGATGCGTGAACTGCACGAATTGACCGTCGAGCCGCTCGCTGGTGACCTGCTTCACCTCGAGGTTCGGATGCGACAGGGCGAGGCGCAGCAGCTCGCCTCCGGTATATCCGGAGGCGCCAATGATTGAGACTGTAAGACGTTCAGCCAAATCTGTGTCTAATCTGTGTCTAATCTGTGGCCTATGCCGAGGCGCCTTCGGCGAGGGAGATGGCGGCGAGATGCGGTTGGTCTCCCTTCCACCCATTCGCCTCGTTCCAGCCGCGCTTCGCGACATCGAGGCAGAAGTCGACCATGCGATCGGGAATGTTCACGTTGGTCGGCGCAATGCTGTTCCTGAACTCCATCGTGTAGTTGACTTCGTTCACGAGCAGCCCGCGATCCGGATCTTCGAACAAATCGAGCGCGACGACGCCGCCGCCGCACGCCCTGGCGGCGCGCGTGCAGATGTCGGCGAGGTCCGGCGTGATCGGGCAGTTGCTCGACGAGCCGCCGCGCGCGGTGTTGGTGATCCAGTTCGGCGAGGTGCGATAGATCGCGCAGATCGTCTCGGCGCCGACCTGGAACGCGCGGATGTCGCGTCCCGGCTTCTTCACGTATTCCTGGATGTAGAAGATGCTGTGGTGATAGCTGCCGAGCGTTTCCTTGTGCTCGAGAATCGCTTCGGCCGCGTCACGATCGTTGACCTTGCTCAACAGGCGTCCCCACGATCCGACGGTCGGCTTCAACACCGCCGGATAGCCAAGCGTCTCGATCGCCTCGAGCGCGCTCTCCGGCGTATAGGCGACCAGGGCCTTCGGTTGCGGCACGCCAGCCGCCGCCAGCGCGCTGGTCGTCATCAGCTTGTTGCCGCAAATGTCGGCGCAGAGCGCGGTGTTCACCGTCTTGACGCCCTGGTCGTTCAGGATCTTCAGGCTGTAAAGCGCGCGGCTGTGATTGATGCAGCGCTCGACGATGACGTCGTAGTGCTTGTAGGGGTGATTGTGAACGTCGGTGATGTCGAAGATCAGCTTCTGATCGTCGAGCAGATCCAGCGACACACCGCGCTTCTCGAACGCCTCGAACAGCAGCTTTTCCTCGACGCGGACGCGGCTGTAAAGAACCCCGACCCGGGCGCTACTCACCCCAGTCTTCCTCTTCTTGCGGCGCCAGCGCGAGGGTGATCGGCTCGAGCGCGGTGATCTCCAGCTCGGCGCCGCATCCGGGGCACTGAGTGATTTCGTTCTGCATCACTTTGCTGAGCGTGACGTCAGCAAGACATTCGGGACATTGCGCCTGCCCCGAGGCGGTGTCGATCGGCATTGCATTTTTCCTGATGGCCCGACGGCCTGATGGCCCGATGGCCTGTTTAGTCGTTGTGATGAAGCTCGTACTCGCGTTGCTCGCGCGCTTTCTCCGACCCGGCCTTCTTGTCTCGCTTCTTTGCGGCCTTCATCGCCAGGCCGTGCGTCGTCTCGGACTTGATCGCCGGCCTCGAGATCAGCTTTTCGAGGTCGACGCTCTTGCATTTCGGGCACGACGGCGCCGGCGTCGTCTTCAGGACGAGCGCCTCGAATTCCTTCCCGCATTTCTTACAGGCGTATTCGAAGATCGGCATTATTTCGCCCTTCCTTTATAGCCTTCCGCGAGCAGACGAACCTTGAAGGCGGATCCTCTGCCGACAATGTAAAGCGTCTTCTTGTCGGGTCCGGCAAACGCGATGTTCTGTGCCGCGAGCGACAGCGGAATGGTGCCGAGCAGATCGCCTTTCGGGCTGAACACGTGCACGCCGCCAGTCGACACGACATACACACGTCCGCTGTTGTCGATCGCCATGCCATCGGCGCCGCTGTTGAATCCGCCAGCTGCCGGCGTTGCGACGCTCGGATACTTCGCGAAGTTGCGGCGGTTGCCGACCGTGCCATCAGGCTTGATGTCGAACGCCAGCACGTATTCGCCGTTCGTGTTGTTCACGTAGAGCGTCTTCTCGTCCGGGCTCAACTGGATGCCGTTCGGCCGTTCGATGCCTTCGGCGATCCTGATCGATTTGCCGCCTGGCGGCACGTAGTAGACCGCGGGGGTGAGTGGCGGCGTCGGCGGCGGCTGGCCCGGCGTCGCATTTGGCCCCGGCTCGCTGAAGTACACACCGCCCCGCTTGTCGACGACGAGATCGTTGGGCCGCCCGTAAGGCTTTTCGGCGTAGTTGTCAGACAGCGTGGCTTCCTGGCCCTTCGGATAGATCACCCCGATCAGCGTCTTGCCCGGCGTGGTCTGCACCGAGATCAAGCGGCCCTTGCTGTCGAAGGCCAATCCGTTCGAGCCGTTGGTGTTTTCAAGAAAGGTCGAGGTTTGATTGTTCGCGTCGATGCGCGTGATGCGGTTGGCCTGGGTCTCGGTGAAGATCAGGCTGCCGTCGGGCATGCCGATCGGACCCTCGGTGCCGCTGAAGCCGCTCTTGATGACTTCGATTTTGGTGCCCGCGGCGACGACGCCGGGGATGGCGGTGGCGGTCGTCTCCGAGGCGACCGGAGGCGCTTGCCCGCCTTGCGCGGCCAGGGCGACGCCTGCGAGCACGATGATCGCGGGAATGACGGCGGTTCTCATAGCCCGACGATTTTACTCCGATCCCTGATCCCCGATCCCGGATCCCTGATCGCGTGTAATATCTGCTGCTCTGGGGAGGCAATCGATGGGACGTGCAATTCGAGTGAGTTTGACCGTTGCCGGTGTGGTGGCGTTTGGAATTTTGAGCGGCGGGATGCTCGCTCAGGGTGGCGGGCAAGGGGCCGCGGCGCAAGGCGCGAACGCGCCTGATGCGGCGTGGCGCACGGCGACGCCGACCAACGATGCGCCGAATCCTTACAACACGATTGAAGGCTGGGCCAAGCTGCCGGCCGGCCGCGAATGGGGATCGACGAGCGCCGTCGACATCGACAAAGACGGCAAGTCGGTATGGGTTGGCGAACGGTGCGGCACGCGTCCGAATCCGCAGGGCGGCGCGCCCGTGTCGACGAACTCCTGCTGGGACGCCGCGGCGGGCAAGATGTCGGAATTCGATCCCGTCCTGAAGTTCGATTCGAGCGGCAAGCTTGTGAAGAGCTTCGGCGCCGGCATGATGGTGTTCCCGCACGGCATCCACGTCGATCGCGACGGCAACATCTGGATGACTGACGGCAACGACAACAAGCCTCGGCCTCGTCCCGGCCAGCCCGCCGGTACGCCGCTGCCGGCGGCGCCGGAAAAGATCGTCGGCCATCAGGTCTTCAAGTTCAGCCCGGACGGGAAACTCCTGCTGACGCTCGGCAAGGCGGGCGGCAATCCCCCGGGTGCCGACGCCGAGGATCCCGCGTCGTTCTATCAGCCGAACGATGTGATCACGTATCCGAACGGCGACATCCTGGTCGGCGAAGGCCACGGCGGCGCCAACTCGCGATTGATCCTGTTCGACAAGACCGGCAAGTTCATCAAGCAGTTCGGCAAGAAGGGCACCGGTCTCGAGGGTGAATTCGATCAGCCGCACAGCCTCGCGTTCGATTCACGCGGGCGTCTGTGGGTCGCCGATCGCGCCAACAACCGCGTCCAGGTCCTGGATCCGAAGACGTTCAAGACGCTGGAAACGCACTATCAGTTCAGCCGCAATAGCGGCATCTTCATCAAGGACGACATCGTCTACGCCGCCGACTCGGAATCCGGCTCGGTGAATCCCATGCACGGGGCGTGGAAGCGCGGCATTCGCATCGGCAGCGCGAAAGACGGCAAGGTGACGGCGTTCATTCCTGATCCAAGCGGTGAAGGTGTGACGTTCGCAATGGTCGACGGGAAGCCCGTGCTGAAGAAGGCCGACGGCTCCAATGGACCAGGGGGCACCCTCGCGGCGGAAGGTGTTGCGGTCGACAAGGACGGCATCATCTACGGCGCCGAAGTGGGGCCGCACAAGTTGCAGAGATACGTCAAGAAGTAGGCCACAGAAGGCGCAGAAAGCTCAGACCTGGTTTCCCGCGCGTCGAATCACACACGTCGTGGTGGCGAAGGCATACAGCCTGCCTTCGCCATCCTCGATCCTGCCTTCCGCCACCGCCGTCGTCCGCGTGGCGTTGATCACCTTTCCAATTCCGCGGACCGCTCCCGTTTCGTGCGTCAACGCGCGCATGAAGTTGATCTTGAATTCGAGCGTCGTGTAGATGTCGCCGGAATCGAGCGTGCTGTGCACGGCGCAGCCCATGGCCGAATCGAGCAGCGTGGCGCCGTAGCCGCCGTGGACGCTGCCGAGCGGGTTATAGTGAAACTCCTGCGGCGTGCCGGTGAAGACCGCGCGGCCCTTTTCGACCTCGGTCAGCCGGATGTCCATCATCATCGCGATCGGAGGCGGCGGAAACTCGCCGGCGATCGCGCGTTGCAGCAGCTCGAGCCCCGCCATGCCCTGACCGCGATGCCGGAACGGGATGGGCTCTTCCCACGAAAACGTGCGCTGTCTCGTCACGTCAACAGCTTACACACAAGATCGCTACTTAATCTCGATCGACCAACCGACGCCGATCTTCAGTTGCGGGACGAAGTTGCCGCCGCCGACCCGGAAGTCGGCGAAGAAGCCGTTGTCGTGCTGGAATCCGAACAGGTAACTGCCGCCGGCGTGCAGCTCGCTCGGTTCGTCTTCGAATTCACCGGTGAACTTCGCGATCGTGATCACCGGT
>Ga0070700_100001492_pt1 | contig 11647 bp, 8 predicted proteins | sample KBSK5101metaG_FD_65456 | JGI IMG/M metagenome (GOLD analysis project Ga0070700, IMG submission 65456) | Corn, switchgrass and miscanthus rhizosphere microbial communities from Kellogg Biological Station, Michigan, USA - KBS K5-10-1 metaG | ecosystem: Host-associated > Plants > Roots >...
ATCTCGACCCTGTCCCTGTCGTTAGCCACAGCCCTCGCCGGCTCTGCGTGTGAGCAGCTCTCCGATGACAGCCAGGCGGACGACAGCGCGCTCACCTCCGAGAACGGCTTCTCGATGAACGGCTTCACGATGAACGGCTTCACGATGAACGGCCTGTCGATCAACGGCTTCACGATGAACGGCTTCACGAACAACGGCTTCACGAACAACGGCTTCGCGATGAACGGCCTCATGTCGGTCGACGGCGGGCGAAAGCTGCTCGAGTACATCGTCAAGTGCGCGCTGCCCGACAACCACAGCATCACGAAGCAGGATCAATACGGCCACCCGTACACGTTCGAGGGCCACCTCGGCCTCGCGCCCGCGTGGGAGAACGGCGCGTGCGACGGGCCCTGCAAGCGCTGGGTCTCCGCCTGCATGCTGGCGCACGTCAACACCGCCGGCGTGCACATTCCGATCAACGTCGTCGGTCAGAACGCAGGGCTCGGCTGGGGCCAGGAGCCGGACTACCCGAATCAGGAAGGGACGTTCTTCGGCAACATCTTCGAGGCCAACAATGCGGGGCTGCCGGACGCCTACTACTGCAACGGCCCCGGCTTCGACAAGGACGTCGTCGCGGGCCGCATCGGCGCCAACCAGGCGGGCGCGCCCTACCGGAACCTGTTCGCCAGCGGCTACTGCCACCTCAACGGCTGCGTTCCGTCGGACGCGAAGACCAACAACGTCCCCGACGGCTACAAGGCGTGCACGATGGGCGAGGGTCCGATGACGGCGTGGAACGAGACCATCACCGTGTGGCGGCAGAACAAGAGCTACAACGCGGCCGGCGCGCTCGTCGGCGGCAAGACCGCCGATGGGCGGACGATCCGCTACGACTTCGAATCGGACGTCAACGGATGGGGCTCCAGCAACACGCAGCTGGTGTTGAGCTCGTCCAATTCGACCGTGGCGCAGTCGGGCAGCCGGTTCCTGAAGGCCGTCTACAACAGCGGCGCCACCACCGTCCGCGTGTCGAGCCCCGCGAACCTCGCGCTCGCGGCCGGCACGGAGGTGAGCTTCTATCTGTACCTCGCGTCGGACAGCAAGCTGACCTACATCAACCCGTTCGTGAAGAAGACGGGCGGCAACGAGTGGAAGGTGTCCAACCCGGTGTCGTCGGTTCTCAAGGGTTCGTGGAACATCGTCACCATCACGGTGCCGGCCGGTTCCACGGGCAGCCAGGTCGGCGTCGAGTTCAAGACCAGCGGCGCGTTCAACGCCTACGTCGACGCCATCACCTGGTAGCTAGCTAGCGCACGCGGCGCAGGACCGCCGCGAAGAAGCCGTCGGTGTCGTGGCGCTGCGGGTAGAGCTGCAACGTCATGCCGTCGCCCAGCTTCTCGGCGCGCTCGCGGCCCCAGATCTCCTTGACGGGCACCGGGACGAAGTCGTCGCGCTCGGCGAGGAAGCGCTCGACCACGCCCTCGTTCTCGCGCCGGTTGACCGTACACGTTGCGTAGATCAGGCGCCCGCCCACCGCGGTGAGCGGCGCGTAGTTGATCATCAGCGCCACCTGGCGCGCGGGAAAGCCGTCCACCTCGGCGGGCCGCAGCCGCCAGCGCGCCTCGGGATTGCGGCGCAGCGTCCCCAGCCCGGAGCAGGGCGCGTCGACCAGGACGCGATCGTACGTTCCCGTCACGGCCTTCACGACGTCGCCGGTCCCCGCCCCCACCGACTTCGCCTGCACGTTGGTCAGGCCGGCGCGGCGCGCGCGCCGCCGCAGCTCTTCCAGCTTCTTGCCGTCGGTGTCCAGCGCCAGCACGCGACCCTTGTTCGCCAGCGCCGCGCCCAGCGCCAGCGTCTTCCCGCCGGCCCCCGCGCAGGCGTCCAGCACGCGCCCGCCCGGCGGCGGCGCGACCAGGTCGGCGACCAGCTGGCTGCCCTCGTCCATCACCTCGAACAGGCCGTCGCGGAACGCCGACAGACCGAACGCGTTGACGCGCGTCTCGAACACCAGGCCGACCGGCGACAGCGGCGCCGCGCGCGCCGTGACGTGCTCCTCGCCAAGCTGAGTGATCAGTATGTCGCGCTTGATGCGCGTCGTGTTCACGCGCACCGCCAGCGGCGCGCGCTGGTTCATCGCCTCCGCCAGCGCGGTCGCATCGGCGGCGCCGTAGTCCGCCACCCACGCCTCCATCAGCCAGGTCGGGTACGACAGCCGCGTCGCCTCCCGATCGATGCCCGTCCTTCCGCCCAGGCCGGCGTCGTCACCCAGCGCGCGCGCAAGATCGATCGGCTCGCGCACCAGGCGCTTCGCGTCGGCTACCAGCGCTTCGACCGGCACGCCCGAACGCGCCTCGTAGACCAGCAGCTTCAGCTCGTCGCGCGCCAGCGGCCCGCGCAGCGCCATCTGCACCTCGCGCCCGGCCCGATGCGCCAGCTCGTCGACGATCGCGTCCAGGCGCCGGTCCATGCGGATGAGGCCGTAGACCGTCTCGGAGATCAGCCGGCGCGCGCCGCTGGCCAGCTCGCGGTGGGCGCGGAACGTGCGCGCGATGATCTCGGTCGCGAAGCCCCACTCGGCGCGCGCCTCGGCCGCAATCTCGAGCGCGATCGCCCGCGGGCCTGCCTGCAGTCGCGAGATGCTCATGTCCTCACGTCGTCATGTCGATGGTATCCTGGGCACGATGACCGAAATGCCCCGCACGATCACGCTGCCGCCCATGGCGAGCGGCAAGCCCAACCCGTACAGCGTCGCGCTGGAGCAACTGGACCGTGGCGCCAAGGTCTGCGGCCTCTCGCCCGCCATCCGCGAGATCCTCTCGCAGCCCAAGAACGAGCTGATCACGAACTTTCCGGTCCGCATGGACAACGGAGAGTACAAGATGTTCAAGGGCTACCGGGTTCAGCACAGCAACATCCTGGGGCCGTACAAGGGCGGGATCCGTTACCACGAGGACGTCGCCCTCGACGAGGTGAAAGCGCTGGCCTCGTGGATGACGTACAAGTGCGCGCTGCACGACATCCCGTTCGGCGGCGGCAAGGGCGGCATCAAGTTCACGCCCCGCAACCATTCGCAGTCCGAACTGGAACGCATCACGCGCCGGTTCACGCACGCGCTGGGCTCGAACATCGGCCCCGAATACGACATCCCCGCGCCCGACGTCGGCACCAACGGCCAGATCATGGTCTGGATGATGGACACGTACATGAACGTGGTCGGGTTCATGGACAAGAACGCCAACCGGCGCGTCGTCACCGGCAAGACGCTGGCGTCGGGCGGCTCGCACGGGCGCGAGGCCGCCACCGGTCAGGGCGTCGTCCACTGCATCGTCGAATGGGCGCGCGACCGGCGCTTCGATCTCAACGGATCGACGTTCACCGTGCAGGGCTTCGGCAACGTCGGATCGAACGCCGCCAAGATCCTGGCCCGCACCGGCGCGTCGATGATCGCCGCCGGCGACTGGAAGGGCTACATCATGAACGGCGACGGCATCAACGCGTTCAAGCTGTCCGATCACGTCCAGAAGACCGGCTCGGTCGTCGGCTACCCGAACTCGCGCGCGATCACGCGCGACGAATTTTTCGCCACGACCGCCGACGTGTTCATCCCGGCGGCCCTCGAGTTGGAGATCGGCGTCCCCGAGGCGAAGGCGCTGAACGTCCGCCTGATCGTGGAAGGCGCCAACGGCCCCACCGAGACGGCCGCCGAGCCGATCCTGCGCGCGAAGAACATCGACCTCATCCCGGACATCCTGGCCAACTCGGGCGGCGTGGTGGTCAGCTACTACGAGTGGCTGCAGAACAAGCGCTCCGAGCGCTGGGACCTGGAGGAAGTCGAGGAGCGGCTGGCCAAGCGCATGAAGCGCACGTACCTGCACGTCAGCGAATACGCGGCCGCCAAGAAGTGCGACTGGCGCATGGCGGCCATGGGCATCGCGCTGGAACGCATCGGCCGCGCTTACTCGGAGCGCGGGATTTTCCCGTAAGCTCGCCGCCAACCATCTCAGCTGGGGGTCGGGACCCCAGGTTGGGGCTCAACCGTAACTGAGGGTTTGCCTTCCGCGCGCGGGCGTCCTTTAATGCCCGGCCATGGCAGCTCCTCGCTTGTTCCGTACGGTTCTGCTTGCTTCCCTTGTTTCCGTTTTCGTCGCTGTCGCCGTTCAGGGCTCGGCCGCCGCGCAAGACCAGGCCGCGGTCAACAAGGTCACGAACCTGAACAAGAAGGCGATCGACGCCTACAACAAACAGGACTACGAGACGGCGCGCGCCGTTCTGAAGGAGGCGCTAGAGCTGTGCGCGAGCGCCGGCCTCGATCGGCATCCGATCCGCGCCCGCACGCACATTCACTTCGGCATCGTCGCCATCGTCGGGTTCAAGCAGCGCGAGGTCGGACTGAAGCAGTTCCGCAAGGCGCTGGAGGTGCAGCCGGACATCAAGCTGACGAAGTCACTCGCCACGCCCGAACTGCAGGACGCGTTCGAGGAGGCGGTGCTCGCGGGTGAGCAAGGCGGCGGCGGACCGAAGACGGCAGGCGAAGGCGGCGGCGAGGGCGGCGGTGAAGGCGGCGGCGAGGGTGGCGGTGGCGGACCCATCGCGGACGACGATGGCGAGGGCAAGCCGACGGTGAAGCGGCCCGCGGCGAAGCCCCGCAAGCCGGGCGAAGAACCCGAGGAGAAGGGCCAGAACGGCGTGTTCTTCCTCGCGCTCACCGGCGGCTTCGGCTTCGGTCTGATCAAGGGCGAGGGCGAGCTGGACCCGGTCGCTCACAAGCTCGACGCCCCCGGTTTCGCGCTGGCGCAGACCGCGCAGGCGACGCCCGAGGTCGGCTTCTTTCTGAGCCACGACCTGCTGCTGTCCGGGCAGCTTCGATTGCAGTACGTGGGCGGGCTGAACGGCAAGCCGCCGCGGCCCGTGCCGAACAACCCGATGCCGTGCGGCTCGGACAACTACTGCGCTCCCGGCAACGGCGCCGTGGCCTTCTTCGCCAAGGTGACCTATTTGACCCTGGACGCGCCCTTCCACCTGACGATCGGCGGCCAGGTCGGCGGCGGCAACATCCGCCACGCGGTCAACTTCGACATGGACAACACCTGCCAGGCGGCGGCCGGCGCGAACCAGCAGAAGCAGTCGTGCGTCGACACGCTGGCGGGTGGGCCGTTCCTCATCGGACCCACGCTGGGCATCTGGTACGAGCTGGGCGACACGCTGGACTTCATCTTCGCCCTCAACACCGCCCTGGGCGTCCCGCACTTCACCTACAACTTCGACGTCGCGCTCGGCCTCGGTTTCCGCATCTAGCGGCGGATGCGCGCGTCTGTCTCGTTTACGAGACAGATGTGTTAGTGTGGGGCGGTGTCAAAGGACGGCATCTCTACGGCGGCGCCCGCGGCGGGCCGCAAGGCGCGTTCGGCCCGCCCGACGGTCACGCCCGGCGATGACGTGGGGGCGGCCGAGCTCGGCCGCCGCGTCGCCGACAACCTGCGCGAGCGGCGCCGCGTCTCGAACCTGTCGCTCGACGAGCTGGCGAAGCTGTCCGGCGTCAGCCGGGCGGCCCTGTCGCAGATCGAGACCTGCAAGACCAACCCGTCGCTCAGCGTGCTGTGGAAGGTCGCCGTCGGCCTGAAGATCCCGTTCGCCGAACTGATCGGCGAGAGCAAGGAATCGGTGTCGCTGCTGCGCCGGAACGAGGCCCAGGTCCTGAAGTCGGTGGACGGCAAGATGGAGAGCCGCCCGCTGGCGCGTTCGGGCGCGGGCCCCGGCGTCGAGGTCTACGAGCTGCGGCTGGCCGGCCACGGCGCGCACGAATCCGAACCGCACGCGCCCGGAACGCGCGAGCTGATCACGGTCCTGCACGGGAATTTGAAGATGAGCGTCGGCGAGGAGACCTATCTGCTGGCGGTGGGCGATTCCCTGGTGTTCCCCGCCGATCAGCACCACGTCTACGAGAACCCGGGTGGCAGCGAGGCCCGCTACCACAACGTGATCGTTTACCGCCGCTAGCCGCTCCGGGCCAAAGGCGCGGTGTGCGGCTATTGTTTTTTCAGGTAGCCGCGATCCCGCGCTTCGCGCGGGGGCGGCTAGCCGTTAGATGACGTAGTTGCCCGCGAACACGCGGACGCGGCTCGCCGACACGAAGACTTCGTCACCGGACTTGAGACCCAGCTCCGCGAACCGCTCGGACGTCAGCTCGGCGTTGATCAGCTGTTCCGATTCGGTCGCCCGCAGCTCGACCTTCACGCGCGATCCGGCGGGGTTCACGTGCAGCACTTTGGCAGGAAGGCTGGCGTTGCCGCTCTGCTCGTGCTGGATCACGACCTCGTGCGGCCGCACGTAGACGGCGGCCGACGGCGCGTCGGGATGCTGATCCGCGACGGCCAGCGCGGCGCCCGCGACCAGCGCCTTGCCCTGCTCGACGCGCCCGTGGAACACGTTCACGTTGCCCAGGAAGTCCATCACGAACGGATTCGCCGGCCGCTCGAAGACCTCCGCCGGCGTCCCGTACTGCTCGACGCGGCCTTGATTCATGACGACGACCCGGTCGGCGACCTCGAACGCCTCCTCCTGATCGTGGGTGACGAAGACGCTGGTCACGTGAATCTCCTGGTGCAGCTTCCGCAGCCAGACGCGAAGCTCCTGCCGCACCTTCGCGTCCAGCGCGCCGAACGGCTCGTCGAGCAGCAGCACCTTGGGCTCGGCCGCCAGCGCGCGCGCGAGCGCGACGCGCTGGCGCTGGCCGCCGGACAGCTGCGCCGGGTACCGTTTCCCCAGCGCTTCGAGGCGGATCAACTTCAGCAGCTCGTCGACGCGTTCCTTGATGAGCGCCTTCGGTCGCTTGCGGACGCGCAAGCCATAACCGATGTTTTCTTCGACCGTCATGTGACGGAACAGGGCGTAGTGCTGGAAGACGAACCCGATCTTGCGATCGCGCGCGGACTGGCGCGTGATGTCCTCGCCTTCGCGGATCACCGAGCCCGAGTCGGCGACGTCGAGGCCGGCGATGATCCGCAGCAGCGTCGTCTTGCCCGACCCGGACGGGCCGAGCAGCGCGAGCAGGGTGCCGTCGGGGACGTCCAGGTTCACCTTGTCCACCGCCGTGAACTTCCCGAACGTCTTCGTCACGTTTTCGATCCGGATGCTCATGATCCACCCTCCCCCGTCGCTTCATGGACGACGGACGGAATCTTCCTTTCCAGTCGGGCCTTCGCGACCAGCGTCAGGATCGCGAGCAGGGTCAACACCGACGCCACCGCGTAGCACCCGGGCAGGTTGTATTCCTGAAACAGCTTCTCGATGCGCAGGGGCATGGTGTCGGTCTGACCGGCGATGTGGCCGGAGACGACATAGACGGCGCCGAACTCGCCGATGGCCCGCGCATTACAGAGAATGATCCCGTAGACCAGGCCCCATTTGATGTTGGGCGCGGTGATGTGCCAGAACATCTGCCACCCGTTGGCGCCGAGGTTGATGGCGGCGAGCTCTTCTTCGGCGCCGACCGCCTCCATGATCGGGATCAGCTCGCGCGCGACGAACGGGAAGGTCACGAACGCCGTCGCCAGCACCAGCCCCGGCGTCGCGAAGATGATCTTCAGGCTCTCGCCCTGAGGCCACACGCCGAGGCGTTTCTGAACCACGACGCTGAGCGCGAACAGGACCACGCTGGCGGCCGGCACGACCAGCCAGGTCGGGCCCCGCCACACGCCCCGCCGCGCCGCCGGGTTGGCCGGCCGAAAAACGAAGTACAGCACGACGAGCACGAACACGCCGACCAGCGAGGTGGCGTAAGGCATCACGGAGTAGCCGTCCTCGCGCAGGAACGGCCCCAGATAGCCTTGCAGTCCGAAGATCAGCACGAACATGAGGCCCGCCACGACCGGTGAAACCGAGAACGGCAGATCGATCAGGGCCGTCAACAGCGTCCGTCCCGGGAACTTGAAGCGCGCGATCGCCCACGCCGCCGCGATGCCGAAGACGATGTTGGCGACCAGCGCGATCGGGACGACGGTCGCGGTCAAGAAGATCGAATGGCGCGTGTCGGGATCGGCGACGAGGTTGTCCCAGTAGACGCGGACGCCTTCCTTCAACGCCTCGTAGAAGATGTTGACGACCGGGATGCCCACCAGCACGCCCACCACCAGCACGGCGAACCCCGTCAGCCCCCACCGCACCCACGCCGGATCGGTGCGCGGATTCACGAAGCTGGCCGGCACTTGCGGCCCCGGACCGCGCGCGGGCAGTCGAATGATGACGGCGTCAGCGCTCATGACGGACGCTCGCGCGTTCGAGGAGGTTGATGACCACCAGCATGGCGAACGAGATCACCAGCAGCACGACGGCGATCGCGGTCGCCTCGCCGTAGGCGAACTCCTCGAGGCGCGCCACGATCAGGATCGGCGCGATCTCGGTCTTGTAGGGCATGTTGCCGGACACGAAGACGACCGAGCCGTACTCGCCGATCCCGCGCGCGAACGCGAGGGCGAAACCCGTGATCAACGCCGGCTTGAGGGTTGGAAAAATCACGTTCTTGAACGTCTGCCAGCGGGTCCCGCCCAGCGACGCGCCCGCCTCTTCGTACTCGGGATCGAGGTCCTCCAGCACCGGCTGCACCGTGCGCACGACGAACGGCAGGCCCACGAACACCAGCACCAGCACGATGCCGAAGCGGGTGTACGCGCCCTGGATCCCGAGCGGAACGAGAAACCGCCCTAGCCAGCCTTGCTCGACGTACAGGCTCGAGTACACCAACCCACCGACCGCCGTCGGTAGCGCCAGCGGCAGATCGACCAGCGAATCGATCAGGCGCTTGCCCGGAAACTTGTAGCGGACCAGCACCCAGCCGAGCAACAGGCCCAGGATCAGGTTGATCACGGCGGCGATCGCGGCGGCCCCGAAGGTGAGCCGGTAGGCAGCGCGCGCGCGTTCCGTCCAGACCGCGTGCCAGAAGTCGTGAAACGAAAGCGTGCCCGCCTTGATGAAGCACGCCACGATCGGAATCAGGACGAGGACGCTCAGGTAAAAGACCGTGTATCCCAGCGTGAGGGAGAAACCGGGAAGCACGCGCCTGTTGAGGCTCCTCGACATGTCCGCCTCGAACGTTCAGCGCGGCTTGTAGATGCTGTCGAAGACGCTGCCGTCGCCGATCAGCTGCTTGTGGGCGTCGGGCCAGTCCTTGGCGATCTCCGTGATCGCGAACAGCTTCAGCCCCGGCTTGAAGATGTCCTGGTGCTTCTTGAGGATCGCGTCGTTGCTGGGCCGGTAGAAATGCTTGGCGAAGATCTCCTGCGCCTCGTCGGTGTAGGTGAACTTCAGGTAAGCCTCGGCCGCGTCGCGCGTCTTCTTCTTGTCGACGTTGGCGTCGACGACGGCGACCTGCGGTTCGGCGAGGATGCTGATGGGCGGAACGACGACCTCCAGCGCGCCCTTCGCCTCGCGCACCTCCAGATAGGCCTCGTTCTCCCAGGCCAGGTGCACGTCGCCGATCTTCTTCTGCACGAACGTCGTGGTCGCGCCGCGCGCGCCCGAATCCAGCACCGGAACCTGCTGATACAGCTTCGTCACGAAGTCGATCGCCTGCTGCCGCGTGCCGCCACGCAAGATCACCGAGCCCCAGGCCGCGAAGAAGCTGATGTAGCCATTCCCCGACGTCTTCGGGTTCGGCGTCACGATGGCGATCCCGGGTTTGACCAGATCCGGCCAGTCCTTGATCCCCTTCGGGTTGCCCTTGCGGACGACGAAGACGATCGTCGACACGTACGGCCGCGACTTGTTGGGCAGCCGGTCGACCCAGCCCGCCTTGATCAGGCCCTTCTTGCGGATGGCGTCCGTATCCAGGAACGACGCCAGAGTCGTCACGTCGGCGTCCAGGCCGTCGATGACCGATCGCGCCTGCGTGCTGGACCCGCCGTGCGACTGCTTGATGTTGACCTTGACGCCCTTCTCCTTCTCGTAGCGCGCGGCGAAGTTCGCGTTGAGGTCGCGCCACAGCTCGCGCGTGGGATCGTACGAGACGTTCAGGAGGGTGACCTCGCCGCCCGCCCTGGCGATGCCCGCAGCGGACAGCCCCACGGCCAGCGCGGCCAGCGCGGGCAGAGTGAAAATGCTGAATGTTGTGCGTTTCGACTTCGACATGGCGTGCTCCGTTCTCTAGAAGTTCACTTGCGCGCGGCCGAGGATCAGGTATTCGGTGGCTCGGTCCCTGATGACGGCGTCCATCGTCCCCGTCGCCGCCGTCCCCGCCCCACCTTCGAAGACCGTCTGCTCGTAGTTCAGGGCGAGCTTGAGCGTGCGCCGCGGAATCCAGGCGACGCCCCCGGCGAACGCCTTCGCCGACCGAGCGCTGGTGACCGGGTTCGCGTAGGTCGGGAACGTGTCGTCGTCGATTCCCAGCCAGCCCACCCGGGCGGCGAGCTGCAGCGCCCCCCAGCGTCCCTGGCCCGGATCGAACGGATGTTCGGGCGTCGAGCCGTCATACCCTTCGGTGCCGCCGATGCTGAAGCTGATCGTCGCGTGCGCCGCCCGCTGGGTCAGCTCGGTGATGTTGGTTCCCTTCTGCACACCCTGTTTCAGCCACAGGTACTCGGCGAGCAGACCAAACGGCCCGTAGTAGTAGTAGAGCTGCGGGTTGACGCGCGTCGCGCGCTCGTGTGCGAACACCGTCGCCGCGCCGGTCGTGTCCGCGGACGGCGCGAGGTACTGGAAGAAGGTGCGCTGGCCCGACGTCCGGAACGGGGCAAGCCCGGTCTGGAAGGGCGCCAGCGGCGTTCGCAGCCCCGTCGCCGGATCGGCCGCGCCCTTGCGGTTGCCCGTTCCGACGGAGACCCCGACGCCGAGGTTGCCGAACTCGCTCAGCGCCTCGGTCTTGAACGGCTGGACGAAGAGGCGTCCCTGGATGTCCTTCGCGTGATTCAGATCGGTGTCAGCGCCCGTCGTGTCGGCGGCGCCGTTGAAGATCCCGATCGTGTACTGAACGATGCCTCCCGCGACGTCACCCCAGAGCTGCACGCCGACGTCGCGCTGACTGGACAGGTTCTGGTCCAGCGCGCGTTCCAGCAGCGGTAGGTCGGCGTCACTCTGCAGGCGTTCCAGGCCGATCGGCGCCTTCATCTTTCCGACGCGCAGGCGCAGCCATTCGCGCGGGTGGAGATCGACGTACGCGTCCAGGATCTGCACCGTCCCCGCGAACTCGGGGATGAGGCGGTAGTCGACGATCGAGAACAGCGTTCCCTCGATCGCGGGGCGGAACCGGCGGATCAGAAACGTGTCATTCGCCTGCAGCGTCTCGCTTTTTGCGAAGAATCGCCCGTCGGCCTGCAACAGCCCGCGAATCTTCAGCACGAACGACTTGTCGGGCAGCGACAGCGCGAACCCCTTGTCGTCGATGCTCAGCTTGGGCGCCTCCTTGGCGCGCTTCTCGGCCTGCTCCTCGAGCAGCTCGTGCTTGCGGGCCGCGATGCGCGCCAGCTGTTCGACCTCCTCCAGCCGTGCCGCGTCCGCCGCCGCCGGTCCGGGCGCGGGCGGCGGCGTGGGCGCTGCAGCCGGCGCGCTCGTGTCGGGAGCGGGCGCCGCCGGCGTCGCTTCGGCCGGCGCGGCTTGCGCGATCGGCTGCGCCTGGGTCCCGTCGGCCGGCGCGGCCTGGGCGCGGACGGCGGCCGGCAGCGCCAGGGCGGCG
>Ga0070700_100001509_pt1 | contig 11593 bp, 10 predicted proteins | sample KBSK5101metaG_FD_65456 | JGI IMG/M metagenome (GOLD analysis project Ga0070700, IMG submission 65456) | Corn, switchgrass and miscanthus rhizosphere microbial communities from Kellogg Biological Station, Michigan, USA - KBS K5-10-1 metaG | ecosystem: Host-associated > Plants > Roots >...
GGCCGTACCGCGGCATCCAGCAGACCACCGCGCCGCACCCCATCGGGCACGAGTTCACCGGTGTCGTCGAGGCCACCGGCGCCGAGGTCAGCACCGTTCAGGTCGGCGACTTCGTCATCGCGCCGTTCACCGACAGCGGCGGCATCAGACGTGCTGGCCACTGGCCATCACGCCGCCCGGTCCGGCGACGTCCGCGCGGGCGCCACGGTGGTGATCGTCGGGGACGGCGCGGTCGGGCTGTGCGCGGTGCTGGCCGCCAAAACAGCTGGGCGCCGCGCGGGTCATCGTGATGTCCCGTCACGAAGACCGGCAGCGCGTGGCCCGGACGTTCGGCGCCACCGACATCGTGGCCGAACGCGGCGAGGACGGGGTCCCGTCTGGCGGCGGCTGCGGCGAGCTGCAACACCCACCGGCGGCGTCGCTGCCAGAGTCAGTGATTCGGGCATTCTCCGGCGCGCGCACAGGTTCGCTTGTATGCACGCGGCCGCGTGCCAGTCTGTCTGGGACAGAAGTTGCCTGGCTGTTTAGTCCAGCGCTGCGCGCCAGAATTCGGGCCGTTCGAAGCCACCCAGTTGTTGGTCGAGCCGCTCCACCTCGGCCAAGATTTCGCCGAGGCGAAGAGCCAGCTCGGCGCCCTGTGCGAGAAGCTTCATGCGGTGACTCGCCAGGGTGTGGTAGATCATCTCCCGCTCTGCCGCGCTTGTCCGGCGATCGCGGGCGAGGTGGTGTGCCTTGGCCTCCTGTAACTGGCGCTCGCCGTCCTGTTCCTCATGCGTCAGCTTTTCGAGGCTGTGCTTGCCCAAGGTGATGTCCTTCTCAGGGTCGGGCCGATCCGTCCCTTGCTGGTGGCGTCGGGGCGGGATAGAAGCAGAGGTTAAGCGAGGCAGCGAACGATGCACCGCGTTCGCGCGTTGGCGTGTCATGTACGACGAAGCCGTCGTGCGCCGGTGGCACATAGATGTCATACATGACATCCCGCAACTCGGGGGTCTACTCCGAACGCACCCGTGAAATCATGCCTCGCTATCCGGTGGCTGTTCGACGAGCAGTGAGGCACCGTGGTGAGGCACTAACTCCATGGCGAAGCTGTTCAGGTCGTCGACCACGCCGACCTCCTCGCCGGTGAACATGTCTGACACGCGCGCACCGGGTGGGAGCTTCTTCGAGCGGACTGTGCCCGCGATGTGCTCGTTGGCGAAGTTGAGGACAGTCAGCTGGAATTGATTCGGATCGTCGAGTTGGTGGACCATCACAAGCATTCCGCGGTGGGACACGTCAGGGATGTCGATCTGCTTACTGGTTGCGATGCCGTAATGCGAGCGCACCCGAAGGATTGCCTGTAGCTGACGCGCAAAGCTGGTGTCGTCCGCAAGCTGGTCGGGGATCGAGCCGTAGAGGCTTCGCCCACGCGGCATTCCCGCCATCGACTTTGTCGCCTCGGGGTTGACCCCCATCAGGTCGTGGGCGGCGCGGTGGATCCAGCGGGTGTCGCCGCCACGCAGGAGGTCGGCGACGTCGGCGGCGGGCAGTGTGAGCATGCCGCACAGGTCCCATCCCGACAACGCGAAGACCCCGGGCTGTAGCGCGTTGAACATCGCCAACAACAGGTGGGCTCGTCGGATGCGGTCGATGTCGTCGACGGTGTCGAGATCGGTGACGCCGAGCGTTGCGGCGATGACAGTGGCTGTGGTGCAAGCGATTCCGTTGGTAGTGAAGACCAGGTTGTAGGGCGCGTTCTTACCGGTGAGCTGCTCGGTGAGATCGGCCCGCACCGACGCGCCCAGCTCTTCGCCGGTCATCTCTCCGCCCTTGTACGGGTAGACGTCGTCGCGGTGGCCGGTCGACCAATGGACCAGTTCGTAGGTCAGTTCATCGTGGTTCTGCAGCGCGTGGACCAGTGACGCGGGGTCGACTCCCAACTCGAGGGTTGTGCGCAGCGTCAGTCGGAGAAACTCGGTGTCGGCGGTCGCAAGAGCGTGGTGGTATGCGGGCCGGTTGATGAAGTCATACGACAGATCGGCTCCCACTTCACCGATTTCGCGGATGTCGTCGATGGTGAGGTTGAGCTCCTGGAAGGTGAATCCACCGACTTTGCGGACCATGCCCGCGATCAGGTGGTTCGCGGCCTCGGACAGCGGATGACCCTCGGACCACGCGGTGCTGTCTTCGGCTGCGGTCTTCTCAGCTCCGAGGAACCCATTGGCGTCCAGGCGAAGTCCGCCGGTACCGAGATCGGCCAGCGAGTGCAGTGCGTCGCCGATGACGAGCCGCATGCCTGCAAATGACGGGTCGAGCCAGTTGATCGACGGCTGACCGTCCTTGAAGTAGTGCAGGTACACCCAGCGGCGTTCTTCGCCGTCGGTGCCGACCACGGGTCGAGTGACACTCCAGTTCGTCTCCTTGATGCCTTCGGCATAGAAGATGACCCGTTGCAGCCGTCCGATGATGTAACCCGCTTTGTCCAGCCACTCTTCGGTGTCCTGGTCGATGTTGACCGAATCGGCGTGCGGGGGGACGTCGGGCAGATGATCCCAGTCGCGCGGGTCGATCTCAACCATGTGATAGACGCCGGGGTAGTCGGCGTACTTCATCTCGGCGAGCCGGAAGTCGGCGCCCTTGCCGGTGTGGCCGGGCACGATGTCGTCGATGATGATGCCGCCGTACCAGTTGGCGGTACCACACATCGCACGGAACTCTTCCTCGGTGCCGAACGCGGGATCGATCTCGGTGCTGATGCGATCGAAGTGGCCGTCCACACTCGGGGTCAACGTCCAGCCGGAGATGCCACCGGCACGCTTAACGGGGCCGGTGTGAACTGCTTCGATGCCGATCTTGGCGAACGCCTCCCACATCTTCTCGTCAGCCATGGATTTCAGGAACGACTCGTCCGGCCGGGTGATCAACGACAGCGGATACGCGGTGAACCACACGGAGGCGGTCTCGACGGCGCTGCGGGGGCTGGGCGTGGCATAGGGGTTCTGCCACATCGATCCCTGACCCGAGAACTGTTGGCTGATCTCGTTGGCGTCGGCCAGCATCGATTGGGAGAGCAGCCAGGACACGTACCCAGGGTTGTCACCCGTCGCAGGCCCGTCCTTTGCGACCGACCGACGGGTGAACGGCGTCTTCACGCGTGGCCGGAACCGCAGCGCGCGAGGACGCGCCGGATGCAGATGCTCATCGAAGGTGATTTCGGTCGGCTCGTTGCCCTGATCCTCGGGTTCTACCTCTGCCGGTTGAGACATCTATCCCCTTCGCTGCTGTTGCAGGTCGAGCCGAGCGTGTTTTCGAAGTATTGCCAGGCCCCCACCGAGTTGAAACGGTGCGCCCGCCGCGGACATTGGACCAACTGGCTGCCACCCCACCCTACGGAGCGGTGGACGGCATGGGGCCTGCGTCGGCATATGTCATGTCGCTGCCCTCTTGACGAACCGGGTCCGACCCGCCAGACTCGATATTGACTGATTGTCGACAATAAAACAATCTTGGTGCATCTGCACCGACTCCATTCAGAAAGAGAGCACATCAAATGGGCACCCTGCTCGCAGGTAAAACGGTCATCATCACCGGCGCAGGCCGCGGAATCGGCCTGGCAACCGCACTTCACCTGCACGACGAAGGCGCCCAGGTGGTGGCCACCGTCCGCTCACCCGAACACCTGACGCAGCTCAAAGTCGACGACGACCGGCTGATCGGTCGCGTCGTCGATGTCACCGACGAAGAACAGGTCAAGGAGTTGATCAGCTTCACGGTGGAGCGATTCGGCAAGCTCGACGGCATCGTCAACAACGCTGGCATCCTCATTCCCGGCACGATCCTGGACGCGTCCGTGGAGGACTACCAAAAGACGTTTGACGTCAACGTCAAGGGAGTGTTCCTCGGATCGAAGTACGCCATCCCCGAACTGCTCAAGGCCGGCGGCGGGTCGATCGTCAACTTCGGGTCGATCAACTCGATCGGCGCCGAGAAGCTGCTGACCACCTACACCGCCAGCAAGGGAGCAGTCCTCACGCTCACCAAAGCGATCGCCCTCGACTTCGGGGCACAGGGCATCCGCGCCAATACGGTGTGCCCCGGTTTCGTCGACACGCCGCTCAACGTCCCGCACTATGAAGCCTTGGGCGGACGCGAGGCCCTCGAAGCCGGCCTGCCGGATTTCCAGCCGATTGGCCGCGCCATCGAACCGATCGAGATTGCACATTCGGTCGCGTTCCTGCTGTCGGATCACTCGACTGCGATCACCGGAACCGCCTTCGTCGTCGACGGCGGCGTGCTGGCCGGGGCGTAAGTCAGACAGGAAGTGAGGGCTAATCGTGGCATCCCAAATTCCCGGCGAAGCCGATGTCGTCGACGTGCTGGTCATCGGCGCCGGCCCGTCGGGCGCGGTGGTCACCCACACGGCGGCCGCCGCAGGGCTGAGCGTCGTCTGTCTGGAGCAGGGAGACTGGGTCAACCCCAGCGACTTCCCGGCCAACTTCCCTGAATGGGAACTGCTCATCCAGCACAACTGGGCCCATGACCCCAACGTGCGCGGCCTGCCATCCGACTATCCGGTCGACGTTGAAGACTCCGACATGTGGCCGGTGATGTTCAACGCGGTCGGTGGCAGCTCGATCTACTACGGCGCCGAATGGCCGCGGCTGCTTCCGTCGGACTTCCGGGTCAAGACCCTCGACGGCGTCGCTGACGACTGGCCCATCAGCTACCACGACCTCAAGCCCTACCACGACGAGGTCGACGAGTTCATCGGCGTGGCCGGGGTCGGCGGCGACACCGCCTACCCCGAAGGCCTGGACTATCCCCTTCCGCCGCACCCGATGGGCAAGCCTGGCATCAAGGCCGCACAGGCGGCCAACAAACTCGGCTGGCACTGGTGGCCCGGCACCAATGCGATCGCGAGCCAGAAGTACAAGACGCTGGAGCAGTGCGGCCGCTGGGGTGTGTGCGAATGGGGCTGCCCGCAGGGCGCCAAGGCCTCCTTCGACCTGATCTACATGCCCCAAGCACTCAAGGCCGGGGCGCGGGTGCTCACGGGTGCGCGGGTGCGCAAAGTGATGACCGGACAGGACGGACTAGCCAGTGGCGCGGAGTACGTCGACCGCGACGGCCGGGTGGTGTTTCAGCCCGCCCGCGCGGTGGTGCTGTGCGCCAACGGGGTCGGAACCCCGCGGCTGCTGTTGATGTCGGCCACCGACCAACATCCCGACGGGCTGGCCAACTCATCGGGTCTGGTGGGACGAAATCTCATGCTCCACCCCAACTGCACCGCACTGGGGTACTACGACGAAGACCTGGAAAGCTGGCGTGGCCCCGCGGGCCAGCTGATTCATTCCATGCAGTTCTACGAGACCGACAGCTCACGCGGATTCGTGCGCGGCGCCAAACTGCACGCGCTGCCAACCCCGGGGCCGCTCAACGCAATCGAGGCCCATCGTGAGCGCGACTTCGACGACTTGTGGGGGCCGGCGATTCACGACGTGGCGCGCTCGGCACGCAACGGCATCCTGTGGGCCGCCAACACCGAGGACCTGCCCGAGGAACGCAACCGTGTGACCCTATCGACGAAACTCTTCGACTCGGACGGGCTGCCCGCCCCGAAGATCGAATACCGGATCAGCGACAACACGCGAAAGCTGCTGAAATTCACCGTTGAGCGGATGGTCGAGGCCCACGAGGCGGCCGGCGCCACCCACGTCATCACCCAGGAGTTGTGGATCGATCAGCCCGGTCACCTGTTGGGCACCGCCCGGATGGGTGATGACCCAGCGACATCAGTCGTCGACTCGTACGGGAAGGCCCACGACGTCGCCAACCTCTACATCGCGGACGGCAGCATCTTCGTCACGTCGGGGTCGGCGAACCCCACGTGCACCATCAGCGCTCTGGCGCTGCGGGTGGGTAAGAAGGTCGTCGAGCAGGTCACGGCCCGAAAGGCAGAGTCATGAGCACAGCATCATCCGATCGACGGTTGTCGGTTCCACCCCGCACGACCACGCCGCTGCGGCCACTGAGCGACGATGAACACACAACGCTGCTCCGCATCGCCGATACCTTGATTCCCGCCGCCGGACCGAACCCGAAAGCCAGTGACGCTGAACAATTCCCGGCATATCTGCAGTTGGCGTTGGCTGCGCGCGCCGATGTGTTCGAGGTTGTGCTCAACGCCGTCAACGCGCTGGCCGACGTCGACGACCTCTACGCTGCACTGAAGCGCATGTGGGCCGACGACAAGGGCACCTTCGACCCCCTGTCCTCGATCATCGCCGGCGCATACTTCATGACTCCCCAGGTCAAAGAGCTCATCGGCTACCCCGGCCAACACCGCGATCCAGCCGGCCTGGAGGACGCCGCGAATGAGCTCGAGACCGGGATCCTCGATCCGGTCCTCGAACGCGGTCCGATCTACGTGTCGGCCGCGGGCGAGTGAGAACCGGCCGTCACCCAGACGAGGCTATTGTCGACAATTAGCCACGTGTATTGGCGCGGGAAGGACATCGGATGGCTGAGTCAATCACCGAAGGCCCGCTGTCGACGTTGTCCGGCGGCAGCGCGGCGGTCTCGCTGGGCAGGATCACACAGCGAACCACGCCCGGATCCGTCGCCCACGTGCTGCGCAATGCGATTCTGGAGGGCCGACTCAAGCCCGGAAGTCAGCTGCGGGAAACACACCTCGCCGCCGACCTCGGCGTCAGCCGTGCCCCGCTGCGCGAGGCGCTGGGCCTACTCGCGGAAGAGGGCCTCGTCCAGAAGATCCCGTACCGCGGGGCATTCGTCGCTGAAGTCAGCCACGAGTCGATCGCCGAGATCGCAAGCCTGCGGAAACGCCTGGAACCGTACGCCATCGAACTGGCGTTGCCCCGATTGAAGGGCTCCACGCGGATCAAGGTCACCCGCGCCCTGGAAGACATGGCGCTGGGCGCTGACAGCAACGACCCCGCAGCCACCATCGACGCCCATATGGCGTTCCACCGGGCGTTCTACGAGCTGTCCGGCCACCGACTGTTGCTCGATCTGTGGCACAGCTGGGAGGCACAGCTGCAGTTGTTCTTCTCCGCCGACCACCAATTGTTCGCAGACCTGCACGACATGGTCGCCGATCATCGACGCCTGCTGGAGATCATCGATACCGGCGACATGGCGGCGATCACCGCCGAAATCGGCCGTCATGTGCACGGTGGCCTGCCGCGCGCCGAGGCCGAACTCAGAACCGCCAAGGATGCGTGAATACGTCGACTTCCTCGGTGGCCAACCTCCCTACGACCAACTCGACGCGGCCGATCTGGAGGCGCTGGCCCGCCTGATCGAAGTGGAGTACTTCACCGCGGGCACCATCATCATCACGGCCGGCCAGGCTCCCCTGTCGCACTTCTATGTGCTGCGCTCCGGAGAGGTGGAGGTCGTCGATCGCGGCCGCGTCGTCGACGTGCTCGGCACCGGCGAGACGTTCGGCCAAATCTCGGTGCTGTCCGGGCTGCCCCCGCCCTTGACGGTCCGAGCCTGCGACGACACGCTGTGCTATCGGTTCGTCGACCCGAGAAAGTGCCTGCAACATCCCGACCGCCTGCAATTCAGCCACTACGGCTCACTGGTTTCCCGCGAACGGCTGACCCGTTCGGGACTGGTCGATCAAGCGTTACGGCTGGCGCGCCACCAGATGCGACCCGTCGTGTGGTGCCCACCGGAGGCCACCGTCGCCGAGGCCGCTTCCGCGATGACCGACGCAGGTCAGTCCTGCGCGCTCATCCAGCGCGGTGAGCAGATCGGAATCGTCACGGACAGCGACTTCCGTACCGGCCTGGCTACCGGCACGCTGACCTCACACACTCCCGTCGCCACACTTGCGTCGTTTCCCGCCGCCACCGTCGGCGCTGACATCCTCGTGGGCGACGCGTTCCTCAAGATGGTGGAGAGCGGCTACCACCACCTCGTCGTCACCGGGGCCGGCGAACAACCCGTCGGCATTCTGCGGGTCGTCGACGTCGCCTCGGCCGAGGTGCGCAACCCCTTGGTCATCCGCCGGGCGATCGACGACGCAGCCACCGTCGACGACGTGGCCGCCGCGGCAGCGCTCCTGCCCGGCACCTGGCTCGAGCTCTACGACACCGGTGTCTCTGTCATGCACATCGCGGCGGTGTTGTCAGCGGTGATCGATGCCATCATGCTGCGGCTCATCGAGCTCACGGATATCGAAGACGACCAGGTGCCCCACCGCACGGCATGGCTGCTGCTCGGCTCCATCGCGCGGCGAGAACCCTTGCCTCGCTCCGACGTTGACACCGCATTGGTGTGGGAAGACCTTCCTGATGGCCCCGATCCGGCAGGCAAGCTGCGAAGTTGGGCCGGTCGCGTATTGGACAAGATGGAACGCTGCGGGCTGCCGCGATGCGCCGAGGGCGCCAATGCCACCAACCCGATCTTCTCCAAATCCAAATCGGCGTTCACCGAAACCGCCACGTCGTGGATCAGCAATCCCGACCAGACCAAAGCCCTGCTGCTGTCGTCGATGATCGCCGACAGCAGGCCCATCACCGGCATCCCGTTGGGCCGCGCGGTGTCCGACGCCATGCTGGCGACCACCCGCGGCCGTGACTATCTATCCGGGCTATTGCGATACACCATTTCTCAGCGTCCCCCTGTCGGCTTTGTCCGCGACTTCGTCGTCGAACACTCCGGCGCCCACCGCGGCCACCTCAACCTCAAGGCCGGCGGGCTGGTGCCGATCGCTTCGCTGGGCCGCTGGATCGCGATCGTCACCGGCGATGACCGCGGCTCGACCATCACCCGACTGCACCGCGGCCACGCCGCCGGCCTCCTTACCCGGGATGAGACCGACACCTTGGTGCGGGCTTTCGACTACATCTATTCCTTGGTGCTCGGAAACGAGATCAGCGCGATTCGCAACAATGCCGCCGGGTCCACCACCTGGATCGCACCCAAGGAGTTGGACACCCTCACCCGCCGCTACTTGCGAGAGGCGTTCCGGGCCGTGGCCAACGTGCAGAACCGGCTCGACAGCGAATGGGTGGCGCGGCTGCCGTGACGCTGCGATCGCTACTCCGCCGCGGCGACGACCCGTTCGACCAACCCTGGCGGACGGTCGATTACCTCGTCGTCGACCTGGAGACCACCGGTCTGGACCTGCGACGCGACGCCATCGCCTCATACGGTGCCACAGTCATCCAGAACGGACGGATGATCGCGGCGCACAACGTCTACGGGCTGGTTCGACCGGACTGCGCCTTGTCCCCCGCGTCGATCACGGTCCACAACCTGCGCCCCGCCGACCTGGCCGATGCGCCACCGCTCTCGGAGGCAGTCGACACCCTCGACGCACTTCTCGCCGACCGCGTGCTCATCGCCCACGCCGCCTGGATCGAGCAGTCATTCCTCGCCAGGGCCTTCAAGGCACACGGAAAACGGTTGCGCTGCAAGATCATTGACACCGCAGCCATGGCGCGAGCCGCCGACCTCGGCGCTGCGCACCCCGGCGGTGAGCCGAACCTCGAGCGGTTGGCCACCCAACTGCGCCTGCCGGTGGACAGTCCCCACCATGCGCTCGGCGACGCGATCACCACCGCCCAGGTTTTCCTGGCCCTCGCCGCCCGGCTGGCGCGGCATGGTCATGAAACCGCACGCTCCTTCATCGACCTGACAGCCGCGGACAGCTCGCGCAGGCGTTGAGCGGCCGGTAAGCCACCAAGCCACAGAACGTGATTGCGGTCACTCCGATTTCGATGTAGTTGTCGACAGTTAGTCAATCTGGATTGCCTACGGGCAGCCCTCTCCCGCGCCCGGTCCTCGGACCGCCAACCTGAAAACACGAGGTCACCATGGCAATCACTCCCGAGGAGGCTGGCGTGTCCACCCCTCGCCACCCACGATCGGCCACCGACTCCGACGTCGCCTACCTGGAAAAGCTGGGCTACAAGCAGGAGCTCAACCGCAGCCTCGGCCTGTTCTCGGCCTTCGGCGTGCAGTTCACCTCGATTGCCATCGCGTCGGGTTTGTTCACCACACTCATCGTCGGCCTGGGCTTCTTCGGCCCTGCGTCATTCTGGTCATTCGTGGTCGGCGGGGCGCTTCAGGTGTTCACTGTGGGTCTGGCGGTGGCTGAACTGGTGTCGGGCTATCCGCTGGCCGGCGGGGTGTATCAGATAACCGGCCGCATAACCGGTAAACCGTGGCTGGCTTGGCAGACCGGCTGGTGGCTGATCATCGCTCACACCGTCGCGGTTACCACGGTCGCCGTGGCTATCGCGCCGTTCATCGCGGGCTGGTTCGGCGTCAGCCTCGAGACGCCGGAGCAGACCCTGCCGTGGGCGTTGGGCCTGATAGTGGCGGGCACGTTGGTGAACGTCGCGGGCGTCAAGGCCGCCGCATTGCTGAACAACCTCGGAGTCGTCGCCGAAATCATCTGTGTCGTCGCCATCATCGGTGCGCTGTTGATTGTCAAGCACCCGACCCAGCCTCTGGGATTCCTCAGCGACTCCGGCGGAACGGCCACCAACGGCCACTGGGTGGCGCCGTTCATGTTCGCGATGATCCTGCCTGCGTATGTGATCTCGTCGTTCGATGCCACCGGCAACGCATCCGAAGAAACCAAGGACGCCGCCAGGAAGGCGCCCATGGCATCGGTGCTGGCTAACGTCTCGTCCTACATCGTCGGGATCATCTTGATCGCGCTGCTGATGCTGGCCATCCAGGACCTGCCTGCCATCATGGGCAGCGCGCTCCCGGTGAAGGACATCCTGGCCACCTCGGTCGGCTCTGCCTTTGCGAACGTCATGGAAGCCGTCGCGATGGTGGCGTTCTTCGCCTGCCAGGTGATGGTGCAGCTCACCGGGATTCGGGTGCTGTGGTCGCAGGCGCGCGACGGCCAGATCCCCGACGCGCGTTGGATGCGCAAGGTCAGCCGCCAGCAGATCCCGATCAACGCCTCGCTGACCGTGTTCGTGCTCTCTGTGCTCTTCGCGCTGTGGTCGTCACTGCTGTCGGTCCTGGCCGCGATGACCGCGATCGCCTGGGCCTTGGCCTACGGCGTGGTCGTGTCGGTCGGCCTGTGGGGTCTGCTGCGCCACAAGCTGCCGGAGCGCCCGTGGCGCTACGGAAAGGCCAGCCCAACGATCTTCGTGCTTGCAATCGTCTGGTCCATCGTGCTGTGCGTGCTGTTGGTGTGGTCAGACCCCATCCACGTCGGACTTGGCATGGTGGGAGTGATCGCCGCAGGCACGGTGATCTATCTGTCTATTCCCAAGAGTCGGCGCGGAAAGTCCATCGACACAATGTCCGGGCACCTGTAAGCGGACTCCACTTTCACCTCAACATCATTTCGAGAAAGGCACACGCATGACGACCCCGCTCACGGCCACGAACATCATCGACGGCAAGGCGGTCAACGGATCCTCCGGCCAGACCCGCGAGGTGTACAACCCGTCCACCGGGGAGATCTTGATCGAACTGACCGAGTCGACCGTCGAGGATGGCGACCGCGCGGTGGCGGCCGCGCGCGCAGCATTCCCCGCGTGGGCGGCGCGCACCCCCGGTGCCCGCTCGGAGCTGTTGCACCGACTTGTCGAGGTGATCGAGGACAACA
>Ga0070700_100001511_pt1 | contig 11578 bp, 5 predicted proteins | sample KBSK5101metaG_FD_65456 | JGI IMG/M metagenome (GOLD analysis project Ga0070700, IMG submission 65456) | Corn, switchgrass and miscanthus rhizosphere microbial communities from Kellogg Biological Station, Michigan, USA - KBS K5-10-1 metaG | ecosystem: Host-associated > Plants > Roots >...
CGGCGACCTGTACCTGCGCTGGCACGGTCGGTCGCGGCTGTCCGGCGTGCTCGCGCTGCCGACCACTGGTGACGCCTACGACGTGTCGCCCGCGGACCTGGCGCGCCTGCAGGATCCGTCCTGGTCGCTGCCCTTCATCCAGCGCCTGTGCGAGCAGGAGCGGACCGTGCTGGCGCGCCTGCAGCAGATCGAGCTGTCGGCGGTCCGCCTGTTCGGCCTGTTTCCCATCGAGGGCGCGGCGGCCGATCTGGTCGACCTGTTTCACGTCGTCGGGACGGCCGGCGCGGCGGACGTCGTCGACTTCTCGTTGCAGTTGATGCCGTCGTTGCTCGAGACCAAGCGCCGCCCGGGCGCGCAGCGGTTCTCGATCGACGGGTTCGCGTCGGTCGAACGGCGCGGCAACGTGGACGCGCTGCTGCCCAGCGAGCTGGCGCACGACGACGACGCGTTCGCGATCAAGGCGCTGACGGACGACCTGCTGTATTACGGCCACGAACGGCAGAACGAGGTCACGCGCCCGCTCCACTACATTCTCGTCGACGGAAGCGCGTCCATGCGCGGCGCGCGCGAGGTGTTCGCGCGCGGGCTGGCGCTGGCGCTGGCGAAGAAGCTGTCGCTGGTCGGCGGCAGCAACGCGGACGTGTGGGTGCGCTTCTTCGACAGCCGGCTGCACCCGCGCATCGACCTCGGCCGATCGGCGCGCCGGGATCTGCCCCGGCTGCTCAGTTTTCGTTCCCAGCGCGGCCGCAACTACGCGCGCGTGTTCGCCGACCTGGCCGTCGAGGTCGGCCGCCTGGTGCGGGACGAGGGGCGCGACGTGGCCATCACGTTCATCACGCACGGCACCTGTCAGATCCCGGTTGCGACGATCAAGGCGCTGGCGACGCAGGCGCGGCTGTTCGGCATCTTCGTGCTGCCGTCGGGGCCCCTGGACCTGGACTACTTGCCGCACCTGCACAAGAGCCAGGTGGTGACCCCCGAGTCGGTCGCGCGCACATCGGACAAGCGGCGGCGCGCGCTGGAAATCGTCGAGGACGCCGCGACAGGCTGAACGGCCCGTGCCCACTCCCGAACAGATACAGACCCGCCAGTGGGCGGAGCAGGCGTTGCGCAAGGGACGGCCGCGCGAGGCGCTGGCGCTGTACCGCAAGCTGCTCGAGCACGAGAAGACCGAGGGCCGCCACTACGAGGCGTGGCTGGACGGTACGGCGGCGGCCTATCTCGCGCTGGGCCGCGGTCGCGAGGCGGGCTACGTGCTGCTGGCCCTGGGCCGCTACGGGGACGCGCAGCGACACTTCCCGGTGAAGGAGCGCCCGCTCGAGTGGGCCTTCTGCGCGGCGCGGATGGGCCGGCGCGGCGAGGCCGCGCGCGTGTTCGCCGAGACGGGGCATCCGGCGCTCGCGGCGATCGAGCTGGAGACGGCGGGGGCGGCGGCGGCGGCCCGGCTGGAGTGGGAACGGGTGCTGCGTGACCCGCGGCTGAGCGGGCGGCCGTACGAGACGGCGCTGGCGCATTTCAACCTGGGCGAGGCGCTGCTGCGCATCGGCGATCGGGCGGGGGGCCTGCGCGAGCTCGGCGCGGCGGGACGGATGCTGGAGGTCGTGGCCGACGACTTCGAAACCGGCGGCGAGACCGAGCGGGCGTTCGACTGCTACAGCGTGCTGTTGCAGCTGGGGAAGGGGATGGGGTCGTTCGAGACGGTGGCCGAGGGCTACCTGAACATGATCCGCATCATCGTCGACTCCGACAACGTGCGGACCGTCCAGTACTACGACGACTTCATCGCGTACGCCGTCGAGAACAAGGAGCTGTACGCCGCCGCGATGGCCGCGCGCGAGGTGGCCGAGCACAGCCTCAAGCTGGGGCTGGTGTGGGACCGCCACTATCTCGAGCGCGCCGCGGCGCTGTGGGTCGAGACCGCGCACGCGAACCAGACCGCGAACGGGCCGCTGGACCTGTCGGCGAACGCGCTGCAGGCGGCGATCGACGCCGCGACGTCGCTGGGCGATCTCGCGCTGGCCGGTCAGATCTACGCCGAATTGGCGGAGCTGCCGCTCGCGGACGCGCGGCGGCGGCGCTATCGAGCGCTGGCGCGGCGCTACGAGACCGAGCCGAATCGGCGCTTGCCCGCGCCCGCGTTCCCGGCGGTGCTGCGCCGGCACGACAGCTACAAGGACATCTGGCGCGACGACCTCGTCGAATGGGAGCTGGACGGCGAACCGGTCGCGGTGCTGGCCCGGCTGATCGCGGAGAAGTCCGATCGCCCGATCTTCACGCGGCCGGGTTTGCGCGCGCTGCTGATGTTCGCCGACGCGGGCTACTCGCCGACGAACCTCGCCGCCGTCGCCGAGGCGGCCGAGGCGGTCGGCCGCGTTCTGGCCTACGAGGTGCTGCGGCCGCTCGAACGGTTGTTCGAGCACGAGGCGCCCGAGGTGCGTGCCGCCGTGATGCGGGGCGCGGCGCGGGTGCTGACGCCGCGCACGTTCGATCTGGTGCGCAAGGCGCTGGTCGATCCGGCGGCGCCGGTCGTCGACGCGGCCTTGCAGCTGCTGCGCACGACGGACTTCGTGGCCGCGTTGCCGTCGCTGGCGCGGATCTTCCGCGATTCCAGCGACGAGCGGATCCGGCTGGCGGCGCTGGAGGGCATCGGCATCAGCAAGGATCCGCAGGGTGCGGCGCGGGTGTTGCTGGATGCCGCGCGCCAGGAGACGGGAGCCGTCCAGAAGACGGCGGAGGCGAAGCTGGAGAAGCTGGTGAGCGCGGGTGGCGACGAGGTCGCCACGCTGCTGCGTCAGGCGCGCGACGTGGAGGAGGGCGTCCGGCGCGACGCGCTGGACCGCATGCTCAAGACCGTCGCGCGGGCTTGACTCACTGTTTGCGGCGACGGCGCATCGCGAACACCGCCAGCAGTCCGATCAGGACCAGCCCCAGCGACACGATGCCGTTCCTGTCCAGCAGTCCGCCGTTGCGGGCCCAGAGGATGATCAGCAGGATGGCCGTCCCGATCACCAGCCAGCGCAGATTTCGCTGCGACGCCTGCATCTTGGCGACCTGCTCGCGGCGGACGCGCTGCAGCTCTTCCGCGACCCACTCGACGTCGATCGGCTCGCCGCGCTTCTGCCGCTGCAGCTGCTCCTCCAGATAGGCCTTCCGGTTGGACTTATCCGGGGAGCCACTGGGCGCTTCGTCGGCCATGCTCATTCAATATAGCGCCTCCTCAGGGCGAAACGCCCCGGGCCGCGTCTTCCGTGATGGTCGCGGCGATGCGGCGTGCAAGCTGCTCGTCCTCGAGCCGTAGGCCGAGCTCGCGATTCCGATCCAGCGAGGTCGGCGAGAAGTTCGCGGAGCCGAGGTAGACGACGCGCGCGTCGGCGACCACCGCCTTGGCGTGAATGGCCGGGGCCGTCACCGCGCGTACCGTGGCGCCCGCCGCGGTCAGCGTCGCGAACCCGGCGCCGGCGTCGGGCGGTCCCGGCCAGACCAGCGTGACCGCGACGCCGCGGGCCCGCGCGGACAGCAGCGCCGCGACGATCGCGGGATCGGTCATTTCCTCGGTCTCGATCGCGAGCGACCGCCTGGCGCCGTCAATCAGGCCGGTGAGCGCCGTCCGGCTGGTGTCCGGCGATGTGACCAGCCGCCCCGCCGCGCCCGCCGTTCCCCCGGTCTCGTCGGCGGCGAACACCGCCTCCGCGGCCGCGACGTCGGTGGCGGCGTCGTCGACGGCGGCGTACTCGCGGTTGCCTGCCAGACCGGCGCCCGTCAGGTTCAACGTCATCACGACGGCGCGCGCGTGGTCGACGATCAGGGTCTTCGCGTGCGTGTACGAGAAGCGCGGCGTCGACCAGCGGACGACGGCGCCGGCCGCCGCCAGCGCGGCAAAGGCCGGCTGGTTGGCGTCCTCGTTCAGGTAGGGCGCGGGTTCCAGGATCACGCGCACGTCACATCCGGCGCGCGCCCGGTCCGTCAGGGCGTCGACGGCGCGCGCGTCGGTGAGCAGGTACATCTCCATCCAGACGCTGCGCCGGGCGGCGGCGATCAGATCGACGATCGCGGTCGGACCCGCATCGGGTTCGACGACGAGCGCGACCGGAGCGCCCCCGTGCTCCGGCACCGCCGGCGGCCCCAGGCCGCACGCCGGCAGCACCGCCCACAGGGCGAGCGTCAGCGACTTGGAGAACGACCGACCGGCCGGCACGCCGCCTTATCGGCGCGCCGGTCTGGAAGGTGCTCGTTAGTTACACTGGCTCAGGGTGACGGTGACGCTGGTGCCGCCGCCGAGAGCCATGCTCTGACCAGCGCCGGCGTTGCAGTTCGCCGCCTTGGTGACCGTCTGCGCCGTCGTCGAGCAGTTGACCAGCATGCCGCCGCCGCCTCCGTACGCCATGAAGTTGCCCGCCGCGTTCAGGGTGCCGCCGGCGCCCGTGGTCACGCACAGGCCGACTTCCTGGTTGCGGCCGAGTATGGTGGTCGGCGTCTGCAGGTAGTTCTTGCCGTAGTCGGGCGTTCCTCCGCCCACGCCGAGGTCGATGCCCGCCACCGCGTTGCCCGCCGCGCCGCCGCCACCGGCGATGATGCGGATACCGTCGCGGACGTTGGCGCCGAAGATGCTGTTGCGCACCTTGATCAGCGAACCGCCCGCGAGGCGAGCGCCGTCGTTGTCGTTGTTCCAGGCCACCAGACCGTTGATGTTGTTGGTCGCCAGCCCCATCGCGCCCGGCGTCTGGTGGATGTAGATCCCCGCCAGCCCGTGGTTCTGGCTGACCACGACGGTGCCGTTCCCCGTCGGCCCATTCGGCGCCATCGTATCGAACGCGGGAACGCCGGTGACGCTCAGCGACGCGAGCGCGCTGACCTCGATGCCGTAGTTCGTGTTGCCGTTGAAGGTCGTCGGCGTGCTGCCGGCGGGGGCGTTGATGTTGACGGTGCCGCCCGAGACGTTGAGGCCGTTACGCGTCTGACCGGTGACGCCGGCGTTGGTCACGACCGCGCCCGCCCCGATGGTCAGCGTACCGGCCGACACGTTGATGCCGTGCGACCGGGTGTTCCGGATCGTCACGTTCGATACGGCGCTGCTGCCGCCCGTCACGCTGATTGCGATGCCGGACGTGTTGGTGTTGCCGTCGATGATCAGCGGCGCCGCAGGATCACCGGAGACGCCCGAGCCGGCGTTCGAGAGGACGAACCCGGCGTTGACGTCCGGAGCGCCCTGGTTCGCGGCGGCCGGCAGGATGATCGTGATCGGACCGCCCGTCGTCGTCACGGTGACGTTCGGCTGCACCGGGATGGGTAGCGTCTCGCCGGCCGCCAGCCCGCGCGGTGTGGCGCCCGCGCCGACGATGACCACCTTGGTGCCGGCGCCGGCGAAGGTGCCGATCACCTGCATCGCCCGCGCGATCGTCCGGAAGCTGCAGGCCGCCGTCGCGACACCGCCCACCTTGCCGCTGCCGGTCGCGGCGGTGTCGTTGCCGTTGACCGGGTCGACGTAGTAGGTGTTCCCGGAGATGGCGTCGCAGTGCGTGCAGCTGTTATTCGTGCAGGCGTAGCCGACGCCGAACATCGGGTTGTTGGCGCAGTCGGTGTTGGTGCAGCAGTTGCCGGCCACGCAGCTGGCGCTGCAGCAGAAGTCGCTTGTGTTGGCCGTGCACACGTTGTTGTTGAGGCCTGTCGGCACGGTGTTGCAGCCACGGCTCACGCACTTGCCCTGGTTCGGGCCACCGGCGGTGTTGCAGATCGTGTTGGCGCCGTAGAAAGGATCGCTCGTGCACTGCGCGTCGCTCGTGCAAGCACCGCAGGTCAGCGGCGTGGTCACGCCGCAGATGCGGCCCTGGTTCGCGGCGCTGCAGTCATTGCTGTTCGCGTGGCAGTTGCCCGTCTGGCAGTTGCCCTGGTAGCAGATGTTGCCGGCGCCGTAACGTCCGTCGGCAGTGCAGTTGCCGTCGGTGCTGCACGCGCCGCAGGTGTGCTGCGTCGAGACGCCGCAGAGCTGGCCGGTCGGGCAGTCATTCGACGTGTCGTGGCAGTCGCCGGTGGTGCAGGCGTTGGCGAGGCAGATCGTGCTGCTGCCGTACCGGTTGTCGGCCCGGCAGGCGGCGTCCGAGGAGCCGCAACCGCCGCAGGTGTGGGCCGTCGTGATGCCGCACAGCTGTCCGGGCGTGCAGTCGTTCGACGTGTCATGGCAATTGCCGGGCACGCACTGCGCGTTGGAGCCGCTGCCCAGGCAGATGTGCATCGGCCCGTAGGTCGCCGTGTCGGCGACGCACTGGGCGTCGCTGGTGCAGGCCACGCAGGCGTTGTTGACGCACAGCTGGTTGTTACCGCACTGGGACGAGCTGGTGCAGTTGCCCGAAACGCACGCACCGCCCGCGCAGACATGGTTCGCGCCGTAGGCGGCCGTGCAGTCGGCATCGGCCGAGCACATGCCGCATGCGAAGTTCTTGCAGACCTGCGCGCTGTTGTTGCAGTCGGCGGCCACGTGGCAGTTGCCGGTGATGCAGGCGTTGCCCTGGCAGATGTGGTTCGGACCGTAATTGGCCGAGTCGCTGCACTGGCTGTCGGTGGAGCAGTTCTCGCAAGCGTGGCTGGCGAGATTGCAGACCTGGCCGCCGCTGGTGCAGTTCGCCGCCGTGGTGTGGCAGTTGCCGACCACGCAAACGCTGCTGATGCAGATGCGCGCGCCGGCGTACTCCGACGCGCACTGCGCGTCCGCCGTACATCCCTCGCAGAACAGCGAGGTGGTGTTGCAGACCTGGCTGGTCGTGGTGCAGTCGCCCGCCGCGCGGCAGTTACCCTGGATGCAGGCGCCGGCGCCGTTGCACAGGTGATCCGCGCCGTAACCCGACACGCACTGCCCGTCATTCGCGCAGTTCGCGCAGTTGTTAGTGAGGCAGACCTGGCCGCCGGTGCAGTTCGTCGCCAGGCGGCAGTTGCCCGTCACGCAGCCGCCGGAGAGACAGAGCTGGCCGGAGGCGCACTGCCCGTCGGCCGTGCAGTTCGCGCAGCTGTTGCTGAGGCAGACCTGGCCGTTGCTGCAGTCGTTGTTCACGTGGCAGTTGCCCGTGACGCAGGTGGCGCTGGCGCCGGTGCCGACGCAGACGCGCCCCGTGCCGCACTGGCCGTCGGTGGTGCAGGGAGCGCACACGTGGCTGGCGTTGCAGACCTGTCCGCCCGTCGTGCACTCGGTGTTGTCGTGGCAGGTCCCCATCACGCAGCTGTTCGAGACGCAGATGTAGCCGCTGCCGTACGCGGTCACGCACGCGGCGTCCATGTTGTTGCAGCTCACGCACTGCGCGCTGGCGCTGCAGATCTGGCCCGTTCCGCAGTCGCCGTTGTTGCGGCAGCTGCCGGTGACACACGTGCCGTTCTGACAGAGGTGATTCGCGCCGAACGCGGTGACACATTGCGCGTCGCCGCTGCAGTTGGTGCAGGCGTTCGTCGTCGCGTTGCACAGCTTGCCGTTGCAGTCCGAATTCTGGTGGCAGTCGCCGGTGACGCAGGTGGCGGTGGCGCCGGTGCCCAGACAGATGTGGCCGCTTCCATAGGCCGTCTGGCAGGCGCTATCCCCGGCGCAGTTCGTACAGGAGCCGTTCGCGCAGACGCCGCTGATCGTGCTGGCGCTGGTGCCGCCGGCGCCCGTCAGGGTGCAGCTCGTGCCGTTGGTGCAGGCGGCCACGCCGCCGGTGCCTGCCGCGCCGCCGCCGGTGCCCGCCGCGCCGCCGCCTGTACCGGCCGCGCCGCCGCCTGTACCGGCCGCGCCGCCGCCGGTGCCCGCCGCGCCGCCGCCGGTTCCTGCCGCGCCGCCGCCGGTGCCTGCCGCGCCGCCGCCGGTGCCTGCCGCGCCGCCGCCTGTACCGGCCGCGCCGCCGCCGGTGCCACCGCGTCCGCCGGTGCCGGCTGCGCCGCCGCCGGTGCCCGCTGCGCCGCCGCCCGTGCCGGCTGCGCCGCCGCCCGTGCCCGCCGTCGCGCCGCCGGTGCCCGCGGTGCCGCCGCCAGTACCGCCACGGCCGGCGGTCGATCCGCCACTGCCCGCCGTTCCGCCTCCGGTGCCGCCCCGACCCGCGCTGCCGCCGGAGCCACCTCGGCCCGCGCTTCCGCCGGAGCCGCCCTTGCCGCCTCCGTCGTCACCGCCGCAACCCCAGACGGTGAGAGCGGCGGCCATCAGGGCGGCGAGTGGAGTCGAGCGTAGCGACGAGCGACGGAGAGACGAGATCATCAGAGCTCCTGTGGCGCGGGGTTATCGGGAAAAAGCCGTGCCACATCATCTGCGGGTCGCTTCCGATTTCAAAGAAGTCACTGATACCAAAGGAGCATTTTTGGACGGCGCGCTCCCACCTTCACCCATGGTGAACGACACGATTCCGCACTTCCGCCTCGCTCGATGGCGATGCGGTGTCGGTCAGATTGCGATTACGCGCGCTCGATCAAGCCGGCGGCGCCCATGCCGCCGCCGACGCACATCGAGATGATCGCGTAGCGGCCCTTGCGGCGCTCGAGCTCATGCAGCGCGGTCGCGATCTGGCGCGCGCCCGTCGCGCCGAGCGGATGACCGAGCGCGATCGCGCCGCCGTTCACGTTCACGCGCTCGACCGGCAACCCCAGCTCGCGCACGCAGTACAGCGCCTGCGAGGCGAACGCCTCGTTGACCTCGTAGAGATCGATCTGGTCGACCTTGAGGCCGGTCTTCGCCAGCAGCTTGCGGATCGCGGGCACCGGCCCGATGCCCATGATCTCCGGCGGCACGCCCGCCACGGCGAACGCGCGGAAGTACGCGCGCGGCTTCTTGCCCGCCGCCTTCGCGGTGTCGGCGCCCATCAGCACGACCGCGGCCGCGCCGTCGTTCAGCGGCGACGAGTTGCCCGCCGTCACGCTGCCCGTCGGATCGAACACGGGTTTCAACGCCGCCAGCTTCTCCAGCGACGTGTCCGCGCGCGGACCCTCGTCCTTGTCGACGGTGATGTCGCGCCACACTTCCCCGTCGAACACGCGCGTCTTCACGGGAAGGATCTCGTCCGTGAAGGCACCACGCGCCTGCGCCGCGACCGCCTTCTGGTGGCTCGCCAGCGCGAACGCGTCCTGATCGCCGCGGCTGACGCCGAACTGGCGCGCCACGTTCTCGGCGGTGTTGCCCATCGGGATGTACGCGGCGGGGAACTGCTCGACGACGGCTGGGTTGAGCGCGATCTTCGCGCCGCCCATCGGCACCAGCGACATCGATTCCAGACCGCCGGCCATCCCGACGTCGATGCTGCCCGCGGCGATGCGGTCGGCGACGATAGCCGCCGACTGCAGGCCCGACGAGCAGAAGCGGTTGATGGTCATGGCCGGAACCGCGTCGGGCAGGCCGGCCAGGAAGCCGACCTGGCGGGCGACGTTCAGGCCCTGTTCCGCCTCGGGATGCGCGCAGCCGAGGACCAGGTCCTCGACGGCGGCGGGCTCGACCTCGGCGCGCCGCAGCGCCTCACGCGAGACAGCGGCGGCCAGATCGTCGGGCCGCGTGTTCTTGAAAACCCCGCGCGGGGCGCGCCCGATGGCGGTCCGCACGGCCGACAGGATGGCAACTTCGCGCATGGTCGTGCCCTCAGTTCCGAAGAGGCTTGCTCTTCTGCAACATGTGTTGGATGCGGTCGCGGGTCTTCGGTTCCCCGCACAGCGACAGGAACCCCTCACGCTCGAGGTCGAGGATGTGCTGCTCGCTGACCAGCGCGCCCGCCGGCACCGAGCCGCCCGACAGCGCGCGGGCGAGGTGGCCGGACACGACGGCGTCGTGCGCGGTGATCTGGTGTGCGCCCTGCAAATTGATGAGCGCCTGCTTGAGGGTCGCCTGGCCTGCCTCGCCGATGACGCGGATGCGGCGGGGCGGGGGCGGGCGGTAGCCGGCGCGCGCGAGGCCGAGCGCGGCCGCCTTGGCGTCGGCGATCAGCGTCTCCCGCGCCATCGAGATGCCGTCCGCCTGCCGCAGGTAGCCGATGTCGCGCGCTTCCTCGGCGCTGGTCGAGACGCGCGCCGTCGCGAGGGCGAGGAACGGCGCGCGCATGAGCGACAGCATGTCGAACTGCGGATCGTCAGCGGCGCGCGCGGAGGCCCGCGCCGCCATCTCCATGCAGCCGCCGCCCGCCGGGATCAGGCCGACGCCGACCTCGACGCAGCCGACGTACAGCTCGGCCGCGGCGCGCACCACCTGGCAGCCCAGCACCACTTCGGCGCCGCCGCCCAGCGCCAGGCCGAAGGGCGCAGCGACGACCGGCACGCGCGCGTAGCGGGTGCGCTGGCAGGCGCTCTGGAAGTCGACGACCATCTGGTCGATCACCTTCATGTTTCCCTGGCCCAGCGCGACCATCAGCCCGAACAGGTTGGCGCCCGCGCAGAACGCGTCGGGCGCGTCGTTGCCGATCACCAGCGCGACGCCGTCGCGCTCGGCGCGCTCGACCGCCTTCGGCATGATGTCGAAGATGTCCTGATCGAGCGCGTTCAACTTCGCGTGGAATTCGAGGCAGAAGACGCCGTCGCCCAGGTCGAGGATCGACGCGCTCCCGTTGCGCTCCACCTCGCCGCCGGCGGCGCGGATCGCGTCCAGCGACAGCGCCCGCGGGTCGACGGGGATCGGCGTGAAGCCGCCGCGCTGGCCGAGCTGGCCCAGCTGACCCACCTTGCCGCCTTCGGTGCGGTAGAAGCGCATGCCTTCGCCCTGCGCCGCGATCTGCTCCTTGACCCAGCCCGGGACGGTGTAGCCGGCCGCCTCCATCTTCGCGGCGGTCGCCTTCACGCCCAGCGCGTCCCAGGTCTCGAACGGCCCGCGCTCCCAGCCGAAGCCCCAGCGCAGCGCGCGGTCGATGTCCGCCACGCTGTCGGAGATCTCGCCCATGCGGTTCGCCGAATAGATGAGGGTCTCGTAGATGACGGTGCGCGCGAGCTCGGAAGCGCGATCGTTTCCGTTGACCATGCGCCGCGTCTTCTCGTCGACGTCGTCGACGCCGCGGGTCGCGCCGATCGAATCGAAGCGCGGCTTCTTCTGGGGCCCGTACTCCAGCGTCTTCAGGTCGATCTGCAAGATGTCGTCGCCGACCTTCTTGTAGAAGCCCTGCTTCGTCTTGGCGCCCAGCCACTTCTTCGAAATCAGCTGCTGCAGGACGGGGGAAGGGGCGAAGACTTCGCGCCGCTCGTCGTTGGGAAGCGCTTCGTAGCAGTTGTTGGTCACGTGCAGCAGCGTGTCCAGGCCGACGACGTCCGCGGTCCGGAACACGGCGCTCTTGGGCCGGCCGGTGGCGGGGCCGAACACCATGTCGACTTCCTCGACCGTGTAGCCCTTCGCGATCGCCTCTCCGAGGGTGCGCATCATCGCGAACGTGCCGATCCGGTTGGCGATGAAGTTGGGCGTGTCCTTCGCGCGGACCAGGCCCTTGCCCAGGATGTCGCCGCACAGCGCCTCGGCGCGTGCGATGGTCTCGGGCTTCGTGTCGGCGCCCGCGACGATCTCGACCAGCTTCAGGTAGCGGGGCGGGTTGAAGAAGTGCGTGATGCAGAAGCGGCCGCGGAAGTCGGCGCTGCGGCCCTGCATCAGGTCGGCGATGCGCAGGCCGGAGGT
>Ga0070700_100001523_pt1 | contig 11537 bp, 10 predicted proteins | sample KBSK5101metaG_FD_65456 | JGI IMG/M metagenome (GOLD analysis project Ga0070700, IMG submission 65456) | Corn, switchgrass and miscanthus rhizosphere microbial communities from Kellogg Biological Station, Michigan, USA - KBS K5-10-1 metaG | ecosystem: Host-associated > Plants > Roots >...
AGATCAGCGTCTCATCCTTCAGGAAGCGGAAAAGTTACCGACGATCGTCCCCACACAGAAAGAAGTCAGTGATGCACGCGATGCGCTGGCGCGAAATTTTCCTTCTGTACCTGAGTTTCAGCGACGACTCGAGCGCGTCGGTCTGACCAGTGAAAAACTGGACGAAATCGTCGAGCAACGTCTCAAGATCGAAAAATATCTGGACTTTCGTTTCCGAAATTTCGTAGTGATCAACCAGAAGGAGATTGCCGACTACTACCGGGACACTTACGTGCCTCGGTTTCAGGCTCGCTCTCCCGGCCGGATCGTTCCGACGCTGGAGCAAAGCCGGGATGAGATTGAACGAACCCTCGTGGAAGCAAAGATTGAATCTGACACGGACGCGTTTCTCGACGCGGCCCGTGAACGTGCCGAGATTGTGATGTTGAATGCAATCTGAACCTTTTCCAAGAATCGGACTCGCACTGTCGGGCGGCGCCGCGCGCGGCATGGCCCATGTCGGCGTGTTGCGAGCGTTGATAGAGAACGACGTGCCGATAGACTGCATCGCCGGCACCTCGGCTGGTTCGATTGTCGGGGGCGCCTATGCCGCGGGTCTGCCGCTTGACGAGATCGTGGACTTTGGTCGCACATTGCGGTGGCGTGACATTGGCCGGGTGACGATGTCGCGACTCGGAATTCAGAGTAATGAACGTCTCGAGCAGTATCTGCGCGCGCGTTTGCCCATCACGAAATTCGAAGAGCTACAAATTCCTTTTGCCGCTGTAGCGACAGAATTGAAAACGGGCCTGGCCGTAGTGATGCGTGACGAAGGTGATGTGCCGTTTGCGATCCGAGCGAGTTGTGCGATTCCCGGCTGGTACGTGCCGGTAGCGGATGAGAGTGGCCGGCAACTGGTTGATGGTGGCCTCGTAGCAGTTGTGCCGTCGTCTATGGCTCGTTCACTCGGCGCCGACATCGTAATTGCGGTTGATGTCAACAGTGAAGGCGCGACTTTTATTGGACCAACGAGTTCGGTGATAGGCGTCCTGCTCCAGTCGTTACTGTTGGTGCAGAAGACGGCGTCGCATTATCAACGGCAGATGGCTGACCTCGTGATCAATCCCAAGGTTGGGCACATTCGTTGGGATGAGATGGGCCGCGCCGACGAATTAATGGCAGCCGGTTACGAGGCTGGACTGAAAAAGATTCCCGACATTCGCGCGCTCATCGATTCCGTTGATAAAGCACAGATGTTGGTCTAAAGCAATTTAGCCACAAAAAGGCACATAAGGCACACAAATAAAAATGCCTGCTCGTTGGATTTTTATTTGTGTGCCTTATGTGCCTTTTTGTGGCTGAAGATTTGAATTCCTCATCCATTCGACATTTATAAAAATCACAGGATATTGGAGAAGCACTGAAGGGGACCATGTTCATCGAGGTCAAATCCGTCCCTGAGCCTCGACGGCCGTTTTTGCAAAGCCGTTGTGTTCGGCTCGGCACTGTTCTGCTCGTGATTGCGTTAACCATTGGCGTTGGCGCGCTCGTCCGTTCTTACCGGTTTTATTCACAGATTATCGATGTGCGGCTCGCGAGTGGTTACCTGACCAGCCGGCCGGGACTGTACGCGGCGCCACGCGTGCTGAAAACCGGGCAGAGACTGTCGCGCGAGAAACTTGTCGCTGCGTTGCGTCGCGCTGGTTATTTGGAGTCGAAAGCCAGTGACGTGTGGAGTGGAAGTTTCACAATTTCCGGCTCCGCAATCAACCTTCGTCCCGGACGCGCGAGCAAAAAAGAATTCGAGCTCGTGCGCGTGAGTTTTTCAGAGGATCGGATTGCTGAACTGCGTGGCGACGGCTTCGAGCTCGATTCGTTCACACTCGAACCGGAGATCTTGTCGAACGATGTGTCATCGAAGAACGCGCAGCGTGAGCTTTTGAGTTACGACGAGATTCCGCCGGTGATGATCCATGCTATTCTCGCGATCGAGGATCGACGTTTCTTTGAGCATTCGGGCGTGGATCTCAAAGGTCTCGGCCGCGCGTTGTTGAGAAATGCTGTCGATGAGCAACTGGGCCAGGGCGGCTCGACGATCACACAGCAACTCGTCAAGAACACTTACCTTTCACCTGACAGAACTCTACAGCGCAAATACTCAGAAGCAATGCTGGCCGTGGCACTGGAGCGTCGTCTTTCGAAGAACGACATTCTTGCGCTCTATTGCAACGAGATCTACCTGGGCCAACGCGGCGCGGTTGCGGTTCGCGGCATTAAGGAAGCGGCGAGAATTTTCTTCGGCAAGGAGCTTAAAGATCTGACGTTGCCGGAAGCCGCGACGCTCGCGGGGATGATTCAGAGTCCCGCGCATTACTCCCCTGTGCGACATCCTGATGATGCTCGAGCGCGAAGAAACATCGTGCTCGCGGCGATGCAGCAGAATGGCTGGATCACTGCGGAACAGAACGCGACCGCCAGTGCCGAACCAATCGTCGTTGCACCTGTTGCTGTTGATAACTCACTTGCGCCCTACTTCGTTGATTACGTGAATCGTCTCGCCGAATCGCAGTTTGAAACGTCAGGTGCGACGCAGAGAATCTACACGACGATCGATCTCGAGTTGCAGCAAACCGCTGAAGCGGCTCTGAAGCGACAGTTGGATCGACTCGACACGCTTTACGCTGAGCGTGGTTTGAAACCGCAGGCCGCCCTCGTGGCGCTGGATCCACATACGGGCGACGTGCTCGCGATGGTTGGTGGACGCAACTATGCGGAGTCGCAACTCAATCGCGCCACCGACGCGCTGCGCCAGCCAGGTTCGACTTTCAAACCGTTCGTCTACGCTGCGGCGCTTGAAGATGGGATGTCGCCGGTGCAGTTGTTCATGGATGCGCCGCGCGAGTTTGTCTACGATCGCAACCGGACTTATCGTCCCGCGAATTATGGTGGCGGCTATACGATGGGCGAAGTGACGATGCGTACCGGGCTCGTCAGATCTTTGAATGTGGTCACAGTCGATGTTGCTTTGCAGACCGGACTCGCGCGCACCGCAAATCTCGTGGCGCGATTCGGCTTGCCAAAGCCTGAGCGCTATCCGGCGATGGCCCTGGGAACGGAGGAAGTCACACCACTGCAACTGGCTTCAGCCTACGCGGCTTTTGTGAACGAAGGCCGGCGCGTGGATGCGAAAGTCATAACGAATGTAGGCGAGCCACCGGCTGCACACGCGCGCGAAACGGCGATGGACCAGGTTGTTAGTCCAACGACGGCTTACATGATCACAAACATGCTCTCCGCGGTTATCGAGAGTGGCACTGCGCGCAAGGCCCGTGGCGCGGCGCCGGGCACAGCTATCGCGGGCAAGACCGGAACGTCACGCGATGGGTGGTTTGTCGGTTACTCGCCGAATCTCGTGTGTGCTGTGTGGATCGGATTCGATGATAACAAACAGCTTGGCCTCACCGGCGCTGAGGCGGCTTTGCCGGCCTGGGTTGATTTTATGAATGAAGCGATCGCCGTGCGGCCTGATTTAGGTGGTGAGCACTTTGAATGTCCGGAAGGAATCAAGTTTGTCGAGATCGACTCGATGACGGGATTGCGTTCGACACTCGGTTGTCCGCTGCGCGAGTTGATTGCAGTGACGGATCGATTACAACCAAATCTTGAGTGTTACCTGCATGGAAACCTGCCGGTGCAGAGTAGTCCGTTTGCTGAAGAAAGCGAGACAAGAACGGAAACTGTTGCCAGGAAAGAGACACCGCCACATTTGCGTTATGGAGCTACGCGAGTTGATGTTGATGCGAATGGGCGACGCACGTTAGTTAACGATATGCGTTAAGAGTTTCACGCAAAGACGCAAAGTTTACGCAAAGACGCAAAGGAGGACCTTGGATTTCGCAGCGCCTTTGCGTCTTTGTGTGAAACTCTTTCAGCGTTCCAAAATTACTTGCGCGATCGCGTGTTCGCTGGTGTGTGAGATCGAGAGGTGAGTTGCGGTCGCGCGAAAGTTTTGAAAAATTGTCAGCACCTGCCCGGTAAAGATTAGATAAGGCGCGCCACTCTCACGCGCCGCAACTTCCACGTCCTGCCAACTGATTCCCCCGCGCCATCCCGTTTGCAAGGCTTTCAGCGCTGCTTCTTTTGCCGCGAAGCGCGCTGCATAATGTTGTGCCGACACGGCGCCACGCAGGTCGCAGTACTCGCGCTCAGCGCGCGTGAAGACACGTTCGGCGAATCGCGGCGTGCGCAAGAGCACTTCGCGAATTCGCTTAACTTCGATAATGTCTATCCCGATGGAAACGATCACGACTGACGATCAACTAAACGAAGCAGGTTTTTACTGGCGCGACATCGACGGCGTACGCGCTCTCGTCTGCGCCCCACTCGAACAAGACGGTTTTGTTAACGGTTTCTCGACGCGTCTCGGCGGTGTCAGCGCGATGCCTTCCGATGCGCTGAGCCTCGCCGGCTTCAACGACGACGCGGCGGAGAACATTCTGGAGAATCGTCGCCGGTTTCTCAAGCTTTTTCCTGGCGATTGGGAACTGGCTGGCTGTTGGCAAGTTCACGGCGCCGACGTGCGCGTGGTTCACACGAGGGAAGAAGCGAAGCCCGCTGAGAACCAGCGAGGCGAGACGATTTTCTGCGATGTGATCGTCAGTGATGCGAAGGGCGTGCTGGCCGGTGTTAAGACCGCCGATTGCGTCCCGATTCTGCTCGGCGATCCGGTTACTGGCGCGTTTGCGGCAGTACACGCGGGTTGGCGTGGGACTTTGGCCACAGCAGTGCTCGCAGCTATTGAGCGTTTGGCGAAGGAATACGACGCGAGTCCGAAGAATTTGCGCGTTGCGATTGGCGCTTCGGCCGGTCCATGTTGTTATGAAGTGGGCAGCGAAGTGATCGAGGCGTTCAGTAATCGATTTGCATACGGAGAGAAACTATTCACGCCTACGCGTCCGGGGCATGCGATGGTTGATCTACTTCAGGCTAATCGCGCGCAACTCGAATCGGCCGGCGTGCTTCCCGAACGAATTCACATCGCACCGATCTGCACGATGTGCCGCACAGATCTCTTCTTTTCTTATCGGAAAGAGAAGAGTCTGCACGGAAAAGTCGGACGGTTGATGGCTGTCGTCGGACGGAAGTGATTACTCAACGTTGAGCCACATCTTCACTTCGCGCGTGACGGGCGGGAAGCACGATTCATCGTTGCACGCCTGAAACCTGAGCTTGCCTTTGATCTCTCCGGAGCCGCCGGAATAGTTCGCCGGTACAGTGACGTTAAAACGGATCATTGTCCGTCCTTCGTAGACGGCCACGTTGTTTTTCGAAAACTTCAGTTTGCGCGTGAGGGCACGCGGATATGAAATCGGACCAACGTTCATACCCGAAGGCGTTTCCACGTCCAGCTTCGTTGCCACGAGAAACTTGTCGAGTGGTTTGCTTGATTGCACGTGCAGTCCGGAAGGGATGTCCATTACTACACTCGCGCGAACAGTCCGGCCCTTCTTCGTTTTGTCCGGAGCGATCGAGCCGCTGACGTTTACGTCAGATGACGATTGCGGCGTTGGTTTTGAAAATAGAGTCGCCGGCAACAGGAGAATGATGGCAAGCGAGAATAAGCGAATAAGGGTCAAATGTTTGGTCATTTAAGTATTGGCTCCGACTAAAGTAGTTTCGATATTAAGTGGTACCTGGCGCGCTGCCAGTTGCCCGCAGGCAGCAAAAATGTCTCTTCCGCGCGGGCGTCGGACGTAGATGTGAATCCCTTTCGACTCGAGAATGTTCTTGAAGCGCTCCACGGTTTCGTCGGTTGACGGCCGGTAGGGTAGCGGATCCGCGGGATTGTGCGGAATCAGATTTACCTTGGCTTTGATGTTGTGACGGTTGAGCAGGTTCGCGAGTTGGCGCGCCTGCTCGTCTGAATCATTGACGCCGTCGAGCATTACGTACTCGAAGGTGAGTCGCTCGTTTGCCTTTAACGTCTGCTCGAAAACTCTACAAGCGCTCAACAACTCCTCGATGGGCCATCGCTTATTGATCGGCATGAGTTTGTTGCGCAGTTCGTCTGTCGGCGCGGCGAGCGAGATTGCCAGGTGTGGACGATCGGCGATCTTCGCCAGGTCGAGAATGCGTGGAACCACGCCTGCGGTCGAAACTGTCACGCGATTCGGAACGATGTGCAGACCTTGCGGGTCGGCCATTACGCGCAAAGCTTTCAGTAGTTCATCGAGATTCAGCAGTGGTTCACCGGCGCCCATCGCTACGAGGTTTGTGCCGCGTGGTGGTTTAACGACGGGGCCATAGGCGTCGTTCAACGCGATCTGAATTTGTTCGACGATCTCACCTGCAGTGAGCGAGCGCAACAAGCCGAGTTGAGCAGTCAGGCAAAAAGTGCACTGCAATGGACAGCCTGATTGTGAAGAGAAACAGATCGTATCGCGGCGTTCTTCGGGAATAAAAACTGTTTCGACCGGCAGGCCATCGTGAGTTTTCATCAGATACCGGCGCGTGCCGTCGTCTGAAATATATCGCGACTCGATTTTGAGTGTCGCAGCCCTGGCGATCTCGCTCAGGCGCCCGCGCAAATCCTTCGGCAGGTCGGTTATTTCATCAAAACTACGCAGTCGACGATGTTGGAGCGCCGCGAAAAGCTGACGCCCGCGATACGCCGGCTCGCCGAGGGTTTCGACGAAAGTAACCAGTTCCGGCTGGCTTAGCCCGGTTAGCTGTACTGCTTTGTCCATGCGGTATCAATCTTAACATTTGAACACGTCTATCTCATCCGATGAGCGGAACCTGACTCGTCCTCGTACTCGTAATAATCGTCATGTTAAGGGTTTTCACCCGCGAACGACTGATTGCAGTAACCGTCGCGCTAGTGCTCGGATGTGCTGCGTTTGTCTATGGGTTGCGATGGATTGAGTCAGCAATGACTTTTCGGCCCTCCCGCATGGCTGTTGCGCAGGTAATTCCCGCGGGAGCAGAAAATGTTTGGTTCAACTCCGCGGACGGCACACGTCTGAACGGCTGGTTTTTCGCAAGTCAGACGAGACCGGAACTAGCCACAATGATTTTCTTTCATGGCAATGGCGGCAACATCTCGAACGTAAGCTGGTTGGCCCAGCGGTTTGCGAGCCATGGGTTCAATGTTCTGATTTTCGATTATCGCGGCTATGGCGCGAGTGATGGAGTTGCGGCCAACGAATCGGAGCTTTATGCCGACGGCGATGCCGCTGTGGCCTTTGTGATGAACAAGAAGGGTGTTCGTTCAGAACAGATTGTTCTTTACGGACATTCGCTGGGAACAGCGATAGTCGCTGATGTTGCCTCCCGCAGAGCTTTTGGTGCAGTGGTGCTCGAATCAGGATTCAGCTCTGCAAGCTCAGTAGCGATGAGGGCGTTGCCGTGGTTACCGCGTTTTCTTCACTTTCTCGGTAAGAACCGTTTCGAATCAGCCCGCAAACTGAATAGCGTTAAATGTCCGATTCTGATCGCTCATGGCGATCCCGATGGGACTATTCCCACAAGTGAGGCACAACTGCTCTATGCGGCTGCAAACGAGCCGAAGAGGTTATTAATAGTTCCCGGCGCCGGCCATGTTGTCTTCGGTTCGGCAGGCGAACAGTACCTGGACCAGGTTGAGCAGTTTATGCGTGCCTCGATCAAGGCTCCACGGTAAAGCTTGCTTCCGGCGTGATCGTTTGTCCAGAAACGTGATCGCGTATGCGGATCTGAATCTGGTACTTGCCGGGTTCGAGGTTGCGGCTGTCGATCAGGCGCGTCAGCGTCAATCGCTGACCGGCCGTGAGGATTAGATCTACGTCATTGATCCATTCGACATAAGCCTTCTTGAGCTCGCGCTTGATCTTACGTTGCTTTTCGTCAGGACTTGGTTTTGTTTGTTGAGCTGGAACTGAAAGAGTTGCGAATGAAACGAGAAGGAGAGCTGTGATGGCTCGGAGCAACGAGACAGGCATGCGCGTCGTCCTTTCGAAGAAGTGACTACTTCGTAACGATGGAGGGGAGACGACGTTTGGGCGGCAACGGAGTGCCGCCCCTACAAATAAAGCTATTGAATTACGCTGAACTTCTGTGCCGGCGACAGTGATTGTCCGGTAACTCGATCGCGAATTCGGATAGCGATTTCGTATTCGCCTGCGCCGAGGCCACGCGTGTCGATCAGGCGAGCAAGTGTCAGGCGTTGGCCCGAGTCGCTCATGCCCTTCCAGTCTTCGGCCTGTTTGCCGAGTTCTTTACCGTTTTGACTCAACACGTACTCGACATCGACAGAGGGTCGCAGTGTTGTTTGATCGATTCCCGCGTTGTAAACCTGTAGGTAGATACCGACAGGCTGGCCACGTTTGTAAACACCGGAGACGTTCGGGATGACCTTGGTGGTGCCGATCACGAATTGGCCCACTGCGGGTTGATCGACAAGACTCTGAAGCTTAGCAGCGAGAATCATTGTGGACGTCGAGAGTTTTTCCTGGTCGTACTTCGGCACGGTGAAGCCGAGCTGCTTCAGACCAGTGGCGCCGGAAGTGACATCGCGAACGATCACGTCGACTTTGTAAGTGCCCGGAGCTAGCGGCACTGCTTTCTGGTAAGCCGACTTCCTGTCTCGCGCTTCAGTTAGTTCCTGAGCGGTTGCGGTAGTGATCACCGGATCTTCGAAGATTCCTACGCGGCGACCGGCGACGGAGGTGATGCGCGCGAAGATGTTCATGCGCGCTTGTTGCAGTCCACCGCTATCTGAGAAGACAAGGTCTTTGTTGTCAGCCTGGATCGTGAAAGCAGTGATTACTCTTTCGTCTGATTGGCGGAAGAAGTCGATTCTCAAATCGAAGTTCAATGGGTTATCTTCGACGACGCCGGTGTTGACCGCGGCCGCGAGGTCGTTGAATTTAACCTGCGGTGGACGGTTGAGGTCCGCCAGCAACTGCAACCGCGAAAATGGGCTGTCTTGCTCACGCTGATACTGGGAATTGCCAATGCCGCCGGCCCCGGAGATGCGGTCGGCTTTATTTGCTAACCCCATTTGTTCCGCTAAGGTGAGGCCCGCGCCCGGCACCATCAGCATCGCGTCTTTTTCGTTTGGATTCCGTGCGATGCGATACTCGCCGCTGCCTGTCGGATCGACGAATTCGATTTCGACTCCCGAGCCCACACCGGCCAGGTAGCGATAAAACCAGATTTCGAAAGGATAAGTAGTTGTCGAGCCGCCGCCTTCGTATGAAGGACGTTCATAAGAACCGCCCATCGGGTGAGTTTCACGCTCGTCCGGTTTACCGTACATAATCCAGATGCGGCCGCGGTCGGTTTTCCAGCCCGGTATGCCGGAGCTGAAGTGCTCGTTGGCGTAAGCGATGCGCTCGTAATACTCTTCTTTGAACTCGTTCTCGTCCGTGTCTGGATCCGGATCGCGGCGGCGCCAGAACTCTTCGATGAATCGTTCGCGCTCGTCGTCAGTTGCCAGCTTTTTGAATGCTTTTCGTTCTTCGTCAGTGATGATGTAAGTGACGTCTTTATCGAGCCAGTCTTTGTAGGCCTTCTTCAGTTCGGGTTTTACGTTGCGGGGCTTGTTGCTCGGGTCCTGCTGATCCTGTGCGAACACTCCTGCGCAGGCGCCGAGAAGAAAGGTCGTCACGAGAGCCAGACGAAGAGCAAATTTCTGGTAAGACATTCAAAAACTCCTGATGAATACTGTACGAATTCGTTCGATACGGACTGCTGTCGGCGACCCGTTGAAGACCATGGATTCTAAGATCCTGTTAAGAACACAGTCAAGATGCGATGACCCTCAGGCCAGTTGCCTCAAAAGCCGCAAAAACCGTGTGATTTGAACGTTTAGCTCGTTGTCCGAGGTTTGTTGAAAATCCATGCGACGAAGATGGAAACAACATAGAGAACAAGCATCGGCGCCGCAAAAAGCATCATGTTTGGAATATCGTTAGTTGGCGACAAGACTGCGGCGGCAATCAGGATCACTATCAGCGAAGTTTTCCATATTTTGACCATCAATCCCGCCGTTACAAGGCCAATGCGGGCGAGTACGTAGGTAATCGCAGGCATCTGGAAAACGACTCCCATTCCCAGCATTACGAGAATAATGAAGTCGAAATAGTCATCCGCCTTTAACAGGAGGCGGAAATCGGATCCCAGGCCGAGTAGATACTTGGCGGCCGGCGGGAAGATTACGTAATAGGCGAACGCTGCTCCCAGCACAAACGAGATCGACGATAAGAGTATGAAAGGCGTCACGTAAGCTCGTTCATGCGGGTAGAGACCTGGGGACACAAACCCCCAGATCTGAAACAGCAGAAACGGCACCGAAACAGCCACGGCCGCATAAAGCGAGACCTTTATGTAGAGTGAAAAAGGTTCAAGGGCGCTCGTGACAATGAGTTTGTCATTGATGCCGGTGTAGGATTCAGTTGAATCACCAAGGTTAGCTGGTAAACGCACGCCTTTGGGAATGACTACATTGCCGGCGAAGAGTGGTTCGTCAGTGAACAGAGCCAGCTTACCTTCTGCGTCTTTATAAACACGCGCATTTACCGTCGCACCAACAGGAATCAGACTGGTTCCGAGCTTGGTTTCTTCCGCAAAGACGAACCTTCCGGTATCGTTCTCTTTCAATGATGTTAGTGCCGCGATTGTTTCCGTTCCGGTTTGTCCGGCTATGGGTACCTGTCTTTGTTGTGCATCCGCGAGAGCTCGTTCTACAGGCTTGGCGAGAAAGGCGTAAATCGGACCCGAAAGGAACCAGCACGCCGTGGTAGCGATAATGATAAAGATGAACGACCGGATCAGGCGGCGACGCAACTCGTCAAGATGTTCCAGAAAGGACATCTGACCACCGAGCTCTTCTTCGCCCTCTCTGTTTGTAGATAGTGCTCTTAGAAATGCAGACATCGGTTCAGGTTAAAGCCATTCTTGTTTCCGCAGTGGTACTGGTTCGACTTCTACAGGCGCAGGTTGGACGGTGGTAGTTTCAGCCTCCGGTTCTACCCATGCCGCTGGTGTTTCCGGAGCCGCTTCCACGGCAGTTTCGCGGGCCACTACCAGTTCAGAGTCTGGAGTTTGAACTACAGGATCGATGGCTGGATGTGCGGGCTCGTAAGTTGAAGGTGAGTTAGTTTCGAGTATCGCGTTGTCGTCCAATTTGGCAGTTTCTAAAGCTACCTCACGTTCCCACGTTCGTTTGAAGTCATCCGAGGCTTTCCGAAACTCTGCGAGTCCCTTGCCCATTGAACGAGCCAGTTGCGGAAGTTTTCGCGGACCGAAAAAAATCATTGCGATGACAAGTATAAAAAGTAACTCGGTAGTGCCAAGACCTTCGAAAATGAATGCGAACACAGCTCTTTACCTCTCTATAGATTGCGAACGCTGTAAACCTCACCGGAGTGGGACAACCGGAAAGAGTCGGGCTTTCGTTGATGACAGCGAATTGTAGCGCGTCTTGTTTGAAAAACAGAATGCGCGAGGCCGCTAAGAGACTTTGCAAGGATCACTTAAAATCATCAAATCTGCAAGTGTGAAGATGAACGACGAAA
>Ga0070700_100001528_pt1 | contig 11524 bp, 10 predicted proteins | sample KBSK5101metaG_FD_65456 | JGI IMG/M metagenome (GOLD analysis project Ga0070700, IMG submission 65456) | Corn, switchgrass and miscanthus rhizosphere microbial communities from Kellogg Biological Station, Michigan, USA - KBS K5-10-1 metaG | ecosystem: Host-associated > Plants > Roots >...
GTCGCCGGCCGCATCGGCCGGACGGGCGTGCGGCTGCCCGCGCCGGGCGGCCGCGGCTTGGTCCCGGGCGCTGTGGCGTCGGCCGGCGAGGGCGAAGATGCCGGGGACACCGGACGGGCGACCGGCGGCCGGACACTCGCCGCGGGCGTGGACACCGGGGAGATTGGCTCGCCGGCCGGGGGTCGAACCGCCGGTACCGGAGATGTCGGACTCGCTGGAGGCGTGCGACGACCGCCGGCCGTGCGACGACCGGTCGGGGCGGGCACGTCGGAGGCAGGGCGGGGACCGGGAACGGGGGCCGTGGGATCGGCCGCCGGCGCGGTGACGCTCGCCGCCGCGGGCTTCGGAGGAGCATCCGGGGACTGAACACCGGGCCCAGATGCGGCGGCCGGGGACGGCGACTGCGCAGCCGGCGCAGCCGGGGACGTCGGCTGCGCAGCCGGCGCAGCCGGCGCGGCCGAGACCGACGCATCCGCCGAGACCGCGGCATCCGCCGAGACCGCGGCATCCGCCGAGACCGCGGCATCCGCCGAGACCGCGGCATCCGCCGAGCCAGCAGCATCCGGCGCGGCAGGAGAACCCGCTGGCGCGGCACGACCGGCCGCAGCGACGGAACCCGCCACCGAAGCGGAACCGACCGCCACCCCCCGCGCGCCAGGAGCCGTACCCCCGCCCGGCCCAGCAGTCTCCCCGCCCGGCCCAGCAGTCCGCCCGGCCAGCGAAGCGGTACCCCTGGCCGGAGGAGCGGAAGCCGCCGCCCTCGCCGAAACCGAACCCGGCACCGGCGAGATCGGCCCACGCACCGGCAACGCCGTGCCACCACCGGCGGCCGGCTGGCGCGGAACGGGCGGCGCGCCCGCCGTCGGCAACGCGCGGCCACCCGGCCGCAAGCCCGGCCCGGAAGCGGACTCCGGACCCGGCACCGGCCCCACCGAGCCCAACGGCTCCGCCGAAGCTGGTCCCGGCTGCCGCCCGGGCCGCTGCCCCCCTCCGCCGAGCTTGGTCATCCAGCCCCAGCGGAACCGGCGGCCAGCACTCGTGTCGTTAGCGGCCCGGCGCAACCGCCGTTCGGCCTCCGCCGCGTCGATGCGGGCCGCGGGGTCCTTGCGCAGCAGGCCATTGAGCACCCAGCGCAGCGAACCCGCGTTGCGCGGCGGTTCGATCTCCTCGGAGGCGAGCGCGGTGAGCGTCGCGATCGCGTTCGGACGTTCGAAGGGCGCCCGGCCCTCGACGGCCGCGTACAGCGTGGCACCGAGGGACCACAGGTCGGATTCGGCTCCGGCGGTGCCGTCGCGGGCCCGCTCCGGCGAGATGTACGCGGGCGAACCGAGTACCAGCCCGGGACGGGTGACTGTCGCGTCGCCCTCCACGGTGGCGATGCCGAAGTCGGTGAGCACGACCCGCCCGTCGTCGCCGAGCAGGACGTTGCTGGGCTTCACGTCGCGGTGCAGCACCCCGGCCCGGTGCGCCGCGCGCAGCGCCCCGAGCACGCCGAGCCCGATGTTGGCGGCGCGCACCGGGTCGACCGGCCCGTCGCTGACCAGGACGTCGTGCAGCGACCGCGACGGCACGAACTCCATGACGATCCACGGCCGCCCGTTGGTCTCGAACACGTCGTAGACCCGCACCACGTTGGGGTGGTTCAGCCGGGCCGCGGCCCGCGCCTCGCGCAGCGTCCGGCGGCGCATCTCGTCGCGCTCGGACGCCAGCAGATGCTCGGGCGGGACGATCTCCTTGATGGCCACGTCGCGCCCCAGCGTCTGGTCCCAGGCGTGCCAGACCCGCCCCATACCACCTATGCCCAGAGGCTCGATGAGGCGATAGCGGCCGGCAACGAAGGTCGGCGAAGCGGTCATCGGGACGAGATTACCCATCCGAGCTCGGAGTAAAGCGGACATGGTGGATGTCCCCATCCTATGGGCAAGCCCACTCTTCCCCGCCGACACTCTGTGCGAGGTTCAGCGTCGCCACGTAGCCCACCAGCGCGATCAGATGCAAGGCGTAGAGCCACAACGCCACGGCCACCACCGCGCCCACGACCTCGAAGCCGCCGAACGGCAGGCCGAGGTCTACCGGAATCGCCCAGAAGAGCACGAACCCGTGCATGAAACCCGACAGGTTGGCCGCCGTGATCGTCGCGCCCAGCAGCACCCAGGGCCAGGGCGGCGACGCCGACCCGACCACCCGGTAGACCCAGGTCAGCATCGCCGTCACCGCGACCCATACCACCAGGAACGATGCCACGATCCCGCCGAACGACGCCCACCCGCCCCGCTGCAGCAGCCCGGCGGCCGTGGGCAGCACCAGCAGCAGACCGAGCAGCAGCACCGGCCCCGCCGCCAGCAGCGGCAGCACGAGGAGCCGCCCCCGCCAGGCCCGCACCGGCGCCGAGGAACGGCTGGCCAGCGAACTGAACGCCCTCCGCAGCCCCTCGCCGTACAGCGTCGCCGGGATCAGCGCCGCCACCACCTGGGCCGGGCCGAGGTCGAGGCCCGCGCGGACCAGCGTCGCCGTCGCACGGCCCGCTCCGAGCGCGTCGGGGACCGCGTCGATCGGTGCCGCGGTCAGCTCCGCGACCCGGTCCATCCCGACGACCAGCGCCGCGAGCCGGATCGCCAGAACGACGGCCGGCACCACCGCGATTCCGCCGTAGAAGGTGACCGCGGCCGCGTGCAGCGGGAGGTCCCGACCGCGCAGCGAGCGCGCTACCGCCGCGACGAACCGTCGCGCCTCCCCCGTCCACCGAGCCACTGCCGGCCCATACCCGAAACGCGCGCAGTTCAGACGTGCCGTATCGGGCACGCCACAGGTCGTTATCGACTGCTAGCGTCTGGCGCCATGACGGATGAGACGGACGCAAGCGCCGCCCCCGCGCTGCCCGCCTGGCCGGTCTTCATCGGGGTCACTGTCGACACGACCGATCCGGAGCGGCTCGCCGACTTCTGGTCCACCCTCCTGGAGGTGGACATCGAGCACCGCTCCGACATCGAGATCCACCTGGCCCGCCAGCCCAACCGGGGCGTCACTGTCGCCTTCCAGCGGGTCAGCGAGCCGACGGCCGGCAAGAACCGGCTGCACCTCGATCTGCTGGTGAAGGATCTGGCGGTGGCCCGGAAGAGGGCGGTGGAGTTGGGTGCCGACGAGGTAGAGGAGCACGAGCGGGACGGCTTCCGCTGGCTCGTCGCCGCCGACCCGGACGGCAACCGCTTCTGCCTGATCGAGCCCCCGCCGAGCTGACCGGAGCCGTCCGTCGACCGGTGGACACCCGCGTACGCCCGCCGGTCGTCCCGCCGTGTGCCCGCGGCCGGCAACCATCGTTCACATGGACGAACAGCTGGTGGTACGGGTACGCGGGCTCCGCAAGCGGTACGGGGATGTGACGGCGGTCGACGGGATCGACCTGGACGTCCACCGCGGTGAGGTGTTCGCCGTGCTCGGGCCGAACGGGGCCGGTAAGACGTCCACGCTGGAGATCCTCGCCGGCTTCCGCACGCGCGACGCCGGCGAGGTCACGGTGCTCGGAGCCGATCCGCAGCGGGCCGGCCTGGCCTGGCGGTACGGCGTCGGTGTGGTGCTGCAGGACGCCTACGACAGCGGCGAGCTGACCGTCGCCGAGACGGTGCGGCACTTCGCCCGCTACTACCCCGATCCGGCCCACCCGGACGAGGTGGTGGAGAAGGTCGGGCTCAGAGCAAAGGCCCGCGCCCGCGTGCGCACGCTCTCCGGCGGCCAGCGCCGGCGGCTCGACGTCGCGGTCGGCGTGGTTGGCCGGCCGCGGCTGCTGTTCCTCGACGAGCCGACGACCGGCTTCGACCCGCAGGCGCGGCGCCGGTTCTGGACGCTGATCCGCGGCCTCGTCGCCGACGGCACCACGATTGTGCTGACCACCCACCACCTCGAGGAGGTGGAGGCGCTCGCCGACCGGGTGGCCGTGCTCGCCCGGGGCCGGATCGCCGCCCTCGGCGACGTGGCGACGTTCGGTGGCCGGACGTCCGGCGACGCGACGGTCAGCTGGACGGACGGCGGCCGTCGGCACAGCGAGAACTCCCCCGACCCGGCCGCGCGGGTCGCCGAACTGCACGAAGCCTTCCGCGGCCCGGTGCCCGGCCTGACCGTGGCCCGCCCGTCCCTGGAGGACGTCTATCTCGACCTGATCGGAGCGCATCGATGATCACATGGCGGCTCGGCGTCGCCCGGGCGGGCGTCGAACTGAAGAACTTCTACCGGCAGTGGGACGCGATGGTGTTCACGCTCTCGTTCCCCGTCGTGCTGCTCATCATCCTCGGCACGATCTTCCGCGGGACCTACGAGGGCAGTGACGTCACGTCGGCGCAGTACTTCGTCCCCGGAATGCTCGCCGCGGGCCTGGCGTCGACGACGTTCCTGAACCTCGGCGGCGGCATCGCTACCGACCGCGACGACGGCACGCTGCGCCGGCTGCGCGGCGTGCCGATGCCGCCGGCCGCGTACTTCGTCGGCAAGGCGCTGATGGCACTGGCGGTGACGGCGGCCGAGGTGGTGCTGGTGTGTGCCACCGGCGTGCTGCTGTTCGACCTGCGGCTCCCGGCCACGCCCGGGCGCTGGTTCACCCTCGGGTGGGTGCTGGTACTCGGCTGCGCCGCATGCGCGCTGCTCGGCGTCGCCGCCAGCGGGCTGGCCGGTTCGGCGCGCAGCGCGCCGGTGGTGCTCAGCCTGATGTACCTCGTGCTCGGCTTCTGCTCGGGCGTCTACTTCACACCGGTCAACGCGCTGCCGGAGCCGCTGCTGCAGGCCGGGGCGCTGTTCCCGCTGCGCTGGATGGCACAGGGCTTCCGCTCGGCGTTCCTGCCCGACACCATCCTCAGTCAGGAGGTTGTGTACTCGTGGGAGCACGGGAAGACCGCGTTGATCCTGGCCGGGTGGACTCTCGGCGGCCTGCTGCTGGCACGGCGGACGTTCCGGTGGCGCGGCCGCCGCGACGGGTGAACGTGTGGCAACGGCTGCCCTGGTGGGACGCCTACTGCGGGCTGATGGCCCTCGCCGTCGCGGCGTTCGTGCTCCTCGGCGAGAGCAGCCGCACCCGGACCGACCGGTGGATCTCGGTCGCCCTGATCGGGTGCTTCGTCGCCTGGTACGCCGCCCTCGGCCGGCGCCTGATCGGCCACGGGTGCGGCGACGTCGCGCTGTGGGTGTTCGTACTCGGCGCGGGCGGGCTCGTGGCGGCGGCCACCTGGTACGCGTCCGCGGCGTCGTTCCTGCTGTTCGCGCTCGTTCCGATGGTGTTCACGACCGTGGCGCTGATACCGGCGACGGTGGTTGTGGTGGTACTCAACCAGGTGCCGTCGGTCGTCTACCTGGCCCGCACGGGCGACGTGGCCGGCACCGTCGCCGGTCCGCTGCCGGTCCTGCTGCTGATCACCGTCTTCTCCGTCGCGTTCGCGTTCTGGGTGGAGCGGATCGTGCGGCAGAGCAGCGAGCGGGCCGCGCTGATCGAGGAACTGGCCGCGTCGCGGGCCGAGGTCGCGCGCCTGTCGCACGACGCGGGCGTTTCCGCGGAACGGCAGCGCTTGGCCGGCGAGATCCACGACACGATCGCGCAGGGCCTGTCCAGCGTGGTGATGCTGCTCCAGGCCGCCGAGGCGGACCTGGACCGCGACCGGGGCCGCGCCCGCCGCCACCTCGGCCTGGCCGGCCGGGTGGCGCGGGAGAATCTGGCGGAGGCGCGCGCGCTGGTCGCGGGCGTGCCGGCCGCGCCGTTGGCCGGCGCCGGTCTTCCCGACGTGTTGAGCCGGCTGGCCGACCGGTTCCGCGACGAGACGGGGGTGCGGGTGACCACGGACCTGGACCGCGGCGGCGACCAGTTGCCGACCGCGCTCGAGGTGGTGCTGCTGCGGGCCGCGCAGGAAGGGCTGGCGAACGTCCGGAAGCATGCTGGCGCCACGGCGGTCAGCCTCGACCTCCAACGCGACGCCGGTTCGGTCGTGCTGACCGTCACCGACGACGGTGTCGGGATGTCGGGCAACCACGACGGCTTCGGCCTCGCCGCGATGCGCGAGCGGATCGCCGGCGTCGGTGGCACGCTGCGCGTCGACTCGCCGGCCGGCGGCGGAACGCGCCTCGTGGTGACGGTGCCGGCGTGATCTCGGTGCTGCTCGTCGACGACCATCCGGTGGTGCGGGCCGGGATCCGCGGCATGCTCGACGGCGAGCCGGACCTCGCGGTGGTGGGTGAGGCCGGCTCGGGCGCCGAGGCGCTGACCGCCGTGGCGGCGCTCTCCCCGCGGGTCGTCCTCATGGACCTGCGCCTGCCCGGCCTGGACGGCGCGACCGCAACGAGCCGAATCCTCGCCGCCGCGCCGGGTACCCGGGTGGTGGTGCTGACCACCTACGACACCGACCGGGACATCCTGCGGGCCGTCGAGGCGGGCGCGGCCGGCTACCTGCTCAAGGACGTCTCCCGGGCCGACCTGCTGGCGGCGGTGCGGGCCGCGGCGGGCGGCGAAACGGTGCTCGCGCCCGCGGTCGCCGGCCGGCTGATCAGCCGGCTCCGCCGGCCCGCCGGCCCGGCGCTGAGCCCGCGCGAGATCGAGGTGCTGCGCCTGGTGGCGCGCGGATTGTCGAACGGCGAGATCGGACAGGCGCTGTTCATCGGCGAGGCGACTGTCAAGACGCACCTGCTGCGGGCGTTCGCCAAGCTCGGCGTCTCCGACCGCACGGCCGCGGTGACCCGCGCGCTCGCCGCCGGCCTCCTCGACGACTAGCGCCGACCCCTCGGCTCGTGCCTCGACGCCCACAGACCGTACAGGCACACCACCGTCGCGATCACGAGCGGGACGCCGTCGCGGAGCAGGCCGTCGACGCCGAGCAGCCACCAGCACAGGGCCGGGCCGGCCACCAGCACCACGAACGTGACGAGCCCGAACACCACCCGCGCCCAGCGCTTGCCGAGCACGACGAAGATCATGATCCACGGTGCCACGAAGCCGAGCAGCAGCGTGCCCGCGAGCCACGCCACCACCAGCGGGATCGCCACCGGGTGCGGCAGCAGCGGCTCGTCGAACAGCGTGCCGACGGCCACCAGGCAGGGCACCAGCAGCAGCGCGCTCAGCGACAGCCCGGCCACCCGCGCGGTCAGCACCCACACCGGGACCTCCCGGAACCGCGACCTGCGCTGGAGGTGCGCGTCGATCTCGCGGGACCGGAACAGCTGCCACATGACCGCGCCGCACAGCAGCGCCAGCACCGCGAAGCCCACCAGCACCTGCGCCGGCGGCAGCAGCGCGCCGTGCCGGGGCACCACCAGGCGGCCGACCGCGAACACGGTGGTCGCGGCGAGGATCACGCCGAACGGTCGCGAGATGATCCGCCCGTAGCGGATCGTCCGCATCAGGACCAGAAACCCCAACGCGCGGAGCAACGCCCAAATTGTGCGGACCGCGAGACCGAAACTGCCCTCCGGTGCGTACTCCAGGTTGACCAGATCGACGAGCACCGTCGCCGCCGCGGTCAGCAGGACGAGCATCCGCAGCCTGCGCACGGCCGGCGGCTGCGGCGGCGGGCGTTCGATGGTGAACAGGTCTTTGAGCAGGTTTCCGCGTGGTGGAGGGGTGTCGGCAGCAGCGTAGGGAGCGTCCGGTACGGCGGCCATGCCGCGGATGATCCCCCAGACCCCCGATCGTTAACCACCGGGCCGATGGTCCGGCGGGCCACCGGGCTGCCCGGCTAAGCAAGATCTAAGACTGCGCTGATAGAGCGCCTAAGAATCGCCGGACTACGTTCTGACCGGCATCTCTGTGGGCGAAGGCGGGTTGGCGGGCCATGGTCGATATGCACGTGACCTCTGCTGGCCGCCACGCGCGCCCCGAGATCGACGAACCGGCCCCTCGGCAGCGGCCGCGCGTCGTCGCGGATCCGCCGGCTGACGTCGTCGCATTGCCGGAAGAACCGCCGCGAAGCGCGCGAGGTTCGCGGCGAGCAGCGCGACGGACGCCGCACCCTCCACAGTGGATGGCCGCCGGGCGGCCGGCGCTGCACCGCCTGATGCGCAACCGGCGCGGCGCCCTGATCGCGTTCGGCGGCGGGGCGGTCGCGCTGACCGCGCTGTCCTCGACGATGGCCGCGTTCCTCGACGACGGCGAGCCCGCGACGGCCGACGCGTCCGGCGCCCAGCAGACCCCGCAGAAGGCCGGCTCGTTCGCCAACCGCGACGCCAGCTACACGGTGGGCGTCGGCGACCCCAACGACCTCGGCGCCGGCGGGGTGGCCGCGACACCGTCGGCCGCGGCGCAGGCCGCACTCGCCGCGACGCCGCGCTTCCCGACGCCGCTAAGCCGCGACCCCGTGCTGCACCTGCTCCGCCGCACCACGTTCGGGCCGACGCCCGCCGACGTAGCCGAGGTGAAGCAGATCGGCATCGACGCCTGGATCGACAGGCAGCTCGACCCGGCGGCGATCCCCGACCCCGGCGGCGACCAGGTCAACGCGATGTACCCGTACCTGCGGCTGGACATCAAGCAGCTGCGCGCCTCGGTGCCCGACGACAAACGCGACGACCCCAGCCGGCAGCTCGGCCGGGCCACGATCGGCCGGCAGATCTGGACCAGCCGGCAGCTCGAGGAGGTGATGGTCGACTTCTGGGCCAACCACCTCAACATCCAGAACCCGTTCGACGGCGGACAGGACAACCGCACCGACTGGGACCGCACGGTCATCCGCAAGTACGCGCTGGGCAAGTTCTCCGACATGCTGCTGGCCTCGGCGCGGCACCCGGCGATGCTGCGCTACCTGAACAACGCGGACTCCGACAAGCGCTCGGTCAACGAGAACTACGGCCGCGAACTGCTCGAGCTGCACACCGTCGGGATCGACGGCGGCTACAACGAGACCGACGTGCGCAACTGCGCCTACGTGATGACCGGCCGCACCGTCGACCGGAACGGCAACTTCGTCTTCGAGCCGCGCCGGCACTGGACCGGTGCGGTCAAGGTGATGGGGTTCTCGCACCCGAACAAGAAGGCCGCCGAGGGGCTGGCCGTCGGCGACGCGCTGGTGCGCTACCTCGCCACCCACCCGTCGACGGCCCGGTACATCGCCCGCAAGCTCGCCGTGCGGTTCGTCTGCGACAACCCGCCGAACCCGCTCGTCGACCGGCTCGCTCAGGCGTACCTGCAGAACGGCACGGCGATCGTTCCGGTGCTGCAGCTCATGTTCCGGTCGATCGAGTTCTGGATGGCGACGGGGTTGAAGACCCGCCGGCCGCTCGAGAACATGGTCGCCACCGCCCGCGTCGTGGGCGTCAAGCCGGGCGCCGACACCGACAAGGCGCTGGAGAGCATGTACAACTCCGCCGACCGGTTGGGCCACGCGCCGCTGGCGTGGGGCCCGCCGGACGGCTACCCCGACGTGGCCGGCGCCTGGCAGTCGGCGCACGGCATGCTCGGCGCCTGGAACTCGCACCGGGCCATGGTGCAGGGCAAGGTGCGCGGGCTCAGCTTCACCGCGCCCGAGTCGCTGGTCGGCGGCAACCGCAACGCGACGGTCGGCAGCTACGTCGACGCGATGGCGCAGCGGCTGGTGTTCCAGCCGCTCAATCCGGAGCAGAAGGTGGCGGTGCTCAAGTTCCTCGGGCTCGCCGACACCGCGAAGGTGACCGACCCCAAACTCGGCGGGCGGGTCGAGCACCTGGCTCCGCTGCTCCTCGACTCCGTCTACCACGGGCTGCGCTGATGGACTTCCTACACCCCGAGTGCCCGGACCGCGTTGCGGACCTGCCGGAACCGCGGACCCGCGAGGAACTGCTGCGGTACGGGCCGACCGAGGCCGAGGCCGCGCTTCGGTTCCAGGCCGAGGTGGTGACCGCGGAACTCGCCGCGCAGAAGGAGAAGTGGCGCGGTGGCTTCACCCGGCGCCGGATCGTGGCCGGGGCCGGCGCGGTGGGCGTCGCGGCGCTGGGGTCGCAGTTGCTGACCGCGAAGGTCGCCTTCGGCGCACCGGGCGACGGCAACACGCTGATCGTCATCATGCTGCGCGGCGGCATGGACTTCCTGTCGGTGGTGGTGCCGCGCAACGACGCCAACTACGCGTCGGCCCGCCCGACCATCGCCGTGCCCGGCACCGCGCTGCTGGACGCCGGACCGGAGACCCGGTTCGGTCTGCACCCGGCGATGGCGCCGCTGCACGAGTTGTGGAAGGCCGGCAACATGGCCGCGGTGGCGGCCGTGGCATCGCCCGACGCCAGCCGCAGCCACTTCCAGGCGCAGGACTGCTACGAGCGCGGCGCCGCGTCGACGGCCGTGCGCACCGGCTGGATGGACCGCGTCCTCGGCAAGATGGGCCAGGGGACGACGTTCCGGGCCATCGCCGAGGGATCGTCGCTGCCCCGCTCGCTGGTCGGCACGTCGAACAAGATCGTGCTGCGCGGGATCCAGGACTTCCGGCTGGACACCGCGGACAACCTGCGGGACCGGTCGCTGGAGGCGCTGCGCGGGCTCTACACCGGGTTCGAGCACCCGATGGTGGCGCAGGCCGGCGCCACGCTGGAGGCGCTCACGTCGGCCCGGCGGGTGGCGAACATGCCGGCCAACCCGGCGGCGCAGTACCCCGGCGGCGGCCTGTCCGACGGCCTGCGCGACGTCGCCCGGCTCATCAAGGCCGGCGTCGGGCTGCGGATGGCGGCGCTGGACCTCGGCGGCTGGGACATGCACACCAACATCGGGACCGTCGACGGCGGCGACATGCGCAACACCCTCGGCAACCTGTCCCAGGCGCTGGGCGCGTTCACCGTCGACATCGGCCCCGAGGCGCTCAAGAAGGTCACGATCGTGACAATGAGCGAGTTCGGCCGGCGGGTCGAACAGAACGGCAACGCCGGCACCGACCACGGGCACGGCGGCGGGATGCTCCTGATCGGGGGCGGGCTCAACGGCGGTCGCGTGCACGGCCGGTGGCCCGGACTGGCACCCGGCGCGCGCGACCACGGCGACGTCGCCGGCGCGAACGACTACCGGGACGTGCTCGCGGAGATGCTGAAGATCAGGTTCGGGGTGACCGACTCGGCGGCCATCTTCCCCGACCACCAGGCGAAGCGGATCGGGGCGTACGCGGGTTCGTAGCGCGCACCCCTTAGGATGATCATCGGTGCCCTCGTGCCCGATTTCATCCGTTCGGCCGATGCTCCTAGGATGGGGCCGCTATGAGCCTGTCAGTCACCGTCAATGTCGCGCCGGACGGCGCCGCGGTCCTGTCGGTGCGCGGCGAGATCGACCACGGCAACGCCGACGAATTGAAGCGGGCCATCCAGGGAGTGCTGGACAGCCGCCGCCCGCACACGATCCGGGTCGATCTCGGGCTTGTGACGTTCATCGACTCCGGGGCCGTCGGTTCGCTGGTCGCGGCGCACCGGATGGCGCGGGCCGAGGGTGTCGGGCTGGTGGTGGGCAACGCGAGCCCGTTCGTGCGCCGCCAGCTGACCATTGCCGGCGTGGCCGAGCTGCTCGGAACGCCGGTCTTCTAGCGCGATCTTGGTCCGCGGTGAGCACGATCCGCAG
>Ga0070700_100001529_pt1 | contig 11521 bp, 9 predicted proteins | sample KBSK5101metaG_FD_65456 | JGI IMG/M metagenome (GOLD analysis project Ga0070700, IMG submission 65456) | Corn, switchgrass and miscanthus rhizosphere microbial communities from Kellogg Biological Station, Michigan, USA - KBS K5-10-1 metaG | ecosystem: Host-associated > Plants > Roots >...
CCGGGCCGCATCTCGGCCGCTCCGCCGCTGGACTCGCCGGCCGACCTCCAGGCCGTCTGATCGTTACCGCTCGGGCGGCGCCGCGCGGTCGCGGAAGGACACCACCTCGGCCGGGGGCCGGAGGCAGTGGTTGCTCGCCATCGACAGGTTGTACGCGCCGACGTTGGGGATCGCGAGGATGTCGCCCTCGCGCACCTGCGGGAGCGCCACGTCGGTCGCCCACAGGTCGTCGCCCTCGTTGATGTGACCGGCGATCGTGTATGTCCGGTCGGGCGCCGCGTCGGCGGCTCGGCAGACGATCGGGTGGTACGGGATCTCGTAGACGAAGGACTCGTTGGCCGTGCTCCAGCCGGCGTCGACGCCGACGAACACGGCCCCGCCGCCGCGCTCCTCGACCGTGACGACTTCGGCCAGCAGCGTCGCGACCTGCTTGGCGATGAACTCGCCGGGCTCGGTCGCGACGACGACGTCCAGCCCGGCGTACGCGCGCGCGAGCGCTTCGGACCACGCCGTGACGTCGAGCCCGGTCGCCGACTCCCGGAACCGCACACCGAGGCCGCCGCCGGTGTTGACCTCGCGGATCGGGCACCCCTGATCTCGCAGGGCGCGAACGATGCCGGCGACCCGGGTCGCGGCCTCTTCCACGATGGGGATCGACTCGGTCATGTAGAGATACCCGGTGTGGTAGTGGACGGTGTCGATCGTGAGGCCGTGCGTCGTTGCGATCGCCACGGCTTCGTCGAGGCGCTCGGGCAGGATGCCGAACTTCGTCGGCCTGGTGCCCGCGTACTTCGTCTCGGCACCTCCGTGGATCGACGCGCCGATCCCGGGGTTCACGCGGATGCCCACCGTGGCTCCCGGAACGGCGCGTCCGATCCGCTCGAGCTGCGACAGCAGGTCTACGTTGACGTGCACGCCGGTCGGCAGGATCGTCGCCAGGTCACGGTCCGAGACGTTCGTGCCGGTGTAGCTGATCTCGCCGGGCAACCAGCCGTGCTGCAGCGCCCAGACCACCTCGCCGGGCGAGCACACGTCCATCCCGACGAACGGCGTCTCGGCGCGCAGGAACCGAAGGAACTCCGGGTCGCGCTGTGCCTTGAGCGCGAAGCGGATCTGGGATGTGAGGCCGGCGGCCTCCATCGCATCATGCAGGACCACGGCCTGCTCGCGGGCCGACACGAGATCGTGCGCGAACAGCGGGGTGCCGTTCGTGCGGGCGATGTGCTCGGCGTCGCGTCCGGCGATCCGCAGCCGCCCGTCGCGCACCTCGAGCCCGGGTCGCTCCCACCAGGTGCGCTGTTCGGTCCGCATCGCCGGCGAGCGTAGCAGCGGGCGGTTCACCGCCGGACGTGCCTCATTGGTACGCTCCGGCGACCGACCGGAGGGGATGCCCGATCGACCCGTTCCGCACCGAGGGAGAGTGGCTCAAGGCGCAGTTCCACGCGCATTCGCTGCGGTCGGACGGCGAGCTCGAGCCCGAGGTGATGGCGGCGAGGTATTGCGATCTCGGGTTCGACGTCCTGACGATCTCAGACCACTGGACCCTGACGAAGATCGATGCGCCCGACGGGTTGCTGCTCGTGCCGGGCGCCGAGCTGATGGTCGACCCCGTCGCAGGCCCGATGTGCCCGGAGTTCCTCGCGATCGGGATCGACGATGTGCCCGAGTCCCCGAGCGGGGATCCGGCCAACTGGTACCCGTACGAGCACTCGACGATCCGGACGTTCGCGACGTTCGAGGATGGGATCGCGTTCGTCGAGGGGTTCGGCGGTGCGACGGTCCTGTGCCACCCCGCGTGGAGCGGGCTCCCGGAGCTCACCGTGGCGGCAGCGCGATCGATGCACGGCATCGAACTCTGGAACGCATCAGCCCATCGGGAGAACGACCGCGCCGACAGTGCCTACGTCTGGGACCGCCAGCTCGACGAAGGCGCCACGCTCGCACCCTTCGCGACCGACGACGCGCACTACGGCGCTACCGACCTCGGGGACGCCTGGACGATGGTGCGGGCCGCGGACCGCTCACGGGAGGCGGTGGTCGAGGCCCTGCGGGCCGGTCACGTCTACGCGTCGAACGGCCCGTCGATCCTCGACGTCGAGCGCGACGGCGACGCGATCGAGGTGCGGTGCTCGCCCGCGCGAGACGTGTGGCTCCACGGCTCGTGGGAGACGGGCCTCGCCGTGTCGACGGGGGAGCGCGCACCGTCCGAGGGCGGCGAGATCCTCGAGCGCGACGACGCCGGGGCGATCATCCGGGCGCGCTTCACCCCCGGGCCGGACGAGTGGCCGGCGAAGCGGGATCGCCGCTGGTGGCGGCTCGTCGTCGAGGACGCCGTGGGCAAGCGCGCCTGGAGCGCGACCGTCTGACCGACCCCGCAGCCGCCGACCCTAGACGGGCGTCGCTTCGAGCTCTTCGGCGATCGATCCTGGCGGTGGCGTGTCCCGCATCCAGCCCTTCGCACGGCGCCAGATCACGTAGGTGAACGCGCCGAGGGGGATCTGGATGCCGTACGTGAGCACCCGGAAGATCAACACCGCCGCGACGATCTGCGCCTTCTCGGCGCTGTCGAACGCGGTCAGCCCGGCGATGTATCCGAGGTCGATCACACCGACCCCGCCGGGGGTGATCGGGATGGCCGTGAGCAAGCGGCTGAACGAGTACACGGCGAAGATCTCGACCGCCGGCAGCTCGGCCTCCGACACGCCCATGTGCCGGAGCGACAGGATCAGGACGAGGCAGAGTGCGATCTGGCTCAGGAGCGTCGTCCAGGTCAGCATGAACCACCGCCGGCTGGTGAGGATGATGGTCTCGCGTCGGAACTTCACGAGCTTGTCGCCCATGTCGTTCTCCGGACCCTTCCGGAGCAGCTTCCGGAACCAGCTCATCACGCGCCCGAAGAGGTCGCCGATGCGCCTCGCCATCGCTTCGCTCCGGAACACCAGGACCAGGATCGCCACGGCGATGATCAGCGTGATCACGCCGATCACCGCCGCGGTGACGAGCTTGGGATCGACGTGGCCGCTTAGCACCAGCAGCGCGAGCGCGATCACCGGCAGACCGAGCTTCGCGAAGATGTTCCAGATCCCGGTGACGCCCACGAACAGCGTGATCTCACCTGCGGTGAACCCCCACGAGTTGAGCATCGCCGCTGTCACGCCGATCCCCAGCGCGCCGCCGGCGGGCAACGTGTTCGCGACGGAGGTGCTCGTCTGGGTCACCACCGCGGACTGCCATATGCCGAGCCCGATCAACCCCGCCTGGTTCGCGATCCAGTACGTCCAGAGGTTGAAGATCATCACCGCGATCAGCGACCACAGCTCGAGCGGCGTCAGGGTCTTCATCGATTCCCAGATGGCTCCGTAGTCGGCGAACTTCGGGATCGCGAAGACGAAGATCGCGACGACGATGATGATGCCGAAGACGAACGCCACGATCTGACCGGTGCTCACATGGTGCTTGCGCTCGATCTGATCGGTTGTCGGAGCAGCCATCCGCCCTCCCGAAGGCAGCTCGCCAGGTGTGGAACGGCGGCCATCATGCCCGCCGCTGTCTTCGATGGTCACACGGATGCCGGTGCGGCGTCCACTCGGGGCGTCGTGGCGTCAGTGAACGGGCGCCGCCTCGAGCCGGCGGACCCGGGCGGCGAGCTCGGCCATGATGCCCCGCGCGATCTCGGGGTTGTCGTCGATCGCCTTGGAGAACTCGCTCCGCGTGAGCCGAACCGTGACGAGCGGCTCGGTCGCCACGACGCTCGCCGAGCGTGGGCTGCCGTCGAGCAACGCCATCTCGCCGAAGAAGTCGCCTGGTCCCAGCGTGCCGATCGACCGGGTGCCCTTCTTCACGGTCGCCGTTCCGTCCGCGATCACGAAGAACGAGTCGCCGCGCGCCCCTTGGCGCACCACCGTCCGGTTCGCGGGATACCGAACGACCTCACATCGCGATGCGAGCTTGCGGAGATGGTGCGTGGAGAGATTCGCGAACAGCGGGACCTGCTTGAGCAACGCCGGCCCGCCTCGGCCGAGGCCGTGTCGCTTCCGAGGCGATACCTCGGCGACGGTTTCGCCGACGATGCTTGAGAGCGTGACCTTCCCCGTCCTCGCCATGCGATCCTCCCGCGACATCGTTCCATACCGTCCGTATCCTGTCGCCGTCCGACGCTAAGGAGAGGGGAGTTCGATGGCAGGCGCGGGTGAGGCGATCGACGAGATCGCGGAACGGACCGGGTTCTCCGGGGTCGTCCGTGTCGATGAGGCCGATGGGTCGACCTGGTCGGGCGCATACGGCGACGCCGATCGCGCACACGGCATCGCCAACACCACGGACACCATCTTCGGGCTCGCAAGTGGGGGAAAGGGGTTCACCGCGCTGACGGTGGCTTCGCTCATCGACGAAGGAACGCTCGGGTTCGATACAACGGCGCGGTCCATCCTCGGCGACGACCTCCCCTTGATCCGCGACGACGTGACGGTGGAGCTCTTGCTCGCGCACCGTTCGGGGATCGGCGATTACCTGGACGAGGACGAGTGGGAGGTCACCGATGTCGTGATGCCCATCTCCATGCACCGGCTGGCCGAGACGGAGGACTTCGTGCAGATCCTCGACGGGTTCCCGATGGCGTTCGCGCCCGACGAGCGATTCGCATATTGCAACGGCGGGTTCGTGGTGCTCGCGTTGTTAGCGGAGCGCGCGGCGGAAACGCCATTCCACGAACTGGTCCGCACGCGCGTGTGCGAGCCGGCGGGACTGGCCGACACCGGGTTCCTGCGATCGGACGAGCTGCCCGGACGCGCGGCGCTCGGCTATCTCGGCGACGGGCCGCGCACGAACATCTTCCACCTCCCGGTGCTCGCGACCGGCGACGGCGGCATCTACAGCACGGCCGCCGACATCCGCACGATGTGGACGGCGCTGTTCGATGGCCGGATCGTCCGTCCCGAGACCGTGGCCACCATGGTGCGCCCGCGGAGCGCCGTCCCCGAGGAGGAGCGTCGGTACGGGCTCGGGTTCTGGCTCCACGAAACGAGCGACGTCGTGATGCTCACCGGCTACGACGCCGGCGCGTCGTTCCGATCGGCTCACGACCCAACGCGCTCGCGCACGCGCACCGTGATCTCGAACCAGACAGAACAGGCCTGGGATATGACTGACGCGCTGGACGAGGTGCTCGGGGTTCTTGCGTAGCGCCGCGCGCTTCGATGCCTGGTGATACGGTGCGGCGATGGCGGACTCGTTGATGCGCGATGCGTTCGAGCACCATGTCTGGGCGTCGTTGCGGCTGATGGACGTCTGCCTCGAGCTCACGCCCGAGCAGCTCGAGACCTCCGTGCCGGGCACCTATGGCTCGATCCTTCGGACGATGCAGCACCTCGTCGGAGCGGACGCGTCGTACCTGTACGTGATCGGCGGCGGGACGTTCCCCCCGATCGACGAGGACTCGATGACGCTGCCGCAGCTGCGCGCCCAGATGGCGACCCACGCCGCCGCCTGGAACGTCGTGCTCGACGGTGACCCGGATCCCGGAACGGTCCTGACTCGGCACCGCGACGACGGCTCGTCGACCGACGCGCCGGTCGGGATCCGGCTGGCGCAGGTCGTCCATCACGGGACCGACCACCGCAGCCAGATCTGTACCGCGCTCACCACGCTCGGGATCGAGCCCCCGTACATCGACGCGTGGGACTACGGCGAGCAGGCCGGCACCGTCGTCGACCACGACCCGTCGTAACCGCGCTACCCGGGGCTAGGTAGCGTCACCTCACCCCCTCGGGACCTCGTCTGTGGGGACGACGGCGTTTGACCCTTCGCGGGGAGCTGTGTGACGGTGGAACCTCGGCCCCATCGGGGCGCATCGCGAAGGAGGGACCATGCGTCGTGTTCTCATCGCGAGCCTGGCGCTCGGACTGGCATCGGTGACGTCCATCGTCATCACGGCGGCCGGCGCCGAGGCGAAGGACCGCTGCACGATCACCGGCACCCAACACCACGACACGCTGGTCGGCACGAGCGGCCGGGATGTGATCTGTGGGCTCGGCGGGAACGACACGCTCCGCGGCCTCGGCGCCAACGACATCCTTCGTGGGGGCATGGGCAACGACCGCCTGTGGGGCGGCAACGGGCGTGACCAGTTGTTCGCAGGCATCGGCAGGGATCGGCCGTACGGCGGCGCCGGCAACGACCTAGTGCTGGGCGAGAACGGCAACGACATCGCGCGAGGCGGGCCCGACCTGGATCTGGTGAACGGCGGACGCGGCGACGACCGCGTGTTCGGCGGCCGAGGGAGCGACATCGTGACCGGGATCATCGGCAGCGACGTGGTGCACGGCGGCGCGGGCAGCGATCGATGCCTCGACGCCTTCGACGGGGTCAAAGGCAACGACACGGTCTACGGCGGACCCGGCATCGACCACTTCCAGGCGGATCCGGGCGACTTCCACTTCTCGGCCGAGGTGCGCGGGCCCTGTATCCCTGAATAGCGCAGCAGCGCCGGGCGCCGGCTGCCCGAGACCTGTCCATCCGTGCCATGCTGCGCCGACCATCGCTACCGGAAAGAGGGGGTCGGGGAGATGGGTGAGCAGGCCGACGCGCTGTCGGAGCGCCTCGTTGGTTCCTTGATCGGGGCCGCGGAGATCATGAACGTTTACCTGGGCGACCGCCTGGGCCTCTACGCGCCGTTGGCGGACGGCGGCTCACCTCGAAGGAGCTTTCCGACCGCGCAGGCGTCGCGGAGCGGTACGCGCGCGAGTGGGTGGAGGAACAGGCCGTCGCTGGGTTCATCGACGTCGAGGACCAGGCGGCGTCCACAGCGGATCGGCGGTACCGGCTTCCTTCGGAGCACGCCCAGGTCGTGCTCGACCGGGATGCGCCGACGTACCTCGCCGCGTACGCGCGGATGCTCGTCGCGGCCGCGCAACAGCTGCCGGCGCTGATGGATGCGTACCGAACCGGCGGCGGAGTCGGCTGGGCCCAGTACGGCTCCGACATGAGCGAGGGCCAGGAGTTCGGCAACCGGCCGACCTTCATCAACGCGCTCGCGGAGTGGTTCGGTTCGATCCCCGACGTGCACGAGCGCCTCTCCGGGGGCGCGCGCATGGCCGACGTCGGCAGCGGCGGGGGATGGACCTCGATCTCCCTTGCGAAGGCGTATCCGGCCCTCATGGTCGACGGGTTCGATCTGGACGTATCGGCCGTCGAACGCGCGCGGGCGAACGCGGCGTCCGAGGGTGTCGCGGACCGCGTGCAGTTCCACGCGACGTCACCTGCCGACGCGGATCACGGCGACGGATACGACCTCGTGACCGCGTTCGAATGCATCCACGACATGCCGCAGCCGGTCCCCGTGCTTCGGGCGATGCGCGAGATGGCAGGCTCCGACGGCACCGTGATCGTGATGGACGAGAACGTCCAGCCGGAGTTCGTCGCGCCGGGCGACGAGATCGAGCGGCTGATGTACGGCTTCAGCACGCTCGTGTGCCTGCCGGACGGGATGTCGCACGAAGGCTCGGTCGGGACCGGGACGGTGATGCGGCCGTCGACGTTCGAGGGCTACGCCAGGGACGCCGGGTTCTCGGGCGTCGAGATCTTGCCGATCGACGGCGGGTTCTGGCGCTTCTACCGGTTGTCGTAGCCGTTCACGTCAGCTCGTCGAGCCGTCCGTCGATCTCGCCCGCTCGAGTAGTTGGGTCCGATACACGGTGGTCGAAGCGTGGCGAGGTCGGCCGGGGCAGATCCCCGGCCGACCGACCTGATGTGCCCTCCGCTGAGGCGGGGTGAGCAACCTTCTATGGCTTCCCTGCGGATCCGCCATCGCATCCGAGCTTCGGACGGCAACCCTGGGGTAGATGACCGATCGCGACGTTCGTCGCCCCCACTGGGAGGAACTGCGGCGCGGGGTGGGCCGGGGGAACCGTCGTCCTGGAGGACCAGAGCGAGCTGGCCTGCGCCGCGACCACGAGGATGGCGACCGCGAGCGCGAGTGCGATGACGGCGGCGAGCATCTGGGGCCGTCGGGCGGTTCCGATCGACTGGGTAGACATCGCTACCCTCCTTCCCTTAGCGGGTCCGTCGCCCGCTTCGAGCAGCAGGATGCGCCGGGCACCCTTCGGAACGCCTGCGGGTTCGGTTGCGGAACGCCGACGGCCGGATCAGGATCCGCAGGTTGGTTGATATGCCCTGTCGGGCAGGAACTTCTCCCATTCCGATTGCGTGAAGTTCCGTCCCGCGACGGCACATGCGCGGGTGAGCCAGTCCGCCGGGTCGACGTTCCAGACCCAGCCGGCGCCGCTATCGGAGACCACCACGAGGCGTCGGCCGTCGGGCGTCAACGTCGCCGCGGCGACGCCGTCCGATGTCGGCCCGGGCAGCGGATCCCCGATCGTCGACCGGCTGGGAACGTCCCACAGCAAGACGTTGCCCGATGTATCCGATGCGACAGCGGTCCGGCCGTCCGGCGTGAAGCCGACGGATGCGGCGCTGCCCGTGAGCCCGTTCAGCGAACCGAGGAGCGTTCCGGTTGAGAGGTCCCACAGTCGCACCGCACCGGTTTGGCCGCCGCTCATCACCGTGTGGCCATCGGGCGACACGGCGGAGGTGAACACGGCGGCGTCGTCGGCGCGGACCGACCCCACCATGTCCTTGGATCGGGTATCCCAGAGCACGTAGTCGCCGCCGTCGCCCCAGCCCGTCGAGATCACGAGTTGTGAGCCGTCCGGTGTGAAGGCCACGTCCTCCACGGTGCGGTGCGTGCGGAACCTGGTCGCGGGTTGCTCGGAGCTGCGCGGGGTCCAGACGATCACGGTGCCGCCCGACCGGGCCGTGCCGCCGCCGACGAGCAGCTGCCCATCCGGGCTGAACCGCACGGCGACCAGCCGTTGGCCGCCGGGGATCCCGCGCAGCGTCGCCGACGGCCTGCCTGTGGTCAGGTCCCACAGTCGTGCATCGCCGCGGTCGCGCCCGTTGGTCACCGACGTGACGGCGAGGGTGCTCCCGTCGGGACTGAACGCCACGGCCTCGGGAGAGCCGTGCGGGTACGGGATGGATCGGATGGTTCGAAGCGTGCCCAGGTCGATGACGCTGACCGTCCCCTCCTTGCCGAAATGCGCGCCCGGGGAGCTCGGAACGGCGATGAGCCGCCCATCGCTGCTCATCGCGAACCACGGCCATTGCGGGAATCCCCTCCCGGCGGTGAACGGTCGATCGAGCCGACGGCGTCCGGAGATATCCCAGACGACGACGTCGCCATTGCGGTCGGTGGTGTACGCCGTCGCACCGTCCGGCGACAGCACCGGACCACGGAGCGGCAGGTCGCCGGTCTCAGCGAGGTTCATGTCGACCGACGTGCTGTCCACGTCCCAGACGAGGAGCCGCGAATCGTTCCCGACGGTGACCACGGACCGACCACCGCGAACGAACGCGACGCCGACCGCCTCGTACTCCGTCTTGAACGTCCCGCTGTGACCGGCGGACCCTCTGCGCACGTCGCCGGTCCTGAGATCGAGGAACCAGACGCTCCCGGTGATCGAACCGTCGTCGTTCTCGATCAAGGCCGCCGTGCGGCCGTCCGGACCGATCGCGATGCCCTGTCCGCCGACGGGGTATCGACGCGCGACGGTGAGGTCGGGCTTCCACAGGAGCGTGGGTCCGTGCTGGCGCGTCGTCACGAGGGCGCTCCCGTTCGGCGTGAAGGTCATCGCGAACAGCGCCAGCGGCCGGCTGATCTCGGGGAAGGTCGCACGATCGTGACCCGGCGTCCGGATCGATCGGCCCGTCGAACGGAGCGTGACCGGATCACGAGGCACCAGCACCTCGCGCAGGTCCTGGCCGTGTTCCGCCGTGACGAGCCGCGTCCCATCGGGGTCGAACACGAGCGCGTCGACGGTGTCCGAGACGGGGACGCGATCTCGGACGGTCTGGGTGGCGACGTCGAGCGCTACGAGGTCGCCCGCCGAGGTCACGACCGCGAGCGTGTTCCCGTCGGGGCTGAACGCAGCGCGCTCGGTGCCCGACCCCACGTCGATCGAACCGATGGCCTCGCGACGCGCGGTATCGAAGAATGTGACCGAGGGTCCGGCGTCTCCGATCGCAAGCATGCTTCCGTCCGCCGAACCGTCGATCCATTGCGTCTCGTCGCCGGCGGGAGACGGCCCACCGGGCGCGTACATCCGGTCGGTGATCGCAGGAGAGCGTTCGAGCGCCGCGAACAAAGCGCTGCGTGTCTCCGCCGAGTCGCTGATGTTCACAGCCTCTCTGGCCATGAGGAGCGCGAGCTGGGGATCGGGCTCCAGCCTCGAGCCCGACGCAAGGCGGCCGGCGTCGGCCACCGTCAAGGCGTCGGTCGCGCGATCTCGCTGGGTGAGTGCGAGGTCGCCGATAACGAGAGAGGCGACGAGCAGCAGCGCCACCCCGACCAGCAGGGCGCGGAGGCGCCGGTTCGTGCGCTTGGACCGGACCGCCTCGCCCTCCGATGCGGTGTGGCTCGACGTGAGGAACTGCCGTTCGAGCTCGTTCAGATCCGCGTCGTGGACGCCCGCCCAGTCCCACGCCGCCGTGAGGCGCGCGCCTCGGTAGAGGTCGGCGCCGTCGCGGCCACCGTCGTCCCAGGTGCGTGTCGCCTCGGTGATGTGACGGTGGAGCGCGCGGCCCTCCGTGTCCTCTGCCAGCCACGTCCGCAGCCGGGGCCATTCGCGCAGCAGGGCTTCGTGGGCGACCTCGACCGTTCCCTCCGAGACGGTGATCAGGCGGGCATCGGCGAGCACGGCCATCGCCCGAGCGGCGGAGCCGTCACGGTCGAGGTCGAACTCGGCGAGCGGCGCCTGCCGACCGACCACGTCCGCTCCTTCTCCCGGGGCGGCGAGGCGCAGCAGGATGCGCTTCGCCGCGGCCTGCTGCTCGTCGTCGAGTCGGCCGAACGCGTCTTCGGCGAGCCGAGCGACCGCGCCCTCGACCCCGCCGGAACGCAGATAGTCCTCGAGGCGGAGGACGCCGTTGCGTCGACGGGTCCAAAGCTCGAGCAGGGCCGTCGACAGCAGCGGCAGCGCGCCGGGCCGGCCGACGGTGTCCGACACGAGCGCGTCGACCAGGTCGGGTTCGACGGTGAGGCCCGCCCGCGCCGCGGGCAACTCGATCGCGCGACGCAACTCCTCGGCGTCCATGGGCCCGACGAGGATCTGGTTGCCTGCGATGAGGGATGCGAGCGCGCGGTGCTCGGCGCATCGACCGTAGAAGTCGGCCCGCATCGCGAGCGCGACCGTGAAGGCGTCGTCCGCGCCGGCGGCCTGCGTGATCGCATCCAGGAACCTGACGCGCTCCCCGAGGTCGGCGCACGCGGTGAAGACCTCTTCGAACTGATCGATCGCGAGCAGCGTGCGGCCGGGGCGGTCCTCGAGCGCATCGCCCAGCGTCGCGAGCGGATGCTCGCCGGGACGGAGCACGGTGACGGACCATCGATCGCTGCCCGGGATCGCGCCCGAGCCGAGCGCGTGCACTATGCCGGCTCGGAGCAAGGAGGACTTCCCGCTCCCCGAGG
>Ga0070700_100001533_pt1 | contig 11513 bp, 9 predicted proteins | sample KBSK5101metaG_FD_65456 | JGI IMG/M metagenome (GOLD analysis project Ga0070700, IMG submission 65456) | Corn, switchgrass and miscanthus rhizosphere microbial communities from Kellogg Biological Station, Michigan, USA - KBS K5-10-1 metaG | ecosystem: Host-associated > Plants > Roots >...
AATCGAAATGCGGCGCAACCTTTTCTTCGATCAGATTGACAATCCGGTCGACCTTGCCGGCCTTGATGTCCTTGTCATTGCGCACGATCGCAAGAACTTCTTCAGTCGTGCTGCGGACCAGCACGTCAGGTGCAGGTCCCTCAGCCCTGACTTCGGCAAATGTCATGAATACGGAAAGCAGCAGCAATCCGATCGACCGCCGTGCCGTACTGTTGCAATTTCGCAAGTTCATTGTTGACCCCATGAATGAATACCGATGATCCCTGTTACTTTGCCTTTTCCTTGCCGGTCTCTGCCGCCTTGCCATACAGAAACTGTCCGATAATTTTCTCCAGCACCACCGCCGATTGGGTTATAGCCAGGCGGTCTCCGTCCTTGAGCATATGTTCGTCGCCGCCACCGTCCATGCCTATGTACTGCTCGCCGAGCAATCCGGCGGTCAGGATGGAGGCTGAAGAGTCCTGTGGAAACTGGTAACGTTTATCCAGGTTCAAAGTTACACGCGCACGGAAGCTCTGGTTGTTGAACGACACATCGGCCACGCGCCCGACCACCACGCCTGCACTTTTTACCGGCGCGCGCGGTTTCAATCCGCCGACATTGTCAAACTCGGCATATACCTTGTAGGTATCGGCCACGCTGACTCCGCTCATGTTTCCGACCTTGAGCGCCAAGACCAGCAAGGCGCCGATGCCGGCACAGACGAACAGTCCCACCCACAGGTCGAGCATCGAGCGTTCCATCACACCCCCCGAAACATGAATGCAGTCAACACGAAATCCAGGCCGAGGATAGCCAACGAGGACGTCACCACCGTCCGCGTGGTCGCGCCGGACACGCCTTCCGCGGTCGGCGGCGCATCGTATCCCTCGAACAGCGCGATCCAGGTTACGGCCACACCGAACACGAAACTCTTGATCACGCCGTTGACGATGTCTTCTCGGAAATCAACGGCGTTCTGCATCTGCGACCAGAACGAGCCTTCGTCGACTCCGATCAATACCACCCCAACGAGGTAGCCGCCGAACACGCCCATTGCGCTGAACATGGCAGCCAGCAACGGCATCGAAATTACCCCGGCCCAAAATCGCGGCGCCACCACGCGGGCGATCGGATCCACCGCCATCATTTCCATCGCCGAAAGCTGCTCGGTCGCTTTCATCAGGCCGATCTCGGCAGTCATGGCTGAGCCGGCACGGCTGGCGAACAACAGCGCCGAGACCACCGGACCCAGCTCACGCACCAGCGACAGCGCGACCAGCACGCCGAGCGCCGATTCCGAGCCGTAGGTCTGCAATGTCTGGTATCCCTGCAGACCGAGCACCATGCCGACAAACAGTCCCGATACCAGCACGATGATCAACGACAAGACGCCGGTAAAGTAAAGCTCGCGGATGATCAGACGCAAACGCCGGAAACTGGTTCCGGATTGCAGCAGGATCAAGCCGAAAAAACGGCTCGCGTAACCGAGTCGCCAAAGGCCGTTGACCGTGTGATGGCCGATGGACCTTACGTTGACGATGGCGGAACGATTGAACATGCTATGCGTCGAGCTTCAGATCCTCGCGATAGTCCGCGCTCGGGTATTGAAACGGCACCGGTCCGTCGGGCTCGCCATAGACGAATTGATGAACCAGCGGCTCGGCCGATGCCTGCATTTCCTTGGGGGTGCCCTTTGCGACGATCACGCCGTCTGACAGGTAATAGACGTAGTCGACCATTTTCAGCGACTCCTGCACGTCGTGCGTCACCACGATCGAGGTCGCGCCCAGCGCATCGTTGAGCCGGCGGATGAGGTTGCCGATAACACCCAGTGAAATCGGGTCGAGTCCTGCAAACGGTTCGTCGTACATGATCAACATCGGGTCAAGCGCAATGGCGCGCGCCAGCGCCACTCGCCTCGCCATGCCGCCGGAAAGCTCAGACGGCAGCAGGCGGTGCGCGCCGCGTAATCCCACTGCGTGCAGCTTCATCAGCACCATGTCGCGAATCATCGTTTCCGGCAGATCGGTATGCTCGCGCATCTGGAACGCCACGTTGTCGAACACCGACAGGTCCGTGAACAAAGCGCCGAACTGAAACAGCATGCCCATGCGGCGGCGCATCTGGTAGAGGCCCTCGCGGTCGAGTTCGTGCATCACTTTGCCGGCCACTTTCACCTGGCCCTGGCGCGGTTTCAGCGCGCCACCGATCAAGCGCAGCAGCGTTGTCTTGCCCGAGCCGCTGATGCCCATGATCGACACCACTTTACCGCGCGGAATGGCCATGTCGATCCCGCTCAGGATCGGGCGGCGCTTGTCGTACCAGAAATTCACGCCGCTAATTTCTACGAGGCTGTCGGAATGGGCCATGATGTCCGCGATCAAAACAGGCGAGCATTGTAACGGAGAGCCGTCGGTGCCGCAGAATGCTTGCATATTGGTGCGATTGCGTGCACTTTTGCGCAACTGCACGAAGTTTGATTCTCCAACATGACGATGCACGAGACGGGGGGTACCCCCGCGATCAGCTTTCGGGGGCTGAGCAAAACCTATGCGGACACTGCTGTCCTGCACCGGCTTGCACTCGATATCCCTGCTGGCCGAACATTTGGATTGGTTGGAATGAACGGTGCGGGCAAGACCACGCTAATCAAGTGTCTGCTGGACTTTTGCGAATTCGATGCCGGGGATATCCTTATCTTCGGTTTGCGGAGTCGGGATACACATGCTCGCGCGCGACTGGCGTTTCTGCCGGAGCGGTTCGTGCCCCCCTATTACCTGACCGGTGAGGATTTCCTGCGCTACATGATGCGGCTGTATTCTTGCGGCTACGATCAGGTTCAAGTGGGGCACATGCTTGCCGATCTGGATCTCTCAGCGTCGGCGCTGCGCAAGCCGGTGCATACGTTCTCCAAAGGCATGACACAGAAGCTCGGACTCGCCGCTTGCCTGCTCTCGAATCGCGAATTGCTGGTGCTCGACGAACCGACCAGCGGCCTGGACCCCAAGGCGCGGGCGTTGCTCAAGAAACGGCTGCAGGCGGCACGTGCGGACGGCCGGACGGTGTTTTTCACGTCGCACGTGCTCGCCGACGTCGAAGAGCTGTGCGAGCGAATGGCGGTATTGCATCAGGGAGAACTGCGTTTCTGCGGTACGCCAGCGGAATTGCGCAACCATTTCAGTGCCGCCACCCTGGAGCAGGCCTATCTGGCTTGCATCCAGTGACCGGACTACCTAACTCTATGACCTGCCTAACTTTTCTGGCACAATCAGACCAATGAACTGGATCCTTACCTGCCCGTTGGCGACATGGACTCCCAGACAGAAACGAAGCCCGAACTGCTGATCGTCGACGACGATCCGCTCATCACCGACACGCTCGCCTTTGTATTGGGCAAAGACTACAGCGTGCGCGTCGCGGCATCGCGGGCGCAGGTCAAAAGCCTTTTGCGCCAGCTCGACACCCCGCCGGCGCTGGCGCTTGTGGATCTGGGGCTCCCGCCGACGCCCCACCGACCGGACGAAGGCTTCCGCCTGATCACCGAACTGCTCGCCTACTCTTCGTCGATAAAGGTTCTTGTCCTTTCTGGCCAAAACGACGAAGGCAATGCGCGTTACGCCCGCACGCTGGGCGCCGTGGAATTCATCGCCAAGCCCTGCGAACCCGAAGTGCTCAAGGCCATGCTTGCCAAGGCCCGGCGAATCGCCGAGGTGGAGCGGAGCTCAGCGGATCTCGACACCGGCATCGTCGGTAGCGGTCCTGCCATCAAGAAACTTCATCAACAGATCCTGCAGTACGCTGCGGCGCCTTTTCCGGTATTGATTGAAGGCGAGTCAGGCAGCGGCAAGGAGCTGGTGGCCCAATCCCTGCACCGGCAAAGCCCGCGCATCGCCAAACCATACCTGGCGCTCAACTGCGCAGCCATCTCTCCCACGCTGGTCGAGCCAACGCTGTTCGGGTATGTAAAGGGCGCGTTCACGGGGGCGACATCATCCCGATCGGGATATTTCGAGGACGCGAACGACGGTACCTTGTTTCTGGACGAGATCGGCGAATTGCCTCTGGAACTCCAGGCCAAATTGCTGAGAGTCCTGGAGAACGGCGAATTCCAGCGGGTTGGAGAAACCCAAAGCAGAACCTCCAACGCCCGCGTGGTCGCCGCGACCAATCGGGACTTGCGTCAGGAGGTGCGCGCCGGGCGATTCCGGGCCGATCTCTATCACCGCCTCTCGGTATTTTCGATCGCAGTCCCGCCGTTGCGCGACTTGAGTGAGGACAAGCTGAGGCTACTACAGCATTACTCCGCAATTTACGCGCGCCAAAGCGGGATGCAACCCTTTCAGCTGGACGCGAAGGCGATGGACCTGTGGATGCAATATGGATACCCGGGCAATGTCCGCGAATTGCGCAACATCGTTATTCGCCTGACCACTAAATATGCGGGCCAGACAATTAACAGCGAACAGTTGCTGGCAGAGTTCGACTGGGACGAGCCTGCTCCACCCTCGGGCATGGCTCAGGGGCAGGACTTCAAATCAACGGTGGAAGCCGCGCGCAAACATCTGCAGACGCAGAAAACCTTCAATCTCGACGACGCCATCATGGAACTGGAGAAAAGTTACGTCGAAGCCGCCCTCGACATCACGCACGGGAACCTGAGCCAGGCCGCGAAGCTGCTTGGCATCCATCGCACCACGTTGTACAGCCGCATGCAAAGTCATGCCTCCGCCGGGGAGGAGGGACAGTAGTGTATTACGCGTTCTTCGGATTGAACCAGGCGCCTTTCAAGATCACACCAGACACTGATGTCTTTTTCGAGGGAGGGAATCGTGGCGCGATCCTCGAGGCGCTGATTTACGCTATTTCGAACGGCGAAGGCATCATCAAGGTAACCGGCGAAGTAGGCAGCGGCAAAACCATGCTGTGCCGCGTGCTGCAAACCCGGCTGCCGAAGAACGTCGAGACGGTGTATCTGGCCAACCCGAGCGTATCGCCCGAGGAGATTTTGCATGCGATCGCATTCGAGCTGCAATTGCCGATCGCCAGGGACGCTGGACGCCTGGAGGTAATGCACGCACTTAACGCCTACCTCCTTGAGCGGCATGCCAAGCAGCGGCAGGTGGTTGTGTTCGTGGAGGAGTCTCAGGGCATGCCGATCCCGACCTTGGAAGAGGTCCGGCTACTTTCCAATCTCGAGACCCAACAGCACAAACTGTTGCAAATCGTGCTCTTCGGTCAGCCTGAACTGGACGAAAACCTGCGGCAGCCTCAAATTCGTCAATTGCGCGAGCGCATCACCCACAGTTTCACGCTGTTTCCGCTCAATCAGGAGGACGTCAGATCCTATCTGACATTTCGCCTCCAAGCTGCCGGGTACCACGGACCCGATCTGTTCGGCAGCAGAGTGATCGCTTACCTGACAAAGGCGAGTGCCGGTCTTACCCGCCGCATCAATCTAGTCGCTGATAAGGCCCTGCTCGCAGCGTTTGCAGAAGGCACGCACAACGTCACTTTGCGCCACGTCAAGGCCGCCGTGCGCGACAGTGAATTCAGCGATTTGCCCCGGACTCGAAGCCTGACGCCTTTCACCTACGCTCTGGGAGGACTCGCGATTGGCGGCATGATTGGCGTAGCACTTTATGCCGCCTATCGGACCTATTCCGCTCCCGATCCGGTTCCGGCACTAGCCGCGTCCACGCAGGCGGATGCATCAATGCCTGCGACGGTCTCTCCGCCGGCGACCCAGGCTCAGGTACCGGCAATCGGCGAGGCCAAGGTTACTCGTGAATCGAGCAACACCGGTGCATCGGCAGTCGAACCGCAGTCCACTCAAGCTCAGACGTCCGCAAGCCTGCCGGCGGCTCCCAGACCGGACTCGGTCATTGCAGGCGCCCCTTCCAACTCGTCCGCGAGGGCGACCACCGAACCGGGTTCGGCGTTGGCAGAAGCTGGTACAGGGAACATCGAGCCGCCAGCGGGCGATTTTCTGGAGCAGCGTTTGCTCGCCACCGAACAATGGCTGGCCGACCAGAACGGCACCTTGTACAGCATACAACTGCTCGGCACCAACGACCCCGAACTCCTAAGAGATTATTTCAAAACGATCGCTAAATATCTTGAAATAGAAAAGGTTTATGTGTACCGTACGATAGCGAATCGGCGCCCTTCATTGACGGTCCTATACGGCAATTTCGCTAGCCGTGGAGAGGTCAATCGGGTGCTGCAAAATCTGCCGGAAGAACTGAAAACCAATCGTCCGTATTACCGCACGATTCAGGGTGTGCGTTCGGAGATCGCCCGGCATAGGTCATAAGCGGTCGAGACGGTTGAAACCGCCTCGGCCCTGGTTTCGTAAGTGACTACGGAATACTTCTTCGAAAGCGGAGCATGGGTGACTGGGGAGGACCAGACGTGGCGATGCTGGCGCGGCGTAAAGTGAAAGCCGCGCGCCGTTGTCGCACACAGACTCGTAGCTTTTCAGCCTCAGCTGTACTCGTTGCCATCCTGACGGCGACCGGCTGCACTTACAAGCCGACGGTTCGGCCCTCCGAAGGTCACATCAACACCGAGCAATTTCCGCCGAAGGCCGTGAACGAAAAAATCATGCCACCGGTTACGGTGAGTGAATTCGTGCCCCTTCCCAAGCCGCAGGTCAAAGTTCCCACCTACAGCGTGGTGGTGCAGGAGGTTCCGGTCAAGGAATTGCTGTTCGCACTGTCGCGCGACACCAGGCAGAACATCGATGTGCACCCGGGCATCCAGGGACTGGTTACCCTGAACGCGATCGACGAAACCCTCCCGGCCATCCTGGAAAGAGTCGCCCAACAAACCAATGTGCGCTACCGCACCGACGGCAGGACCATCGTGGTGGTGCCGGACACGCCTTACTTCAAGACATACCGGGTCAATTACGTAAACATGAGCCGAGATACGGCCTCCAGCATCGGTGTTAGCGGGGAAATCTCCGGTTCAACCGTGGGTGGCGGCGCGGGCCAGTCGGGCGGCGGGCAAAACACAAGCGGCACCTCGAGCACCAAGGTGGACACAAAATCCAACAACAATTTCTGGGACATGCTGCGCCAGAACGTCGAGTCCATCCTGTCGGCCACCAAGGCATTGACCCAGAATGCAGATCAACGCGCAGAGCGCGCGGAAGCAGAGGCCGCTGCCCGCCAGGAACGCATCGCCCAGGCAGACGCGGTGTCGCGAGCCGGGGCCAATGCCGCCTCGCTGTTCAGCACCGCTTTCGGGCAAAGCCCGAGCGTGCCCTCCGATACCAAAAACGAAATCGTGGTCAATTCCATTACCGGCACAGTTACCGTGCTCGGCAGTGAAAAGCAACATGCGCTGGTGCAACAATATCTGGACAGCGTCAGCTCCGCCTCGCAGCGGCAGGTGCTGATCGAAGCTACGATCGTTGAAGTAACGTTGTCGAACAATTTTCAGGCCGGGGTGGACTGGAGCCGGATGGCCACATCCATTGGCAATGGCGCTTCGTTTACGCAGGGACTGCTGGGTCCGCTGCCGCCGGGTGCTCCTCCGCCCAGCGGTCTGACGATCGGGTACACGAACCCGAGCTCCAGTGTGGGCAATGTCAGTGCAACCATCCGCTTGCTCGAGCAGTTCGGCAACGCCAGGGTGCTGTCGAGCCCCAAGCTGATGGCGCTCAATAATCAGACGGCATTACTCAAAGTCGTGGACAACGTCGTTTATTTCGAGATTGAGACCACGGCCAGCACCACGACTACCGGCGGAGTAATTACTGCGCCTACCACGAACACAACAGCAAAGACGGTTCCGGTAGGGCTGGTGATGAGCGTGCTGCCGCAGGTCACCGATGCGGGCACGGTAAATCTGACAGTGAGACCGACGATTTCGCGAATTTCGGCCAGAGTTCAGGATCCCAATCCTGCACTAAGGGCTACGGTCAACAGTTTTGGCGTCGAGATCTCACCTGCGATACCGAACCTTATCCCGCAAATCCAGGTGCGGGAAATGGAATCCGTGCTGCAGGCCGGCAGTGGCCAGACCATCATACTCGGCGGACTGATGCAGGATGACGTGCGGCGCGACCGGGATGCCGTTCCAGGCTTGGGCAAGCTGCCTTCTCCGCTGGGCGACGCGTTCAGTTTCCGCGATGAGGCGGTGAGCAAGACCGAGCTGGTAATCTTTCTAAAGCCAACCGTGATCAGCAATCCATCCCTCGACAGCGACGAGTTGAAATTCTTTCAGCGCTTCCTCCCAGCCATAGACAGGACCGGCAAGAATCCATGAGCCTCTTGCTCCAGGCTCTTCAAAAGGCCGCCAAGAGCCGCGAGGAGATCGACGGGGAACCCGCGTCCGAGGCGGCGGGGACGGACCAACTCGCTCTTGAGCCGATAGCCTCCGAACAAAGCCTTCGTGACGAGATGCCCCCTTACTCGCCGACCCCTGCACAGGCGGCCACGGTCGTGCAGGCCAGCCGTTTGCCGGCGTTCGATCCCATGGGCTACGCGCGCGATCATTACATGATCGTCTTTCTGGGCGCAGCCGTGCTGGTCGCGATCATCTACGGCAGCTACGTTTATATCCAGATCTCCAACCCCGGCTTATTTCGCTCCCGGCCGGTACCCATAGCGGGGCCGCTCGCATCGGCACCACCCGCGCCAGCTGCGGCGGCGCTTCCTGCCGTCACGCCCTCGCAGGCAGCGGCAAAAGTTTCCGGAATGCCTGCCAATACGGCTTCAGCGTCGGCGGTAACCGCCACAGGTTCCCTACCTTCAAGTTTCGAGGAGTCGAAGCCCACGGTAAGATCCGCCGCGGCTGAAATGGCCCCTGCCCGGGCGACAGCACCGCGTCCACGCCGTGCTGCCAAGTCAGCCGCCCAGACGACCGTGTCATCCGAACCATCGACGATCTCCTTGGCGGATCCTCCGGTCGAAACCGTCGTGATCAGGACCAACGAAGCCAAGGGTATCTCGGTGCGCCGCCAGCCCGCCACGCTGGAACCGGTGGATCCTACGCTGATGCAAGCCTACGAGGCGCTGCAGCAGGGAGACCTCGCGCAAGCGCGCAAGCTCTACGAGCAAGTCCTTCTGAGTGAACCACGCAGCGTCGACGCGCTGCTCGGCCTCGGCGCTATCGCCTGGAAGGAGGGCCGAGTCGAGGAAGCTGGTCAACGCTATCAGAAGGTTCTCGAACTGGAGCCGCGTAACCCCTATGCCCAGGCCGGTCTGATTGCGATCATCGGTGGGGCCGATCCGCAGGCAAGCGAGTCTCGGCTCCGGCAGCTGATCGCCCGCGAGCCCTCTGCCTTCCTTTATTTTACCCTCGGCAATCTCTACGCCGATCAGGGCCAGTGGCCCGGGGCCGAACAAGCGTATTTCCAGGCCTATCAGCTGCAGCCGGACAACGCTGACTATGCTTTCAACCTTGCAGTGGGTCTCGAACACATCGGGCAGCTTCGCCCTGCGCTCGATTACTATCGCAAGGCACTCGATCTTTCATTCCGCAAAGGCCGCGCCAACTTCGACCAAAACCTCGTAATCCAGCGCGTTGGCCAGCTCTCCGCCCGCGTAGAGTAAGGGCGAGGCAGCGCAACCGATGGCCGAGCAGCGTAAAAAGCTTCGCCTAGGCGAGCTGCTGGTTCAGCAGGGCCTGATCACCCAGGATCAGTTGCGCATCGCGCTGACTGAGCAAAAAGCCCAGAACATTCCGATCGGCAGGCTGTTGGTGCGCCTCGGTTTCGTCACCGAGGCGGTTATTCGCGACATCATGGCGCGAACCATCGGCCAGGAGAGCATCGACCTGTCGCAAGTGCTGGTCGATGCCGAGGCATTGAGACTGGTGCCGCAGGATTTCGCCCGCCGCCACCGCCTGTTGCCGATTGCCTACGATGCCGAACAGAACCTGCTGATCGTGGCCATCACGGAAGTATTCAACGTCGTGGCGCTCGATCAATTGCGTGCCACGCTTGGCCAGAACATCCAGCTCAAGACCGTGCTGGCGGGCCAGGCCCAGCTCGACGAGTTCATCGACCAGTTCTACGGTTTCGAGTTGTCGGTGGACGGAATCCTGCGCGAGATCGAAACCGGCGAAATCGACTACCAGAGTATCCAGGCAGTCGGCGACGAGTACACCCAGCCGATCGTTCGGCTGGTCGGCGCGTTGCTGGTAGATGCAGTGAAGCGGGGCTCCTCCGACATCCACTTCGAGCCGGAATTCGCCTTCCTGCGCATCCGTTACCGCATCGACGGCGTGCTTGAGCAGATCCGCAGCTTGCACAAGAATTACTGGCCGGGCATTGCGGTGCGGGTCAAGGTCATCAGCGGCATGAACATCGCGGAGACCCGCGCGCCGCAGGACGGACGGCTTTCGCTCAATCTCAACGGCCGCCCGGTAGATTTCCGCGTTTCTTCGCAGCCGACCATCTGGGGAGAAAATATCGTCCTGCGCGTGCTCGATCGGGAAAAATCAATCATCAGCCTCGAGCAGATGCACCTGCCGAAGGCGGTAATGGCGAAACTCAACCTGATGCTCGCCAGACCTGAGGGCATCCTGGTGCTGACCGGACCGACCGGAAGCGGCAAGACAACCACGCTGTATTCGATGCTCGCCAAACTGAACGTTGAGTCCGTGAACATCATGACCCTGGAGGACCCGGTCGAGTACCCGGTTGCGATGATGCGTCAGACCTCGGTGAACGAAACGGCAAAAATGGACTTTGGCAACGGCATCCGCTCCATCATGCGCCAGGACCCGGACATCATCCTGGTCGGGGAAATTCGCGACCGCGATACCGCTGAAATGGCTTTTCGCGCAGCCATGACCGGCCACCAGGTTTTCACCACCCTTCACACCAATTCCGCGCTCGGTACGTTCCCGCGCCTGCTCGATATCGGCATAGCACCGGACATCATGGCTGGCAATATCATCGGTATCATCGCCCAGCGACTGGTGCGGCTGCTTTGCAAGCACTGCAAAGAAGCTTACACGCCCTCCGTGGAGGAACGACAACTGCTGGGCGCTGAGCTCGACAGCGGGGCCAAGATCTTCCGCCCGGTCGGCTGCGACCGCTGCAATCACCGTGGTTACCGGGGCCGCACCGCGATCCTGGAGATACTGCACATGGACAGCGACTTGGACGAACTGGTCGCGCGCAGGGCGTCACCGCGGGAATTGCGCGAGGCGGCGAACGCAAAAAATTTCCGTTCACTCGCCGAAGAAGGCGTGCAAAGGGTGGCTGATGGGGTTACCAGCCTGGCCGAAGTGGCGCGCGCGATCGACCTTACCGGAAGGGTGCACTGAGATGCCGCGGATTATCAGGACAGCAGGCCCGGCGTGTTCCGGCACACCCTGATGGCAGCCTTCGAATACAAGGCGGTAGACAAGTCCGGCCGTTCCGCCCGAGGAAAGCTCGACGCCGCCAACGAGATTGACCTCGAATTGCGGCTAAGGAAGATGGGGCTCGACCTCATCACCACGCGCTTGCTGCGCAGTCACACGCCCACGCTGGCAAGCGGAAGTATCACGCGGCAGGATCTGATCACGTT
>Ga0070700_100001536_pt1 | contig 11506 bp, 17 predicted proteins | sample KBSK5101metaG_FD_65456 | JGI IMG/M metagenome (GOLD analysis project Ga0070700, IMG submission 65456) | Corn, switchgrass and miscanthus rhizosphere microbial communities from Kellogg Biological Station, Michigan, USA - KBS K5-10-1 metaG | ecosystem: Host-associated > Plants > Roots >...
AGATGGACAGACGGCTCGTAGGACTAGCCAACCTAGGTTTGATGGAGATAAAGACCTAGCGCGTGCTGCTGCATTCGATTACCTGATATGGAATACGGATCGACATGATAATAACTGGCTAGTAAAGCCTGATGGCAGTCTGGCGCTGATTGATAACGGCCTGTCATTCCCTACGAGAGAAGGCGGCTTTGCTAATCATAGCTTATACGATGAGGCACAGAGTAGAGGATTAGATGTGCCTGAAGAAGTGCGTGATGAGTGGGTGAGTCAGTGGCCGAATATAAAGACGGTGTTAAAGAGTCACGGCATGGATGATGAGGCCATAGAAGGCGTAGAGAAGCGCCTGAATGTCGATCTAGCTAACTCAGGTAGCTTCCGTGATCTACCTGATTGGGAAGAAGGTAACAGGAACTATGATCGAGAGCCTAGTGAGCCTAACGACGGCGACCTTTCACTCACTGACGAAGAAGAAGAATCTACTGGCACTCCAATGGCAGTAGGTGGTAGTCGTGGCACACTAGAGACTTCAAAGGGTAGTTATCCTCACGGCGGCAGGTATCCTAAGTCAAGCGAGTTAACCGGGCCTAATCCCTCAGTCCGCGCCTCAGAGTGGGTAGATCATCGCGGTGGGATACATGAACGCAAGCAACACCGTGGACGTATTGCGGCGGGTGGAGATCAGAGAGAGCAGGGAGAGGTTGATTACGATAAGTTCTTACATTATCACCATAGCTTAAAGGCTGTCATGGATGAAAGCGGTGGATGGACTTACCAGCACTCTCATCCGTTAGGCGATCTCAATCCTAAGCTACCCGGACTAGAGACAGGTAACTCATCTGATTGGAAGCCACAGCCCAAAGAAGAAAGCTCAGGTAGGGCCACTAGCACAGGGGAGAGACAGAAGGTGGTAGATGAAATTAAAGAGATACAGGCTCGCAATGCTAAGAATCTACAGCCATTAGTTCATCAGTCAGAGATCGTAGATGAGAAGGGGGTTATCCATAAGAAGGTGGATGTTAACATGGCTGACAGTGCTAACTGGGATGACATGAATGAAGTAGGCAAGGCTGAAGTTAGGGCGCGGATGGCTGAGCAACGGAAGAAGCGGGGAATAGACGTATGAAGCGAGTAGAGATATACGAAGTTATTAACGGCACTCAACAGAAGGTGGGTGACATTATACTTGATGACCTAGGCCGTTTAGTGGCTACTTCGGGCGCGGGAGAGCAAATACTAAATTCATTCTCAGACGATGGCAGGAGACTCATAACAAAGCACGAGCCAGAGTTATTTCTTGAGTCGTTAAACAGGAGATACAGGTCGCCCTACCTTCGGGTAACTACTCCTATCGTTGACGATAGTAGTTCAGATTTATCTGGACAAGAGAGTTCCGCCGCCGTAAATCCAACTAACTTGAACGAGATACCCGCAAAAGAGTAAATGATCGCTTGATAACACAATACTTTTCGCTGACTCAACTAAAGGGCAGTCGAGTAGATCGCGAAAACAACATCATCAAAGGTGTTTCCCTTATTGCCCTAGGCGATGCTCGTGGACATAACAAGGCAGTAGATGTCGAAACCCTGAAGTCTGTATGTGAATGTGCTAGGGAATACGGTGAGGGATTACGTGTTAAGTTTAATCCACAGACCTTTACGCATGGGGCTGGTAGTCTAGCCGGGTTCATCGCATCAGACTCACTCAGGGTTAAAGGTGGCAAGGCACTTGGCGACCTACACATCTACAAAACTTTCTCTGCTGAAGCGAGAGAATATCTCTTTGAAATCTTAGAGAGAACACCGGGTAACATCGGCCTGAGTATCGAGTTCTCAGGTGACGATGAAGAAATTAAGGGACAGAAATTTGCACGCTGTGAAGAAATCTTTGCAGCTACCATTGTTGATCTACCAGCAGCTAATCCTACAGGGATGTTCGCGGCAGGTAGTTTGACAAAAGATCACAAAGATCAAAACTCAGCCGATAACGGAGACTCAACTATGAATGAGGAACAAGTAACTAAACTGACAACGAACCTGACTGAATCCATAACAAAGGGAATCGCAGCCGGGTTTGAAGCCCTGAAGCAACAGTTCGCAGCCGTCATGCCGCCTAAGAAAGATGAGGAAAAAGACAAGGCCGAAATGCTCGCGGCTGGATGCACTGATGGCGATACTGACGATCAGAAGCAGCAGAAGCTCTCTGCTTACCGGGCAGCCAATAAGCCAGTCTCTAACATGAGCGCTAAAGAGCTTGGCGAAGTTATCACGAAAACTAACATGCAGTTCTTCCGCGAGACTGGCGGCAAGCCAGCTAAAGCCTCTGTCGAAGGTGGGGGCGGCGGAACGAAAGACGAATTTGAGTCACTGATCGAGAATCAGTTGGCGGCAGGCGCTAAGAATCGCGGCAGGGCAATACAGCTTGCCCGGCAGCTAAACGGCGCGGCCTACAACGCATGGATGCAGAAGAAGCATCCTAACGTTCAGCAGATGGAAGCAAAGAAGTAACGACATCACCTAATTGGAGTAACTGACTTATGGCAGAAATGGCAACATACGTAGGGATCGTTCAGAGGACGATCACAGCCAATGCAGCGCTTGCTCGTGGAATCCGGGCCTCACTAAACTCATCTGGAACGTGTGACGCATCAGCTATCACAGATGCCGGGGACTATGTTACTCTGGCAGCTATTGAAGCAGCGAAGCCCGGCCCGGCTGCCAGTATGCACGGTGGGGGAAAGATACCCGCTATTTCCTCTGAGGCTGTAGCTGTAGGCGATCCTGCCTACACAGCGGCCAGCGGTAAGTTTTCTAAAACGTCAGGCAGTAGCGCCGTGTTAGTAGGTAAATGGGCGCTAGCCACAACGGGTGTTGACGTGCTCGGAGAGATTGAGCTTGCAGTCTAACTATAGAAGCAATCGGAGTAACTAACTTATGCCACTGTTTGATGTTTCAACCGCACTACCGCGACAGGAATTAGCTCTTGCCATAGTTGAAGGTGAGGGTGCTGTTGGCGGTCTTGTCGGGCCGGAAATCCTGCCTGACTTTCCTATCAACCGCAGGACTGCTCACCTTATCAAAGCAACGATTGCCGATACTCAGGCATTGCGACACATCGCAGCGCCTAAGTATATCCGCGCACCGGGAACAAGGTTTGAACGAATCACTGCCAAGCTAGGCGATGACACGTTTACCGTGACGCTTCGCGGCGTTGAGATCGTCATCCCTAACGAAGTCCAGTTGGACTACGCTGGATACGCAGACCTTGAAGCCTTCTACGCGGCCAAGTTTGGCACTGAGTTTAGTGGCCTAACAAAAGAGTATCTGATTGCTGCACAGATATTCAGCACGAGTAACTTCGGTTCAGCGACGAATAGCACAGTGGCATACACTGAGGCTAACATCGCTACCATCAGCCTGATCGCCGACCTAGTTGCATCTTCGCGACGTATCAAGGTCAAGGGTGAGCCGCCGCCTTACGTGGCAGTTATGAGTGGTGTTGTCTTTGAGCGAGTGCGCCGGGCTACCACAGTGCAGGCATACGTGACAGGCACACTCCGCGCCGGGCAAGAAGCCACTAAGAACATGATCGAGCAGGCCGTGCAGGAGTTCGGCATCAAGCAGATTCTCGTAGGCGATGCCTACTATAACTCGGCGGCAGATCAGGCTACGCCTGTGCTGAGCCAGCTATGGAGTAACACCTATATTTGGGTAGGCCGTGCAGGCCGCACTCAGGGTGTAGGCACTCCACAGGAGACGCAGCCTGAGAAAGACATGGGCCAAGGTATCGGTGTGCCGATACTGGGCGGAGTAGGCGTGAACGCCTTTTGGGAAGGCTGGTCAAGTGGTGGTATCCCTTCAGACGAAGGCGAGAATCAAACCTTTGAAGGCGGCAACTATGTCGAGTCCTACTACAACCGGGAGATCGACAGCCAGATATTGCGCGTCAAACTATCGAGCACGCCATACATCGGCAATACGAAGTGCGGCGATCTCATTGCAACACAATACTCGTAACAGTAACAACAACGGAGTAACATCATGCCAAAGAAAAAAGCAGCACTGCCACCTATCGCGAATCCACGGCCCGAAGCATACGTAACTGATCCTAATGACGCTAAGAAGGCTATCAAGGTAGGGCCGCAGCCAGTGAACACCGAAGGTTACAGTGGCAAGTATCATAAGGTAGATGAGCCAGAGAACGCTCTGCCTTACGCGCTGAAGGTGTTACCCGAAGATGAGGCCGCAGGTCACTACGATCATACCCATCATCTAATCAACGAACATCACTTCTGGACAGGATCAAAGCAGCAGTTCAAAGAGCAATTTGAGAAGATTTAACGCTGCTGCATAACCGAATCGGCGGCCCACCTAAAGGCGCATACTCAAGGGTGGGCCGCTTTTTTATATCATGGAAACTAATATCAAGCCTCTCCCTAGCCTGTTTATTCCTGTCGTGGATAACGGAATGAAGTTAGTCCGCAAAGAATACCTGATGTCTATTATCAGGATGTTAGTCGCCGGAGTCCTCAAGGGCCGCAGGTTTATCTTTCCAGACCTGTCATTCCCATACCCTGACACAGCTTGTAACGTGATGACGTATCATTTCCTGAGATCGGAAATGGATGAAATGCTGATACTGGACACAGACCTTAAATACACGCCTGAGCACATCAATATGTTACTCTCGCATGACGTGCCACTGATAACAGGTATCCATCCAAAGAAGTGCCTAGGCTTAATGTTTCCTATCGTGCCACTAGAGAGTAACCCTGAGCCATTCGCTCCGGGTAGCCCGGATGTGGTAGAAGTTGAGAAAGCTCCTAGGGGGATAATGAAGGTGCAGCGCAAAGTGTTCGGGATGTTAAAGGGGCATCCAGAAGTTAATCAGTATTACAACTGCGACGTTAACGATCTCATGTATAACTTCTGGCAACAGACTCCGGGCGGAGAGAGCGATGACTTTAACTTCTGTAGGCGCTATCGAGACATGGGCGGACGTGTGTTAGTAGATCAGCGCTGCCTTGTAGAACACGCAGGGAGTGCTATCTATCCTATCAAGGGAACTTACACAGAATGATGGCGCTGTTACCGGATCAGATCAGGATGATTAACACGGAGACAAAGGCCGTGTTTTGGGCGCATCCATGCTTATCCCTTAATGGATGTTACTTATACGATCCCATGAAAGACGCATACAGGTATCGTATCGAGATACCCGGTGTTGAAGTCAGTATGATCGTAGTAAATGTAACAGATAGGCAGCTACGAGATTTCCTAAGAACAAAGATACCTATACCTGTGCCTCATGCTTGATCGAGACGTATTAGCTCGCGATATAAAGAACTGCATCAACGAAGTGCCTGTCACTGTCAGGCATCGTGGTAGGCAGTTCACAGCCCGGCTTAACTCCACTGAGGATGTTATGCAGACGCTCGATGGCGGACTAAGGGATAACATGGCGATCCAGATCATAGCTGCCAAGCAAGACTTTGGTAGTGTGCCTAAGAGCATGGATAGCTTCTATATCCTAAGTAACGGGAAGTGGGTAAAGCTACAGGTTCGCAGCGTCCCTGACTTCTACGATCAGATTTCAGCTAGCTACACGATAAACCTTCAGTCACCGGATAAAGGGATCGAGTAATGGCACAGGTAGATTTCCTAACGAATGTCGAAACAGCCTTCATAGCGCTATTCGCTGCTGAGAACGTTCTGAAGGATTACAACTGGGAACGTTGGGACTCGGATAAAGAGCTAAGGCTGCCGCGTGGATACATCCAGCTATCAGCACAGCCTGACGATGAGACGGCCTACTACAAGGTAACTATTATAGTCACTTTTGAAGGCAGGCCCAAGAAGGCAAAGCTGTCAGTTGTCATGGGCGCTCTTAAGTCGCTACTGGAAACAAAGAGCGCTAGCGATCTCAGCACTGCATCAGGTGATACGGTTAAGTTCATAGGAGCGGCGATAGGGGTTAAAGAAGATCGCCGGGTAGCTGGCGGCTTACGCACATGGATATTTAGCTTCTCGATCTATGCAGTTCCTATGGTATGAAGATCAGGAACACTCAGCTAGCAGCCGCAGCCATAGCTCTAGGTGAGAAGTTACTTGATACGACAAACTTCAACTGTGCTGATGTTATCTTCGACTTTGAGGATTCTCCTAAGCTCGTAGAATACGATATTCGTTGGCGGGAAATGTGGGCCGGGTTGCCGATAGCCGGGATACCACCTAGTGATGACAAGCTATCAATGATGTTCAAGTTATCCAAGGCCCGGCAGTGGATACTAGAAACTGTTATCCACGGAAATCATAATGCTGGATTAGTGTTACCGGGAGTTACCTGCGAGATACCTGAGCTACACCTAGCGTGCTGGCTAGTAGCCAACGATCACTACCTTCTTAAGCTGGAAAGAGATCGCCGGGTATTCCACTTTGCAGTAGAAGCATCATCCGCTATAGCTAGCTTCGGGGATTACGCTAGGAGCTATCTAAAAGAGCTTGATTATCTTATTCGCAGAATAGGATGCCGCGATTTAGCTAGACAAAAAGTTATGCCAGTAGTATGACTGCACTCAGCGTGAAAAGACTCACTTTCTCGGCCATAGGTAGCTGTGCGATTCTAGCCACAGCAATCTTAATGTTAATGCCATTACAGGCAGGCACACTTAATCCGGCGAATGGCAGGGTGTATAACACAGCCACAGCGCCATCAGCAGGAACGAACGAAGTCCAGACACTTACCTTCAGTGGCTCGATCTCAGGTGGATCATTCGTGTTGAGTTATAGCAATAAGCAGACCGGGCCTATTCCGTGGAGTTCCACGAATGCTACTCTCATCAGTAACATCCAGACATCGTTAAACGCCCTAGCTACACTTGGATCAGGCCAGACAGTCGTAGCTGTAGGGACAATGACTGCTGGTATAGGGACAGCTACAGTTACATTCTCTGGATCGAAGGTAGCCAAGATGGATGTTGCTCAGATGACTAAATCCAGTTCACTCACAGGCAGCGGAGCGGACTTAGCTGTGAGCACTTCCACGCCCGGAGTGACAGCGGATGGCAGGAATAGCAACAAGGGAACTTTATGCGTAGCGCAAGATACCGGGCATATCTACGTGCAGACCGGGACAGCGCCTAACGTGACATGGACAGATAAGACACCTTAACTATGGCTACTAACTCTAAACCTGCGGCAGACATCGCGGCCAAGCCTTTAGCGAAGGCTAGGCAGATGACTAATCTTAAACACGCTGAGCGAAAGGCGCTCGCTAAGAAAGATCGTGTTAGGCAGTGGCCTAAAGAACATCAAGAAGCCGCCAATGAACGTATCGACGCTAACCTTAGCCATATCCGCGAAGAAATGAAGAAACTTGAAAAGTCTTAATGGATTACTACAAGCAGCACTATCTCTCTGGCCTAGCACGCCTAGCGGCTTCGGTTCGGCGGGTATCAGAAGGCATCGAATCTGTGGCGCGATCATCATCGCAGGTGGCCCACCGTGGTCAGATGCTCAGCGTGGCGTTGAAACGGATGAAACAGGCATCAACATCGCGGCGTTCACAGTCCGTTACTACCTAGCTGTTAATGAGAAGTTACCTAGTAACGTAGGTGAGCCACGAGCGAGAGCGCTCAGTGATGACTTCTCGCGAGACATTTCACTACGCGGCGAAGTTCTTGTAGGCGGCGGCGGAGTATTGGACTTCACTATTGGCACTGACTGTGCGCTAGCTAACGATGTGGATACCTTTGGCACAGGCACAGGATCGATCTTACTCGATGAGGCAACAGAGACTCAGGAACGTGCTGGCTGGCGGACACTCGACATGAGACTATCCAGCGATCCTCAGCTAGTGCTGTAACAAACTATCGCCAACGATAGAACCTTTATGAAGCTATACGTTATCCTAGCACTGATCGGAGTTATACTCGCGGCAGTATCCGTGTTTGTAGCTCACGTAGGATGGTTGCTCCCGGCAGCCGTATGCCTAATAGGAATCGCCTTACTAATACCTGACTAATGGCTGGCGAGATCAAGAATACCACAACAATTAACTACTCTAAGGGTGGTTCAATCGAGAAGATAACGCTCTCCGAGACGATTGACGTATCTGGCAATCACTTTGTTCGCGAGAGCAAGGCGGCATCTACGAGCGATGGCACGCTTCCGCTAGGTGGTGTTACTACGCCCGGAGAATTTTATTTCTACAACAAGGATGCTACTAACTACATCCTAATAGGAGCGGATGGTAGTAGCTATCCTATAAAACTGAAGCCAGCCGAAGCGGCCAGAGGCCGATGGAATGGAGCGGCAGTGCATTTCAAGTCCGGTGCAGGCACGCCAGTTCTGGATTATTTTATCGCTGACGATTAACTAGAAGCAGTAACATCCTAGGGAAGCGCTGACATCCCGTAAACCGCATTACTCATTATGAAAAGAATAAAGCCGACAGAGGCAGGGTATAACACAACTAACGCCTTACTTGCATATTGCCTTCACCTATCGGGAGTTCCTTGGCTCGATCAGAAACATCCAGTCAGGGTGTTATACTCAGCCGATACTCTCAGGGGATTCACTGACGTAACAGGCAAGCCTATCTATCAAGGATGGGAGTTTGAGAAGGCTGTTGTCGATGCTCATAAGACAGGCAGGCGCGGACATACTCAATACAAGTTCCAATGGACACCTAGGCTTAAGCGCTTGCTCAAGGTGTATAAGGATCAAGAGAAATCGCTAGCTAAGGATACTGGCTTCGTTCACGAGATAGTTCGCGATCTCGTATCTCAGTTTTCATCCATAGAGCCTGACGTGGCAATGATGAGGCTATCCTGCATCATGTTACAATCCCGGCTGTCATTCATGGACTTATGGCGGCATCAAGTGCCGTGCATGTTAATCCCTAACGATGGAGAGACTGAGTGGATAGATGAAGGGGTGCAGGTAGTCGATGGCGTTCCAAAGCGTGTTAAGCGCATGGAATCACCGGGCTTCAGGATCATGTCAACTAATGCCAGTAAAGAAACACGAGAGCACCTAGGAGTATGAGTAAAGAAGATCAAGCAGCATACGGCGGAGACGATGAGGGCAGTAAGCCCACAGCGCCTACTATGACACCTGATAAGTCATTCATTAACAGTGATGGACACGAAGTAGAGGGCATTAAATTATTTCCATACACTCCTGAGAGAATGTGGGCGGCTGATGCTATGGGCCTACGCTACGGCAACCTATCTAAAGCGGCTTCATTACAATACATGAACAAAGGGACGTATCCCGGAATGGAAGCTGACGTAGCTATAGTTATGTGGCTGTGCAGTCTGAAGGATAAAGAAGAAATCAGGGCAGCCCGGCGCAATCCAGACACGGCTGAGGATTTAGCTATCGAGTATTGCAGGAGTCATAAGATGGTCAGCATCAAACAGGCTAAGTGGTGGAAGGCTTATGACGTGTTCTTAGAGATCATGCGGGAAGTTCACGCGGCCTACGGAGAGCCGAAAAAAAAACAGGAACAAACAGCGACAGCAGCATAGCCAACGCATCACAATGGGTAGATTATGTTAGTATGGTGCATGACATGAGCGGCCATAATGAGGAATACATACTAACTCAGATGTCCTACGCTCGCGGCCTAGGGTATCAGAATAAGTGGTTACGCAGGAAAGGTATCATCTTATACAAGTCCACTAAGAGCCATAGTAACTCAGGGACTAAGATGATACTGTGATTCTCAAGGTAGATACATCCGTATTCAGCGCCATGTGTGATGACTTGGCGAAGATGCTAGATGTCCCGCCAGATCAGGTGTTGCGAGAAGAAGTTGGCCGCGTGCTGAGTCAGGCGATCAAGAACACGGACGCAGCCGAAAAAGCTAGCATCGAGCGCCATCAAGCTACAGCTACTCACAGCCTTCAGTCAATATCACTCTATAGTCCTAAACGACCGGGCAGGAGACATCTGCACTCTGGACGTGTGTTGTATAAGCTAAGCTGGAAGTATCCTAACAAGCTATGGAGCGCAATTAAACGTGCTAGGGCTGCTGATCTCAAGAAGCGCCTGCGTGCTCGCGGACTAGCTAAGCAAAGCTGGTTTCGTCAGGGCTTGTTATTAGGGATTTCAGTAGATGCTCCTGAGTTTGTTAAGAAAGCTGTAGCTAGAACTGGCCGGGCGTATCCAGAGGATGAGACGGTTAGTGTTGATAGAAGGAAGGGCGAGATAGTTATCAGCACAGAAAACAGTCAGCCTACAGTTAATCGCATAGGTGGTGCTGAGGCATTACAGAGAGCGATCGATGGCAGGACATCTTACTTTCTAGTTAATGTTACCAAGGATGTATTCGACAATATGGATCGAATAGCTAAGAAGTATCCGGGGATTACGATCAATGGCTGAGCATACCATCAAAGCTAAATACGGCCTTGATACCAAAGAGGCCAAGGATGCACTCGATGACATCAAGCGTCATGCTGAGAGGCATGGCCGGGAAGCAGGCGGACTTGGTAAGTTATTCGCCCTAGAGCCACTAGGCATCAGGCGTGGGACTCACGCTCTTGAGGGACTAGCGGAAGGATTTACTAACGTAGCAGGAGAAGGCCGGGATGCCTTGTCGGCAGTAACGAACTTTGGTCGATCACTGTCGTTAGGCATAGGAGCGGGACTAGCTATAGGAGTCGTTGGGGAATTGGCACAGAAGTTTCTTGAAGCCCGTAAGGAAATGCTAGAGCTTGAGGGCGCAATCGATCATATTCGGACTAGCAGCCTGTCGTCAGGACAGTTTCAACCGCTAGGGGAAATCAAGTCGAATATCGGTGAAGCAAGCAAGGCAGTGGATGAGATAGACTCAAAGCTAAGGAACTTAAAGTTTGATCCTACTGCTCAAATAACAGCCATGATGCACGGCTTTAAGACGGTAACAGAATATCGGAATTATCTACTGAATGAGCGTAGGGATTTAACCGCATCCATCTTCCGGGACATTGATAAAGAAGCTGAGAAGATGCGTCAGTTAAACAGTATTGAAGAAGCTCGATTCAGGGTTAGCGAGCATGAGGCACGAGTGCAACAAGAGCAAATCAGGCACGAAGAAAAACTAGGAGAGCTTAGCGCCGAAGATAAACAGAAGGGAGTTGTTAATAAGGCTGCACGAGATAAAGAGAACGCAGCCCATGCTCAGATAATGCAGCGTGAGGATGAAGTATATCAAGCAACACTAAGAGAATCCGCAGCGCGTATTAAGGCATCCGAAATAACAGAGAAGATGGCCGGGAAGCAACGCGAGATAGCTAACCTACAGACACTAGGGCTAACTAAACAACAGCAGTCAGTAGCTACAGCGCGTGCTGGCGTGGATGTAGCAGGAGAGAAGCAGCAGCTAGCAGAGAATGAACTAGAGGCAGCACAGAAGCAGGTGGACGCATCGCGTAACTTGAATGAAGAAGAAAAGGCACGCGCACAGGAGAGACTTAACAGAGCGCGTGCTGGCGCTGAAGGAGCTAAGGCCGGAGTAACTA
>Ga0070700_100001539_pt1 | contig 11493 bp, 13 predicted proteins | sample KBSK5101metaG_FD_65456 | JGI IMG/M metagenome (GOLD analysis project Ga0070700, IMG submission 65456) | Corn, switchgrass and miscanthus rhizosphere microbial communities from Kellogg Biological Station, Michigan, USA - KBS K5-10-1 metaG | ecosystem: Host-associated > Plants > Roots >...
GTTCGACGGAGCCGAAGACCTCACCGACAATCGCATATCCTGGAGCGCGATTCTTCGTGCAGTCACGCAAAATCTGAGCCTTGACGGGTTCGCCATTTTCAGCGGCCCTTTTACTGTAAGTAGCCTCAAGGCGAACTGAGCACCAGCTTTGGGAGCAGGGGGCCGCAGGTTCGAATCCTGCTGCCCCGACCATACTTAGCATTTTCCGACTCTCTTGCAGCGACCTTATTCCGACTCTCGTCCGCTTCCTGTTCTGCTTGCGCCTCGACCCAGGCGCGCCGCTTCCTCGCTGCGGCCGTGCGCTGCTGCTCCGTCTTCTTGACGTAGAGGCGCGCCGCTTGCGGGGTTGCGTGATCGGAAAGGGACATGATGGCCTGCTCGGTCAACTCCGCATCACCGAGCTCGGTGAGACCGCCACGCCGGCAAGCCGCCAGCGTCAGATCAGCACCGAGATTTGCCTTCTCGGCAGCCGCGCGGATACGACTGCGCGCGGTGCGGAACAGGAATGGCTTGGCTGGATTGCCGCGCTTTGATCGCATCAGCACAACGGGGAGGCCCAAGCGCTCGAGCCCATCGAGATATTCCGTGAGCTCTGGGAATAGCGGGCCGACTTTGTCGGTGAGCGGCATCCACGCATGGCGCTTGGTCTTATGGTGCACGACACGAACAGCATTGGGTCGATCAGTTGGTCGATAGTCAGCCCATGTCAGATGTCCGGCCAGCACGTTCTCAGGACGCTGGTGCCACTCAAAGCAAATCAGCGGCACGGCCGCGAGATGAGTCTCTCCGGCGGCAATCAATGCTTCGTGTAGGGCGTAGGCTTCGGCACGCGACGCCGCACGGCTTGTGCCTTTACCGTGTTCAAGCTCCACTCCTTTGAAGGGATTGTCGGCAGGAACGACCTTCGGGTAGTAACGGCGCACCGCATCCCACGCTCGGCCCATCCGGACCATGCACAGATTGGCCTGACGCAAACGCCTCTCGACGCGCTTCCCACGCTGCAAGCGCACGTACAGATCATCGACACCCTTGGCATCGATCAGATGGACAGGGATCGAGCCGAGCTCGGCGCCATCACTGAGCTGATGCCGGACAACGAGTTTCAGGGCGCGCTCATATTCGTATCGGGACCGCTTCGAAACTTTCTCCCACGCGCGACTGTGCTTGTAGCGCTCGACCAGCCAAGCCAGTGTTCCGAACCCAGGCTGGAGATCAAGCTCTTTGGTCTCGCCGCGTCCGGATCGCCACGAGTCCAAGTGCTGGTTGAGTTCGTTGGCGCGCGTGATGGCCGCGGCATAGTCGCGGCCCAGAGACTCGCGGCGAAGCGTGAAGCCCTGCTTGAGATCGGCAGTGCGTGGCGCCCTGTAAAAGGCAACAGCACCGTACCGCAAACTCTTCTCGACCATGTAGCGCGGCCAATTCAGCGGCTTCCTGATATTCTTTCGGAGAGAGTGCGAGCGGCGCGGTTGCCTCTGAGCGTGTCGATCGCTTGGTCCAGGTCCTCTTTCAGCCATCGCGCACCTTTTCCTGGAACTTTGACTGGACGAGGCCACAGTCTACCAACGCCACGACGGAACCAATAAGGCGAACGCTCATCACAATAGGCAGCGGCTGTGCGCGCGGTCATCAACCGTGGCCACCCCTCGAACCGCTTTTCCTCGCGATCAGTCACGCGATAAGGCCAACCTACTGCCGGTCAAAGGTCGTCGATCAGATGGGCACGAGCCCCGCCTAAATGGTTCATGATCGGATTGCTGACTTCCAATCTCAAGAGGGAAGGCGTGCAATCGCAGGAAGTTGCGTGAAGCACCCGAGGTCAGAATGGCGGGAAGTTAGTCGACGACTGCGGGAATCGACATCGGCTTGGGTTGGTTGGCGATCGGCCAATCATGGACCTCTAGACTGGGGGACTGGGGGTCGGGAGTTCAAATCTCCCCGCTCCGACCAATTAAATCAAAGACTTAGATGCACCCTCAATTCGGCTATCCTCGCCATATCCTCAGAACGCGAAAGTTAGGGGTGGGCTGAGGTGGCTCGAAGTGGCGTAGCAAAGCATCAAGCGGTCTCAGCGCATGAACGAGCTGATTATGAACTCGGGACAGCCAAGACGCTTGGCTGGATAGTGCTGCCGAGCCCTCCTTGCGATCACCGACGTGGTGGTCGAGTAGGATGGCGTTTGCTTCGTGACCCGTTTTGGACCAACGAGCGGCACCGCTCGCCGATAATCTTGCCTGCGGCAGACAGCGGGCCAATGCCTCCGGTGGATCTAGCTTCGATTTAGGCGCCGCCAGGCTCCGGGGGTTAGTCTTTCACGACGTGAGAAGACGCGGGTTAGATGGCTCTGATCGACGAAGCCACAAGCCAAGGCAATTTCCGCAAGAGACATATCTGACCTCAGGAGGTCCTTTGCGCGTTCTATGCGCCTGCCCATCAACCAACGATGGGGCGACTGCCCGGTGGCTTGCCGAAAGGCGCGTGCGAAATGACCAGGGGCCATATTGATTTGCGCCGCGATCTCAAGAATCGACAGAGGATTGGCCAACCTTTCGACCATCCACCCAGAAACGTGGCGGAGGCGTTGCGGTGTGAGAGCGCCTCGCCAAGGCTTTTGTTCCGCAGCGTCGCCGTAAGCGCGAACCACATGCGCGTGGAACGCCAAGGCTATCCAGTCCGCGAACAAGGTGTCGACCTCATCCCCAAACATTTCGATTCTAGCAATCATTGCTAGAGCGAGATGGTGGATCGCGGGGTCACGATGCCCGAACTCTGGGACTCGTAGATCTCTCACCCTTGGAAGGTCATGCTCATAGGCGAGATCGTCGAGCGTGGCCCGCGCGATTTGAAACCGCGAGAACGCGAATGGTTCGCGAACAAGGGCTACCGGCGAGGTGCGAAGGTCGAAAAGACAAATTCCGCCTGCTCCAAGGGGCGGCATATTCGCGTACTTACCATCAATCCATGTTTCGGCTGAGACTAGCGGCCTGTGATGCACGTGGATCGCAAACGCCGTCTCAACCGGTGGAGGCAAGGTCTTTTCCGGCATCGGCACGTCGCTGACCACATGGGAGATAACGATCGGGATCCTCGAGGGCCGCGCAAGTGCGATGACCGTTGGAACTCGGGGTCTGTGAAATCGCTGCCCGACAGTCTCGGTAATTCGACTGACGTCCATCTAACCTCCGCTGACCTCGCGTTCACGTCCTATGACGATCCCACGTTTCGCATTCAGCCCCGTGCGTCTTTGAGGTCGGAAAGTCCCAAGCAAGTTGCTTTTATACCAGACGCGCACGTACGCTAACAATCACAGTAGCCTGATGGAGGCTGAGCTTTGGCGCTGGCAAACACCGAAGAGGCCCCCGATGCACGATCGTCTCACGCCCAATCGCGGTAAGTCCCGTCGCGATGTGCTGGCCGGCGCTGTCGGTCTCAGTCTGGCCGCCGCTCTGCCTGCGACCGCCGGAAGTCCCCACACTCTCGGAAGGAGCGCGCTATGAGTAAGCCGAGTATCGTCTTTTCCCATGGGATCTGGGCCGATGCCTCATGTTTCCAGAAGCTGATCCCGACGCTGCAGGCAGAGGGTCACGAAGTGATGGCCGCACAGTACGGCCTGGACACGCTGAAGGGCGATGTCGACGGGACCATCCGCAACTTCGGGCGCGTCAGCGGTCCGATCGTTCTTGTCGGCCACTCCTACGGCGGAACCGTCATTACGCACGCCGGGGTAGACCCCCGCGTCGCTGCTCTGGTCTATATCGCGGCCTTGGGTCCTGACGAGACCGAGACGTCGCAGAGCATACAGGCCAAGTTCCCGACGACGGAAGTCTTCAAAAACATTGACGTCGCCGACGGGCGCGTTTGGCTGAAGCCGGGCACCGGCGTCCCGTGCTTCGCTGGCGATTTGTCTCCCGAAGAACAGGGCGTCGTCTACGCGACTGCCTACCCGCCGGCCGCCGATCTGTTCACCCAGACGCATGAAGGCATCGCCTGGCGGTCAAAACCGACCTGGTACATCGTCGCCGCCGAGGATCGCGCGGTCCATCCGGATCTGCAGCGGTTCTGCGCCAAGCGCATGGGCGCCACGACCATCGAGTTGAAGAGCAGCCACGTCCCGATGCTCTCGCGCCCCCGCGAGGTGCTCGAGGTGATCCGCAAGGCCGCCGCCGCGGTCGCTGCCAAGAAAGCATAAGCAGCCAAAGGCGAACGACCTGCCGCGTCCCTTCAAAGGGACGTGGCCTTTCTTGGCCGACTGAGGAAGGACAATGAAGGCCAAAGCAATCCGTCCTTTCCTCTCGATCATCGCTCTGTTCGTCGTCTGCTCGTCGGGTTTGGCGACGCTCGCCCCAGCGCAATCACAAGGAGTTGCAACTGTGGACACGAGCGTAGAGCTTATTAAGCAAGGTATCCTCGGCGACTGGGTCAGCATCGCGCCCGAGATTCGGCCGAGCGCAAGCAAGAATTCCGATGGCTCGCTTAAGCCGTTCTATCTAAAGCGCGCCTTCAAGTGTGTTGCTGGCGACCGCTTCGAGCTGACGATCGTCAACTCGGCCGACGCATACGGGGCGACACCGCTGGCGCGGATCCTCATCAAGGGCCACATGCAGTGGCGCGGCGCCCATCCCATTGCACCCGGCGCGCAGAAGGTCGATTTCGTGGCAGATGAAGCTTACGAAGTGACGCCACTTGCGCAAGGCTTCGCGGATGTCCTGAACAAAGTCGCCGCGACGGGATATGCGCCATGGTCAGTCGGCGGCGCGCAGAGCATCTTCGGCAAGACGTTCGTTCCCTTCGGTCTTAAGGAAGGCACCAACTTCGCCGAATATGATCTCGTCTATCTGCGGAATGGTCTCCTGTTTTGGGGCGCTCGCAACGTCGATGGCCGTGGCTTCGATACAGAGCAGAACAGGCCGACGAACCTCCAAATTCCAATGATCCGACCTTAGGACCTATCGACCGGTGTTGTGACGGAGGTGAACCGTGGCTGATGAGGATGCGGGGCCGTTGCGGGTTATTGAGGAATCGCCTGCATACTGGCGAATCGTGTTCGACTATCCGCCTTTGAACATCGTCGACGCCACGTTGTACCAAGCCTTGCAGGGCTTGCTGACGCGAATGGACGCGAGCTCGAACCTACGCGTCGTAGTCTTCGAAAGCGCGAATCCCGAGTTCTTCCTCGCCCACTTCGACCTGACCGGCAAGACCGGCAATATCACGACTGCGGTCGGACCTTCCGGCTTGCCGATCCTAACAGATACGTTCGTGCGCATCACCAAGTCCCCGGTGGTCAGCATCGCGAAGATCCGAGGCTGCGTCCGGGGCGCGAGCAGCGAGTTTGTCCTCGCCTGTGACATGCGCTTCGCGTCGCGCGAGAATACGCGACTGGGCCAACCCGAAGTCGGGGTGGGAGTGCATCCCGGAGGCGGCGGTACCGAACGCCTCCCACATCTGGTCGGCCGCGGTCGCGCGCTTGAAATCATTCTCGCCGCGAACGACTTCGACGGCGGTACAGCTGAACGATATGGGTATGTCAACCGGGCGCTACCCGATGCCGAGCTAGACGGCTTCGTCGACGCGCTTGCGCGCCGGATCGCTTCCTTCGATCGGCGTGCCATCGCCGCCGCAAAGAATCTTGTCAACCAGGTCTCGCTGCCGTCCGCCGACCGGCTCCTCGACTCCATCACCTCCTTTGAGGCCGCGCTGACATGGCCTGAAGCGCTGCAGCGGATCCAAGCTCTGTTGGAGCGCGGACTGCAACGCGACGTGGACTTTGAGAAACGGTGGCCTGAGGTGCTCGGCACGCTGCTCGAGACGTAGTCTCCGCGTGCCGATGCACTCGGTGGTGCGCTCTGAGCTCGATCCAGGCTCAGTTTGAGCGGTGCCGGTGGTCGCACCGATTGATGTCGGCTCCTGGCACGAGGCCGAAGTCTTCGGCACCGCAGCGATTTCATCCGATTATAGAGGCGCGGCATTCGCGTCAACGTGCTGAGCCCGGGCCACACCGTCACGCCAGGCCTTACCGTGCTGCTCGACGAAAAGGAGCAAGCCGGGCTCGCACCAACGATTCCGCTGCAGCGTTTGGGCACCGCGGACGACCTGGGCAAAGCAGCCGTCTTCCTCGCCTCCGAGGACAGCGCGTACATCACCGGCACCGAGCTTGTCGTCGACGGCGGCGTGACGCAAACCTGATCGCTGGAGGAGGAAGCGACGAATGCAGTTATGGATTGCCCTCGTTGTCAACCGTCGCACTATCGTAATCCCGACGAAGCGACCGCTCCGCGTTGCGCCATTTGATGAGCCTTACTCGGTATCTGGCCAATCAAGTCTTCAACTCGGGAGAGGAACATTTTCAGAATGGGGGATGTGTTCCCCTTGTGATAACCAATCACCAAATCGATAGTCGGCGCCTCACCTTTTAGGGGGCGGCTGATCACGGACCACGGCAGAAAATTCTGCGCATAGGCAGGTAGCAAAGCTACGCCCCGCGTGGAAGCGACCAGAGACATCGCCATGGCGAGATTGGCGACGTCGTGTTGCGTTTGGATCGCGATGCCCTCCCGCGCCAGGTAAGCATCGATGATTACGCGCAGCGTCGGTGCGGTGCCGGAAACATTGATGAAGGTCTCTCCGACGATGTCGTGCGAATCGATCATGGTCTGCGATGCGAGCCGATGGTCACTCGGCATCACCACCACGAGCGGTTCCCTCGTGACGAGCCTGAACTCGAGATCGGGCATATTCGCTTCCGGCCGAAGGAAGGCCACGTCGAGCTTGCCGCTCACAAGATCCTTTGCAAGATCGGGAGAGTATTGGCTTGAGATCGTAGCTTGAATATTCGGCAACTCGTCACGCAGAATGCGCATGGCCTCGGGTAGCCAATCCATCTCCTGTCCGGTCAGGAAACCTAGCGCAAACGTCGGCTTCGAAGGCTGGGCCGCACGGCGCGCCGCGGCGACAGCGGCCTCCGCCTGACCCAGCGCGAACCGTGCGTGATCAAGAAAGGCGCGGCCCGCCGGGGTCAATTCGATACCGTGCGCGCTGCGGCTCAATAACTGGACGCCGACCTCTTGTTCGAGATCGCGGATTTGGCGGCTGAGGGAAGGCTGCGCCGTGTGCAACCTTTTCTCGGCCGCGAGCGTCAGGCTGCCCTCCTCGGCGACCGCGATAAAATAGCGAAGGTGCCGAAGCTCCATAGCGCCGCCCATATCTCCAAGAGATGCCCCCAACTTACAAAGTCTTTTGCGCAGGCGCTAGCGCTCCCTACCTTCCCAACAACGCAAGGATTCCTTGGGAGACGTTCAAGCAGCTCCCCGCCAGCGCTAGCCGTGCTTCGTCGGCAGGAAGCGGCAAATCGTGAGGACACTGAAAATGAGCAATCCAGTCGTATTGATCACTGGCGCACTCACCGGCATCGGCCGCGCCGCTGCCGTTGCCTTCGCCAAGAAGGGCGCGAAGGTCGTCATTGCCGGTCGTCGTGATGAGGCCGGCAAGGCACTCGCTAAAGAGCTGCGCTCGTTCGGCTCGGAGGCCGAGTTCATCAACGCCGACGTGCGCAAGGAGGATGACGTTCGCTCGCTGGTCGACAAGACCGTCGCACGGTTTGGCCGCCTCGATGTCGCAGTGAACAACGCCGCCACCGAAGGCAAGGGCGGCCCGATCACGGGCCAGACCGCCGAGAGCTTTGCCGCGACGTTCGAGACCAACGTTCTCGGCGTGGTCCTGAGCATGAAGCACGAAGTGCGCGTCATGCAAGCTCAGGGGAGTGGCAGCATCATTAACATTTCCTCGACCTATGGGCACGAGGGCGCGGCAGGTGCCTCCATCTATGTGGGTGCCAAGCACGCCGTCGAAGGCATCACCAAGTCTGTGGCGCTTGAACTCGCCAAGTCGGGAGTTCGCGTGAATGCCGTCGCCCCAGGTCCGACCGACACTGGCATGCTGACCCGCTTCACCGGCACGGCACAGAACAAGGCGGCCCTGGCGTCGCAGGTTCCGCTGGGCCGACTCGGGCTCTCCGAAGAAGTCGCCGACGGCATCGTGTTCATCGCTTCGGACGAAGCGCGGTTCATCACCGGCCACGTCCTCAACGTCGACGGCGGCATGACCGCGAACTGATTTGGTCTGTATACGGAGGAAAAGATGACTACGCATCCCCAATCAACACGTAATGCAGGTGGAGAGATCCAATGCCTGACGTCGTGAAGAAGTACGGCATCTCTTCTGAGCTGGCACAGAAGATGGTGGATGCAGCAGTGGCGAAAGCCAGAGAACTCGGCGTTAGCGAGAACGTGGCGATCCTCGACGACGGCGGCAATCTCAAGGCCTTTAGCCGGATGGATGGGGCCTCGATGCCTACCATCGAGATTGCGCAGAAGAAGGCGTACACCGCTCTGTTCGGCGTCTCCACTCAGGACTTTTTCAACTTCATCCAGAGCGACCCATCGCTTTTGGCCGGCATCCCCACGCTTTCGCGTGTGGCGGCGTGGGGCGGCGGGTTTCCCATCAAGGTGAACGGAGAGGTTGTTGGGGCGATCGGCGTGAGCGGGGCACCCAAAGTGCAGAACGACGTCGATTGCGCGAGGGCGGCCCTAGCGCTCGTACCCGGTGCCGTGCCGGCTGCGTAATAAGGGAGCGACCACAATGATTCATGGCCACCACACCACAGCGACGCGGTTCGTCGAGGCCAACGGCATCGGCTTTGCCTATCGCCGCTTCGGCAAGCCCGGCGGCGTGCCACTCGTCTTCAACCAGCACTATATCGGCACCATGGATTACTGGGACCCAGCGGTGACGGATGGCTTGGCTCGCGACCGTGAAGTGATCCTGTTCAACAACGCGGGCGTCTCCAGCAGCTCCGGCGAGGTCCCGACGACGTTCGAGCGGATGGGCGCTAACGCCATCACCTTCATCGAAGCGCTGGGCCTGAAGCGAGTTGACGTGTTCGGCTTCTCGATCGGCGGCATGGTCGCGCAGGAAATCACTTTGCAGGCGCCCGATCTCGTTCGCAGGTTGATCGTCGATGGCACCGGTCCGAGGGGCGGTCAGGGAATGGAATCGCTGACCCAGGCTGCAGGGCGGCTCTTTGGCGCCACCTACGATCCGCCCGAGCATGTCTGGCTCGCGGTCAAATTCAGTCCGTCAGCGGCAGGCCAGGCGGCGGGACGGGAGTTCTTGAAGCGCACGCATCTTCGGCAGGAGGGCCGCGATCCCGAGGTGAACGACAATGTGTCGCCCGCCCAGGTCGAAGCGATGGCCAAGTGGGGCGTCCAGCAAAAGGGGTCCTACGACTATCTGAAGACGATCAAGCAGCCAACACTCGTCGTGAACGGCAGTAATGACGTGATCATGCCCACGGTAAACTCTTTCATCATGCAGCAGAACATGCCGAATGCGCAGCTGATCATCTACCCCGACTCCAATCACGGCGCGCACCACCAGTACCCAGAGCTTTTCGTTGAACACGCGAATCTGTTTTTGAACGCGTGACGACGACGGCAGGAGACAACTGCGGGAGGTGGAACTTGTCCAGTCAGACAAATACAACGGCGAAGACGATCAAGATCCCAGGGCTCGATCATCCCATCACGATCGAGCGTAACCTCAAGCGGGTGAGGGTCTCGATCGGGGGCAGGGTAGTGGCCGACAGCCGCGATGCCCTGACCCTCCGCGAAGGGGGTTATGCGGCAGTCCAATACATACCGCGCAAGGATGTCGATACGACGCTACTCGAGCGGAGCGCTCAGACGACCTACTGCCCCTACAAGGGTGACTGCGCGTACTTCAGCATCCCGTCAGGCGGGGAGCGCGCCGTCAACGCAGTCTGGACCTACGAGGCTCCCTACGACGCGGTGGCGGCCATCAAGAACTACCTGGCTTTCTTTCCAGACAGGGTGGACGCGATCGAGGAGCGTCCCGACAGCTAGGTCGCGAGCGCCTGCCTCGCGAAGGAGGCGTGGCCGGCGCTGAAATCCCGTCTCTAGCACTGATCACCGCTCCGCACCGGTGGAGCGAACGCTCGGCCTCGCGCCGATGACAATCCCGAAATAACCGCAACAAGGACACCCGACCATGACCACACTTTCAGGAAAGACCGCTCTCGTTACCGGCGCCTCGCGTGGGATGGGCCGCGCCAGCGCCTTGGCCCTCGCCGGAATGGGCGCGCAGGTTCTTGTCCACTACAGCAGCGGCGTGAGAGAGGCCGAAGCCGTCGTCGCCGAGATCCGCAAGGCCGGCGGGCGTGCCGACGCCGTTGCCGCCGATCTTTCCGCGCCGGACGGGCCACACAAGCTCGCCAAGCAGGTCCGCGCCGTGGTGGGCGGCCGGCTAGACATCCTTGTCGCCAATGCAGGGATCTCGAAGGCTGCGCCCATCGAGGAGACCACCGTCGAGGATTTCGACAGGCTCTTCGCGGTCAATGTCCGCGCACCGTTCTTTCTTGTGCAGCAACTCCTTCCGATCATGTCGGAGGGAAGCAGTATTGTTTTCCTCTCGTCTCTGGCGGCGCGCGCAGTCGTTGGCACAATTCCAGCCTATGCAGCAACCAAGGGCGCCATTGGCACCCTGGTGAAGCATTTTGCCTCAATGCTTGGCGCGCGGGGCATCCGCGTCAATGCCGTGGCGCCCGGTGTCGTTCAGACGGACATGTCGAATTTCACCAAGACAGACGCGGGCCGGGACTTCGCCTTGGGCATGCAGTCGCTCAAGCGACTTGCGCAGCCTGACGATATTGGTGGCGTCGTCGCCTTCCTGGCATCCCAAGATGCCCGGTGGATCACGGGCGATACCATCCACGTGGACGGCGGGTCCAAGCTCTGAGCTTTGGCGGCGTTCGATGCTACCACCGCCGACCTGGTGCCAGGCTTAGGTCCCGAAACAACCGCACCAAACAAAAGTACACGACAACCACTTAAGCAGCAGCCATGCAGCAGAAGGTCGCGACGATGAACATCGACACAACCGCATGTTCGTTGTCTCAGGGTAGATCGCTGTCGTGCAACGTTACGACGGTCTTCGCCGTGCTCGCGGCGATGACCTTCTCGGCGAGCGGCGCAGCGCCGACGCCGCTCTATCAAGAGTACCAAAGCCACTTCGGCCTCTCGCCGTTCATGATCACGGTGATATTCGCTACGTACGTGCTGTGCCTTCTGCTGGCTCTCCTGACGGTCGGATCTTTGTCAGACTTCATTGGACGACGGCCGGCAATTCTTAGTGCCTTGGCAATGAACGTCGCCGCGATGACTATATTCATGATGGCCGATTCTACCGCCGCGCTCATCGTCGCGCGCGCTGTGCAGGGCTTCGCGACAGGATTTGCCACGACGACCCTCGGCGCGATCATCCTCGACACCGACCGCGATCGTGCGCCAGTGCTCAACAGCATGACGGCCTTCGCCGGATTGTCGGCCGGTACGTTGGGAGCGGGGGTTCTCGTCACCTTTGCACCGGCTCCCGAGCAGTTGATTTTTATCGTCCTGCTGGCCCTCTCGGTGGTCGAGGCCG
>Ga0070700_100001548_pt1 | contig 11467 bp, 10 predicted proteins | sample KBSK5101metaG_FD_65456 | JGI IMG/M metagenome (GOLD analysis project Ga0070700, IMG submission 65456) | Corn, switchgrass and miscanthus rhizosphere microbial communities from Kellogg Biological Station, Michigan, USA - KBS K5-10-1 metaG | ecosystem: Host-associated > Plants > Roots >...
GTGGATGTAGTGGGTCGAGAGCGTGTCGCTGGGGAAGCCGGCCCGGTCGACGACCAGCACCTTGTAGCCCATCCGCGCCAGCAGCATGGCCGTGGGCGAACCGCCGCAGCGGGCGCCGACGACGATCGCGTCGTACATCGTGTCTCCCTTTGATCAGAAGCTATGTTCCGTAGCTTATAACCTATGGAGCATAGTCCTGTCAAGGCAGCAGGCGTCGACCACCGCGGCAAGCCCGACGGTGGTGCGTACGCAGCTCTAGGCGGGCAACGCTTGCGCGACGCGCCTGATGCGCGCAAGCATCGGAATGCTGGGCCACTGGTCCTGGGACACCTTCGTGAGCAGGACGTTCATGTACTCCTGCACGAGCGACGCCGGGATGACCTGCTCGAGCATCGTCATCTGCGTGGTGCTCGGGTAGGCATCGTTGCGGATGCGCTCCAACAGGACGCGCGCGAGCGCGGTCTCAGCTTGCTGGCGACTGACCATGATGCAGCGCTTACCCCCAGCCCGCCCGGGCCACACACAAGAACCTCAGGTGACGTCGGGCGCGACGGCGCGCGGGCTCGCCCGCGACGTGCTCAGCGACGCCGGCGCCACGCGATCGACCAGCGCCAGCGTCGGGTCGGGGGCCTCGGCGCCGCTCAGCCACGCCTCGACGCGCTCGGCCAACGCCGGGCCGTGCTTGAAGCCGTGCCCCGAGCCGCCGCCGAGGATCCACACGCTCGGGTGCTCCGGGTGGGGCGCCGCGATGAAGCGGTTGTCGGCGGTCAGCTCGTACTGGCAGCAGCGGTGGCTGAGCAGCGGCGCGTCGACCAGCGGCGGGAAACGCCGGTGCAGGTACCGGCGGACGTGCTGCTCCATCGACCAGTCCAGCGCGCGGTCGCCGGTGTCGGGGTCGAAGTCGGGGCCGATGGCGTCGGTGGCCGCCTTGACCCCGCGGCCGTCCAGGTCGCCCTGGCCGTAGAACGCGCCCTGGTAGTCCAGCCACGCGGGGACCTCGGGCGTGCGCCAGGTCTTGGGCGCGGCGAAGTAGAGGACGTCCTGCTTGGTCACGCGCAGGTCGACCACGTCCGGGAACAGCGTCGCCAGCCACGGCCCGCAGGCCCAGACGACGTGGTCGGCCTCGAGCGTCTGGTCGCCGATGCGCACGCGCTCGCCGTCGGGCGCGGCTAGGCCGCCGACGAAGCGCGCCCCGCGCTCGCAGGCGGCGTCGGCCAGCGTGCGCGTGGCCCGGCGCGCGCGCAGCACGCCGGCCTCGGGCTCATGCAGCACGTAGGCGAGGTCGGCGATCCCCAACGCCGGGAAGAGCTCGGCCGCGGCGCCCGGCTCGAGCCGCTCGGTGGGGATGCCCTCGTCGCGCATGACCCGCTCGGCGTCGGCCTCCCAGCCGTCGTCGGCGCGGACGAACCAGGCCATGCCCGCCTCGACGTACAGCGACGTGCCGGTTTCGGCCTCGAGCTCGCGCCACAGCGTGCGCGCCCGCAGGGCCGAGCGCGTGTGCCAGACGTCGGTGCCGTGGCCGGAGCGCATCAGGCGCGACTCGTCGCCCGAGGTGGAGCGCTCGTGGCCGGGCGTCTCGGCGTCGACCAGCGTGACCTCCCAGCCGGCACCGGCGAGCCGGTGCGCGACCGAGGCGCCGAACACTCCCGCGCCGACCACGATTGCCGAGGGCACCGCAGCGAGCGTATACCTTGGCTGCATGACCACGACCGAGACCCGCACCATCGGCTCGATCGTCGGCGGCCAGACGGCGGCCGACGCGCCGGGCGGCCGCGTGCAGTCGACCAACCCCGCCCGCCTGGACGACAGCGTGGCCGAGGTGCTGCTGGGCGACGCCGACACCTTCGTCGAGGCCTGCCGCGCGGCCCGCGCCGCCCAGGCGGAATGGGCCGCCGTGCCCGCCCCCGTGCGCGGTCGCGCCATCCAGCAGGTGGGGCGGCTCGTCGAGGCCAACAAGGAGGCGCTCGCGCGCCTGGTCACGCAGGAGATCGGCAAGCCCTACGCCGAGTCGCTGGGCGAGGTGCAGGAGATCGTCGACACGTGCGACTTCTTCCTCGGCGAGGGCCGGCGCCTGTACGGCCAGACCGTGCCCAGCGAGATGCCCGACAAGCAGCTCTTCACCTTCCGGATGCCGGTCGGCGTGGCGGCGATCATCACCGCCGGCAACTTCCCCGTGGCGGTGCCGTCCTGGTACCTCGTGCCGGCGCTGCTGTGCGGCAACACGGTCGTGTGGAAGCCGGCCGAGTACGCCCCCGCGCTGGGCGACGCCCTGGCCCAGCTGTTCCTGCACGGCGGCATCCCCGACGGCGTGCTCAACCTCGTGCTGGCCGACGGCGAGCAGACCTTCGCCGGCCTCTCGCGCTCACTGGACGAGGGCCTCGTCGACAAGGTCGGCTTCACCGGCTCCTCCGACGTCGGGCGCGAGGTCGGCGCGCTGTGCGGCCGCCACCTGCAGTCGCCGTGCCTGGAGCTCGGCGGCAAGAACCCGCTCGTGGTCATGGACGACGCCGAGCTCGACCTCGCCGTCGAGGGCGCGCTGTTCTCGGGCTTCGGGACCGCCGGCCAGCGCTGCACGTCGCTGGGCACGGTGATGGTGCAGGACACGGTCCACGACGCGTTCATGGAGCGCTTCGCCGCCGCGGTGCAGCAGGCGCCGATCGGCGACCCCACCGAGGGCGTGCTCTACGGCCCGATGATCCACGAGCGCTTCCACCAGCGCTTCCTGGGCTGGCTCGAGCTCGTGCGCGACCACCACACGCTGTACGGCTCGACCGGCACGGGCCGGATCTCGTCGACCAACCCGCGCGAGGGCTTCGTCGGCGACCCCGACATCGGGATCTACGATCATCCGACGATCGTCGACGGCGTGCGCGCCGGGGACGAGCTGTACGGCACCGAGACGTTCGGCCCCATCGTCGGCGTGGCCACGTTCTCCACGTTCGACGAGGCGATCGCGCTGGCCAACGGCCACGGCTACGGCCTCTCGGCGGCGATCTACACCACCAGCCCGCAGCACGCCTTCCGCTTCCGCGAGCGCTGCAGCGCCGGGATGATCTCGATCAACAACTCCACCTCGGGCGCGGAGGCTCACCTGCCCTTCGGCGGAAACGGCAAGTCCGGCAACGGCTCGCGCCAGTCCGGCGTGTGGGTGCTCGACCAGTTCACCCGCTGGCAGTCGGTGAACTGGGATTACGCCGGGCGGCTGCAGAAGGCCCAGATGGAGACGGCGGACATCAGCGCGGACCTTGGCTTCCGCCTCTGACGCGGTCGCACGCGTCCTGACGCGCGCGTTCGCGGACGACCCGTTCTGGCTCTACGTCACCCCGGACGCGGAGCTGCGCCGGGCCCAGCTCGAGGCGTGGTTCCCGGTCGGCGTGCGCTACGGGCGCGTGTACGGCACGATCGACACCGAGGGCGATGGCGAGGTCGTGGGCGCAGCGCTGTGGCTGCCGCCCGACAAGCACGAGATGACCTTCTGGCGCATGCTGCGCACGGGCATGTTGCGCACGCGGCGCATCTTCGGGCCCCAGTGCTTCAACCGCATGAACGGGGCCGGGCACGCGCTCGACTCCTCGCGCAGCCGGCTCATGCCGCCCGACGCCGAGTACCTGTGGATCCTCGGCGTCGACCCCGCCCACCACGGGCGCGGGCACGGCGGCTCGACCATCGGCATCGGCCTGCAGCGCACCGACGCCAAGGGCAAGGCCGCCTACCTCGAGACCTACAAGGAGCGCAACCTCGCCTTCTATGCGCGCCACGGCTTCGAGGTGCTCTCGGCGGAGAAGCCGCCCGAGGGGCCGCCGTTCTGGACCCTGCTGCGCCCGGCTAGGCGCGCTGCCTCCGGTACCAGCGCGGCGACGTCGTAGGCGGCGGCTCGAGCGCAGCGCGGGCCACGAGCACGCTCGGCCCGGGGTCGTCCAGGTGGGCGCGCAGCGCCGCCTCGAAGGCGTCGTCGAGGCCGTCGACCGCCTGTGCGCGCACCCCGAAGGCGCTGGCCAGCGCGGCGAAGTCGGGCGTGTGCAGGTCGACGCCGGTGCGTTCGCGACCGGCCGCGTCCTGGTCGTAGCGCAGCATCCCGTAGCCGCCGTCGTCGACGATCACGGCGGTGAGCGGGAGGCGCTCCTGCTCGAGCGTGGCCAGCTCGCCGGCGGCGAACAGGAAGCCGCCGTCGCCGGAGACCGAGACCACGGGCATGTCGGGCTGCGCCGCCGCAGCGCCGAGCGCGGCCGGGAAGGCGAAGCCGAGCGTGCCCCAGCCCATCGGGTAGGCCAGCCGCCGCGGGACCGGCACGCGGCGGAACCCGGCCAGCCAGTAGCCGGGGATGCACATGTCCGCGAACACGGTGGCCTCGGGCGGCACGGCGTCGAGGAAGCGCAGCTCGGCCGGGAAGTCGCGCCGCAGATCCGCCAGCGCCGTGCGGCGCAGGCGCTCGAGGTCGACCCAGGGCTCGCGCGGCCCGTCGACCTGCGCGGCGAGGTCGGCGGCCAGGGCCGCGTCGCCCTCGACGACGACGTCGGGCTCGTAGTTCTTGGCCGCGTCGGCAGGGTCGACGTTGATCGCCACCAGCGTGGGCGGCCGCGGGTGCAGCCAGTTCTGGGTGCTCATGCCGTCGAGGTCGGAGCCGACGGCGACGACGGCGTCGGCCTGGTCCCACAACGCGCCGGTGCGCGGCAGGTGGGGCGGAAGCCCGACCGCGAGCGGGTGGTCGCCGGCCACGCCGCGGGCCGTGTACGTGGTGAAGATCGGCGCCCCGAGGCGCTCGGCCAGCGCGGCCACGGCGTCGCTGGCGCCGACGGCGCCGCCGCCGGCCCAGACCAGCGGCCGCTGGGAATCCGCAAGCGCCGCAACGGCAGGGGTCAAGTCTTTCCTTGCCGCACCGGGATCCGGTTTGCTGGCAGGAAAGACTTGACCCCTGGTGGTCTGCGTCTGCGCGGCCAGCAGGTCGGTCGGGACCTCGACGTAGACCGGGCGCGCCGGCGGCGCGGCCGCCTGCGCCAGCGCCCGCGCCACCACCGGGCCGACGTCCTCGGCGCGCTCGACCCTTAGCGCCTCCTTGGTCACGGGCCGGAACAGGCCCGCCTGGTCGGGGACCTCGTGCAGCATCCCCCGGTGCACGCCCTCGCGGCGCAGGCCGGCGGGCACGTCGGTGGCGATCACGACGATGGGCGAGCGCGACGCCCACGCCTCCCCCACCGCCCCCAGCGTGTTGGCCGCCCCAGGCCCGGTCGTGACCAGGGCCACGCCGACGGCGCCCGTGGCGCGCGCGTGGCCGTCGGCGGCGTAGGCGGCGGTCTGCTCGTGGCGGACGCCGATGAGCCGGATGGGCGAGGTGCGCAGCGCCTCCCACGCGGCGAGGTTGTGCACGCCGGGCAGGCCGAAGACGACGGCGACGCCGGCGTCCTCCAGCGCCGCGACGAGGGCGTCGGCGCCCGTCGGGCTCAAGCCGCCGACGAGGAGAGCTGGCGCGGCTGGGCGTCGCGCACCCGGGCGCGGAGGTCCTCGACCTCGGGATCGGGCCCGAGCTGCAGCGCGCGCTCGCACGCGGCCAGCGTGTCGGTGACCCGGTCGGTGCGCGCCAGCGCGTGGGCGTAGCTGCTCCAGGCCGCCGGGTCTTCGGACGCGAGCGCCGTGGCCTGCTCGCACGCCGACACCTCGGCCCCGACGTCGCCCATCAGGTGGTGCACGAGGGCGAGGGCGAGCAGGGCCTCGACGCTGGGCTCGATCAGCACGGACCGCTCGAACGCCGCCCGCGCGGCCAGCCGGTCGCCGGTGCGCAGGCGCAGGCGGCCGAGCCGCTCCCAGGCCGACCCATCGCCGGGGGCGCGGTCGGCGGCCTTCTGGGCCTCGTCGGCCGCCGAGAGGTACGCGCCCATGTCCTCGTAGATGCGCGCTGCGTAGCGGTGCGCGGTGGGCCGGTCGCCTTCGACCCGGATCCAGTCCCGCACGGCGCGGCCGGCGGCGGGGAAGTTCTTGGCCTGCCAGAAGGCCAGCGTCATCAGCCGCAGCACGGCCGGGTTGCGCGGCTCGGCGTTGCGGGCGTAGACGAGCCGCTGCGCCGCGGTGGCGTAGTCGCCTTCGGCCATCGCGTGCTGCGCGGCGGTGACGAAGCGCTCCACGCGGTCAGCCGCGGCGTCCGGGGTGGAGAAGTCGACGAACTGCAGCGAGCCGGCCGGCACCGTGCGCACGCCGACCTGGAACTTGACCCGCGCCCACTGCTGGACCTCGTCGCCGTCGCCCGAGAAGTAGATCCCGGTGACGCTGCCGACGCCCCACTCCGGGTAGGAGAGGCAGCGCGCGTAGCGGTGCACGACCGAGTGGTCGGGCGTGCGGTCGCCGAACGGGTCGTGCTTGGCCCGGTCGGCCGCGTGGGCGCGGGCGCGCTGCTCGGCCTCGTAGGCGCGGCGGCCCTCCTCGGCCCGGCGCTTGCGTGCGGCCGCGGCGCTGACCTTGACCGCGTTGGCGGACACGCGCCCGCCCCGCGACTGCTCGGCGAGCTGCTCGAGCTGGTCGGCGGCCTCGTTGATCGCCTTCAGGTGGCGCTCGTGCTCGAACTGGCGCCCGGGCGGCGCGATGTCGGGGTGCCATTGCTTGGCCAGGCGCCGGCGGGCGAGCTGGACCGCCCGCTTGTCGAAGGGCGGGTCGAGCTCCAGCAGCAGCATCGACTGCTCGATGTCCAGGACCTGAGGCATTCCCAATCAACGTTACCGACGCCGACCAGGGTGCGAAGGGCGGTTAGACTCGCGCCGTCGTGCGGCTCGCGGGACCCGTCATCGCCCTCGTCGGCCTCGTCTTCGCGCTGGTTCCGGCGAGCGCCGGCGCGACGTCGGAGTGCACGAACCTGGCCAACTGCGCCTCGAACACGGGCGAGTGGGTGGAGATCCAGCCCCACGCCGCCAACCAGTTCACCGCGCTCGGCTGCCCCGGCGCGGACCAGGTCGCGGTCGGGCTGGACTGGGGCGGGCCCACGGTCGCCAAGGTGTTCGTGAACATGGCCGGCGACCAGGGCCGCGGCCCCTGGGGCGGCATGTTCCTGCACCTGAGCAACCGCACCGCCACCCCCCAAGCGGTACAGGTGGTGATCGGCTGCATCCCGGGGGTCTCGGGGACGCAGACGAGCGCGCCGGAGAAGACGAAGACCACCGCCCTGCGCGAAGGCACGGCGACGACCGTCGAACGCTGCCGTTCCGGCGACCTGGTCGAGGGCGGCTCCACCGCCGAATTCGACGGCGACCAGCCGCCGACCAAGGCGCAGCTCGACGCGGTCGAAGTGACCAACCACATCCACGGCGACGAGCTGGTGACGAAGACCGAGGTCGGCGCGGACGCGGCCGGCGCCTCGGTCGAGCTCCAGCAGGACATCGTCTGCAAGTAGGCATGCCCGCGCTCACCGGCCACTGCAACTGCGGCGCCGTGCGCTTCGCGATCGACGCGCCGCTCATGGGCGCGTCCTACTGCCACTGCACGCGCTGCCAGCGCCGCACCGGCACCGCCGCATCCGCCAACGGCTACGTCCCGCCGGGCGCGCTGCGCTGGGTGGCCGGCGAGGAGCTCGTGCGCGCCTGGGTGCCGGAGGACGGCTGGGCCAAGGACTTCTGCTCGGCCTGCGGCTCGCACCTGTTCAGCCACGACCCCGACGACCCCGACCGGCGCGCCGTGCGGCTGGGCGTCATCGACGGCGACCCGGGCATCCGCCCGACCCACCGGCAGTACGTCGCCAACGCCGCCGTGTGGGAGCCGGTGCCCGACGACGGGCTCCCGCACCACCCGGGCGCAACGCCGCGGAGCTAGCGGCGATCGACCCTACGCCGCTGTTGCGCCTGGGCGTGCGCTACGCGCCGCTGCCCGCCGTGCGCGCCCGCCTGTGGTCGCTGGGCGCCGATGGCGCAACCCGTCCGCGCCCGTTCGTCGTCCGTACCCGCTACGGCTTCCGCTTCGCCGGCGACCAGCGGCTGATCATGCCGCGCTGCGTGTACTGGTTCGGCCACTGGGAGCCGCTGCTGAGCCGGTGGCTGCACGCCACGCTGCGAACCGGCGACGTTGTCGTGGACGTCGGCGCCAACACCGGCTGGTACACGCTGCTGGCCGCGACCGCCGTGGGCCCGTCGGGGCGGGTCGTCGCCATCGAGCCGGCCGCCTCGACGCGCGCCGCATTGGAGCGCAACCTGTCCCGCAACCGCGCCGCCAACGTGCGCACGGTCGCCTCGGCCGTCGGCGCGGAGGAGGGCTCGGTGCCGTTCTTCCGCGGCGAGAACGACGCCGAGAGCTCGACGGTGCAGCGGCGCGGGCTCGCGCCCGACGGCGAGGTGCCGACAGCGCCGCTGCCGCACCTGCTCACGCCGGAGGAGGCGGCCCGCGTCGCGCTCGTCAAGATCGACGTCGAGGGCGGTGAGGCCGACGTCCTGCGCGGGATGGTGCGGGACGCCGCCTGGATGCCCGCGCGGCTGCGCATCGTGGTCGAGGTCCACGTCCACCATCTCGTGCGCGCGGGCGTCGCGCCGGCCGACCTGGTCACCCCGTTCAGTGCGCTCGGATTCGCCGCGACCTGGCTGCCGGTCGCCTTCGACGAGGCCTCCCACCTGCATCCGCCCACCCACGCGACCCCGCGGCAGCCCCCGTTTCCCGGGGGCGACCTGTTCCACCTCATCCTCGCCCGCGGCTGACCTTCCTATCCTGCCCGCGATGGCTCAGCAGTACGTCTACACCATGCACCGCCTGACCAAGGCGTACCCGAGCAAGACCGTGCTCGAGGACATCTCGCTGTCCTTCCTGCCCGGCGCCAAGATCGGCGTGCTCGGCCTGAACGGAGCCGGCAAGTCGACCCTGCTGAAGATCATGGCCGGCGTCGAGACCGAGTTCCGCGGCGACGCCATGCTCGCCCCCGATGCCACCGTCGGCCTGCTCGAGCAGGAGCCGCAGCTCGACGAGGCCAAGGACGTGCGCGGCAACGTCGAGGAGGGCGTGGCCGAGCAGCGCGCGCTGCTGGACCGCTTCAACGAGCTTGCGGCCAACTACGCCGACGACACCGCGGACGAGTTCGCGCGCCTGCAGGAGCAGATCGACGCCGTCGACGCGTGGAACCTCGACACCACGCTCGAGATCGCCATGGACGCGCTGCGGCTGCCGCCCGCCGACGCGGACGTCACGACGCTGAGCGGCGGCGAGCGCCGCCGCGTGGCCCTGTGCCGCCTGCTGCTGCGCCAGCCCGACCTGCTGCTGCTCGACGAGCCCACCAACCACCTCGACGCCGAGACCGTGGCCTGGCTCGAGCGCCACCTGGCCGACTACGCCGGCACCGTCGTCGCGGTGACCCACGACCGCTACTTCCTCGACAACGTCGCCGGCTGGATCCTCGAGCTCGACCGCGGCCGCGGCATCCCCTTCAAGGGCAACTACTCGTCCTGGCTGGAACAGAAGCAGGAGCGCCTGGCGCACGAGGAGAAGGCCGAGTCGGCCCGCCGGCGCACGCTCGCCCGCGAGCTCGAGTGGGCGCGACTGTCCCCCAGTGCCCGCCGCGGCAAGCCCAAGGCGCGCCTGAACCGCTACGAGGCGCTGCTGGCCGAGGACCGCAACGTCTCACTCGAGAACGTCCAGATCCACATCCCGGCCGGCCCGCGGCTGGGCGGCGTGGTCGTCGAGGCGAGGGGGCTGCGCAAGGGCTATGGCGACCGGCTGCTCATCGACGGGCTGGAGTTCGCCCTGCCGCCGGCGGGGATCGTCGGCATCATCGGCGCCAACGGCGCCGGCAAGACGACGCTGCTGCGGATGATCACCAGCGAGGAGGAGCCGGACGCCGGCGAGCTCCGCCTGGGCGACACCGTCGAGCTCGCCTACGTGGACCAGTCCCGCGACGCGCTCGACGCGGAGAAGTCGATCTGGGAGGAGATCTCCGGCGGCGACGACCAGATCCTCGTGGGCGACCGCAAGGTGGCCTCGCGGGCCTACGTCGCCGGGTTCAATTTCCGCGGGCCCGACCAGCAGAAGAAGGTCGGCGCGCTGTCGGGCGGCGAGCGCAACCGCGTGCACCTGGCCAAGCTGCTGCGCCGCGGCGGCAACCTGCTGCTGCTCGACGAGCCCACCAACGACCTCGACGTCGACACCCTGCGCGCGCTCGAGGAGGCGCTGCTGAGCTTCGCCGGCTGCGCCGTCGTCGTGTCCCACGACCGCTGGTTCCTGGACCGGATCGCGACGCATGTGCTCGCGTTCGAGGGCGACTCGCAGGTCACGTGGTTCGAGGGCAACTTCGAGGCCTACGAGAGCTGGCGACGCGAGCAGCTCGGCGAGGACGCCGACCGCCCGCACCGCATCACGTACAAGAAGCTCGTCCGGGGCTAGCTGTCAGCTAGCGCTGCCGCACCGGCGCCGCGTCGACGGCCGCCGTACGCGAGGTGTGGTGCCTCCCGGCCGAGTCATGCCAGAGCAGGCGCCAGCGGCGTGCCCGCACCCCGACCCGCTGCCGCACGTAGCCCGCCGGCCCGCTCCTGACCGTCGCGACCGGCGCCCACCCGCCCCGGCGACCCACCTCGATCCGCATACGCGTGCCCGCGCGGGCGCCCCGGGCGCCGCCCCAGACCGAGACCGCGCCGGCACCCGCCCGGGTGACGTAGATCGGCGTCACGAAGGCGTCGTAGGCGGGCTTGCGCGCGCCGTGCCGCACCCGCGTGTCGTAGATCAGCCCGGTGTTGGACGAAGCCGGGTCCGGGTCGTCGGCCAAGCCGTACTGGGCGAAGCTGCGCAACCAGGGGTCGAGCCAGGAGATGTACTCGGACTGGTTGAGGTAGAAGGCCTGGCCGGACGGCGAGACGCCGTAGGGGTCGGGCGGCTTGGTCTGGAAGCCGTACTCGGTGTTCCAGATCCGCACGCCGCGCGGCAGGAGCCGGTAGCGCTCGGCGCGGGCCAGCAGGGTCTCGAGCCGGGCGATGTACCCGAGCGTGACCTCGCCGGCGTTCCGCACCTTCGCGTCGGGCGGGAGGAAGCCGCCGTCGGTGTATGGGTGGTGGGCGTAGCCGGTGACCGGGAGCCGCTGCGGGTGCGTGCACTCGTACCGCACCGCGTCGGCGCCGCGCAGCGGGCGTCCGCTGTCGTCCAGGCAGAGCACGCGCGCGGCGAAGCGCAGTGGCGCGGCCGAGTTGCCCCGCTCGAGCCGGCCGGTGGGCGACGTTTCGCCGAGCAGGATCCGATCGGCGCCGTGCCCGCTGGCGCGCAGCCCCGCGATCCCGGCCCGGGCCAGCTGGCGGTACAGCACCGCGCCCGCGTCGATGGTCGCGCCGCCCACGCGCGTCCACTGCGGGCGCAGCCAGCTCTCCAGGTTGGGCTCGTTCCACAGCGACCACTGCCGCACGTCCAGGACGCCGGAGAACCGGCGGCCGAGCGCCTCGACGAACTGCCGGTACTGGTCGGGGGCGGGCTGGCAGGTGTTGCGCTGGGCGACGTTGAGCGGTGGCGGGCACTGGGAGGCCCAGTCGGGGAT
>Ga0070700_100001550_pt1 | contig 11466 bp, 9 predicted proteins | sample KBSK5101metaG_FD_65456 | JGI IMG/M metagenome (GOLD analysis project Ga0070700, IMG submission 65456) | Corn, switchgrass and miscanthus rhizosphere microbial communities from Kellogg Biological Station, Michigan, USA - KBS K5-10-1 metaG | ecosystem: Host-associated > Plants > Roots >...
AGAGCAGATCGGCGGCGCGCTGGCGCGGCAGCTCCAGGTGCCGTTTATCGACCTGAAGCATTTCAACATCAAACCCGAAGTGGCGACACGTCTGCCGGAGACGCTGGCACGGCGCTTCCGCGCCATTGTGCTCGAGGATACCGGCAGCTTCTTCCGGGTGGGTATGGCTGACCCCACCGATCTGTTCGGCTTTGACGAAATCACTCGCGTGCTCAAGCGCGACATCCAGCTCGCTGTGGTAAGCGAGTCGCTGCTGCTGCAGACCATCGACCGGTTGTATCGGCGTACCGTCGAGATCAGCGGCCTGGCGCAGGAACTCGGCGATGAACTGGGCGATGCGATCGATTTCGCCGCGCTTGGTATCACCGCGGGGGTCGAGGATGCGCCGGTGGTGAAGCTGTTGCAGTCGGTGTTCGAGGATGCGGTGCAGGTGCGCGCATCCGACATCCACATCGAGCCTCAGGAAAAGAAGTTACTGATCCGCTTTCGCATAGATGGCGTGCTGCACATGCAGGCCGAGTCGGACCCGAAAATCGCCCCGGCCCTGGTATTGCGCCTGAAGCTGATGTCGGGATTGGACATTTCGGAAAAGCGCCTCCCGCAAGACGGGCGGTTCAATGTCAAAGTCCGCAATGCCCAAGTCGACGTGCGGATTTCCACCATGCCAACCCAGCATGGTGAATCGGCGGTCATGCGCCTGCTCAACCAAAGTGGGGGACTGCTCGGATTGGAGCGTCTGGGCATACCGGAAGAGATGCTCGCAAAGCTGCGTCACATCATTCAGCGGCCCAGCGGCATGGTGCTGGTCACCGGCCCCACGGGTAGCGGCAAGACCACCACGCTGTACGCTGCGCTGCACGAACTCAACACTCCGGAACGCAAGATCATCACCGTGGAAGACCCGGTCGAGTACCGGCTGCCCGGAATCAACCAGGTCCAGATTCACGAAAAGATCGAACTGACTTTCGCACGGGTGCTGCGTACCGCGCTGCGGCAGGACCCCGACGTGATCCTGGTTGGCGAAATGCGCGACCAGAGCACAGTGGAAACCGGGTTACGCGCCGCGATGACAGGTCACATGGTGTTGTCCACCCTGCATACCAATGACGCAGTCAGCACCCCCATCCGGCTGCTGGACATGGGGGCACCGCGATACATGGTCGCCATGTCACTGCAAGTCGTAGTGGCGCAGCGCCTGGTTCGCATCATTTGTGAGGCCTGTGCGCAACCTTATGAGCTGTGGCCAAGCGAACACGAGTGGATGCGCAATATCATCGGCACCGCCGCGGATGAACATGATTACCTCAAGGGACGCGGCTGCTCTCAATGTAATGGCACCGGTTACCTCGGACGCACAGGGGTGTACGAAATGCTGGAGATGACGCGCCCGGTGGTGGAAGCCGCCAACCAGACGGATCCGGCCCGCTTTGTCGACGCAGCACGGACTCAGATGGAAGGACAGATGCTCCAGGATCACGCGGCACAGCTGGTGATCGGTGGACGTACTACGGTCGAAGAGGCGATGCGGGTCAGCACGCAAATAGAAGACTAATCGAGGTGCCCGAGTTGATCGACATGCAGATAGCAACCACTCCTATGTTCCCGATGGTGGGTATCTAGCCTTGGCTCATTTCGCTTACAAGGGCAGGAGCGCGTCCGGCGAGCTGGTAAAAGGGATTGTGGAAGGCACCGACAGCGCCGCGGTTGCGACTCAGTTGTTTGCCAGCGGGGTCACTCCGGTGGAGATCGGGGAGACGCAACGCCGGCAGGCGGGCGAGTCGCTCGGTGTGCTGGAGCGGTTGACGCGGCGCCCGGTTGCGCACCAGGACATGTTGCTGTTCAGCCGGCAAATGCACACGCTGCTCAAGGCTGGCGTGCCGATCATGCGCGCGCTCGCCGGCCTAATGGAATCCAGCGGCAATCCGACATTCAGGAAGGTGCTGCAGAGCATTCGCGAGAACCTCGACAGCGGGCGCCCACTGTCCGTGGCGCTGCAGCGGCAGAACGGCGTGTTTTCGCCTTTCTATGTGGCGATGGTGTATGTCGGCGAAACCACGGGGATGCTTGAAGAAATCTTCCTGCGCTTGTTCAACCACCTGGAATTCCAGGAATTCATGCGCGGCCAGGTCAAGGCGGCGTTGCGCTATCCCATATTCGTGATGGTCGCCATGGCGATCGCGCTAATTGTCATTAACCTTTTCGTCATACCGGCATTTGCCAAGGTGTACGCGGGCTTCCACGCGCAACTGCCGTTAATAACCAAATTGCTGATCGGGTTTTCGGAATTCATGGTTTCGAGCTGGCCGTTCTTGCTGGCTGTGCTGATCGTCGCGATATTCGTATTTCGGGGCTACACCCGCACCCGGGCGGGAAAATTCGCATGGGATCGCTTCAAGCTGCGCATCCCGATCGCGGGCAAGATCATCCTCAAAGCGACGCTCGCGCGTTTCTCGCGCAGCTTCGCGCTGTCTATGCGAAGCGGTGTCCCGGTGGTGCAGGGGCTCACCCTGGTGGCACAGACCGTAGACAACAGTTTCGTCGCAGAAAGGGTCGACAAAATGCGTGAAGGTGTCGAGCGCGGCGAAAGCGTGCTGCGCACTGCGATCAACACCGACGTTTTCACCCCGGTCGTGCTGCAGATGATGATGGTAGGCGAAGAATCGGGCGCACTCGACGACATGATGGAGGAAATTGCCGACATGTATCAGCGCGAGGTCGAGTACGAACTCAAGACTCTCGGCGCGCAGATCGAGCCGATATTGATCCTGTGCCTCGGCGTTCTTGTGCTGATCCTTGCGCTGGGCGTATTTTTGCCGATCTGGGACCTTGGCCAGGCGGCGCTGAAGAAATGACCGATGCGAGCATGCCCGGTGCGCGACGGACAGTGCGGCGCGACTTTTGTGGAGTTTGTCGTGGCCATCGCGCTCATCGCGATTTTCGTCGGGGTGCTGATGGAGCGTGCACTTTACTATCAGGAGTACGCGGAAAAAACCGCGATGGAAATGACGGCGAAGAACATCCGCACCGGACTGCGCTACAAGGTTGCGGATCTGATTCTCGACAATCGGATGGCGGAAATCTCGACACTCGCTGACGAGAATCCGTTGAACGTGCTCGCCGAAAAGCCTCCGAACTATCTTGGCGAGCTGGACTCTGCGCCCATGGTGGATCCGAAAGGACAATGGTATTTCGACAGGCGTAACCGGGAGCTGGTGTACACAGTGAACAATAGACGGCACTTTTCGCCGTCAAGCTATCGTGACTTCAGTGTCCGCTACCGGCTCATGAGGACTAGTGCTGGTGCGGTAACTGACAGTTCGGCCAGGAATGGTGGAACGTGGATCAGTCTGGTGCTGGTTGCGGAGTATGGTTGGTTTCCGTGAAACGGGCATGGATCGTGCATCCTTGGTTTTCGGTATTTTTGCGCTAACGCTGCACACACGAGGGGGTATTACTGATGAGGTCAATTGAACGCGAAACCCGGCGCCGCAGCCGTGGCTTTACCCTGATCGAGCTGGTGATCACGATCAGCATCATTGCCATTCTTGCGGCAGTTGCCTTGCCGCGGTACATATCCCTGCAAACGCAGGCGCGGGCCGCGAAGATGCAGGCTATCTACGGCGGCGTTCGTTCCGCCTCGGCGCTTGCCCATGCCCAAGCTATTGCTACGAATACGACGGCAGCTGCGACCGTTGCAATGGAAGGCACAAACGTCACGCAGGTCAACGGCTACCCGACCGCGGATGCGGCCGGCATCATTACGGCCCTGCAACTCAACGCGACCAATGACCAAGTGGCCATTTCTGCGGGAGGCGCCGCAGCAGGGTCCACCATCACCATCGATATCAACGGCGCCACGACGCCGGCGAACTGCCGCGTGTCGTATACGTCGGCACTTGCAAATGCATCGCCGGTCATCGTGCTGCCTGCCGTGCCGGACTGTTCTTGAGGCTTCCGATCGCAGGACGCCATGTACAAGCACGAGTACTGCACTTCTTTGACAACGGTTGTTTTTGAAAACAGGAGAACGCTGATGCAAGCGAAGCAAAGTGGCTTTACCTTGATCGAACTGGTCGTCGTGATCGTGATTCTCGGCATTCTGGCCGCGACGGCGCTGCCGAGGTTCATCAATCTTTCTGCTGAAGCGAATACAGCAGCAACACAGGGAGTCGCGGCGGCCGCAACGTCGGGATTTGCAATCAACTATGGCGCTCACAAGGCAAATGCCGCCAAGGGAGTGGCCGTAAACGGGACCCAGGCCACGATTTGCGCCGCAGCCGGAGGAGGCATAACTCCAGTCATGACCGGGGGATTGCCGGCCGGATACACACCTAGCAATGGTGCTACGGCGACAGACTGCAGCAACGTGGCAAACGACGGAACCACCGGCACGTGTACGCTCACGGGTGGTGGGGGCGCTACGGCGACCATCACTTACATTTGTGCGAATCCGTAAGCTCTGCCGGGCATAACGGTCTTGCCTGGCCGAGACCGATGTCCCGGCGAACTGGCGCAGGGCGGCAGGGCGAGATCAGTGGGCGTATCCCCACGCTCGCCTTTCGCTTTTGGAGCGAGGGATTCACCCTAGTCGAGCTAATAGTCACCGTGATCCTGGTGGGAATTCTGGCTGTGGTGGCGATCCCCAAGCTCACGGGCCTTAGCGCCTACAACACACTTGGTTTCTATGATCGCGTTGCTTCCGGAATCCGGTTTGCACAGAAACAGGCGATCGCGAAGCGGCGGAATGTGTGCCTGACCTTCACGGCCAACTCGGTGACGTTTCGATTTGCCTCGTCAGCCGGCGCAACGGCGCTTTGCGATACCGATCTCACCGGTCCGAATGGCGTAACCCCTTATGTGCTTGCGCCGGATGCTCGTGGCGTTGGCGCAGTGATTTTCTCTCCCACGCCGACCAACTTTCAGTTCGACGCACTCGGGCGTCCCACAGTGGGACAGACCATCACGGTCAGTGGAGACGGGCTGAAGACGCTGAGCGTTGAGCAGGAAACGGGCTATGTGCGCACTTCCTAGGTGTTCACGCGGAGAGTATAGGCCAACGCGCTTCCAAAGCTCCCCTCTGCCCCGCCAGCGCGGCCTTTCGCTGGTTGAGCTGATCATGTTCATCATCATCGTAGGCATCGGCGTGGCGGGGCTCATGCTGATATTCACCGTCACGGCCAAGACCAGCTCTGATCCCGTGATCGGGAAACAGATGCTTGCAATCGCTGAAGCGCTGATGGAAGAAGTGCAGACGAAGCCGTTCACGTATTGCGATCCCGATGATGCGCAGGCGGCTACTGCAACATCGGCGAGCGTCGGACCCACTGGATGTCAGGTCACCGTTGAAGGATTGGGCGCAGAAGGGGAAACCCGCTACGACCTGACGCTGCCGTTCGACAACGTCAACGACTATAACGGATTCAACACCAGTACTGCGGCGCCCCCGGGAATCGCGGATTTGTCTGGCACCGTAATCGGCGCGCTTGGCGCGTACTCCGCGACCATCGCGGTGGCGGGTTCGGCACTCGGTGGTATTGCGGCAGCCGAATCGCTGCTGATCACCGTGACGGTGAGCGGGCCGGGAAACAATTCCTTAGCGCTTCAGGGTTATCGAACGCGTTACGCGCCCAACGCAGTGCCATGACGAAACGGCGCCATCGTCTGTGTGGCCCCAGCCGGGGGTTTACGCTGGTCGAAGCGATCGTTGTGATCGTTGTTACAGGTATTCTTGCATCCGCAGTGGCCGTGTTTCTGCGGGCGCCGGTGCAGGCCTATCTGGATGTGGCCCGGCGCGCTGAACTCACAGATATCGCCGACACTGCGCTGCGGCGCATCAGCCGCGATCTGCGTCTGGCCCTTCCGAACAGCATTCGAGTGACGGCCGGCGATACTGCAATCGAATTCATTCCGGTCAAGTCGGCGGGCCGATACCGCGCCGACGGTCCCGGAAATCTGCTCGATTTTTCAAGCGGCGCGGACACTTCGTTCGACGTCATCGGTCCGGGCGTGGATATTCAGACCGGCGACTTTGTGGTGATCTACAACCTCGGCATTGCGGAAGCTGACGCCTATCCGGGGCTGAACCGGCGCGCCGTCCCGCCCGCATCCACCGGCTCGGGCCTCTCAGCGGTTACATTTACCTCTACCGGCCTGCCGTTCCCGTTTGCATCGCCCGCCCGGCGTTTCCAGGTCGTCGGCACCCCGGTCAGTTACATCTGCGCCGGTGGGGTACTTACCCGCTACTGGAATTACAACTTTGGCACCACGCCGCCGGCCGGCAGCAGCGGCGTACTTGCCAGCAACGTCTCAAGTTGCCGCTTTTCGTACCAGGCAGGAGTAACTGCTCAGAACGCGCTGCTGACTCTGGAGCTCGGGATTACGAAGGACAACGAGACCGTCAAGCTCATTCAACAGGTGCACGTCAGCAATGTTTCGTAAGCGTACAGGTGGCTTTTCGCTTATTTCGGCGATATTCCTGTTGCTCGTAGTAGCCGTGCTCGGGGCCTACGTTGCCACCGTCGCCAGCAACCAGCACATAGCCGGAGCGCTCGACGTCGAAGGCGCGCGCGCCTACCAGGCCGCGCGTGCAGGCGTCGAATGGGGGGCATGGCAAGTTCTGCGGTCTCCGGGGGGTGGGTTCAGTACCTCCTGCGATGCGGCGCCATACAGTCAGGCGCTCGCCGGACTGGCGGGGACATTGAGCGGGTTCGCGGTCCAGGTGGATTGCCTGAGTGCCGCCACCACTGAGGCAGGCGTGAATATCCGGGTCTATCGCCTCACGGTGACCGCCTCGAAAGGCAGCGTTGGAAGCATGTCTTACGTGGAACGGCAATTGCAGGCGGTAATCGAGCGAGACGGTTAGAGTTATCTTGGAGCGCAGATCAGTTGGTGGTGAACGCTAAAGCAACTAGCTGCAAGGAAGAGCTGCGGCGCGGCATGGCCGGGGCGCTGATCGCGGCGATGATGCTGTTCGCCTATCACGCTTCCTGCGCCGCGGCGCCCACCTTCCAGGCTGCCGGAACCGCACTAAGCGGAACCGGCGACGTCAGTCCGGCATGGCCGGCGCACGCGGTAGGCGACATTGCGCTTCTTTTCATCGAGAGCCAGGGAGATGAACCGGCGACGCTTTCTGTCCCTGCAGGGTTCGCGGCGGTACTAAACAGTCCTCAGGCAACGGGCACGGGGGGGAACAGCACGCAGATCACGGTGTTCTGGGCGCGGGCGACATCGACAGCGATGGCTGCACCGACGGTCCTGGACCCCGGCAATCACGTTTACGCGCAAATCCTCACCTACCGGGGCGTCATCACTACCGGCAATCCCTGGGACGTCACCGGAGGCGGCGTCAAGGCAGCGGCCAGCACGTCTGTCACTGTGACGAGTGTCACGACCACCGTGGCGGACACGCTTGTCGTGCAGGCCGTCGCCCGGGGCAACAACAGCGCAGCGGCAGCATTCAGTGCCCAGACGAATGCGAACCTGACGAGCATCACCGAGCGATCCGACGCGGGAACGACCGCAGGCGGTCCGGCCGGTGGTGGCGGCTTCGGGGTATGGGACGGCGTCAAGGCGACGGCGGGCGCGACGGGCAATACGACCGCCACCGTTACCAGCTCCATCAACGCGTTCCTGACGATCGCGCTCAAACCGGCGACACCCATCACGCTCTCCTCGGCGTCAAGCCTCGCTTTCACGGTGGGCGATCCCCCTACGCTGGCGAGCACGCTGACGGTGACGGATTCCTCGACGCCGACCATCACGGCCGCGGGGAACATCCGGATCCGCATTCCGGCGACGTTCAACATGACTTGGGACACGACGGTGACGACGGTGACGCTGGGCGGCAGCGCGTTGGGCAAGGTGAACGCCACGCTATTGGCCTATGAGGACAGCAACCGGACCGCGGTTTTGGACGTGACGAGTGGCTTCTCGGCGAGCGACCAGCTCACCATCGCCGGGCTCAAGTTCCGAAATTTCACCGCCAGCTCTGCGGCCGACAACCTGGAGCTTGTCACCGCGGGCGCGGGGGGCGCGACCGCGGACGAAGACGACAAGACGATCACGATCGTGCCGGGCACAATCTTCTCGGCTGGCAGCCGCATCCTCAACGACGACCCGGCCCGCACGCCGGTAGCGGCCGAAGATACCGACGTGACGAACTGGCCGACGAGCCAGAAATTCCTGATCACGATCGGCATTCAGACCTCCCTCGGCACCGCATGCGACAAGTGGATTAACGCCAACTCGCTACAGTGGCGCAACGTGACGGATGCCCCGGGTACCTGGAACAACCTCGGCACGGCGGCGGGACCCGCGATGATCCTCTTCAATTCCGCGAATCTCGTGGACAACACCGCGCTGACCCAGGCCGAAGCGCAGATCACGGGAGCCGGCCTCTGGATGAACGGCGCGGAGATGGAAAACAACAATCTCCATATCATGCAGAAAACCGACAAGGGAGACCATACGGCGATCCAGCTCGCCATCGACCCGTCGGGAGGCACGGTTGGAAAAACCTATCAATTCCGTGTCCTCGTCTTCGATACGGGCGTCGCGGGGGCCCCGGGGGGCTACTGCGATGCCGGTTCCAGCGTCATGTCGGTCAGCGTTACCTTGGGCGGGAGCAGCGCCGGGGGGTCCGCCGGCAGCCGCATATTGAACGACAATGCGGGCCGCACGCCGGTGGCAGCAGAAGACGTCGACGTGCTCAACTGGGACAAGGGCGTGAGGTTCCTCGTCACGATCGGCGTGCAGACCTCGGCGGGCGATTTATGCGACAAAATTCCCGGGAACAACGCGCTCCAGTGGCGCAACGTGACGGATGCCCCGGGTACCTGGAACAACCTCGGCACGACGGCGGGACCCGAGATGATCCTCTTCAATTCCGCGAATCTCGTGGACGGCAACGCGCTCACCCAGGCGGAAGCGCAGATCGCAGGCAGCGGAACCTGGGTCGACGGCAGGGAAGTGGAAAACAACAGGCCGCACACGTTCCAGACATTCGCGAACGGACAGCATTCGGCGATCCAGTTCGCCATCAACCCCGTCGGCGGAACCGACGGAAAAACCTACCAGTTCCGCTTCCGCGTCTCGGACCTTTGCAACTTCGGCTCGTACATCATGTCGGTGAGCGTCACCCTGGGCGCGCAGGCCGTGGTGATCGGCGGGTTCAACGCGTACGAGACCTCCACGGTCGCGGGCGCCATAAACGGCAACATCTGGACCAAGGTCGCCGGCGCGAGCGCCGGCGTCGACATGATCGCCTTGAATGCGGCGAGAACTGCGATCCAGACGACTTTTGCCGGCACCGTGCGCGTCGAGGTGCTCAACGCGAGCGACAATTCGGCCGCGCGCGACGCCGACGGCTGCCGCTCGACCTGGACCGTGATCCAGACGCTCTCGCCCGATCCCGCGTTCGCCTTGAGTGACAACGGGCGCAAGACCATCAGCTTCACGCAGGCCAATTCGTATCCGAACGCGCGGCTGCGCATCAGCTTCCCGGCGGGCGCGCCGACGACCATCGGCTGCTCGACGGACAATTTCGCCATCCGCCCGAACACGTTCACGAGCTTCGCGCTGAGCGATACCGACTGGCAGAGCGCGGGAACCGGGCGCGCGCTCAACTCGACTACTTTCGCGGCGGTGACGCACAAGGCGGGCCGGCCGCTCAGCGCGCGGGCAAGCGCGATGAACGCCGTGGGCGTGCCGACCACCAACTACGACGGCACGCCTAACGCGAGCCCGACGGCGTGCGTCGGCGCGGCCTGTACCGCGAGCTTCGGCACGCTCACCCTGATTCCCGACTTCGTGGCAGGGCAGCTCAGCTCCGATGTCGCCTCCTACGACAACGTCGGCTCTTTCCGGCTGCAACTCGTCGACGCTGACTTTGCCAACGTGGATTTCACGGACGGGTCGACGAGCGCACAGCGCGAGATCGCTTCGTCCGTGATCGATGCCGGCCGCTTCGTTCCCGATCACTTTGCGGTAGCGCTCACTACTGTTCCCACACTCGGCACCGCGTGCGGCTCCTTCACCTACATCGGCCAGCCGTTCAATTACACGACGGCACCGGTCATTACCGTATCTGCACAGGATTTCGCGAATAACGGCACCACGCTTTACACAGGAAGCTGGTGGCGCATCACCAATGCGAGTCTCACCGGCAAGGCCTACACTGCGGCGACCGGCTCGGTGGATGCTAGCGGCATCACCGGCACCGATCCGGCAATTGTGGACACGGGATTGGGCGCGGGTACGCTTACCTTCCGCACCCCTTCATTCTTTGCCGCCGGAACCGGCTTTTTCTTCACGCGCACCACGCCGACGGCTCCCGCTTCGCCGTACGACGCGGACATCAGCCTTGCGATCAACGTGATCGACGCCGATAGCGTGGCGTATGCAACTAACCCTGCGCGTTTCGGCCAGGCCACCGCGGGAAACGGCATTGCGTTCAATTCCGGCAAACAGATGCGATTCGGCCGCCTGCAACTGAACAACGTCTTCGGTAGCAGCCTGCTCGATTTGCCGTTGCCGCTCTCCACCCAGTACTACAACGGCAGCTTTTTCGTGACCAATGGGGCTGATAGTTGCACCACGCTCGCGGCGAGCGATATTGCCTTCAATTTTATCGGGCCGAACCTCGCCGCTTGCGACACGCACCTGAACCCGAGTGGAGCACTTGCCTTCACATCCGGCAAGGCGAGCGTGCAACTGACCAAGCCTGGCAACACCAAGAACGGGGCTGTGGACCTTACCGTGAATCTCGGCGCGAGCGCTTCCGGTAATACCTGCACTTCCACCACCAGCAGTGCCGCTACGACCGCCAACAAGGCGTGGCTTCAAGGTGATTGGGGCAGTGGTTCTTATAGCGACAATACTCGCGGCCGGGCCACCTTCGGGATCTACAAGAATGCCGACCAATTCCTCTATCTAAGGGAGGTCTATTGAGGGGTTGAATGGCCCGCCGTGACGCGAAACGATTTTTCCATTGACAACAATAAGTTATTTAGATATCTTCGCGTTAATTTTTAACATGGCTACGGTGCGCTCAATTTTTTCCAAACGCGATGGCGGCGAACTCGCCGCTGTAAACATTTGCGGCGGCCGCATTGAAATCGCCAGAGTGGCCCGCAACGGAGCGGAGCGTCCTGTCGTCGAGTTCTGTTCTGCGCACGGTTTCGAACAACATCAGGTCGAAACACTGCAGGCGCTGCGCCGCGAACTTCACCTCGAGCGCTTTCGCTGCTCTACACTGCTTTCGGCGCCGCAATATCAGATGCAGCTGCTGGATGCTCCGAATGTCCCGGACGCGGAACTCAAGTCGGCGATAAGATGGAAGCTCAAGGACTTTCTGGAGTATCCGGTCGAATCGGCGACCATCGACGTGGTGCAGATTCCGACGGATGCCAGCGCGCCAACGCGGGGCCGCTCCTTGTACGCCGTTTCGGCGCGCAATGCGGACATCGA
>Ga0070700_100001552_pt1 | contig 11445 bp, 7 predicted proteins | sample KBSK5101metaG_FD_65456 | JGI IMG/M metagenome (GOLD analysis project Ga0070700, IMG submission 65456) | Corn, switchgrass and miscanthus rhizosphere microbial communities from Kellogg Biological Station, Michigan, USA - KBS K5-10-1 metaG | ecosystem: Host-associated > Plants > Roots >...
TGCCGCATCATCGAGCCGGCAATCAGCAGATCGATCGCGGTGGTCGCGTGCTGGCGGCGCGCCGTGGAGCCGCTGGCCGCCGCGCCCGCCTCGCGCACGAGCACGGCAACCAGCTGATTGGCGGCGTCGAAGTCGCCGACCAGCAGCAGGTCCTCGAGCAGCTGGACGACCGGCTTCATCAGGTCGCCCCAGCGCTCCTCGTCCTGCTCGATCCGCAGCAGGTCGAGCACCAGCGTCAGGTCGAGCGCGCGCAGCGCGGTGGTGGCAATCGTCCCCTTCCACGCGCCGATCCGTTCCGGCGGATCGTCGTGGACCTGCTCGACCTCGATCGCCTGCGTGCGCGCGCCGGAGAGCTCGCGGCCGTAGGCTTCCGACACGAACGGCTCGTCGGAGTACGACGTCAGCAGCTTCTCGGCGACGTGGTTCCAGACCGTTTCGAATCCTTCGGTGCTTCCCAGCGGCGACGCGGCGACGTCGTCGTGCGCCAGCGAAAGCAGCCGCTGCGCCTGCTCGGGCTCGCGCACCAGCGACTGGAACGCGAGCGCCAGGCGATCGGTCGGCGCGCTCTCCGAGATCACGTGGCGGGCGACGAAGCGCGCGATCGTCGTATCGGTCATGCGGCTGACCACCGCCTGCACCAGCCGCGGCCCTTCTTCGTCCTCGCGCTGTCCCATCAGGCCGAGCAGCATGTCCGGCGAACACTGGCCGACGGCGGAGGCCATGTTGCGCAGCACCGGCTCGAGCCGATCGGGATCGGTCTTCGACACCGCGTCGACGATACCGCGCAGCATGCGCATCAGCGCCGCCGCCTTGGGGGCGATGCCGCCGGAGGCGTCGCCGCCGGCTTCGAGGCTGGCCATCATCTCGGCGAGGCGTTCGCTGTCGGCGGCAATGCCGAGCAGCTCGCGGATGCCTTCCTCGTCGAGCTCGAACGCGCTGCCCTGCAGGCAGTTCGCGATCACCTTGTCCCACACCGCCGACTCGCCGCCCTTCCGCTCGCGCAGCACCTCGGCGTAGTCGATCTCGCGCAGTTCGACGTGCCGGAACGCCATCGTCGTCCAGACGCGGGCGATGCCGCCGTCGGCGCGCACCGAATCCGGCGCGCGGCCGAGGAGGAGCAGGAAGGTCCGCCACGCCTCGGTGTCGCCGCCGGGAAGTACCGTGATCTCGCCGATGAGATGCGAGTGCAGCAGCACCGCGAGCTCGCCGATCGCCGCGTCGGGCCGCGCCGGCTGACGCTCCTCCAGCAGCAGGCCTTCGGGGAGCACCGTAATGCGCAGCGGCGCCGTCATCGACGTGGTGGAGGTGATGTGCGCGATCCGTCCGAGCGTGGCGGTGATAGCCGGGTGTCCCGTCGGGTAGAGCACGACCGCGCGCGCCGCGGCCTTGCAGGCGCGGGCGAAGTCGGTCAGCTTCGCCGTCTCGGCGGCGCCGAGCGGCGCGGGCGCCTCGGTGGGCGCCGGGCGATCCACGGCTTTCGCCGCCTGGGAGACCGGATCGCTCATAGGTAGTTCAGCGGGTCGATGTCGGTCGATTCGGGATCGACCGCTTCGACCACGGCGTATGGCTGCTCGCCGCGTTCGTCGCGATCCCAGGTGTTGGCGAGCAGCGGTTCCTCGACGATCGCGCCCGACTTGTCGGTGATGATCTTGACCTGCGGCCGGAACGGATCGGTCGGGTGCTCGGCGGTCACCACCGCGATTTCGTCGGTGTTCAGCCGCACCAGCGTGCCGATGGGGAAGAGGCCCATCAGGTTGACGAACCGCTTCAGCAGCACCTGGTTGAACGCGGGGTTGCCCTGCTCGCCCATGATGCTGCGGATGCGCGCGGTCGCCATCCCCTCGCGATAGGGGCGGTTGCTCCGCAGCGCGTCGAACACGTCGGCAATCGACACGATCATGGTGCAGAGATTCAGCTTGCGGCTGCCGATGTTCTCCGGGTAACCGGAGAGATCCTGCTTCAAGTGGTGCTCGAAGGCCACAATCGGCGCGAGCGCCGGCATCTCGGGCGTCCGCCTCAGGATATGCGCCCCGTCGACGACGTGGCGCTTCATGATGCCGAACTCCTCGTTGGTCAGCTTGCCCGGCTTGTTCAGCACCTCGAGCGGCGTGTTGACCTTGCCGATGTCGTGCATCAGCGCGGCGAAGCCGAACTCGCGCAGCAGCGCGCCGTCGAGGTTCAATGCGCGCGCCTGCGCCATCGCCAGCGCCGAAACGTTCACCATGTGGGTGAAGGTGTAGTTGTCGTACTTCTTCAGCGCGGTCAGCGCCATCAGCGACGTGCGGTCCTGCGTCACCAGCCGCGCCAGGCCGTCGATGATCTTGCGCGCCGCGCCCGGGTCGGGCTGCTCGCCGGCCTTGGCCGCATCCCACAGCGTTTCGGCGGCCTGCACCGCCGTCGTGTAGACCCGCCTCGCGGCGACGATCCCCGCCTGCTCGTCGGTCACCTCCTCGACCACGACGCGGCCGAGGGCGATGTTGCGCACGCCGCGCGAGGTCAGCTGGTCGGGCAGCGGCACTTTCGATTTGCGGTCGCCCAGCACCGACACGAAGGCGCGGATTTCATCGCGCGTCAGGCCGCGGCTGAGCGTGATCTTCTCGACCTCGCGCTCGCGCAGGTCGCGCGCGAAGCCGACCAGCGCGGCAGTCCCGCGCGGCAGCCGCGACCCGTCGACGACGACCTCGTCGTCGATGAAGCCGACGATGATGCTGGGGGCGTGCTGCAGCGCCTGCTGCGCCGCGCTGACGAGGTTGTCGATGCCGCGCTGGACCAGCGGATGGCTGGGCGAGTACAGATCGGCGCCGCGCACCGCGGTGGCGATTCGGCGGACGAGATCTTCTGCCTTGGCCTGATCCATTACCGGTCCTTCACACCTGCGCGGTCCGCGCCAGCGTCTTCAGCTGGCGGTCGCCTTTCCGGGCCGCGTCGTCGAGCGCCGCCCTGGCCCGCTCGCCGCCGATGCGCGACAGCGCGTTGATGCCGCGCTCCTTGATCGCGCGCGCCTTGCCGCGCCGCCAGAACGACCGCACCTGCAGCGCGCCGGCGATCGGGCCGATCGCATCCTCGTGGCCCACCGCGCCGAGCGCGGTCAGCGTTTCCAGCACGACGTCGTGATCCTTGCCGAGCGAATCGCTCTCGCCGATGATCCGCGCCAGCATCGGCACCACCCGCGGGTCGCGGTCGGCGACGAGCGCTGCGATCACGGCGTTGCGCGTCTCGCCGGTGGCGGTGCGCAACACCATGTGGATGGCGCGCGCCGCCGCCGGGTCGGCGATCACGCCCAGCGCCGACACCGCCGCGCGGGCGACGCGCGGGTCGCCCTTGCGCAGCAGCGGCTGCAGCAGCGGCACCGCCTCGGCGGTGCCGATGCGGCCGAGCAGGCGCGCGCCGTTGCGCTGCACGAACCAGCGGGTATCTTCGGTGAGCGGCGCCAGCCGGTTGACCGCCGGCACCTTGAAGGCGACGACCATGTCGGCCGCGCGGACGAAGGCGGGCGTTTCTTCCTCGGCCATCAGCAGCGGCTTCAGCGCTTCGATCGCCGCCGGACCGATGGTGGCGACGATGGCGGCGATGGTGGTCGACTCGTCCGGGCCGAGATCGGCGAGCAGCAGCGCGGTTTCGCGCATCGCAATCGATTCGCCGAGCCGGTCGAGCGCCAGCCGGCAGGCGTCGCGGCCGATTTTCGACGAGGTCGCCCGCGCGCCCAGCGCGTCGGTGACCACGCGCGCGTCGGGGTAGGCGCCCGACATCAGCAGGTCTTCGGCCAGCGCCGCCATGTCGTGCGCGATCTCCTCGGCGCGCGGCGCCTCGGTTTCGATCGTCAGCAGATCGATCAGCAGCATCACCGACAGCGAGCGGACGTTGTCCTGCGCCAGCGTGCCGACCATCTCGGCCAGCTCCGGCGGGATCTCGCCAGCCGCGAGCCGCTCGGCCCGGCCGCCGACGCCGTCGAGCACCGTCCGGTAGCCTTCCGACACGAACGGCGCGTCGTTGTACGAGATCAGCAGCTCTTCGGCGGAGGTCCACAGCGCCTGGAACTGGCCGGCCTTGCCGAAGTCGGTCTCGCTGAGCAGATTGCGCGTCATCGTCAGCACGCGCTTCTTGCGGTCTTCGTCGGGCGCGATGGTGTTGAAGATGGTGGCGAGCCGGTCCGACGCCTTGCCTTCGATGGCCAGCGCCGTGGCCAGCAGCTGCGCCACCTTCGTGTCGTCGAACGCCGCCGCGACGCGGGCGACGACCGGCACCTCGGTCGGCGATTCGGCCGTCTGCATCATCTGCATGACGATGTGCGGATCGAGGCGGCTGGCGGCCGCCGCCAGGTTGTTCATCACGTCCGGCATCTTGTCGGGCGACATCACTGACACGATGTTGGTGAGGTGGCGGAACGCGACCAGCACGGCCGCCGCCTGCGACGTGATCATCGGCGAGCCGTCGAGCGCGCATTTGGGCGCAGCGACCGCGGTCGCGAGGTCGGCGACGTCGATGGCACTGCCGGCAATGCTCAGGAGGCGCTCCTGGGCGCGCTCGTCGAACACCGCCTTCTGGCTGCCCGAAATCTGCATCACGATCGAGCGCCACAGGTCGTCGCGCTTGGCCGGCTCGGGAACGTCGCCTTCCTCGCGGGCAAACAGGCGTTCGTAGTCGAGCTGCTCGAGGACGACCGAGGGGTGGCCTTCTTCTGCCCAGATCTGCACCGGGCCGCCGCGGCGCCGGCGCTCGGCGGCGTCCAGGCTGAGCAGGCGCAGCAGGCGCGTGACGCTGTCTGTCGAGACGTCGCCGATGAACGTGACGTGCAGCAGATCGCGGTCGTGCAGCAGCGCCGCCGCTTCCGCGATCGGCCCCTCCTGCTGCGTCGGGGCGACGCCGTCGATGAGCAGGGTTTCAGGAGTGATGCCGATGCCGAACGCCGTCCCGAGGGACGAGCCGCGGACCGCCTCGCACAGCCGCTCGACCGAGGAGCCCACGGCCGGGTGTTCCGGCGGATAGAGCGTCCAGTTGCGGGCGGCAACGAGGAGGGCTCGCGCGACCCTGAGGAGGCCCTGCGCAAGCTCCGGCGAGAGCTGGGACACCTGGGACACGTCAGCTGATTATCTTAAAGATTAGAGGCCGAGGGCCGTACGCACGCGCCCCCGCACAGCCCACCGGGAGGGCGCGGCAACCGCACTTCACCTCTGTTATATCGACCGAACCCGGCCGGATCCGTAGGGTTAGCGGCTGGGTTAACAGCCGCGCCTTCGCGCCGCAGGCGCTTCGGCGAGGTCTCGCCGTAGCTGGCGGCAAAATCACGGGCTGTCAGCGGAGGCGGATATACTGCCGGCCTAGATGCGGGCGGTCGACATCATCATGTCGAAGCGGGATGGGCGGGCGCTCACCCGCGACGAAATCCGGTTTTTTGTTGACGGCGTCACCAAAGGCAACCTTCCCGATTACCAGGCCTCGGCGCTCTTGATGGCCATCCTCATCCGGGGCATGGACGCCGAGGAGACGGCGGCGCTGACCGAGGCGATGGTGTCCTCGGGCATCCGCGTCAACCTGGGCGACATCCCCGGCACCAAGGTCGACAAGCACAGCACCGGCGGCGTCGGCGACAAGACCTCGCTGGTGCTGGCGCCGCTGGCGGCGGCGTGCGGTGTGCCGGTGCCGATGATGTCGGGCCGCGGTCTCGGGCATACCGGCGGCACGCTCGACAAGCTCGAAGCGATTCCCGGTTTTCGCGTCGACCTGTCGCTCGAGGAGATGAAGGCGGCGCTTGCGAGGACCGGCTGCGCGATGATCGGCCAGACCGCGCAGATCGCCCCCGCCGACAAGAAGCTCTACGCGCTGCGCGACGTGACCGGCACGGTGGAAAGCATCCCGCTCATCAGCGCGTCGATCATGAGCAAGAAGATCGCCGAGGGGATCGACGCGCTCGTCCTGGACGTCAAGACTGGCAGCGGCGCGTTCATGAAGACGGAGGCCGACTCGAGGCGGCTGGCTGAATCGCTGGTCGCGATCGGCAACGCGTCGGGCGTGAAGACCGAAGCGATCATCACCGCGATGGATGCGCCGCTCGGACGCGCCGTCGGCAACGCGCTCGAAGTCATCGAGTGCCTCGACGTCCTCAAGGGCGGCGGGCCGCAGGATCTCGTCGACGTGTCGGTGGAGCTCGCGGCGCGGATGCTGGTGCTTGGGAAAGTCGCCGACGACATCGCCGGCGCCGAAACGCAGGTGCGAAATGCGATCGCCTCCGGCGCCGGCCTCGAACGCTTCCGGCAGATCATCGAGGCCCAGGGCGGCGACCCGAAGGTGGTCGACGACTACAAGCGCCTGCCGCGAGTCGACAATCGGCATCGCGTGACGGCCAGCCGCGCCGGCTTCGTGACGGCGCTCGACGCCGAGCTGGTCGGCCGGGCCTCGGTCGCGCTCGGCGCCGGCCGCGACCGCGTCGAGGATCCGGTCGATCCGGCGGTCGGCATTCTCGTCACTGCGAAGCCGGGCGACCGGGTGAACGCCGGCGACGCGGTGCTCGAGCTCCACTACCGCGACCGCGGCCGTCTCGAGACGGCGGCTGCATTGGCCGCGCGCGCCATCGTGATTGGCGACCAGCCGCCTCCCGCCCGGCGCCTCGTCGTCGGAGAGGTCCGCTGATGCTGGGCATCTTCCAGCCGCTGTTTGGCGCCATCGTCATCCTGGGGATCGCGGTCGCGTTCTCGACCAACCGGCGTGCGATCAACTGGACCACGGTCGCGTGGGGCCTCGGGCTGCAGGTTCTGTTCGCGCTGATCGTGCTGAAGACGACGATCGGGCAGCGCGTCTTCGAGACGCTCGGCGCCGGCATCAACAAGCTGCTGGGATTTGCCGGCGTCGGCGCCGCGTTCGTGTTCGGCCCGCTGGGCGACGCGAGCGTCTGGGGCCGCGCGATGAACGGGGCGCTCGGCGCGGAAGGCGGGCGCTATGCCGTCATCTTCGCGTTCCAGGTGCTGCCGACCATCATCTTCATCGCCGCGCTGTTCGCCATCCTCTACTACTACGGCGTGATGCAGCTGGTCGTGCGGCTGTTCGCGATCGTCATGCACCGGGTGATGAAGTGCAGCGGCGCCGAATCGCTCAACGTCGCGGCGAGCATCTTCATGGGGCAGACCGAGGCGCCGCTGACCATCCGCCCGTACCTGCCGGAGATGACCGAGTCGGAGCTGATGACGGTGATGACCTCCGGCATGGCGCACATCTCGGGCGGCATCATGGCGGCCTACATCCTGTTCGGCATCGAGGCGAAGCACCTGTTGACGGCGGTGATCATGACCGCGCCCGGCACGATCATGATGGCCAAGATGCTCGTGCCGGAGACGCAGGTGCCGAAAACGATGGGGACCGTGCAGCTCCAGATCGAGCAGACCGACGTCAACGTGATCGACGCGGCCGGCCGCGGCACCGGCGAGGGGCTGCAGCTGGCGCTCAACGTCGGCGCGATGCTGATTTCGTTTCTTGCGCTGGTCGCGCTCGTCAACTATTTGCTGGGGTTCGCCCACCTGAGCCTGCAGCAGATCTTCGGCTGGGTGTTCGCACCGGTGGCGTGGAGCATGGGCGTGCCGTGGCGCGATGCGCCGGTGATCGGCAACCTGCTCGGGACGCGGATGGCGCTGAACGAGTTCGTGGCCTACTCGCAGCTCGGTCCGCTGAAGCCCATGCTCGATCCCAAGTCGTTCACCATCGCCACCTTCGCGCTGTGCGGCTTCGCCAACTTCAGCTCGATCGGCATCCAGATCGGCGGCATCGGCGCGCTGGCGCCGAACCGGCGGCACGATCTGGCGCGGCTGGGGCTGCGGGCGATGTTCGCGGGGACGCTGGCCAACTTCATGACGGCGACTATCGCTGGATTCTTGCTCTAGTCGCCGCACAGAGGACACAGAGGGGACAGAGGACACAGAGGACACAGAGGACACAGAGGCACCGAGGCACTGGGAGGACAACGGCCAACGCAGAACACGCGAACACGCAGCAGACTCAAGACCAGCTGAGTTCGAGCGACCGCAGGCCGGGCTTCGCCCGGCCGTGACGCGGCGTGAAGAGAGCCGCAACACAAACCCAATCACCAAACGTCGACGGGTTTGTGTGGCGGCTCTCTTCGCGGTCGCTGCAGGTCTTGCGGTCTTTTGCGTTCGAGCGTCGTCTTTTTCGTGTCTTTCGTGTTTTCGTGTCTTTCGTGGCTGACAGGCGAGGGGATGAGCTACTACGACCAGGTGAGCGAAGCAGCGGAAGCAATCAGGGCTAACGTGAGCGAAGTCCCGGCGGTCGGCGTCGTCCTCGGGTCGGGGCTGGGGGACTTCGCGAGCTCGTTGAGCGGCGGCGTCACGATCCCGTACGGCGAGCTGCCGCACTGGCCGAAGTCGAACGTCATCGGGCATGAAGGCAAGCTCGTCGTCGGCACGAGCCGCGGCAAGACGATCGCCGCGCTCGCCGGCCGCGTCCACCTCTACGAGGGGCACAACGCCGGCACGGTCGCATTCGCAGTCCGCGCGCTGGGCCTGCTTGGCGTCAAGATCCTGATTCTCACCAACGCCGCCGGCGGCGTGAACACGTCGTTCTCGCAGGGCGCGCTGATGGCGATCGACGATCACATCAACCTGACCGGCGCCAACCCGCTCGCCGGCGCCAACGACGAGCGCTTCGGCCCGCGCTTCCCCGACATGACCGAGGTCTACTCGGCGCGATTGCGCGGAATTGCCGAACGGGCGGCGAAAGCGATCAACCTGCCGCTCGCTCATGGTATCTATGTGGCGTTGCTCGGACCCAGCTACGAAACGCCGGCCGAGATCCGCTATCTCCGGACAATCGGCGCCGACGCCGTCGGCATGTCGACCGTGCCCGAGGCGCTGGCGGCGCGGCACATGGGCATGGAGGTGCTGGGCATCTCGTGCATCACCAACATGGCCGCCGGGGTGCTGCCGCAGCCGCTCGATCACGCGGAGGTGATGGAGACGGCGCGCCGCATCCGCGGCCAGTTCATCGCACTGCTGGAGGGCGTCATTGGACACCTCTGATCCGCGGCGGCTGTCGGTCTCGCTCATCGACCTCGGCGAGGGTCACGAACCGGAGTTCCTCACCCTGGTCGCGCATTTCGAGACCATCCTGGTGCGGCAGGACTACGGCCGCCTCGACGTGATCCGCGACGAGGGCCACCCGCTGCGGTTCTATGCGGTGCGCTACTGGAACAGCGCCACCGCCGCCGAGTTGTGCCATCGCGACCCGGATGTCCAGATGCTGACCGCGCGCCTCTACCAGGTCGCGCGCGTCACCCACGTCGTCAACGGCGTGCAGCGGCCCGATGCGGTGCGGCGTCTGCTCGACGAGCGCCGCGCCCGCGTCGAAGGCGACCGCCGCTCCGGCTTCGACCGCCGCGTCGTCGACATCGGCCGCGCCGAGGGCGACCGCCGCAAGAGCGATCGGCGACTGGGGCCACGGCGCGTCCGCGACCGGGCCGGCGAAGTCGACCTGGTCGACGCGGCACGCCGCGCGCGCGAGCATGCCGACGCCGCGTTCTCGCAGTTCAAGGTCGGCGCCGCGCTCGAGACGGCCGATGGGTCGATCATCACCGGCTGCAACATCGAGAACGCGACCTACGGCCTGACCATCTGCGCCGAACGGGTGGCGATATTCAAGGCGCTCTCCGAGGGGCACCGGGTGTTCGTCCGCATCGCCATCGTCGCCGACACCGATGCGCCGACGCCGCCGTGCGGCGCCTGCCGCCAGATCCTCTGGGAGTTTGCCGGGAACATCGAGATCCAGCTCGCCAACTTGAAGGGCGCGACGGTGGTGCATCACCTCAAGAACCTGTTCCCTCTGCCGTTCGACGCCCGGCTGCTCGAGCGCCATACCCTGTAAGATCGCTGGATGCTCCCGACCATAGCCCGCGAAGGGGATGCGGTGATCATGATCGACCAGCGCAAGCTCCCCGCCGAGGAAGTCTACGTCCGCTGCAAGACCGCGGCTGAGGTCGCGCGCGCGATCCGGACGATGGTGATTCGCGGCGCGCCGGCGATTGGCGTCGCCGCGGCGATGGGCATTGCGATCGGGATGCGCCAGAGCAAGGCAACCGGGACCCAGAAGTTCGCCGCTGAGTTCCACAAGATCTGCGAGCTGATGGCGGCGACGCGCCCCACTGCCGTGAACCTGTTCTGGGCAATCGATCGGATGAAGCGGACGTTCGCGGCCGCGGCGCAGGCGGGCGAGTCGGTCGTCGAGATCAAGGAGCGCCTCGATCGCGAGGCGCAGGCCATCCACGACGAGGACCTCGCCAGCTGCCGCGCGATGGGGCAGTTCGGCGCCGAGGTCGTGCCCGACGAGGCACGCATCCTGACCCACTGCAACGCCGGTGCGCTGGCGACCGCCGGCTACGGCACGGCGCTCGGCGTCATCCGCGGCGCGGTCGAAAAGGGGAAGCGGGTCGCGGTGTTCGCCGACGAGACCCGTCCCTTCCTGCAGGGCGCCAGGCTGACGGCGTGGGAGCTGGTGCGCGACGGCATCGAGACGACGGTGATCACCGACAACATGACCGGCGCGCTGATGAACCAGGGCAAGGTCGATCTGGTCGTCGTCGGCGCCGACCGTATCGCCGCCAACGGCGACACCGCCAACAAGATCGGCACCTACGGCGTCGCGGTGCTGGCGCGCGAGCACAACATCCCGTTCTACGTCGCCGCGCCGCTCTCGACCATCGACCTGAACACCCCCGACGGCGCCCACATCCCGATCGAAGAGCGCAACAGGAAAGAAGTGACGCACGTCGCCGGCTCGCAGCTGGCGCCCGACGGCGCGCTCGTCTGGAACCCGGCGTTCGACGTCACGCCGCACCGGTTCATAGCGGGAATCATCACCGAGCGCGGAATATTTCGAGCGCCGTACACGGAGTCACTGAGGCGGGCATTCGAGGAGCAGCAACCAGCTGCGACATAGCCACGAAGGACACGAAGCACACGAAGGACACGAAGAAGAAAGCTTTGTACAAAAAGGTATTCTTCGTGGTCTTCGTGCTCTTCGTGAACTTCGTGGCGAACAGGCGTCACGAAGCGATCGATGCGAATTCTCGGTATTGAAACCTCGTGCGACGAGACCTCCGCCGCGGTCGTCGAAGAGACCGGCGACGCGGCGAAGCCGTGGGCCATCCGCTCGAACGTCATCGCCTCACAGATCCCGATTCACCGCGAGTGGGGCGGCGTCGTCCCCGAGCTCGCCTCGCGCCAGCACATCCGCGACATCTGCGGCGTCGTCGAGCGCGCGCTGCTGCAGGCCGACACGTCCTGGAGCGACCTCGGAGCGATCGCCGTGACGCAGGGACCGGGCCTGGTCGGATCGCTGCTGGTCGGCGTCTCGTTCGCGAAGGCCGCGGCCGCGGCCGCTGGTGTGCCGCTGGTCGCGGTGCACCATCTCGCCGGCCACATCGAGTCGCTCGTCCTGCACAACGGCGAG
>Ga0070700_100001559_pt1 | contig 11435 bp, 19 predicted proteins | sample KBSK5101metaG_FD_65456 | JGI IMG/M metagenome (GOLD analysis project Ga0070700, IMG submission 65456) | Corn, switchgrass and miscanthus rhizosphere microbial communities from Kellogg Biological Station, Michigan, USA - KBS K5-10-1 metaG | ecosystem: Host-associated > Plants > Roots >...
CGGGGATCGTGCCTTAGAGGACATCTTGCAGAAGGCGGTTCGCAGTGGCTGATCTACGCCTGATCGTCAAGGTTGTCACTGAAGGGACCAATAACCTTCGCAACCTGGGCAGCGATCTATCTACGACTGGTAAGAATCTGACGATTGGCCTTACTACGCCCCTGCTTGCGGCAGGTGGGGCGGTTACTGCACTTGCCGCTGATGCTCAGAAGTCACAGGCGAAGTTGAAGTCTGTTTTTGAGTCAACGGGTGCTTCCGCGTTTACGTCTATTGATGCACTGAACCAGCATGCTGAAGCGCTCGCAAAGGCGACGACCTTTGACGATGATGCGGTGGCCGATGCACAGGCACGTCTTCTGACCTTCGGTAACGTCACAGGGGAAGCGTTCACTGGCGCGACAGAGGCAGCGGCTGACCTTGCAGCCTTCTTCGAAACCGATATGGACACTGCCGCTCAAACCATTGGTAGGGCGTTGGAGTCCCCGATTGACGGCCTTGCTCGATTGGGACGGCAGGGAATCATCTTCAGCGATGAGCAGAAGGAAGCCATCGCTGCGATGCAGGAGTCGGGGGACCTTGCAGGGGCACAGGCGGCGGTCCTGGATGTACTGCATGAGAAGTTTGGGACCGTCGCAGAGGACTTAGCCAACACTGATGCAGGCGCATTCACTCAGGCTATGAATGAGCTTGGAGAAGCGGGGGAAGCCCTAGGTGTCTTCTTGCTTCCTGCATTGCGTGGATTGGCTGACGTTCTGAAGACTCTCGCCGGGTTCTTTACCAATATGCCCCCACAGATGCAGGGGTTGGTTGTCGCCTTCGCGGGGATCGTTGCAGCCGTTGGTCCGGTCCTGTTCATTGGTGGCAAGGTGATCGGAATGTTTCAGGCGGTGGGGGCAGCCTTCCGCATCCTGAGCACCCTGCTTCTGACCAACCCCTTTGTCGCGCTTGCGGCTGCGATCATCGCCCTGGTTGCATTGGTGGTTCTGAATTGGGACAAGATTGTCGCTGTGTTCAAGGGTGCTTTGAAATTCATTGGTGACGTGGGAGAGAAGCTTTGGACTCCCATTTCAGAGGGGTTCGGTGCGGCCATTGACTTTATCCGTGGTATTTGGAATGCCTTTGCGCGATGGTGGAATTCCATTGAAGTCAGCGTGCCAAGTATTGACATCCCCTTTGTGGGGAAGGTGGGCGGATTCACCATCGGCCTGCCCGATTTGCCGTTCCTGGCCGAAGGTGGGATTGTCAATCAGCCAACCCTTGCCCTGATCGGAGAGTCCGGTCCTGAAGCGGTGATCCCCCTGGGACGTCTCCAGAGCGGTTCTAACGGCAATGTCTTCAACTTCTACCCTGCAACTACCACTTTTGAGGAAGAGGACGTTGTAGAAGCTGTGGAGCGCTCACAGAGGCTGACCGGGATGCTGGCATGGGACTGACGTTTCGCGGGGTGAGTCTTCAGGATGGCGAAACCCCTTCTGCGGCAAGGTTCTGGTTCGACATTATCAAGGGACTGCCTGGGCATGAACCACCTGAGGTACGGGGTAAAGACGTGGTAGCGCCCGGACGTCAAGGGCATTACGTCGGTAACCGGGTCAACGATCACTTAGACATCCTGATTGAAGGTCATATCAAGGGCGAAGGTGCGGACCCGGAAGCACGTACTGACGACTGGCATAGTGTCACTCAGACGATCCTTGCGGCCTTCGCACAGGACCTTGCGCCCGGTTCCCTGATCGCTGCCCCGGGGAGCAACGGCTACCTGGGATTGCTTGACTCCGCAGAGATTGAAGCGCGGACCGTTGATGTGATGGCCGGTCCGATCCTGTCGCGGATGTCTTATCAGACTTGGAGCTTCAAACTGGAATCAGTTAGTGGCCTGTGGTGGGACCTGGGTAGCAGTTGACCCATGCCGCCCGTTATTGAAGCTCACTTCTTCGCGCCCAATGACCTGAACGGCGACACGATCTTTGAGTGCTCGTCTGATGATTCCTTTTTCAAGGGTGTCAAGCTCGACATTCAGCGGGACAAGTTGGGCAGTGGGCAGGTTACGTTTGCCCGTAAGGTTCCGCTTGGACTGTTCACCAATGACATTCTGAAGCCGGAAGTCTTTGTCCGCTTCCTGATCCCTGAAGTACATGCCACTAAGTACCTGTGGGGCATGAACCTGGATGTCCGGCAACAGAAGGTTGTTAGTACTGATGAGAAGGGCGGCAAGGGGTTTACGTTTGGTGGACCTGGGCCGAAGTTTTACCTAACCCGACAGGTTGTGTGGTCCGCTTCCTTCCTGGGATTCGACAACGCATACGACCGGGTTGCAGGACTGGTCACGTGGCCGGAAACGGCGAGGTCCGGTGCCATTCTGAATCGTCTGATTCTGGAAGACGCTGCCAACCCCTCAGGTCCCTTCCTGCCGGACCTTACGAAGTCTTTCAGTGACGCGAACGATTCCAACGGCGACCCTTGGACTGACGACATCTCCGGGTCCGAAGACTTCACCCTGAATATGCGTGACGACTACCTGAAGGTCCTGTGGCAACTGGAAAACGCTACCAATCTTGTCACTCAGATTGACCTTGGCGAAGTGGGCGATCCGCTGATGCAGTTGGATGCCTACCAGTCATTCGGGCGAGACCTTACCGGGGACATCGGCGCGGGAACGGTTCACTTCACAGAAGGAATCAACATCGCGGAGTCCCTTGACGTTGAAGGGGAAAGTCTGCGGAAGGCATCGCACGCACTCGTCAAGGGTGCAGAGGGGGTGTATGAGCTTGCGGTCCACCCCTCAGGCATCGGCTACAAAAAGGTCATGCCGGTTGACTACTCCTCGAGTAGCAATAACACCGTCTTGGATCAGGCGGGCAGAAGGGCACTGGCGCGGCAGGTTGACCATGAATTCGCCCCTGTGCTCACTATCGTTCCCGGGTTCAATGACGTCCCTGGTTCCGACGATCACGGCTACTTCCCCGGTCCTGATGGCACAGATGGTTTGTTCTGGGTGGGGGATGCAGCTTGGGTCACAACCGGGTTGGCATCCCCGACAGAGCTTGACTACAACGACACCGACGTAACGATTACCGGCATTGAGCTAGAGCTACTAGAGGCGGCAAAGGCTGATACGCCTAAGGAAGTAGCCCGTTCATTCAAGGTCAAGGTTCGGTGCAATGAGTCGCGTTCAAGCGACAGTACCCACCCCTCAGGCGGTGGTTCAGAAACAGCGGGCGGGGCATCTTGCAGTTGCCTGAGGTTGTGCAAGGTCGCCCATCCTGGTACCGACAATTCGGTTCTGTTTACGCGGACCTGGGACTACGAAGATGGCGACGTAAACAGTACGTTAGGGGACTACCCCTGGCCTGCGGTTCTGAATGGCGGTGTCAGTGCTCCGCTTCCTGCCTTCGGGGGAAGTAACTACGGACGTTCTACGGGTTCCCCTTCTGTCAGTAGTCCACGCATGCCCTGCACCCCGGGTGGCGAGATTACGTTAGAGGGTGAGATTGCCCGCAACTGGTTCAGTGAAACGCTGGCGGTCAAGAAGTACGTTATCCGCTTCTACGCCGGTTCCTCAGGTGGAAGCGTTCTGTCTTCTGAAACCCTGAGTCCCCCCGCTTGCAGTCGTAGCGTGCTGGCGTCGTATGCCTTTTCTGTGATTGCTCCTGCGAGCGCTAATTACTTCACCTTGCAGTTGGCTGACAACGCGGCACAAGACAACGTGACCGTTGTCAGTTATGACACTGACGGCGAACCGGGATCAGAAGGCGATACGCCGCAACCGATCATTCCCCAGGAAGGGGACCCGGGGACATCGGCCAAAGCATCGCGCTGCGATCACAAGCACGAGTACCACCATCCCATCGCGGCAGAGATTGATTACGAGAATGACGCATCAGGACTGACGGCTGAGAATGTCCAAACTGCCATTGACGAGCTTGCGGCAGCGGGTGGCGGTGGCGCTCCGACGACAGTGGACTATCTGGTGGGAACCGCGACTGGTTCCCTGTCCGCTGAAATCGTGGTAGGCGCTACTCCGGGTGGCGAATTAGGCGGGACCTGGGCGAGTCCTACGGTTGATTCAGTACACTCAGGTTCCGCGCACCTTGCGATTGGCAGTGGATCAGGGGATGCGGCAGCGGGTAACCATACCCACGCGGTTGTCGCACCTTCCTTTGTTTCAGTAGCGAAATGGGGCAATGACTGATGGCTGATACGGCAAAGCGTCTTGCGGGACCTGATGACATCCCCAACAGCTCGACAGATATGTACACGGTCCCTGGTGCCACGACCGCGATCCTGAGAAACATCCACATTGCCAATACAACTAACGCGGCTGCAACCATTCGCCTTTGCATCGGTACGATTGGGGTTGGTACGGCCCTTCTGTATGACTTCAGCATCCCGGCGAACGGTACGTACGACTGGTCCGGGTTCCTTCCCATGGCGGCGGGGGAAGTGCTGAAGGCACAGGGTGGGACCAATAACGCGTTGACGTTGACCGTATCGGGTGTCGAAGTCACGTGAGCGAACGGCTACGTCCCCCGGTTCACTTTGACCAGGATGACCAACGGCTACCTGATGCCCCGATTGGCAGCACGTCTGACCCGGCTACGATCAGTGGCGGCACAGAGTCAAGCAGTGGCGGTTTCAAGTACTGCCTGTTCACTGCCAATGGAACGCTGACGGTATCGGTTGCGGGCTACGTTGACGTCATCATTGTCGGGGGTGGGGGTGGCGGCGGCGGCTACTTCAGCGGTGGCGGCGGCGGTGGCGGCGACGTCCTGATACTCAGGCATCTGTTCCTGCAAGCAGGGACGTACACGATCACTGTTGGAGCAGGCGGTGCAGGTGCGACAGGTATCAACAGCGGTGCAGGCTTTGAGAATCAGACTGGCAGCCCTGGTAGCCCTTCCAAGCTAGGAACGCTGGCAGCGGCAGGGGGTGGGGCAGGGGCAGGCGGCGTGTATAGCTCAGCCTTCGCCAAATTCTTTGAGGGTGGTTCTGGCGGCGGCGGTGGGGAGCGCAACTCACAGGTTGCAGGTCCGGCCATCGGTGGCGGGAACGCGGGTGGTATCTCGAGGACTGGTAACACCGCCGGGACAGGGGCAGGGGGTGGCGGTGGCGGTGCAGGGGCGGCAGGGGCGGCACCTGGCGCTTCCGACACAGGGGCAGCGGGTGGCAACGGCGTTTCCCCTTCGGAATTCTCCGGGTTCGGTGCCTCAGGTGTCTTCGGCGGCGGCGGCGGCGGTGGGGGTGTCACGGCAGGCGGCAACGGTGGGACGGGTGGCGGTGGGCATGGTGGGGGAACGTCTGCCAATACCGGGATTACTGCGGGGACCGCGAATACGGGTGGCGGCGGCGGTGGCGGTGGCAATACCGGAACCACTGGTAATGTTGGACAGGCAGGGGGATCAGGGGTTGTGATTGCTAGAGCGGCAATCCCCTAGATGTCATACAAACGTCATACGGATTAGGTATTGACATTCAGTAGACGTGCCCTAGGGTGTACATGAACGAGTGAGGTCGTTGACCCTGGGAATGGACAGTAGCCCGGTTCCCTGCACTGCCTCACCTGTGCAGACAAGGACCGGGCTACTGATATATCTGAGAGTGAGGTTTCAGATGGCACTTACAAAGACTCAGCAACGAACAGCGGCAGTGATTGCCTACGAAGGCCCATTCGTCTTTATGACCTGGGAACAGCGCGAGCCGATTGCTAAGGCCTTCGCTGCTGACTTCTACCGGCACTCCCCGCGATCATTCGATTACGACGCATTCATTGAGTCCTGCAAGCGCGTCAGTGAGTTGGGGGAATGACTAGCACATTCACCCCCCGATACCGTCAACTGATCGAAGACGCTGCCATCCCTGAGGATGCCCGCATTGAGCTAGAGCTAGCGGCACAGCGCTTTACGAATATGGTTGGCGGTCGTTTTTCCGATGCCGTTGCAGCGGAGATTGCCAACTATCAGCGGTTGGGCCATGACGCTTACATCGCCGAAATGGTCCGTGGTCGCAAGGCGATCAGAGAGATGGGTTACTGATGACGAACCAGATGCCGCGCGATTACACCCCTGGCCCTAGTCTGAGAGTGAGGTTTCAGATGACACAGACAATCGAGTACGACGGACTGGTTATCAAGCAAGGCGCTGACAACAAGTGGTACGTCACCCGGGATGGCGCGAACATCCTGCCTGGCGCGACCTTCGCGCGAAGTGAGGACAAAGCGCTTCAGTTGGCAGACGTTTACCTGGTTGCCGATGGGGATGCGGGCAAATTCTGGCACCTTCTGCGGGCAATTCAGCGGCAAACGGGCGGTGTCAAGTGACCGTCGCACGCAAGGAGCTTCCCCGTAAGGAGTGGAGCCCGATCTACATGGGCAACAGTGAGTACCTTTGCTCGCACTGTGCCCTTGAACGTCGCGAGCACATCAACGGGGTGTACTGCCCCGAGTGGCGGTTGCGTCAGTTGGATGGTGACCGATGAGCGAGCTAGAGAAGTACCTGATTGCAACCGTGCTCCTGTTTCTTTGGATCGGTGGGATTGCGATCCTCGCGCAGTTGATTCCCCTGCTAATCAAGGGGGCGCTGCCGCTATGACTTGCAGCTTGTGCGACCTTCCCTTTGACCTGAAGCAAGGGGCAATGACGTTCCTCAATGACTTGCCTGTACACCCCGACTGTTATGACAGGTGGATGCGGGAGCAGGAACAGCTACGGTGGGAGCAGGAACAGGAGCTATGAAACGCTGCCACTTCTGCAACGGCATCCTGTGGCCGTGGCAATCCTTCGGGTGGAAGGTCCTGCCTGGCGATCATCGGGTGGTATGGCACGGACGTTGTTTCCGCCGTATCCGCGAGCTAATGGAACAGGAAGCGGACCAGTGGGAGCAGGTAGTACGTCGGGGTGGGATATGACACAGAAGCCTGCTTTGCGGAAGTCGGAGCTGGAACGCATGAAGTCCTGCACTGTCTGCGGTGTCGGCTACTTGCCGGGCCGGTACTCCGAGCACTGCACTGGGGCGCAGCACCGCAACGCCGTGAAGGACCGCCGACGATGACTCATAACCCTTCTTTGCGGAATGGACAAACAGAAACCCCCTCAGAGGAAGGGGTATCTGCTTCTGCCGGGGTTGCCCCTGATGGGGTGGCTTTGGGCACAGTAGCAGATAAGGCAGACGAGTCAATCCCCCTCGAGGGTGGATATCGGACCGACGATCACAGGTACTACTTCAACGGGGAAGGTCCGTTGCCTTCGGTAACCACCATCCTAGAAGTGATTAGTAAGCCTGCCGTCGGTATCTTCAAAGCCAAGGAAGCGGCAAGGGCAGTGCTTAGTGATCCTGATAGGTTCGTTGTGCAGCTTGATGATCCGACGTTTCAGAGTGGAATGGATGAGCGGATCAAGTGGGCATTAGAGGAATCAGACAAGGCAAGGGACCGGGCCGCAGAGCTTGGATCGTCTGTGCACCTACTCGCGGACCTTCTAGGAGCGCAGGAGAACGATTCTAAGGGGTTCCAAATCTCTGACAGTGAGAAACCCTATCTAGACGCTTACAACGACTTCCTGGGCCATTACGGGCGGTCCAACATCGTGAGCAGTGAACATATGGTTTGGTCCCTTGACGGCTATGCAGGGACCTATGACCAACTGATGATGATTGATGGCGAGCTATGGCTAATCGATATCAAGACGTCGGGCAAAGGTCCCTACCCCGAATGGGGATTGCAGTTAGCGGCCTATGCCTGGGCACATTGGATCATTGTTCCGGGACAGAGGCAGCCGCATCAGATGCCCGCAGTAACCAGGTTCGGGGTACTGCACCTTAGGCCGGACTTGTACCCCGATACCGGGTGGCGGTTGATTGAGTACCCATGTACATCAAGGGACTATGACGCGTTCCTTAGTGCCCTTGACCTTTGGAAGTGGAAGAAGGAAGGAAGGTTTACCAAGTCAGTACTAGTAGGACGTAAGAAAAAGCAAGCGGAAAAAGCAGGGTAAGACAGTATCCGGTACCGGCTGCAACTGACAGAGGGGTAAGCACCCTAAGCAGGTGAGCAGTTGAGGGTATACGGCTGAACGAAAGGAACAAGGAAAACGAATGACTTTCGAAGTTAGCGACTTTACAGACATTGCAGATGGGACCTATCCCGCCACCCTTGCAGGGGTTGAAGTCAAGAAGGGTGGGTTTGGGGGAGCGGACTACCGGCGTTGGTCCTGGTTGGTTGAAGTAGTCAACAAGGAAACGGGCGAAGTGGAGATTGTGCCTTTGGATCAGTTGACGTCAATGAACACTGGGCCGCAGAGTAATTCATACAAGCAGTTGACCGCGCTCCTGGGTGTCGCACCGAAGGCCGGTGAGAAGATTGAAGCTCCGACAGGGAAGCGTGCTACGTTGACCATCGGACACAATGACAAGGGATTCCCCAAGGTGATTGGTTGCGGTCCGTTCATTGACCCGCAACAGGTTCTGCCGGGCACTCCCCGGTAATTGATTCGGGTTCGGGGTAGTCGGTCCTAGCTTCTACCCCGGACCCGTTCAGAAGGTGAGGCTATGACCGAAGACACAACCGACCGTGACCCACGCTTGGACAATCCCATTCTCCATTGGCCGAATGACCCGCGCATTCCCGGCTGCAACGAGCACTGCCACCGGGCCGCTGCTCCCGATGCTGGACTGCGAGAGGCGGAGAATATGATTCGGCGGCTTGTAGCAGCCGCAGACCTCATTCTGCGCAGAGGCGGCAAGGGTGGCTGGATTGGTCTAGAAGACGAGGTTCATGGCGCTCGTAAGTGGCTCGCAGCCCGTCCCGCTTCGGCACCCGACCCTAGGTACGACGGATTCCCGCTCGACGTGGATGCCATTCACCGGGCCATCAACGAGGCCGGGGCCGCTCCGGCACTCAACCCCTACGTGGAACGTGAACAATCAGCGGAAGGTAGTCCACACGCTGAGGCTTATAAGCGGGTCGCTCCGGCAGGGCCAGCGGTCGGGGATTGTCCACGATGCGGCAACGATCTAGAGGACTGCGACGGCGACTGCGCGGAGACAGGACGCTTCCCCGCTATGGCGGCAGATCATCGCAAGAAGCGGGGCGGGATGTATCTGAATCGCGCTTCGAAACGGTGGGCTGAGGAAGTCAAGGGCGATGAGTAACTTGACCATCCCCATTACTGAAGCTCAGTTTCAGAAGCAGGTCACAGACGCGGCAGAATTGACCGGGTGGTGGTGGATGCACGTTGACCGTATCGAAATGAACGGTTACTGGCGGACACCAATCATCGGCACCCTGGGTAAGGGATTCCCTGACCTGATGCTGGTCAACAAGCGATCAGGAAAGATCATCTTTGCGGAGCTAAAAGCGCAACGCGGCGTCTTGCGCGAGGATCAGCGGTTGACCATGCTGAAACTTGGCATGGGTATTTGTTACGTCTGGCGGCCTAGTGATTGGGCGCAGATTATGGATGTCCTGAGCAATGTTTAGTCCTGTTAGCAACTGCCGGGATTGCGGCGAGCAGATTGGATGGGATCGGTCCAAGAAGGGACGTCCCATTCCCATCAACCCCGACGGTCGCATGCACTTTATGACCTGTCCTGCGAAGCTGTTCAAGAGGAACGGCAGGATAAAGGAGCAAGGCACCGATGCCTAACGGTCCCCTGTGGAAATTCACGGTGCGCTGTAAGCACGTTCACCTGTCGGGCAGACGTTGTGCGAATCGGATTCCGAAGAAGTCTGCGAGCCGGGTCAACTGCGGCATTCACAAGGTCGGACGTTGCGAGGATTGTGTTTCAATGGCAACAGCGTTTGGTTTAGACCCGCATAAGGTGATGAGCTAATGGACCTCAAAGCACTGTTTGATTCCCCGGCAGGAGTCGCTATTTATGGAGCGCTTACAGCGGCATTCCTTGACTTTGCCTTTGGCGTTTTCGGTGCCATTCGCGACGGCACTTTTGCTATTGACTCCGTGGCTGCATTCCTTCGCAAGCACCTGGTAGGGCGTGTGCTGCCTGTGTCACTGCTTGCGATTACGGGCTACTACACCGGTAACCAGGTGATGATTGCGGCGGCGGCTGCCTCGCTCACTGCCTATGCAGCGGAAACCCTGGGCAGCATTTACGAGTCAATCCGCGTCACACCCAATGACCCGATCCCAACCGATTGATGGTTACCGGCGGGCGGTCTTCTCGTACGGGTGACGATCACGTACACCCCGACGCTTGGAGTAAGGCTGACCACAATCGGTTTGAGGATCGAATGAATGATGAGCTAGAGAAGATTGAAAAGGCAGTAGGGGCACTAACGCTCAGGGTAACCCTGATGCTTGGAGCGCTGATGTTCATTGCCACCCTGCTGCCGATCATCAGCCCATTCATTCGTGCCTGGTTGGATATTCCGTCTGGTCAATAGGAAGGTGAGGAACAATGTTTCGCAAGCCGGTAGGCGGTCCCAGGATCGTTCCTTTTGCGCAGCCTAGGACTAAGTACGACTACCTAGCCAATGGACACCCCGGGTTCCGCGTCACTCAGCGCTTCGGGGACTGGGACGCCTTCTTCCACAATGCCATCCATGGAGCTATGGACATTGGCAATTTCTACTGCCGGGATCGGGTGGTTGCGATGGCAGCGGGGTACGCGACCCGGCTTAGTGATCCCAATGGTGCCCTGGGCGTTCAGGTACGGCATCCTAACGGCTACAAAACGCAGTACTGGCATTTGTCCCGCTATGCGGCAGCGGTGCCCGCACAAGGCGCCTCAGTAGCAGAGGGAACGCTTATCGGCTACGTGGGCAGGACTGGGCTAGACCTGGGCGGTTGCCATCTTCACGTTGTGGTTATCAACCCTCAGGGGACACCTGTCGATCCCTGGCCCTTGATTCGTACGGGCAACTGATGGATGTCGTCTACATCAACCGGCCTGGGGAAGAAAACGAAGAGCTTCGGTATAGCCTTCGGTCCCTGAGCAACATTCCACATGGCAAGGTTTGGATTGTTGGTTACTGCCCTACATGGGTAAGTAGTTTGGTGGAAAGAATTCCGGTAGAAGGGATGCGGGACAAGCAGACTTCCGCTTTGAACAATCTCATTGCGGCCTTGGAGTATCCCGGGGTGTCTGACCCGTTCCTTGTCTTCAATGATGACTTCTTCGTTATGCAGCCCTTGGAAGAGATTCCGACTTACCACCTGGGGGACCTTGACAGGGTGATTGCAGAACATCGCCCTGGGACCGCATATCGAAACGCTATGGAGAAGACAAGGGACCGGCTAGCGGAGAATCAGGATGGTCCCTTCTACTCCTACGAAACCCACTGTCCAATGGTGCTCGAGAAGCTAGGGATGCAGCTTGCTTTGTCCATAGGGCAAGGCATCCACGGCTTACACAATCGAACCATGTACGGAAACCTTATGGAAGAAGGGGGGACCGAAACCCCTGACTTCAAAATCTACCGTACAG
>Ga0070700_100001586_pt1 | contig 11343 bp, 9 predicted proteins | sample KBSK5101metaG_FD_65456 | JGI IMG/M metagenome (GOLD analysis project Ga0070700, IMG submission 65456) | Corn, switchgrass and miscanthus rhizosphere microbial communities from Kellogg Biological Station, Michigan, USA - KBS K5-10-1 metaG | ecosystem: Host-associated > Plants > Roots >...
AGCACAGATACCGACACTGGTCAGAAGAAGCCCATTGAAGAAGAGGACCAGAAGGACAAGGGTTGTCCAGCCTTCGACTGGGTCGGTCGTCAGCCAGTACGCGCCGAATACATAGCCGGCATAGGTCGCAGCGAATACTGCTGTCGCTAGCCCGGTGGCCGTGATCGCATTGGCAGGAACCGAGGTGAAGATGATCAGGTAGCGCAGGAATACCGCCACTCGCTTCGCGAAGGTGTAGGATGTGTAGCCCTTGTAACCCTTCTCGACAGGAATGGCGCGTTGCTCGAAGCCAGCCAAGGCAAACAGGCCCGCCAAGGCAATGGTGCGTTCATTGTAGCGCAGGAGGGAATCGACATACCGGCGCGTCATCAGGCGCACGGTGAGCACATCGTTGGGGATCGGCACCCCCGAGAGTCTGTTGAACACTCTGTATGACAGCCAACCCAGGAGCGTATGCTGAATTGTGCCGCGGCGGACTTTCTGCACGCCATAGAGCACATCCACGGTCACCTCCTCCCGGAGGAGGTCGAGCATTTCGAACAGGGTATCGGGAGGCTCTTCCAGATCCGAATCGATGAGAAAGACAAAATCGCCTTTGGTTTGCCTCATAGCTTCGAGCAGCGCAGGCTCGTGGCCGAAATTCCTCGAGAGCTCGACGAGAGTTATGCGCTCGTCGGTTTCGACGATCTCCCTGCACACGCTCACGCTGTTATCGGAGCTTCCATCATCCACGACAACGATTTCCCACGCACAGTCGATCTCTTCCAGAACTCGCGTCATTGCATGGAGGAATGCTGTGATGCAGCGCTCGGAATTGTACATGGTGGTGGCCACCGAAATAACCGGTCGCTCCATGCCTATCCCCCGTATGGCGATCTTGCTGGGTTTCTGCCACAAATCTCACTCTATTGGAGTAGCAACGGGAAGGCAAAGACTGTCGATGCGTGGATTGGCTAAGTAGTGGATTGCGGATTTTGAAATGTTATATCTACCATCAAAGCTGGTCTTTGATGTTTGGAATGCTTCGGCATGCAGCGTGATACAGATGGCCGGTTCCGATCTGTATTATCGAATGAACGATAAGACGTCCGTCCCAATGCTCGTAGCAATAGGTGCGAAGCAAGTCTATTTGCTCCTCGCTTGCAATCATCTGGACCCCTTCGGGAACACTGAACCGGGCGAGGGCATTGCGGACATCGCCGCCCCATCTGGACAATGCGTAGGGCGCCAATTGATCGGCACCGAGACTGTAGATGTCCAGAACCGGCTTCTGGTCGCGGCGTATGAAAGCCGGATAGAGCGCTTCATAAGGCAGAGCGCCGGCCCATTCGAACACGACACTGTCCGGGCGGGCGCTTAGCAGCGCGTGGCCCGCGCGTCCCTGGGCCACCCGGCGTGAATCTGCCACCGCGACATGGTGCCCCGCGGACAGGAGAGCTGCCACGATTGCCACTGCACCAACAGTGAGGTGAATGATGCGGTGCGAACGACATACCGCAACAGCGATCACGCTGACAATCACCGCGCCGGGATAGAAAATCCGGCTGACGTCGAATCGGCCGGCCAAGGTGAACAGGAGCGTCACCACTAGGAAGGTCACGACAAGACCGGCGATGCGCCAGCGCCATGCACGTGGCAGGAACAGGAGCGTGGCAAGCGCCAGGGTTGTACCGGGGAGCATATCGGGCATCATGAACGTCCTTACCCAGAGCGCCGACCGGGACTGATCGTGGGTGAGCATCGCCATCAGACCTACGTCATCGATGACCTGCTTCAGCTTTCCGGGACTGTAGACATCAGGGTCCAGCCACCATCCGCTAGCGAGCATCCGCACGTCATTTGCCGACCAGCCGACTGCCGCGAGCAAGTGGGGCCGCTTCAGGACGAGTGAGGTGTTGGCGAAGTCCGTGAACCAGGCGCGTGGCAGGTCCATGGCGTTGTATGCGGCCCAGTCGGCAGTGCGATACCCGGCCACATCCCACCAAGTGGCTGCGAGCACGACGGCGCCTGTCAGAGCGCCGGCAACAAGGACCGCGCGCTGCGTCAGGAGCGAGATGCGCAGGACCAGCGGCAGGCTCAGCAGCGCCACCATCAGCATCGCCTCCGGGCGCATGAGAAAGGCGAGCACGGCGAACGCGCCCGCAGCGACCAGCTGTGCATTCCCGTCCCCCGAGCGATAACGCTCCAGCGCGAGCACGCCCGCGAGCATGAGAAGCGCGGCAATGATTGTGAACTGCGGCGCGAAGATCGGGCGCAGAGCGAGCACGCTCACGACAAGAAGATTGAGAAAGAACGCCTTGTTGAAGCGCGTCATCGCCGCCACGATGGCCGCGAGGCTCACGAGCAGGCAGGCGAACAGGTAGAGCGAGTAGCCGGGCAAGCCTAATGGCCAACCGAGACTCGAGACGACAAGGCCTTGGATGCGGTTGGAGTAGAGCAGCAGCTCCGAGGGCTTGTCCGTCAGCCCGAAGCCCTGCGCCAGCATCATCATGCCGACATCGTCATTGGTCTCGTAGTAGATTCCAAAACAATATTGGATTGCCGCCGTCAATAGGACGAACCAAGTCAACGCAACGAAGAAAGTGGATCGGTGGTATTTGCCGAGCTTCCAGAGGACGAGCGTCCAATCGCGAGTATGCTGCTGGTAGGCGGGGAACATGAGTGAACCCTTATTCCGATAACTCTTTCTGTGCCGGTTGAGATAGCGGCGGTCTCGGCTGTACGCTGGGGAGAGGCTTCAAGACAGGCGCACGCCGGAGCACAGTGAGCGGGCTCCATGCCAATGCGGCCGCGATCTCTCCGACGCTGGCTCGTCGCCGCGACTGAACCGCCCGCCGCGCGACCCAGAATTCGGGCACGCGATAGACGGCGTCGCGCACGCCACGCGCGACGGCTCGCGACCGGCCGTGGCGTCGTGCCCGGACCAAGGTTGCGACGACGAGGAGGACATGCGCGGGGAGGAGAAGCCAAAGGAGTGGCCAAGGCATGCACTTCAGGAACGTCCAGATCTGGTTGCGCGTGAGGTGATAGACACTGAACTCGCTCATCTCGCCGGTTACGGCGCTGCCGACATGGGCGACCACCGCATCGGGGACCTGGATGCAGCGCCCACCGGCAAGGCGCAGGCGAAAGGCGAGGTCGACATCCTCCGCATAGGAGAAGAACCGCTCGTCGAAGCCGCCGACGTGGCGGAACCATTCGGTACGGTAGAGAGCGGCCGCGGCGCACGGCCCGAATGCCTCGGCGGCGGCGGCGATCCTCGGCCGCACGTGCCGATGGCCACCGCGCCAGGACGTGCCGGCGCAGAAATAGACGTCGCCCAAGCCATCGAGGAGCTCAGGGCTATCGGCGCAGACCTGCAGCGAGCCGAACATGACGGCGTCGGGCCAGGATTGCGCTGCCTGCACCAGTGCGGCAAGCCATCCGGGCTCCGGAAAGGCATCGGGGTTGAGAAGGGCCACCAGTGGTGCCGCGCAGCCGGCAATGCCGATGTTGTTGCCCTTGGCAAAACCGGTATTGTCCTGGAGCCGCAGCAGCCGCAGCCTCGGATCGGCCGGCAGTCCTTCCAGCGAGCCGTCGGTTGAGGCGTTGTCGACGATCACTGCCTCGAACCGTGCCTCGCTCTGCCGGATCAGGCACGCGACGCAGCGGCGCAGATGAGGACCGCCGTTGAAGTTGACGATGATGACCCGGACGATGGGGGACAGTACCGGATGCATCAGGCGTGCTGGCTGAACAAGGACAGGTAGGCATTCACGGCACGCTGCCGCATGCGGGGAAACGGCAGCAGCAGCAGGCCCAGCGCCTTGCGCAGGAGCAAAGCCGACCTGTGCAGCATGGGCCGGAGGCCTCGCGCCGCCGGCCGCAGGCCCAGCTCCGGTGAGCGCGCTGGCGGGCCGACATCGCGGAACCCCGACACAACCGATCTGCCCCCCTTCACCCGCAGCGTGGCCTCCAGGAAGCCGCGGCCGTATTTCCGGTCAGGCTCCAGATGGCAGCCTTCGGCCCACTCGTTCCAGGCATTGATGAAGACGAGGCGGTCCGCGTCGGGGAAGTCTTGCCTGGTGCGCCGTACGGCCTCTCCGAGCCAGCGCTCGTAATTGCCGGGCGTGCCGTTGAGCACGACCACGGAGCCGGCGCCGCGGCGGGCAGTATTGTCCCAGCTCGGAAACACGCAGCGATAGACATTCCAGCCCTGGTACTGCCGGTCGAGATGCGCATTGGCGATGTCCGGGTAGTCGTAAACGACACCGCGGAAATCGCCGAGGAGGTTGACCAGGTGGCTGTAGCTCGGCACCGTCAGCGCATGCGGCGGGAATTGCACGCCGGCATCGAATCCGAACGTCTCGTAGTCGTGGTTCCCGTGCGTCAGTGCGCAGACCAGGTGCAACCTCGGAATGCCGATCGAGGCACAGTATTCGCGCCAGACCTGCACCGAGCTCCGCGGGTCCGGCATGTGCTGGGGATAGTAGACAAGCAGCACCGGCGCCCCGTCGATGTGCACGTAGCGAGGGTCCTTGAAGAACGGGATGAGGCTCTTGATGAACTCCAGATCGTCCTCGGAGCGATACTGCTGGGCGATCAGAACGTGGCTCTCGGCTCCGTCCCACCGCCGCGTCCAGTTCTCGTTCGCCCAGCACAGGCAGAACGGCATGTCGCTTTCCGGGTCTGCCAGCATGTCGTCGAGCGGCCGGTGCAGGAGGCGCGTGCCGGAAAACCAGTAGTAGTGGTAGCAGAACGCGTCGATGCCATGCTGACGCGCAATGGTGATCTGCTCGCGCCGCGTCTCGCGCAGGCGCAGATCGTAGAACCCGAGGTCCGTCGGAAGATGGGGCTGATAGTGGCCCTCGAAAAGGGGCTGCGCCTTGGTCACGTTGGTCCATTCCGTGAACCCCTTGCCCCACCATTCGTCGTTCTCCGGCGTCGGATGGAACTGGGTTAGAAAGAAGGCCATGAGCCTGATGCTTCCCACGGAATTCGCTCCCCTGCTGGCCGGAGCCATGTCGTGGCTCCATGCAACCGACCGCGTACAAATCGCTTTGCATCGAGGCGCCCCAACATTCGCTTTCAACGCTGGGCTTGCTCGACTCGAAGATGCCTGGGACGGCTAGAGCTTCGCCTGATCCTTGATCCAATAGCAGCCGAACTGGTCGATCGCGTAGATCGGATCCGTGATCCCGTGACTGGCACGAAACTCGTCGACGGCTTTGCGCTGGGGCTCGAGCAGATAGTAGTCGTCGACGATCAGCGATCCGCCGGATGACAGCTTGTGATAGAGGTTGACGAGGCCGTCCATCGTGCTCTCGTAGAGATCGCCGTCGAGCCGGAGCACCGCCAGCTTCTCGACCGGCGCCGTGGGCAGCGTATCCCTGAAGAGCCCTTCGAGGAAAACCACCTGCTCGTCGAGCAGGCCATAGCGGGCAAACGCCGCCTTGACCTCGGCAAGCGGCACTGCGAGCTCCTTGTAGGTGCTGAAGTCATGCCCCGCGTCGGCTGCGACTCCGTCTGACGGGGGCGGCAGGCCGGTGAAGGAGTCAGCCGCAATCACGCGGCGACCGGTGATCCCGTAGGCTTTGAGAACGGCCCGCATCATGATGCACGCGCCTCCACGCCAAACGCCTGTCTCCAGGAAATCGCCGCGCACGCCCGACTGGATCACGCGCTCGCACTCGGTGCGCACGTTCCTCATGCGCTTTGCGCCGATCATTGACGGCGCGGCCGTTGGCCAGTCCAGGCCATGCTCGCGCGTGCTGTCATGGTAGCCATCGAGCTCGAACAGCGGAAGCGCAGGATCCTGGTTCAGGCGCCCGATCAGGCTCTCGCCCATCAGGTCCAGGTAAGCCGCACGCAGGCGGCTGACATCGGCCTCGGCCCGGAGCTGGATCGGCGACTTGATCTTCGCCGCAGCTGCCTTCAGTCGCACTCTTGCGGCCGCGGGGAGAACGCTCCGCGCAGCGACCGCGAGCGCGGTGAGGAGAGAGTTCGTCACAGTAGCTGCCATCTGCGCCTCCGTCATTCTGACTTGGAGTGTGGGCGAATGCTGTCGACCACGCGGCATATGCGCTCGATGTCCGCGTCGTATGCGAAGAAGACATTCCTCAGCACGCGGCCGCCGGCCTCGCACGCGATCCGGTCTGCCTCATCCACCCTTTGAAACAGGGTGATGTGCTCGAGACCGAGAGACGCGCAGAGGTGAGCAGACCAGGGATCGTCCTGATCGTCCGGAATGATCTCGACCACCTCGGTGCCCGGACTGGCGAACACGACGTTGACCATCGCCGCACCGAACTCCGCGACGATGACGTCGGCCCCCGCGAAGATCGCGGCCTGTACGTCGAACGGCAGCGTCTCGGGATGAACAACGGTGAAGCCTCGCCCTGCCAGCGCGTCGGCGAGCTGCTGACGGTTGCGCATCTCACGCTTGAGGTTGTTTGTGGTGCGCGCCACGAAAATGCGCTTCGCTGCGGCGCCTGCCCGGCGCGCCAGGACGTTGCCGAGCACCGCCTCGAAGACCTCGCGCGTTTGCGGCGATGCCGCATACGTTCCTTCGGCGTTGTGCCGGTTGCTGACCACGCAGTCCCTCAGCATGACCACGCGATCGGTGACAATTCTTACATCGCTCGGGTCGACGCCGAGACTTCGATAGATCGAACGGTGCCAATCGAGCAGCGGCCGCGAGACAAGCGGCACGCCGATGGCAGACAGCTTGCGGATCAACGGCACCATATCGAGCATGAAATGGCCGTAGTTTCCCGAGCCGAAATGCGACGTGATGGCGGCCGTCTCCTCGATCACCGGACACCCGCGCAGCAGACAATCGTGGAAGAGCAGCTCTCCGCCCCGCCTCTCCACCGCCTGCGTGGTGAGAAAATCCCGGTCGCCATACTGCCCCAGCACCGAATTGCGCCAAACCTTTCCACCTCTGCTGATGAGAAAGCCGCTTTCGGGAAACCAGTAATGGTCGCGAAGCCGCTCCAGCGTCATTTCGCGCGCATGGAACTGGTGGTCCAGGTAGGTGCTGGCCTCCGCAGGGTTGGAGGAAGGAACCGACAGGGGATGCTGCTTCACGGTGACGAGGATCTCGGGCTCGGCAATGGCGAAGCCCTCGCAGGGTCCGTTCAGCAGCGCCCAAAGCGGCATCTCCTGAAGGACGCGCGATCGATCGATCTCCAGCCTGCAGGGCGGGCGAGAACGTCGGAGCAGCTGGTCTATCGCAACCCCAATTCGGACGCGTCTCCCTCCGAGCGTGAGGATTGAGTGGACGCACTTGGCCAGTGCCGAGCCCACGCGAGCCCGCCTGCGCGGATCGGGAAACAGAAAGCGGCCGATGCGGCGCACGGCCGCCTGTCGCAGCGCCCTCCAGTCCAGGCCTCGCTTGGCGGCACTCTGCACCGACATCCTGATGGTCGCCCCCATTCTCAAATCACTTATGCCGCTGCGCCCTCGACGGTCGCCATATAGCGGCCGAGCACATCCGACACCGTTCCGAGCGCCCGCGCTTCGCCCTGCTCCAGCCACAGCGCCTTGTTGCAGATCTTCGTCACGATGGCTTCCGAGTGCGAGGCGAGCACCACGATCTTGGTACGGTCGAGGATCGAGCTCAGACGCTCCGTTGCTTTCTCCAGGAAGCGGGCGTCGCCGGCGCCGATCATCTCGTCCATGACGATGATCTCGGGCTGCACCGAGGTGGTGATGGCGAACGCGAGCCGCATGAACATGCCGGCGGAGTAGGTGCGCACCGGCATGTCGAGGTATGCTCCCAACTCGGAGAACTCGGCGATCGAGGGGGCGAGCGCGCGTGCCTCGGCGAACGTGAGCCCCATGAACACGCCGCGCAGGACGATGTTCTCCCAGCCCGTACCCTCGGGGTCCATTCCCAAGGTGATGTCGACGAAGGAGGAGACGTTGCCTTCGACCTCCACCGTACCGCCTTGCGGCTCGTAGATGCCCGAGACGACCCGCAGGAGGGTGGTCTTGCCGGCTCCGTTGTGGCCGATGATGGCGAGACGGTCGCCGTCGGCGAGCTCCAGGTCGAGATGCCGCAGCGCCTCGACGACAACAGTACTGTCCTGCACGCGCATGGTACCGCCGAGGTGGCTCATGATGATGCTGCGGACGGCGCGCGTCTGTGGGGTGAACACCGGGTAGCGGACAGAGATGTCGTTGAGGCGAACTAGGGCCATGGCGATCGGTTACACCCAAAAGAGGATTCGGCGCCGGTAGCGGCCGATGAACGAAAGTGAGAGGCCGAGGCCACCGAAGGCCACGGCGGCCGCGATCAACCACTGTGACGCCGACACGGGCTCATCCAGGAGCGGAGCACGGATGATCTCCACGTAGACGGCGAACGGATTGAGCAGCTGGAGGCAGCGATAGTCCTCCGATAGGAATTCGGGCTTCCAGATTACGGGCGTGATGTAGAAAGCGAGTTGCAGGATCGACTGGACAGCATGCACCAGATCGCGGAAGCGCACGCAGAGCGTAGCTACTATGTAGCCGCACCAGACGGCGCAGACCGCAGTAAGAAGGAGCGCGGGCAGCAAAAGAAATGCCTGCGGCGCAAGTGTGCGCCCGAAGACGACGAACACGATCGCAATGATCAGGGCATTGTGCAGAAACACGAGGAAGTTGCGGTAGATCAGGGCGAGGATCACCAAGGCGCACGGGACGCGATGGCTGAGCAAGTAGTGCGAGTTGGCGGAGAAGACCCCGGTGGCATCGCCGACAATGCCCGACAGCAGCTGCCAGATCACAATGCTCACCGCGAGGAACGGCAGCATCTCGGCGATCGGAACCTTCCAGAGCAGCGCCCATGTTACGCCGATGATGGCGATCGATATGCCCGAGGACAGCGTGAGCCATAGTTGTCCCATACGCGAACGTGCGTAACGCCGGCGCAACTCGCTGATGCCCATCAGGTGCCACATGCGCCAGTGCTGCGCGCCTTCAACGAGATCCGCCCACCCCGCTTTGGCATAGCGCAGCTCGGTCGGGATAGGAACACTCCGCCCTGTCCTTGCCTCACTCATCGCGATAGGGCGGCTTTTCCGTTGGGCAACCACGAGAGCTCCCGATTTGGCGTCGTATGGCAGCAAACGCGGAGCGCAGACTGATCATCGACGCTGGGTTATGTCCAGGACGGGATCGATCTTATCCACCACGAATCCGGAGATGACAGTCATATGTATTTAGACAACAGATATATCTTCAATTTTTCAGTGAGAACGGCCAGAAAACATCTAGATAATTCCATTGGGGTCCGGCAAGCAACGCATATGAAAATTGAATCGCTCGCAATACCCGACGCGAGGCTCATCACCCCGCGGATTATGCGCGATGCACGCGGCCTCTTCTGCGAGACGCACAATCGCAGCCTTTTCCGGGAGGTCATTGCCGATGTCGACTTCGTGCAGGACAACCACTCGCTGTCCCACGCCGGGGGCGTCGTACGCGGTCTCCATTTCCAGATTGCTCCGCACCCGCAAGGTAAACTGGTACGGGTGACACATGGATCGATTTTCGACGTGGCGGTGGATATTCGTCGGGGCTCGCCGACCTATGGTAGACACGTGACGGCTGTTCTGTCCGCCCAGAGCTGGGCGCAAGTGTGGATCCCGGTCGGCTTCGCGCACGGCTTCTGCACTCTCGAGCCAAATACCGAGGTGCTCTACAAGGTCACGGACTACTACGCTCCTGAATGCGATCGCGGGCTCTTGTTCGACGACCCGGATCTGGGCATCGGGTGGCCGATAGAGCCGAGCAGTGCGATTCTTTCGGAAAGGGACCGCGCCCACATCCGATTGCGCGATCTGCCCCCTTATTTTACCTACCCGCGGGACGGAGCCGCGTGATGACCGGCGCATCGCGAACGCCATTGGCGGCCGGGATCGTCGCCTACCGGCCCGATCCCGGACTCTTGGCTCGGCTCATCTCTTCCCTGGCTCCACAAGTCGATCTCCTGCTCCTCTATCGCAATAGCTCGATCCCGGCGCACCTCTTTGACCTGGCGCAGATCCATGTGGACCGCATCAGGGTGATCGGGAACGGACGCAACCTCGGACTCGGCGTGGCGTACAACCGGATTGTCGATGCCGCTATGGCGTGCGGCATCGAGCGCATCCTGCTCTTCGATCAGGATTCGAGCGTCCCCCTCGATCTGGGTGCCGCGCTGCTCTCTCGGATGCAGTGCCTGATCGAGCAGGGCGAGCGCCCGGCGGTTGTCGGACCTCGGCCGATTACGAGCGACGATGAGTGCTACAAGATCCCGCGCCGCTCGAGTCGAGTGAAAGCCGAATCGGTGGGTGCCAATCTGCCCCTCCAGTTTGTTATCTCGTCTGGCTCGCTTATCGACGGCGCCTCGTTTCGTGACATCGGTCCGTTCCGCGACGACTTCTTCATAGATGGCATCGACATCGAATGGTGCCTGCGCGCCGGGTCCAGGGGATATTCCTGCTGGATGGCCACTGATGTGCCGATGGAACATCGCCTCGGCGCCGGCGTAGTCCGCATGCCGTTGTCCGGTGCGCACATCGTCCGACAGCCCCCAACGCGTGTCTACACGCTCGTCCGCAACCAGCTCGCGCTGCTTCGCCTCGGTCATGTACCGGTTGAATGGAAAGCGCGCGTCGCTGCACGCCTTGTCGTCCACACGGTCGGGCAGGCCATGTATTCGTCGCACCGTACCTCCACGGTGCGTGCGCTCGCGCGCGGCTGGCGCGATGGTCTCCTAGGGCGGCTCGGCCCTCCGGTCGATGCGCTCGGCAGCGCGCTGGGCATCGAGTGACCCAGCCGGCGCGTCAGCTGCGTCCACAAGCCGGGAGGCCGTTGCCGCCAGCCAAGCCTTGGCTTCGATACCACCCTCTCCTCGCGAGACTGCGATCGCCAATTCGTTGACCCGGACGAGGACGGCGCCGCTGAGGAGTGATGCTCCGCCCATCGCAAGGCCAATGGCGATCAGCCAACCTCGCCCAGCTTGTAGCTGGAAAGACGCTCTACGATTGGCACGCCAAGCGCGGTCAGCGCGATCGAATGGACCAAATAAGAGGGAACGACAGCATTCCGAGGAATTCGCCAACCCGATCGCCGAGGAGCTTGCAGAGGGTAGGTGTTCCAACGAGGCCGCAGTTCGAGACGGTTGCCGCCATCAGGGGACCCGCGTGTAGTCGCTCACCGTCATTGCCCAGACGGCGCCAATCGCGTCTAAGGCCGGAGCCATTCTCGATAGAGCTATCGCCGAATCTGGGTGACGGCCTGATCGGTCAGGCGGCGGCGACGTTGGGCTGAGCGTCGGTGTTTTTCGGCACGACCTCGAGCCCGTCGGCGAACTTCACACCAAGGATCAGC
>Ga0070700_100001588_pt1 | contig 11338 bp, 10 predicted proteins | sample KBSK5101metaG_FD_65456 | JGI IMG/M metagenome (GOLD analysis project Ga0070700, IMG submission 65456) | Corn, switchgrass and miscanthus rhizosphere microbial communities from Kellogg Biological Station, Michigan, USA - KBS K5-10-1 metaG | ecosystem: Host-associated > Plants > Roots >...
TTCCTGCTCCACAGCTACCAGAAAGGCTAATGTCAGAAGGTGTTTCATTTTTGCAGATATTATCAAAAGCTTCAACTCCTTTTAAAACAAAATTATCTGAAGAGGTCATAATATTACTAATTATTCCGCAAGCAGATCCTAATTTCGGATGATCAATATTCCATTCCGCAAATGATGTTCCTTTATCATTGGACACAAAAAAGTTTATCCTCACATCCTTGATCTCTTTTTCACCATCACAAAAAATTGTACCTTTTCCTACACTTTTTAGTTCCTGTGAATCTGCAAGTGCGAGTTGATTGAATTAAATTGAATATATGACTATGCTAAAGGCTACTACAATAACACCTATCATTGTTCCATTTGACTTTTCCATTGGATTTGATAATAGGATTATTTCTTTTAAAGGCTAGGTAAGAAATATCCGAATCATGTTATGTAATGTAATACTAATATTTGATCGGTATTTTTTTCTTAAATATCCTTAGGAAAATTTTTCAGAACTCTTTTTTGGACATAGGGATTTAGAAATTTGGTAACCACTTATTTTCTACAAATAGGAGATTAGATTATCGATTGTTCCTTTATAAAATTCGTCATTCTAGTTGAAATAGATAGGCTGAAATCTAAAAATATACTATATCGCTGGGGTGTTTATTTAATGTTTAGCGTAGAATCAGGTAGAAATAGGATATTCTCAAAATCTAATTCTTATTATTATAAATCCTTACATTCGGGAACAAAATATTAAATTCATTAATCACTTGTTTCTTTGCATTGTAGAAATTTGAAATTAATTAACATTTTTATATGAAAGAATGTTTTTGATTAACCGTGTTTAGGCATAATGCGTTTTTTTTGGCATTGGCATTATCGATTACTTTGATTTTTTCATCTTTTACATTTCCATTCTTGAATCCTTCTATATATGCTCAATCCCCGTCAACCCATATCTCACAACAGCAATACGATAAAATTAAGAATTGTGCTACAGATCTGAGCAAGAAACCTACGCCAGTAGAGTACCTGACATATTTCAATTGTGGTCATGTCTCAACGGACCCAAGTGGCAGAACTGTACGACAATTCACGCTAATTGTTCAAGAGCATCAAAAGATTCCTATATCATACGAAGGGCACATCTTTGATGCATGGACATTTAATGGTACTGTGCCAGGACCGACAATTAGGGTCACAGAAGGCGATCTAGTCCGTATTAGAGTCATTAACAGTAACGAGAATGAACATCCTCATTCACTTCATACCCACTCAATTCATTTCGCCAAGAACGATGGAGTTTCAATGGGCGGATATCCTGGCGGTGCTATATCACCAGGTAGAAGTTTCACTTATGAATTCATTGCACAACCATACGGCGTATACCCATACCACTGTCATGTAGATCCAATAAGGGATCATATCAACAGGGGATTATATGGAATGATGATAATCGATCCAAGAGAGCCTCGGCCACAGATGACAGAAATGGCTATGCTGCTTAACGGTTATGATTTGGACTATAATCAAGAAGGACCAGTACATCTACCTCCGGCTAGCGAGTTTCAAACAAGTCAACAAGATGATAAAGATGCCAATATGACTGGAAGTGCCGATGGAAATGGAACTGAAAATACTGGCAATATGACAGGAAGCCCCGAAGGTAATGAAAGCAGCCCTGGAGCTAATATGACTCATATTTCTGCTGTTTCATCTACGAAAGGGGCTGAGGAGAATAGCTCGGGGGAGAAAGCCGGTGAGCGACCGGACACTAAAAAGGAGAGGGATAATGAGATTTACACAGTTAATGGAAAGGCATTTGAGTATATGATGCATCCCATAGTGCTACAAACCGGAAAACCATATCGTATCTATCTTGTAAATATGCTCGAGTTTGACTTGGTAAACTCATTCCATATGCATGGTACTATGTATGAATACTATACTGCCGGTACTGACGAAACTCCAGATTATACTACAGATATTGTGACTTTATCACAAGGAGACAGAGGGATTTTGGAATTTACATATGATTATCCTGGAACCTACATGTTCCATGCTCATCAGGCAGAATTCACAGATCTCGGTTGGATGGGATTATTTGACGTACGGGGAAGTCCGGTTAATACTATCGCTCATAGTTCCACATAACATTACCTAAAAACTTGTTGTTCTAAATATATCGACCCAACATATCATCATGTTAATGGATTTAAACCCAAATAATCTAAGGCATTCTTAGTTCGTTTTCAAGATTGAAGCAGTTGACGGTTAATCTCATTACGGCTAATGTTGCGAAGTAATCTCCGGGATTTGAATTAGCAACTTATTGAAATGTTATGAAATAGCCAATATTTCATATAGATTCATTATAAAATTAGCGATTTAAATTACTGGACTAGAAATGTTGTGGACTTTGTGGTTTCATTACCTGCTTGTGAGGCACTTGCTAAAACTGAGTACGTTCCCTTTATGTCACTTACCCTGAACGAAGGTGAGAGTTCACCATCATTGTCCGTATAATCTTTAACAAGATTGCCTGTAGGATCTTTAATAGTTAGGCGTAGAAACACATGATCAAGTGTATTACCTGTTTGAGGATCTGATGCCGTTACCCCTATAGTTTGTCTCTCTCCACTTGAAATTGGATTTTGTTCTACATTAAGTTCGAGATTTATTTTATCTGAGTTTGATATATTTGTTGCATTAACTGATGATTCTGATTGGAATGATGAAGTTTGTTTATTTGAAGAAGTTGGAGTCTGAGTATTTGCAGTTGGTAACGGTAATTGGACGTTACTCGATTGATTTGAAGATGTAATTCCAGTAACATTAACGCTGAACCATTTGGTAACAGTTGGTCCAGCAGGAGGTACCAAACAAGTAATTTTTGATGTCAAATCATTGAGCCCTGTTTGAATAAGATGATAATTTGAATTATATGTGTAAGTCCACTTTGAAAAATCACCAGATCCGTTTGCACCAGTAGGAGTAGCAAGTTGGTAAGGCTTCAGGCTATTCCAATCTACATAAACCTGACATTGGGCGGTTGAGTTATCAGAAGAAGTTCCAGATATGGTGAGTTCGCCAACAGGAACCTGTTGATTACCCGGAGGAGAATCTATCTTTATTGATATTGCGTAGCTATTAACGGATCCAATATTGATTAATATCAGTAGTGCTAGTAGCGCTCCAAAAAAACCAGAAAAAAACATCCTTTCGTAACTCATATGCATTGTAATCTAATATTTACCCTTATTTTTGTTTTCTAGATTTTTTAACAATAATGAATTGTCAATTCAGTTGTTGCGTAATTACGTGTTCTGCTTTTTTAAGGAAATGGAATAGTAGATAGATCAAATGGAACATCATATTTTGTGGCTTTTGATTTGTCAGGACAATCGGATTTACAATTATTTATATCATTATCTTTAACGTCATTTGAGTTCGCCTCATTTGCGTGAGTGTTTTCCGGAGAAGAAGGATTTGTAACGTTCTTGTCATTATCTATGGCTCTTATCTTAAAGGGGTCTGAATACTCTTGAGATTTCAGTACAGTGACGATCTCCTTGCTTGTGCTCTGATTGTTGAGGAGGTTAGCAACTGGATAAAATCGCTCAATTTGGTTATTATTAATTTCATTCTTTAGTATTAAATTCGCATACGCTTGGCCATGTATTGCGCTCACTAATGATACTATACCACTTATTGCAATAAGAGCGATAATTCTATCTACCATGACCTAGCCGTTATGAAATTTAGCTAAAAGCGAGTATATTTAGATTAGGTAACGAATTGCTGTATGATAATCAAGGTAAAATCAATAGTACATAAATTAAGGTATAATTTTAGTACGAAGATTACTATAACCAAATATACTTGATATATCTTCTATATAATTGAGAGTTGGAACATTGTTGACAACAGGAGTTTTCTTTATGAGATATAATTTGAAATGTATATCTCATGATATGCTATTCAGTTCTTTATTATATACTGCAAAACCTAAACATATCCGAACTCACAACGTGATGAATAATTCATCTCATATTTTATCGCAAACATAAGAATAATGGATAAATTATCGATTCATTTTACACGTGCTTGTGAGATGAGCTATCAATTTACATTGTACTTGGAGTAACGTAAAAATTATTAAGATACATATCAGAAATTTGTTGCATTTCGCCTTGATCCAGATATCTTCCATCTGATATCTGAGAAAATTTATCAATCTCCTCCAAACTTATCATAGTCGGCAGAACCACCGATATCTGCTCATGCGATAGAATGAATTTAATTGCAAGTTCAGTTATGTCCCAGCCTTTTTTGTCAGAAATCGTCCTCATATTTTCTACTTTCTTTAATGCCTCAGATATCCATTCCTTTTTTCTCGCACTTCTATGGTCATTCTTGTCAAATGTGGTGTTCTCATTTACTTTGCCAGTTAAAACTCCTGATGCGTCAGGCACTCTTGCCATTATTCCTACATTTTTTTCTTTACCTGCCTTTAGTAGTTCATTGCCCGGATCTTGCTCTAAAATATTATAAACAGTCTGCAAACATGTAATTTTGTGTTCTCTCATTGCATGCAAGCCCTCATCCTTCCATCCAATGGCTGGACCCAAGGCTATCCCATGACTTTTGATCGTTCCCCTGGCAACCAGATTATCTAACTCATTAAACAATTCCTTATTTGTCACAGCTTGCATTTTTGGGTTGTGAAGGCTATATACGTCGATATAACTAGTCTGAAGTCTTTCTAGACTCTTTCCTAACGCATAGTGCAAATAGTCTAAGTTATGTTTCTGAGGTAGCTCACTGTGGCCAATTTGTTCAGCATTGTACATGTCGTATCCCCATTTTGTTGAAAATACTACTTCATCTCTCATACCTTTGAATGCTATTCCGATTAGTTTCTCACTTTTTCCTTTCCCATAGATGTCTCCAGTATCATAGAAATTAATTCCTACGTCATATGCTCTCTTTAACATTCTAATCGCTTCATCATCATCTATTTTCTTCCCCCACCAATCTAGGCCAATCGTCCATGCACCAAATCCGATTTCGCTTACTTTAATATCGCTTTTACCAAGCTGTCTATATCTCAATTCCAAATCTCCGTAAAACTATCATTGATTTTCTGAAAATCATCTTCTTTAATTACTGGTTCACATAGGTTCAATAATTTATCAATGTTATCGGAAGAAATTCCATTTATTTTGGAAAGGTCAATGTTAATCCAGGATTTACAACCAGCCCATTCGGGGTTAACTTTTACCGAAATAGGTTCAGGCAACTTGTAAATTCTCAATAGAAGTGCATTCATTGGTTTTTTTGGATTATAACTCATTCTCATGTTAACATATTTTTCATTCCATATATGATACTTCTCCAATTTGGATAACTTTGTTTCATCATTAAACTCCTGCATCCCCTCAATTCGTGCTAAAATCGTTATAGTATTTATTTTATCTTGGTCAAAATTCGGGCCATTGTTTCTTAATAGCAATTCAATTTCTTGTAAATAATCTTGTTGCAAATATTCTCTAGATTGGTGCTCAAGTGTCGGATACAAAAGGAAAATTTTTTGACTAATCTCAAAACCCTCCTTGTATTCTAAGATTCCTCCCTTTCGTAGCAATATTGATTGTCTACCATTCTCCAAGGCTCTACAAACAATAGACCATTCCTTGAGTGCTAGCATGTTCATCCTAAACTCATAATTATGTCAAATATTTTTTTATATACACAAACTATCATAGGGGTATCTCTTACAACGTATCTGTTTACTTGCGTTTCACGAAGTTTCATGATCAAGTCCTGAAAGTCTATCAAATTGTCAGTTTCAAAAGCCAGCATAAAGTCCTGATCTCCCATCCCAAATGAATAAGATGTATTCAGTCTAACTTGCGGAAATTTTTTACCAACATTAATATGCTCTTTCATCATTTCACTTCTTTTTTCAAATGGAAGTAGATACCATTCTCTGGATTTGACAAATGGATAAACGATATTGTATTTCAGCGGTTCGTCAACTTCCATGAAACCAGGAATAACCTTATTCGAATAAATTGATGGACGCGTTGCCGACAAAAAAACTTCAGATGCGTCAATATATTTTCCAAGTACGGTAGTATAAACTTTTGAAGTTAGCACTTGAACTTTTTCTATAGAATCAGAGATACTCCATAACATAAAGTCAGATTCCTTTCTCAGACCTACCGTGGAATAAGTCCTTACCTTCATTTTTGTATTGGCAATATCTATCAATGATGAAAACTCCTTAGCAGCTTCTTCTTTTCCTATATCATTTAGCCATCTCCATTTTGGGTCTACTCTGTAGAAGGAAAAATTAAGATATTGAGTAGCCAGGTCGCTATCATTTTTTTTAATATCGCTCTCCTTTTGATTAGCTTTTGATTTATCATAACTCATGCTAATACAGAAATATTCTGAATATTTAAATTAAATATTGAGTAACGATGTTACCCCAAAATGTTACAGTTCAATAATTGAAAAACAACTTCAAAAACGAGCATGATTTCGCTAAAATTATGATGGATGAAAACGTTAATGATTTAACTTATTGATGTCTTTAACTATTCCTTCAATATATTTTCTATAATCCTTGTCAACTTCCTGAGCAGCAATCAATATTTTACTCTTGATTTCCGAAGATTCTAGGAACATTCTTGTGTCCTTTGGAATACAATGACCTCCAATTCCATCTCTAGGTTCTAGAATGTTTACATTCCATTTTGTATTTACTGCATCTCTTAATTCTGCAAACGAAATATGATTTGCTTTACAAAACATATAGAGATCCTCTGCAAAAGCAATTTGCAAGTATCTATCTGCGTTTTCAACTATTTTACTCAATTCCGCTATTTCTACTGTGGAAACAGAATACATGGGAATGCCAAGACTTCTATATGATTTCATACCAGTATAAAATTCCAAATCTGTCTTTTCTTCACTATCGACTCCATCATAAAATCTAATCCCTGTTCGAAGACAACAGTCACAGACACCACCTATTACCCTTTGTTGATTGACACCATGAATTTCCTCTTCCAGTGCAAACCACCTATGTGGCGCATGAACTACATGAAATCTATGCTCCAGTATTTCGAACATTTTCCTAGTAGTCCCTCTTGGTACGGTACTTTCGATTGATACGAGTTTTCCATTCGTTGCTTCTTTAGCTATCTTTCTAATTATTGCCATTAATCCGTCAATCTGTGGCGACGAAATATCATCCTCTCTATGAGTGGAGATGCAAATCAAAAATACGTCAATTTCTTTGAAATTCTCTAGTCTCTTTATACCATGTTGCTTTTCAGCACTTTCCATTACAAGCTGATTGTTGTCATAACCATAAACATCAAATCCCCTTTCTTTAACATACTTTGCGACTGGAAGCCCGAGTTGACCCAAGCCTACAACCAAGATTTTTTCAAATGAAATTTCCTGTTTCGTATGGTTAATCACATTTACAGCCTCCAAATAATTTTGAAACAAATGATATTGTATTAATATTTATCTATTGTCATCTCACATAGCTAATGAATACAAGTTAAATCCGTTCTTTTTAACGTAAATATGTAATAGAACAAATTACCATAAATTTCAACGATGAAAATCTATTGCGATATAAATGAATCGATTTAGCATGAATAAACACTAATTTTGGAGCTATTTTGATTGAAGTTGTATTTTTTATAATTTTAATCAGTACAAAAATATTGAACAATTTATTAGTCATATGAATAAAAATATTCATATGGCAAAAACATTGTCCAGTCAAACCCTAAAAAAAAATGATAATGCTCCACCTTTCAGGTTAATGGGAACAGATAACAAATTCCATTCAGTTGAGGATTTCAGTGGTAAGTGCCTCTTGATAGTCTTTATTTGCAACCATTGTCCTTATGTTAAAGCTCGTATAGGTGATCTCGTTTCACTTCAGAGCAAGTTTCCTCAGTCAGAATTACAGATTGTAGGAATAAATAGTAATGATCCATCCTATCAGGATGAAGGATTTGAGAACATGGTTGAGTTTTATAGACAGAACAAATTGAACTTTCCTTATGTTATAGATGATACACAGCAAATTGCAAAATTATATGGAGCTGTCTGTACACCAGATCCATTTTTGTTTGATCAAAACCGAAGGCTTGTGTTCCATGGAAAAATAAATGATGCAATGGAACCAGAGATGACTCCGCAAGAGCACGTGATGGAAAATAACATTAGGAAAGTATTGAAGGGTGAAACAATAGAAAAAGAATTTGATCCATCTATTGGTTGTTCTATTAAATGGAAATCATAAGTAATCTATCCATATCTGTATATTATTCCCTTCTCACCTTTTGGATGTCTCCATCTAGTTCCAATTGAACAAGTCCCGCATTCCACGCAGCCTTCGTGTTGTAGAACTACATCCTTCCCTTCAAGACTATAACACCTGGTAGGACATAGTAAAATCAATTTCTTCATGAATTCACTTCTTTTGTTCTCAACTGTGATATGTGATTCACTATCATCATTGTATTGCAATCTCGCAATTCTATCTGATAATGTAGGAATTGCGGGTGTATATGAAGAATTAATAATACTTCCAAGTCTGTTTGCCAATTGAATTGGTACCTGAACATATGTCTTTTCTGATTCTATAAATGGTAAAATTTTATCATATCCCAAAAAATTTGCCATTTGTATGGCAATTTTCCTCAACTTATCATTTTTCATAAGTCGAAGGCCAAACCCAAATAGAGGATCAACAGAATCTATTTTAATATTTTTTACTAATTTTAGGAATAAACTTAAGTAGCCTTCATCGATTTTGTTCATTTCCATAGTATACGGACTCTCGTTAACTAGTGATTCATAGTAGCTTCCAATGTAATCCGAATCAAAATTATTATTTTCTATAGAACGAGAAATTGCAATAGAGGCCCGTACTGCATCATCAATTCCTACATTGAGACCTTCTATTTTTGGACCGATGAATAACCCACGGCCAGCAGCATCCCCGATAAATAAGATATTTTTAAAATAGGGTTTTTTCATCATGCATCTTTTTCCATCAGGAATTAATTTTGCGCTATATTCTAGCTCTACATAATTATTAACAAATTGTACTCCATATTTTTCAATTAGATCTTTTCTTATACTATCAATTTTTAATTTAATGTCTTCTATATTATTGAACTTTCCAGACTCAACCAGAGCAACATTATCTTTAGAAAAATATTTGTACCTTAATTCATTGTATGTTTTTATTAGCTTGCTAACACTAAGCTGCATTTTGAGTTGATCTTCTTTTGAGAGATCATTGTTCTCCTTTCTCAATTGAACTTCATCTTTAATATATTCACTAATTAATGGATTCTTGATTAATTCATCTATAAGCTGTGTTGGGGTAACGGGATTTGAGAGAAGCGAGTCATAGTGATATACGGCTCCAAGTGATAATGTATCACGATTTGTATAAAGAAATCCACCACCAATGTGATTTAAAGTTATATCGCCTGCAAAAAGATGCGCTGAACCTTCTGAAGAGCCTAGTTGAAATCTCTCTTCAATAATATTTTCAGGCAATTTTATGATGACTTTAACACCAAAGTACACTTCTTCTGGTTTGAATTTATCCCTGGCCGCTGTAAGTTCGGCAACCTCTGAATTTACCCCGTCTGCTGCAATTATTGACTTTACTTGGAATTCTTGTAATTCATTTGTCCTTACAATCGTCTTGTTCTCTACCCAATCAATGTCAGAAACGTGGACTCCAGTGATGATTCCACCACCTTGTTTCTCTGCTGATTCAGAAGCCCGGTCTGCAAGCCATGGGTTTAGTCTATTTAAAAGAACAGAGTAGGCAAAATTTGTTTTATATTCATGCAGTGAAGTCAGATCCATTGTAAAAATTTTATTCTTGGATGCGGCATGAAGCAAATATTTTTTTATCAATCTTTCTATAGGTGCAGTAGATTCAAAATCAGAACCAAAAACATCCTCTACGTTGTATATCCTTCCACGCGGATCTCTTTTAGAGTATAAAATACCACCTGACACATTTTTGGTACCTACTCGATTCCCTGCTTCAATCAATATCGTTTTTTTATTTAAATCAGATAATTTTTTTAATGCCGATAGTCCGGCTGATCCTCCGCCAATTATTGCCACGTCGTATTGTTCCAAATCTAGGTACTCCTTATAGAAATAGCTGATATTTGCTTTTTAATCTGGTCAATAAGTATCGGAATAACTTCCTCCATTCTTCCTTTTATAAAAATATCTGATTCATCTACGATAGGGGAATTTTCATCAGTATTTATTGAAATTACCATTTCAGAGTCTTTCATTCCAGCTATGTGTTGTATCGCTCCACTTAATCCTATAGCAACGTAAAGGGTCGGTGCAACCTTACTTCCACTAGTACCAATGACTCTATCAGCAATCATATACTTTGAATCCAGATTTTGATTCAATTGATACGGTTTTTTTGATAACGGTAAAGTTATTCCTATTTCTGCGTCAATAAGCTTTGCAAATTCTTCAACTAGCTTGACATTAAGTTCTGGGTTCTCTTTAATTCCGCGGCCAATGCTCACTACTATTTTGCAAGTTTCGTAATCGATTGTTTTTTCAATCACCCTTCTGTCCAAAATCTTAATTTTTGGATCTTGGTCTACTATAGGGGAATATTCTACAATTGTTCCTTTCCTTAAATTATCCCTTTCTATCGGCATAAAGGCGCCAGGTATTATGCTGCATCCCTGTGGGTGATACTCCCTTAAAATTTCTGGGTTTTTATTATCTAAGCATAGTATTGTTGTCCACAAAAAGCCAGAAAAATCTGGACGATACATTTCTAGAATTTTTTGATACCTTATCGACTGTCCCTTTGTTTTGTGCTCATGTCTAATGTCAAGATCACTGATAACGAGCTTATTTATATCCGATGCTAAACCTGAATCAAGTTCTGCGAGTACCGTAGAAGATAAATGTCTCCCAATATTATCAGCCGCAAAAAACATGTATCTTGGTTTTACAAATGTGCTTGCGTATTCGGGTGATATTTCTTTCATGATTTTTGCATCTTTCGCAATCTGTGCTATTACTCTAGTATCGATATCATTTCGAGGATATCTTAGTTCCTGGTGATTAGCATATATTACTGAATCTGCTCCATATGTTACTAATTCATCACATAGTTCTTTTACATTACTACCAAGCAATACTGCTACAACCTTCTCTGTAGAGTTGTATTTTTGATTGAAATCATCCATCAACCGTCTCGCTTCACCTAGCATCTCCAAGGTTACAGGGACTA
>Ga0070700_100001589_pt1 | contig 11330 bp, 16 predicted proteins | sample KBSK5101metaG_FD_65456 | JGI IMG/M metagenome (GOLD analysis project Ga0070700, IMG submission 65456) | Corn, switchgrass and miscanthus rhizosphere microbial communities from Kellogg Biological Station, Michigan, USA - KBS K5-10-1 metaG | ecosystem: Host-associated > Plants > Roots >...
ACTCTGAACCACATAAGGGGACCATCATGGACGACATTGCCCATCGAATGAACATGCGCCGGCTCTGCGCCGTCGTGCAGGCCTACCGCGCGCACAACGTCAGGTTCGCTCTACGCGAAGAGGCTCAGTCCAAGAAGACGCAGACGTTTCGCGCTGCTCCCTGCATCTGTCCCGAGTGCGGCACGGAGCAGGGCGCCCTCTGGTGTCGCCACATGGCTTGCCACGGTGACCAGCAGAAGCCGCTGAGGACGCTGTGAGCGCAGCAATCCTGCCGCCGGCCGGCCCCCTCGCCGACTTGATGAAGGTCCACCTGGACGCCACGCAGCGCGACACCGCGTCGCGCATTCGCATCCCGGCTCTGCCGCCGTCTGGGCATGGCAGCAACACCCCAACTGTTCGCCCTGGAAAGGAGGCAGCATGACTTCCCCCGCGATCAACCTCGTCCCCATCGACCTATACATCCGAGCTCGCCGGCTCACCAATGCTCGTCTCGACTGCCCGGACTGTTCAGAGCTGCGTGGCCACGTAGACGGGAGCTTCTGCGCCCGCCACGACGTACCCCGGCGCTGCTCGGCCTGTGGCAAGCCAAGCCCGTGCTACCCGGAGATGCGGCAGTACCACGACGGCATCGTGGGCTTTCTGTGCGAGTCCTGCGCCGACCCTGAGGAAATTGCGCAGCTCAGCCACGAGGCCAACGTGCGCGCGAGCGAGCCGAACACGCTGCCGCCCGACGAGGAAGAACAGCCGTGGTGCACTCGTGGATAAAAGCCCAGAAGACCGAATCGAAGAACTCCAGGGCGACCTCGCCTCGGAGCGTCGAAAGCGAGCAGAGACGTACGAATACGTAGCCGGCCTAATTCGGCAGGCGCTTGCAGCGCAGATGCACCCGCAGAGCCGAGCGTCTCAGCAGCTTCGCACGGCACTCGTCAGGCTGGAGGTCGAATCGATGACCAAAGGGCTGCGAAAGACCCATGGCTGACTGGGCCGCGGCCGTCGCCAGGCTTGCCGCATGGCGGGCATCCCTCGGCCCCGGCTACGTGCCCCTGGCCCAAGCCTGGGAGCATCGCATCCGCGGCAGGCTCGACGGCACGGGGGACTTGTTTACTGAGACGATTGCAGACGAACACCGCGCTTACTGGCGCTTCTGGGAGGAGAATCGATGAGCAGCCTATTCCTAATCGACTTGTCAGGCATCTTCTGGGCCTCTTGGTTCTCCACCGCGGGCCAGGACATCGATGCCGGGTTCCGCGTCACCTACGACACCGTCCGCCGGCTGAACAGCGGATACGACGCCACGGTAGTCTGTTGCGACGTCGGAGCGAGCTGGCGCAGCAAGGAGTACCCGCAGTACAAGGCGAACCGCCCAAAGCGAGAGGAGGCCGCCTACGATCAGCTCCGCCGTGTACGGGAGCAGCTCGAGGCGGACGGGCTCCCGGTGATCGGCGTCGAGGGGTACGAGGCGGACGACGTGATCGCCACCCTCGCCTGCAAGGCCCCAGGCGCCGGCTACGAGGTCGTGATTGCCTCCAACGACAAGGACCTGCTTCAGCTCGTTGGGCCCTCTGTGAAGGTGCTGCGCCCCAAGGAAGGCCTGTGCGGGCCGGATGAGGTTCGCAAGCTCTACGACGTCCACCCGCACCAGATGACCGATTACCTGGCCCTCGTCGGCGACTCGAGCGACAACGTGAAGGGGGCCCCCGGCGTCGGCCCGAAGCATGCCGCGCGCCTGCTCGCAGAGCTCGGGAGCGTTGCTAACATGTACGAGTCGCCGGACGGCATCACCCCGCAGGGCATTCGCGAAGCGATGGTGAACAACCGGGCACAGGTGGAACTCGCGCGCCGGCTGGTGACGCTGTCGCTCGACGTGCCGATCGACTTCGCGGAGGCCATCAAGCCGCGCGCGCCGAAGGGGCAGGAGGAGGCCAGCGAGGACGCTCCCGCCGACGAGGACGAGCGACCCAAGAGCGAGCCGCCTCCCCCGCCCCAGCAGATCAAGGCTCTGCCCGGCCTGCTCGACGCGAAGCCGGTGAAGCCTGCCGAGGCGCTGGCGACGGTGCCCATCGTGCTCGACAAGCAAGACCCGCGTTGGATGCTCGGGCTTGAGCCGAGGAACGTGCAGCAGCTCCAGTGGTTCGTGAAAGAGCTTCACGGTAGCCAGCTCTACCGAAAGTTCCCGAACGCTCAGGCGATCATGGCGGTCATCCTGCGAGGCCGGTCGATGGGTATCTCCATGATGGACAGCCTCGACTCGTTCCACGTCATCGAGGGCAAGCCGGCGCTCGCGGCGATGGCAGTGATCGGTGTCGTCCTCGGGTCTGGCAAGGCCGAGTACTTCGACCTCGTGGAAACGTCTGCCACTGGCGCGACGTGGGAAACGCAGCGGATCGGCCGCCCGAAGCCTGTGAGGCTCACCTTCACGATCGAGGACGCGCAGCGAGCGGGGCTGGTGCGCCCGAATGGCAATTGGGTCAAGTACCCTGGCCCGATGTGTCGAAAGCAAGCTGGTGTCGAGCTCGCGCGAGCGGTCTATCCCGATGTGGTAGTCGGAGTATACCAGGAAGACGAGCTGAGGGCATCATGAGCGACTGGACCCCCGAGCAGCTAGCCCGCATTCAGGACGCGACGCGGCCGTACCTGGAGGACCCGCTCTATGGTGAATGGCCACCGCGGATGTTCCCGCTGCGGCATGTCACGCAGTGCACGACAACGCAGCTCCGTCCCGGCGCTGGCGTGTCCCATGGCATGGTCCTATCCTGCGGGCATGAGGAAACCATGTTCGAGAATCCTGGCGCCGACAATGGCGTGCGCATCTCCACCTGGCACTGCACGCAATGCCCCAAGGTGGCGCTGGCCGTCCGCGGGTTTGACCTGATGGGAGAGAGACGATGAAACGATGTCCGAAATGCAATTCGCCTGCGCCACACCTGCATCCCGCCGTCCAGTACGGCGGCGAAGTGCAGCCGTGCCGGGATGACTACCACCGGCAGGCCACGGCGGAGAACACGCCCGAGAAGATTGCTGACGTCGAATTGAGCCTGATGGGAGAGCGGCGATGACCGCGCCGATGACGCCTGAGCGGATGGCCGAGATACGCGCGGCAGATCGGCAATGGACCAACGTTCCTGGCGTCGAAAACCTTGTCGAGGTGAATCGGGCTCGTCATCGCCGCGAACTACTCGCCGAGGTAGACCGGCTCGAGGCGGAGCTAGCCGGTGCGAAGGAACTCTATCAAGACATCGGCGTCGGGTTTTCGATCACACTGAAGGCCCTGGCTGAGAAGTTCGCGCTCGAGCAGGACGCCGCGTGCCGCGCGTTCGGGGTGCGGGCGCTGAAGCATTTTGCGCAACGGGAATACGGAGCTGGTGGCTCCGATTCTCGTATCTCTTGGCTCATAGAGGCTATCGAGCAGGGCGATTGGCCGCCGGAAAGCGAGGGCACGTGAGCGACTTGGACTTGGACGCGCTTCAACCCAGCCAGCACGTTTTTGACGATGAGAGCGCCGTTATCTCGACCGGCACACTGCGTCGGCTCATCGCCGAAGCCAGGCGGGCGCTGGAGTTGGACCAAGAGCTGTCACGTATGACGATAGCGCGCAACAGTCTCGCGCTGAGCAGCGACGTCCACTGGGGACAACTTCAGAAAGCCGCACGCGAGCGCGACGAGCTGGCGGCTGCGGCTCGCGAGGTGTCGGCCTACCTGTCCACGGCACGTCGGCACGAATGCATGGGAGCCGACTGCTCGACCTGTTACCCGAACAGCCTCATTGCATTGCTCGATGCAGCGCTCGCCAAGCTCGACGGCAAGGAGGGCACGTGACGCTCGAGAAGCGCCTGCGGGAGATGGTTGGTCGAGGCGCAAAAAACGCCAAGACGGCCGACCACATGGGCTTTGGGGTTGATGTCGCCCGTATTGCCTACCGCGCTGGCCAGCGGGACGAGCGCGCGCGGTGCGTTGCGGTGCTGCGTTCTCAGATGGCGATCGAGACAGACGCAATTGCTCGACGCGCGCTATCGACCTGCGCCGAGCGCATCGAGAAGGGCCGGCGATGATGGGCTTGGCGATCCTTGGGCTTCTCTTCCTCGTGCTGGCGCTCGACCGGGTCCTTCGGCCACATGGCCCGTGCGACTGCCTGACGTGTGGCAGACGGTGCAGCCGGGAACCCTGGGAGTCGGAGTGCGTGAACTGCCAAATCAGGTACGTGCCATGATCGAAGCCATCCTGCTCTGGTTCCTGTCCGGCTAGGCGCTGGGCTCCGGCTCGCCCGGGTCGTCCCGGTCCTGCCGGCGCAGCTCGGCCAGGTCATCGCCGATGGTCTCGTCCAGGCTGGCCCCCAGCCTCGCCAGCGCCGCCTGGCGGAAAGCCTCGTCGACCGCAGGGTGCGCGTAGCCATTCTGCCAGACGCGCCCCTCCGCCCGACGTCGTGCCAGCAACCCGGCATCCTTGACCAGGGCCCCGGTGCGAGGGTCCCGGCGCTTGCACCACCGTTCGAGCTCCACCGGCACCGCATCGTAGGCCCCCTGGTTCAGCAGCCGGAGCAGGGTAGAGCCGCCCAGTGCCCCGCCCCCCAGGTTGAAGGTGAAGCTGACCAGCACATCGAACTGGTGCTGCTCGAGCGGCACCTTGACCAGCCGGCGCACGTAGCCCTCAGCCGCGGCCACGTCCATCTTGAGCAGCGCCTCGGCCTGCCCTGGTTTGAGCGGCGCCAGGAAGACCCCCGCGGCCTTCTCATGTTCGGTGATGAGATGGCTTATGCCGATAGTTTCCAAGCCAGCCTGATCCAAATAGACGGTCGCGACGTTGCCTTCGAAGTTGCCGAGCATGCGAATGCCCTCCGGGCTGAGCCTCTGTTCGATCATCGGACCCTGATGTCATGCGCGGCCCAGCCGGGGATGAACACGGCGAGCAGCCAGAGCACGACGGCAATCACGACGACGATGTTGAGGATTTGCTTTATCTTCGCATCCATGGGGATGTAGCTGTTCACAAGCCACAACAGAACGCCGATGACGATGAGGATGATGACGAGATGAATGAGGCTCATTTGGGTGGGTGCTCCGATAGGATTTTCTTTTCAACAATGTCTACGGCGTCGGTCAGGCGAACATCGCCCGGCCTTGGCAGGTGCGCCCACGTGAGCAGGCCCACGGCGATCGGGCTTGTGACGTAGGCCGACGCTGGCAGCACGGCCGACAGCACGCCGGACCCGATGGCCGCCATGGTGAGAAGGAACTTTTGCCAGAATACAGGGGTCACGGTATCTCCAATCCGGCCGGTGGGGCCGAGCTGTTGCGAATGAATCTCTCGAGCGCGGCGATGCGCTCCTCGTGGTCCTCGATGCGCTCGCCATGGTCCTTCAGCAGGCGGGCCGTCGCTGGCCCGTTTGCTTCGATACGCTGGACCACGGCGGCCACCTCCCCGAGCTGCGTCGAGATGTTCATCAACATCTCTTTGAGGCTCTCCTCTGGAGCCGGATCGGTCTGGCGGTCCCTGGGCGGTGTCATGCCGTCGCTCATGGTCTCCTCAGGTGGCTTTCTACTTCGAGCTTCGTGGTCCGCTCGGACAGGTAGTGGATCTCGTCTTTCATCGAATCGAGCTTCATCTCGATTCGAACCATGCGGTCCGTCTCGGCCTGCGACTGCGCCCCCTTCTCGGCATCCGCCTTGTGCATCTGGACGAGCTGCGCGATCGCGGCAACGAGCCCAACGACCGCCGTCTTGGCCCAGCCGGCGCGCTTCGCAGCCTTCACCCGATGGGCGGTGAGCAGCTCGCCGATGTCGGACACGTCGCCCATCACGTACTTCTCCAGACTTCGCGGGCCGAGATGTCGCCGACTCGCTGTAGAAGGCCGATCGTTGCCGTGGCTCCCGGTGCGAAGTTCGCCCCGCCGGCCAGGAACAGTGGCGTCGTCGTCCCGCCCACGTTGTGACGGAGCGTGGTGTTGGCGTTCACGGTGACCTGGACAACTTCGCCCTCGGGGAAGTTCAGTGCCTCGTCAAAGTTCGTCGCCACAGACGGCGTCAACGATACTTTCGTGCAACCCCACGCCTGAATCTTCGGCGCCTCGCTGTTGATGGTTCGGAAGGACGGCGCCACCTCGTTGGCCGTGGGCTCCTTGCCGGTGGCCAGGTTGATGTAGGAGACCTCTTCCCAGACGGGCACGTGCGCGGCGTCCTCGGCTCGCCTGACCGTGAGCTCGATGCTGTCGCAGATCATGCGCAGCGCCTTGAATCGGTGCGTCGCGCTCGACGCTGGCAGCGTGACCCAGTGCAAGCCTCCGCCAGTGTAGGCCGGGCTGTAGAGCCGGAGAACCTGGTCCTTCTCCCACCGGTTGGCATACCCGAGCGATGCGAGCGCGTTCACGACCCCCGGCGAACCGCCGACGCCCCATACCTCCTGGTGCGGGTTGACCGTGGCCCCCACGGCATACGAGTCCTGCGCGTACGTGCCCAGTCCTGGCGTCGTCGGGTTCGTGCCGGACCATTCGATGTTGTCCTTCCAAAGGCCGAAGAACTGGTCCGTCGTCATGCTGGTGAAGACGCGCCCAACCTGGGAAACGAAATGGTTGTGGTGGACATAGACACGCGAAGAAAGAGCGTCCGCCTCCCACAGGATCGACTGGCTGAAATTGTGCCCACCCGCGATTGCAGCATCTTCTACGATCATGCGATTGCCGGCTATCTCCAGATCGTCAACGATGCCATCGATACGAAATGCCGACCCGAGCGTCGCGATCGACGACTGGGCAGTTCGAGCATTCGTTACCATTGCTCCCACGTGGAAGTTGTTGTTCAGAATCCGAACGCCCCGCGCGGTCCCGCCAGGCAAGAACTGGCTACCTCCGGCGGCTACCTGCACGACTGGGCCACCCCAGCCACAATCAAAACAGTCGTTGTTCTCGAACCTAAATGCCCTGATACAGGAATAATCTGCGTGTGCGCTAAATGATAGATTCCACTCGATGACTTGTGCATAGACATTAATGAATGTATTAGAATCAAAGAAGCAGACGCCTGGCCTGTCAGCATTAAGTAGACCCTGCTCTCCTACGCCGCACTTCCAGCAGTCTTCGACATGGTTGCCACGAAAGACAAAATTCGCTGTCCCCTGCGCCCTGTCGACGCAAAGAACCATATGTCTGAATGTGCAGCGCTCTACTTCTATTCCCACAGAAGATGAGATGCCAACGGGGCCCTCTTCGAAAATACAGCCGTCGAATCGGAGCGTCGTATGAAGACTAGGCGATGGCGCTTGATTGTTGCTCCCATCGCCGTAGTACATCTCCCCGCGCCAGTTGATGATCGTGCAGTCCTCGAACACGTTGCGATCCTGACCTGTGCCGTACACCCCTCCCAGCTTGTTGCTCCCGAGCGCCTGGTGCCAGACGTCATACCCCCAGGCGTACGTGCATTGCTGATAGCGAGTCTGGGCGAACTGCTTGGGGAAGTTGCCCGTATCGATGAACGTGTACGTGAATCCAGGAGGCGGCTGTGTGCTTCCACCACCGTCCACCCACGGTGCAAGACCGTCGAACGTGATTCCTCTGATCCGGCAGTCGCGCGCGTTCGTGGCGAAGACGACGGCCGTCCCACCGCGGTATGGCTCATCTCCAAGGGCCCACGTGACAGTCCCATCGGTCACGGTCCCCTCGAATAGCCCACTCGGCTGGCTGGCCGCGCTGGAAGACGTGGTTCCAGATGCCACCTTGCACTGGTAGGAGTGGCCATTGATGAAAGCGAAGTTGTTGAGGGTATAGACCGTGCTCCTGAGCATCGGCGTCGTCCCGCCTGGGACGAGCGGCACATCGGCCGGCACCGCCGGATTGCCGCCAATGACGGGGGTGCGGAACTCGAAAATTGTCTGACCTGGGACGCCGAACATCTGGAGCTTGTCAGGAATCACGATGGCCGAGTACCAGCCGTACTGACCCGACGTCGCAGGAAGCTGCGTTTCCCAGAACGAGTAGCGCCCGCCTGGGATGAACAGGGCCATGCCCGCAGCGGTGGCCGCCGCCATGGCCGCCGCGAGAGGGGCCACGTTGTTGAAGGCTGTGTTACCTGCCTTCATGCCGAAGTCCAGTCCGTTCAGTGCGAACGCGCCGATGTTGGACGCCGCCCATTCGTCGAGGTCGGTTCGGAACGGCGCGGCCGCCTCCGCTCCCACCTGCCGCAAAAGCTGGGCGACCGTGTCCGGTACCATCAGACGACCGTGATCCCATACTTGGCCCCCAGGTAGCCACGCACCGCTGAAGCGTTGGCCCCCGAAAGACCCGAGTCGTACACGATAAGCTCCGCGATCTTCCCGTTGAAGAACTCCGAGCTTGCGAACATGCCTACGCCGATGCCTGCCCCGATGACCATGTCGCCGGTGCCGCCTCCAATGCCCACCGTGGTCCCATTAATCTTGAGGAAGTTCGCCGTGCCGGTGCCCGCGCGAGTGTACTCCTCGACCTCATAGACCGTCGGCACCGTGCCGCCAGAGTGCGAGGCCACCGCGAGAAATCGGACGTCGTAGGCGCTGGCCGCGGTAGACGAGAGGGAAAGTCCTGTGGCCGAACTGCTCGATGAGAAGTGCGTCCGCTGTGTGCCGACCGTGTCCTCTTTCTTGACACAGAAAATCGTGTACGCCTGATTCGGTACGGTGACCGAAGCGGCGCGCGCCAGGTTGTGCGAGCTCGCAGCGACGAACTGCACGGCAGGCCGGCCGTTGATGTCGGAAGCCAAGAACGTCGGCTGATTCCCGCCTGTCGCCTGGGTCACGTTGAACGCGTTGGCGCTCCGGTCGTTCCACTGCGAGACGCCGGTTGCGATCGTGATTCCCACGCCGGCATCGAGCCAGAATGTGAGCCCGGCGATCTGCGATGGGCTGAACGCCGCAAGCTGCCTGGCTGACCTCCCAGGAATGGCGATAGCGGGACCGATGCGCATCAGCTCACCAGTAGACCGTGCAGTTGGTGATGGTCGTCCCTGCCGAGACGATCGCAATGGCCTGCACGTCGAGCACTTCGCCGGCCGCGAGCCCGGTGGTCGTGACGTTCGTACCGTCTGGCCGCTTCAGAACGAGGTTGCCAGCCGACCCCACGCGAATGCGCCGGCTCGGCCGAGTCCCCCCCGCGCCGGATGCCGCGCCCGGTGGGTTCGTTCCTGGCCCGATCGCGAGAAGGTCCACGTCCGCCCCGAAGGCCAGTACCTCCACCCACCACGCGCTCGAGTAGTACTGCCTATCTCCACTTGTTCCACCAGCCATCAGCGTGCCTCCAATCTCTGTGTTTGGGTCATCGTCGAGCCACCGAACTTCATCCCCTCAGGCACGTGCGCGCCGCCGCCTGTTGGCCCTGGCCCCTCGGGCTGCGCGCCGTGGTTGGCGAACGCATCCTTGACCGCCCGCATGAACTCCGGCGTCATGGTCCGATCGGTCGGCACGTCGAACAGGATTCCAAGCTGGACCCGCTTGTCGTAGGGCAGCTTGCTCTTCGCGTCGCTGACCTGCTTCACCACCTCGGCCTGCATCTGCTGGAACAGCTCGGGCCGGCGCGCCTTGACCGCCTCCACCGCGTCACGGGAAAGCTTGTTCCGGGCCATGTCGTCCAGTACCGAGATGGGCTTGTCGAGCGCGCGCAGGATCTTGCCGAACTTGGCGATGTCCGCATCGCTCACCCTGGGCTTGGTGAACTGCGGCTGAACCGAGGGGCCTTCGTGCTGGGGCGGCATCTTGCTCTGGAGGTACTGGATATCCGCCGCGAGCGCGGTGGACGTTGCGGTTGCGAGCCCGGGCGCATGCGTCGCAAGCGGGGCGACGTGCTGCACCATCTTCTCGGTCGCCATGGCCGGATTCGAGTTCAGCTCCCCGAGCTTCGTCGCCACGTTCTCATAGGCCTTGCGCCGCGCGGCGCCGCTCGACTCGGCGATGCTGGGGCCATTCGTCTGCACCAGCGCGCGCGGAGCCTCACCCTTGATGAACGCGCCAACCGCGGAGGCAATCTTGCTGTCCACCTGCGAGGCAGCCTTGGACAGCGCCCCGATGTTGGCCGCCTGATCGGCCAGGTGGGCAATGACGGAGGAGCCGCGCTCGCGGATGAAGTTGTGCGCGGCCGTGGTGGCGAGCCCCAGGCCGAGGCTGGCCAGCCCGCCGATGCCGTGCGCGGCGGCCTGGAGCCCACCGCCGATACCCATCGCATAGTCCGAGGGCGACACCGCGCGGTTACCGATGTCCCGCATCTGCCAGCGTTCGGCCATCTCCTTGGCCTGACGCAGGTCGCGGAATTCCTGCTTGGCGACCTGATAGGCGCCGTTCAGCATCTTGTCGCCTGCGAGCTCGGCCGCCCGGTCCGCCGATTTCTCGATGGTATCCTCGAGAATGCCGCGGGTCTTCTCGAGCGCCTGGAGCTTCGGATTCGGCAGGTTCGGGATACCCGACGCCGCGTTGGCGCGCTCCTGGTAGATGACTGAATCGAGATCCGTTCGGATCTTGCGCATCTCGCCGAAAGTCGGCACCTCGCCGATCTTCAGGTTCTCGATGACGTCGGTCACGAAGTTGTCCACCTGCGTCGCCCTGGCCCGCACCTCACGACTCGCGCTGGATCGCAAAGGCGCCGTCACCTCCGAGTCAACCCGCTCCAGAAACTTCGTGAGGTCGGGCCTGGCGTCGGGATTGGCCTTGGTGATCTCCTCGAGCCTCTCCGTGATCTTCCCCAACCGATTGCCGGCCTGCTCCTCGGCCGTGACCAGCTTCTCCGCCATGTCGGAGGCGTTGGAGAACGGCTTGAAGACCTTGGTCCCGTCGTCGAGCTTCGCCTTCCTGACGGTGTCGGCAATCTCCGAGATGCGCGACTCTGCAGCGTCGGCACCGCGCCCGAGGTTTTTGATGCTCTTCGCGTCGCCGCCTACGGCTTTGATGGTCTGGTTGTCGGCCAAGTCCTGGAGCCACGTCTTGAGCGAGCCCTCCCCGGCGAACTTGAAGGCTGCCTTCTCGGCGGCGTACTTCCCGGCGGCGCCGACCGCGCCGATCGCCCCTCCACCAAGGAACCCGGTGATCGCCCCATGCTCCGCCCCGGCAAGAAGCTTCTCTGCGGTGATGTCCTGGCCACCCAAGGCATTCTCGCTGATGACCTGCCCGGCCCCGTAGAAAGCTCCCTCGGTCGCCCCCTGCGCGGCGAGAGGCACGGCAGACTGCGCCACCCGGCCCAGGAGGCTCGTGGCCTCAGTTCCGAGGGCCCGCTCGCCCAATCTGGCGGCCCCAGCGCCCAGCTCGCCCACGAGGCTCGTAGGCGCGAATCTGGCCGCCTTCGCGAGCGCGCCCGACCCGCCAGACAGGAGCATAGGGGCGATGGCCCC
>Ga0070700_100001590_pt1 | contig 11325 bp, 15 predicted proteins | sample KBSK5101metaG_FD_65456 | JGI IMG/M metagenome (GOLD analysis project Ga0070700, IMG submission 65456) | Corn, switchgrass and miscanthus rhizosphere microbial communities from Kellogg Biological Station, Michigan, USA - KBS K5-10-1 metaG | ecosystem: Host-associated > Plants > Roots >...
TGCTGCAAGCCGAGCTGCCCGGCCGACGGCACCTGCGGTGGCAGCGACGGCTGCGGCGGCAAGTGCGGCTGCTCGGGCGGCGGCACCTGCACGAACGGCAAGTGCCCCGCGAAGATCTGCAGCCCCCTCTGCGCCTGCGGCGAGACCTGCAACAACGGTAACTGCGTCCCGCTGTCGTGTTCGTCCGGGATCTGCGGGTGCAGCTGCTGCGGCGGCGAGTGATGACTATCGAAAATGGCTGCGCCCCGCGGCGCACGCAGGCATCGACCGCGATACTCCGCGCTGCGGTCGCGCTGGCCTGGTGCGCCGCGGGAGCGGCCTGTAACTTCTCGTCGGGTGGAGGCTCGTCGACCGGTCCCAAGATCGGCGTCGGCGGTAGCGGCGGCTCCGGGTCGATGACGATCGTTCCCCAGCCGTGCAACGGCAAGTGCACCGACTTCCCGGCCGCGCCGATCATCACGGGAGGCGCGCCCAGCAACGCGGCGACGATGTTCGGCGGAACGGGTATGGCCGCCCCGCCGTGCCTGACCGAGCCCGAGGACGGCAGCTTGTTCCCCAACAACTGGCTGCGCCCGCGCGTGAAGGTGTCGGCGCCCGGCGCGAAGGTCCTGGAGATCCGTTTCCAGGCCGACAAGGAGGCGAACGATCTCGTCGTCTACACGGCGCAGGACAGCTGGGCGATGGACAAGACCATGTGGCGCGGTCTCGCGACACACGTGATCGATCAGCCGATCACCGTCTCCGTTCGCGCGGTCGGCGCGTCGGGTCTGACCGCCGCCGCGACCGGGTCGTTCACGATCGCGCCCGTCCAGGCCGGCGGCCAGATGGTCTACTGGGCGCTGCGCGGGTTCGACGCATCGAACCCGGACAACGAAGAGCTGTTCGGATTCTCCGTCGGCGACGAGACGGTCGGGTCGGTGCTGAAGGTCGCGCAGGTGCAGCAGACGTCCAGCGGCGTTTCGGTCGGCTGCATCGGCTGCCACACCGCCACGCCGGACGGCTCGTTCGTCGGCTTCACCGGCAACTACCCGTGGCCGAACGCGCTCGCGTCGGTCGAGCCGGGAAGCACCGGCACCATGCCCGGTTATCTCGCCAGCCCTGGGATCTCGACGCTGACGCAGGACTGGCACGGGATCATCAGCTTCTCGGGCAAGCACTGGGCCGCCGGCGATCACATCGGGATCACGTCGCAGAGCACGCAGGCGCTCGACCCGCGCGCCAACCTCGTCTGGATGGAGCTCGAATCGGGCGCGTCCGGCGTGCTCGCCCGCCAGGGCGATCCTGCGGGCGCCGCGGCGCCCAACTTCAGCCACGACGGCACGCGCATCGTCTACACGTCGACCAACGCCAACCAGGACGGCCGGATGGGCGTCGGGACAGCCGACCTGTACACGATTCCGTTCGCCGACCGCGCGGGCGGCCCCGCGTCCCCGGTCGTGGGCGCGGCGGACGCGGCCTTCGCCGAGTACTACCCCGCGTTCTCGCCCAACGACCAGCTGATCGCCTTCAATCGCCTGCCTCAGGCGGACGCCAGCGTGACGCCGACCGGCCAGCCGTACGACGGCGGCATGTTCGTGAATCCCGCCGCCGAGATCTGGGTGGTGCCGAGCGCCGGCGGTACGGCGATGCGCCTGCGCGCCAACGACCCGCCCGCGTGCGCGCCGCCCGTCAAGCCGAACACGCGCGTCTATCCGAACAAGACCGGCTGGAACAACTCGTGGGCGAAGTGGTCGCCGGAGGTCGGCGCGGCGGGTGACAGCCTCTACTACTGGCTGATCTTCTCGTCGTACCGCTACGACATCTCACCGCCGCGCGGGCAGCTCTACATGACCGCGGTCGTCGTGTCGGAGGTCCGCGTCGACACCTTCCCGGCGATCTATCTCTGGAACCAGGACCTGACGACCAGCAACCACACGCCCGCCTGGGACACGTTCAAGATTCCGCACATCGATTGAGCGGGCTTACAGCCGACAGATGTGGTGAAGATTCGCCACTGGCGGCGGCGCCATGAGGGGTTTCCGGCCTGCCGGAGGGCGGCATGTCGCTTGCGTTGGGCCATGGGCATGACGCGACGACTGGCTGGCTTCGTCTTGACCGCGGCGCTGTTCGGAGGCGCCTGCACGTCCACGCACCACATGGCCCGACCGGCTTCGGTGGCGGAGCTGGCGGCGCGCGCGGAGTCCGCCGCGGCCGGTGGCGGCTCGGTCGCGATCGTTTACCCCGTGATTCGCCCGCTCGGCGACGCCACGCCCGTGACCACCAACCTGACGCGGGAGGCACCCGCCGTCCGCTATTCGCCCGACGCCGTCGACGTCGCGACGGCGGGCGAACCGACCAGGCTGTCGTTGCGGGAGGTTCGCGGCTATTCGGTCACGCGGCATGGGCGCGGCGCGCTCGAAGGCGCCGTCATCGGCGCCGCGGTCGGCGCGCTTGGGGGCGCGCTGTTCGGTGCCAGCCAGGGAAGCGATCCCGCCCCGGTACGGATGTGTTCGGACTACGACGGCGGTTCGATCTGCACCACCACAGGCCTGAACGGCCTGTCGGCGGGTGAGAAGGCGACGGCCATCGGGCTGACGTTCGGGTTGATCGGCGCCGGGGTCGGCGCCCTCGTCGGATATTCGACCGGGCACACCGATCGGTTCGAGTTCTAGATCCTCCCGTCCACACGACCGAAGAGGTCGCGCTCGTAGAGATCGGTCAGCGGACCATGGTCCGCCCACGCGCCGACCGCGATCGAGATCCCCATGACGCCGTTGTGCCAGAAGCTCGCGCTTCCCAGCGGATGGGCAACGATCGCGAGCAGCAGCACGAGCACGCCGACGGCCTCGTTGAGGTATCGCGACCTGCGGTCATAGCTCGTGAGCGCCGCGAACAGGACCGCGAGCGCGCCGCAGATGGCGGTCGACGCGACCTGACCGCGACCCTGGGGCAGGATGAAGGCCGAGGCGAAGAGCCATAGGCCCATGAGGATATTGAAGATCCGCGTTGTCATGGCGCCCTCCAGGTTTTCCCCTAAAGGAGAAGCTAACGCCGTCAATGCCTTGATCGAGGCCCCGTCCTCGTCGAGCTGAGCGGTCCATGACGCGGGCGCACCTCCGCTGCGAGCTTGCGTGAACGCCGTCGTCCCTGTAGGAAGGGGATCGTCGAGGCATGAGCATATCGATCGGACAGATCCGTGGGTAAGGCTGAAGACAAGCGGGCCGCAATCATTGCGCAGCAAGCCGCGCGACAGAAGGAAGAGCAGCCAAACGCCGTGCCGCCTCCGCCGCGCAAGACGAACTGGGCCGCGACGCCGCCCGTGAAGCCGCGCCGCGGCCGACCGCCCGCAGGAGGCGGGTTTCGTCGATGAGCCGTTTTTTCTCCGGCGGCAAGCGCAACCGCGAGGCGAGCCGAGACCTCAAGAAGCGGCAAAAGGAAGAGCGCCTTCGCCGCAACCGCGAGCTGCGGGCGCGCGGGATCGATCCCGACACGATGGACGTGTCCGCCGTTCCGGAGAACACCGCGCTGCCCGAGGTCCGGCTGGAGGACGTCGTCATCGGGGTCGCGCCACAGTCGCGACGGGCGGACTTCGGCCCCAGCAAGCTGTTCGTCGGTGGTCTCAGCCCGACGACGACGGTGGCGGACCTGCGGACGTTTTTCGCGCGCTTCGGCGAGATCGTCGACGTCATCATCGTTCCCAACCGTTCGACGGGCCAGTCGCGCGGCTTCGGATACGTCAGCTACCGGACCTCGGCGGAAGCCGACGAGGCGATCAAGGGCGTGAATGGCGTCGAGCTGGACGGGCATCCCCTCCGGGTCAACCGCGCTGAAGATCGCACCGGCCCCCGCCGATATTGAGCCGACTCGATGGCTTCTAAGCTCGAAGAAGCAGCACCCGCCGCGTCTGCGGACATACGCCCTCGACGGCGGCGCCTCGGCGCAGCGGCGTCGTTGCCGTTCTGGGGCGTGCACCTCGCGGCCGTGGGCGGCGTCATCTGGGCCGGCTGGTCGTGGACCGGGCTCGTGCTGGCGGCGGCGCTCTACTTCGCGCGCATGTTCTTCGTGACCGCCGGATACCATCGCTACTTTTCGCACCGGGCATTCAAGGCGAGCCGTCCGGTGCAGTTCGCGCTGGCGGTGGGCGCGACGCTCAGCGCGCAGAAGGGCGTGCTCTGGTGGGCCGCGAACCATCGCCTGCACCATCGCGACTCGGATGGGCCCGCGGACGTCCATTCCCCGCGCCAGCGCGGGCTCTGGTGGTCGCACCTCGGCTGGATCCTCTCCGACGCCCACGTGGAAACGGAGTGGCGGATGATCCGCGATTTCGCGCGGTACCCGGAGCTGTGCTGGCTCAATCGGCACTACCTCGTTCCGCCGATCGCGCTCGCAATGGTCCTCGTCCTGGTGGGAGGCTGGTGGGCGTTTCTGTGGGGATTCCTGGTTTCGACGACGCTGCTCTGGCACGGCACGTTCCTCGTCAATTCGCTGGCGCACGTCGTCGGCAGCAGGCGCTACGAGACCACGGATGACAGCCGTAACAACTTCGGCATCGCCTTGTTGACGATGGGCGAGGGGTGGCACAACAACCACCACCGGTTCGCGGCATCCGCCCGTCAGGGATTCTTCTGGTGGGAAGCGGACGCGACGTACTACGTGTTGTGGCTCATGCAGCGCGTGGGGCTGATCTGGGATCTTCGCGCGCCGCCCGATGCGTTGCTCGTCGAGGACAAACCGATTGTGACCACTGAGGACGGTGGCACCCTCGGTGTTCGTCGCGTAGAAGGTGAAGCATGAGCGACGACGTCGCGGCGCGGGTGATGGTGGCGCGCGGCGTTCTGCAGATCGCGCGCGACAATCTCGACGCGGCGGTCGCCGCGTTACCGGACGACACGGCGGACAACCCGATGGCGACACCGGCGGTGCTCGGTCTTCTTCTTCGCGTCGTTGAGGCGCGGCGCGACCTCGACGGACTCGAGCTGTTGCTGGGTCGCGCGCGGACGAATTGACCACCTGTGACTGACGAAGACGTCGCGGAGCCCGAGCCCGAAGACACGGAGACCGTCGTCGCGGAGGCCGAAGCCGAGCGCGATAGCGAAGCCGACGCCGACGCGGCTGGCTTCTCCAGCGTCGATCCCGTGCGCGCGTACCTGCGGGCGATGACCCCGCTGGCGTTGCTCACGCGCGAGGGCGAGATCGAGCTCGCGAAGCGCATCGAGGACGGGCAGCGGCGCGTCCTGCGGGTCGCGCTCGACTCGTCGGTCGCAATCGACGAGATGCTGGCTCTGCGCGACGAGCTCCGCCAGGCGAAGCTGCGGGTCAAGGAGGTCGTCACGAACGTCGACACGGACGATCCCGACTTCGACGAGCAATGGCACGTCGAGCGCATCTGCAAGGTCCTCGACGCCGTCCGCCGGCTCCGCGGCAAACGGGAGACCGGAGCGTCACAGGAGGCGCGGCGCAAGGTGCTGGACAATCTCCTTCACCTCCGACTGCACAAGAGGCAGATCGACCGGATCGTCATCAAGCTCAAGGAGCTGGCGGGCCGTCTGGAGGGGGCCGACGGCGAGATCGCCGCGTGCGAGAGCCGGAGCGCGCTGTCAGCGAAAGACTTCGCGCGAACGTTGCGCGAGATGAGGTCGTCGCCGCTTCGACAGAAGGCGATCGCCCGCAGGCTGGGGCTTCGGCCGGACGAGATGGACGAGATGTCCCGGACCATCGCCGAAGCGCGTAAGAAGATCAGGAAGGTCGAAAGCGAAGCGCAGCTGAAGGCCGCTGCGCTGCGCGCGATCGTGCGCGAGATCGACGAGGGAGAACGCGTCGCCGACCAGGCAAAGGTCGCGCTCGTGACGGCCAACCTGCGTCTGGTCGTTTCGATCGCGAAAAAGTACGTGAATCGCGGCCTTCAGTTCCTCGACCTGATCCAGGAGGGCAACATCGGCCTCATGAGGGCCGTCGACAAGTTCGACTACAAGCGCGGTTTCAAGTTTTCCACATACGCCACCTGGTGGATCCGCCAGGGCATCACCCGGGCTGTCGTCGATCAGTCGCGCACGATCCGGATCCCGGTCCACATGCAGGAGACCCTGAACAAGCTCACGCGCACCGGGCGCGCCCTGGTCCACAAGCTGGGACGCGAACCGACGCCCGACGAGCTCGCCGAGGAGATGTCGCTGCCGGCGGAGAAGGCGCGCCACCTGCTGAAGGTGGCCTGGCAACCGCTGTCGCTGTCGTCGCCCACGGGCCCCGACGACGACGCCCAGCTCGGTGACTTCGTCGAGGACAAGACCGCGATCTCGGCGGACGACGCTCTCATCGAGACGGACCTGACCGGCCAGATACACAAGGTGCTGGCGACGCTGTCGCCCCGCGAGGAGAAGATCCTGCGGATGCGCTTCGGCATCGGCGAAAAATCCGAACGCACTCTGGAGGAGGTCGGCAACGACTTTTCCGTGACGCGCGAGCGGATCCGACAGATCGAGGCCAAAGCGCTGCGAAAGCTCCGCCACGCGTCGCGGAGCAAGATCTTGCGGACGTTCCTCGACGAGTGACGCGACCGCGCAAGGTTTAACGCCATCGGGCTGTCAAGGCCGCATCGCACTTGACTGGGGCGGGAGGACCCCTATTCTTGCGCCTTCTTCTGCGGCGCGTGGTCGTGGGAGTAAATGAAACGCGTTTCAGGAGGACATTCGATGGCAACCGGTAAGGTCAAGTGGTTCAACGATGCGAAGGGATTCGGCTTCATCGTGCGTGAGGACGGCCCGGATCTGTTCGTGCATCACACCGCGATCGTCGCGGAAGGTTTCAGGTCTCTGGCTGAAGGCCAGCAGGTCGAGTTCGACATCACCGAGGGCCCCAAGGGCCTGCAGGCGACGAACGTCCGCCTGGCCGGCTGACCGCCACAGGTGTGGCGCCGCGCGACAGAAAGCGCGGCGGACCTTGCACACGCGGCTGCGAGGATGAATAACAAGATCACGTGAGTTTTCGCGCGATCGACGCGGCCGTCCACAGCGAGCGCATCGTCCACCGGGTCGAGCGGGTGCCGAACTGGCGTCCGTCCGACACCGGTCCGAGGTGGCGGTCGCTGTGCGGCACCCGCGTCGGCGACGTGACCCCGGGCGGGCTGTTCGAGTTCGCGGTGCCGGTGGCGCTCGATCCCGAGTCCTGGCGCCTCGCCGCCAACTGCCAGGCGTGTCTGGTCGCGGCGCAGAAGCGCGAGCTCGGGACGCTCACCTGACCTGATCCCACGGTCCAGCTCGCGCAAACGGCGCGAGGCCCTACCTTGTAGAAGAAAGGGTGGGGCACGGATGAGGTCAATCAGTCTGAGCAGGTTCGCCGGGCTAGCGCTGGTGGTCGGAGTGTGCGGGGTCTCGCTGCCCCGGGCGGCGCTCGCCGACGAGCCGACCTTCGAATCGATGGACACGAACGGCGACGGCAAGATCTCGCCCGACGAAAATGCGGCCGTGGCGGCGCACATGTTCCAGACGATGGACACCAACGGCGATCACAAGGTGACCGCCGCCGAGATGGCCGCGGCGTACAAGAAGACGACGGGTGGTCAGATGCCGAAGGGCGCAGCCACCGCCGCCGAGATCATCAAGACGATCGACAGCAATGGCGACGGCGTCCTGTCCTCCGACGAGCACGCGGCGGTCGCCAGGGCGATGTTCGCCGCGATGGACACGAACCACGACGGCTACCTCAGCAAGGCCGAGGTCAAGAACGCGAGGTAGCCGGCGCGGGGTGCGGAACTACTTCGCCTTCGCCTTGCCGGTGATGATGGCTTTGGCGATCAGGACGCCGGCCTCTTTGGCGGCCTCGTAAGAGCTGCCGCCGAAGAAACCGCCCCTGACCCAGCCGCGAGCGGTGCCGTCCACGCCAGGCTGCCCGTCCGCCGAGGGAGACTTGACGGAAACGACGATGGTCCCCTCGCCGGCACCGAATCCGATCAGCCAGCGCAGCGCGCGCGAGCCCTGATTCCACTCAGCGACGCTCATGTTGCCGTCGGGCGGTCCGCTGGGCGCCGGGACGAAGGTCGCATTGATTCCCTTGCTGGAGAGGGTGTCGGCCATCGCGGCCTGCAACGCCTGCATCGCTCCTTCGGAGTTCTGCGCGCCGGACGCCGAGACCAGGGCCACCTTCAGCTGCTTCGGCGCCTGATAGTTCGGCGCGACCGTCACCTGCTGCCATTCAGCACCGGCGCACCCCGCCATGAGAGCTGAGAAACCCAAGACCACAGACCAGCGCGCGACTGACAGTTTTTGCATAACGTCCCTTTCGTTGGTTGGGGGAACGTACATCCAATACCAGCGACGGCCGATCGTGTCTACGGCGTGGGGATGGGACCGGCTGGCCGGCGTACAATGGGCGTCGTGATCCGGTCTGCGCTGGCCGTCGTGGTGCCGATCTGCATGGCGGCGCTTCCCGCCGCGGCGACCACGACCAAGTCAGGCGCTGCGTCTCCGCCCGCGGCGACGGCCGCGAAGCAGGCGGTGCCGCCGGAAGGATATTGGATCGTGGCGACGTCGGAGGGCGACGCCGGTCTGGTCGGCGGGGCGTTTCGCTTTCGCAAGGACGGCTGGGATTTCTTCACAGCCAAGGGCGAGGTCAAACGGGTGGACTCCAGCTGGTCTGGCGATGGACGCCGCTGGACGGAAGCGGGCGCGGGGCCCGATCGGATCTCGCTCGAGCGGCGCGAAGCGGATCTGGTCCTGTCGTATCGGGGAGGGCGCGCGAAGGCCCGCCTGCAGCCGGCGCCCGCGGCGCGCGCCGCCGAGCTCGCGCGCGCGCTGGCTCCGGTCCCGGCGCCGGCGGATGCCTGCCGTCGCGCGGAGGCGTGCTGCAAGAAGGCGATGCCGCTCATGGGCGCGCAGTGCGACGTCGCCTTCCAGCTCGGCGACCGATCGACGGCCACGTGCACGAACTCCGTGAAGGGCATGCAGATGCTGCTCGCGGACCAGAAGATCCCGGTCCCGCCCGAGTGCAGGTAGCGCGTCCGCCGGGCGACGCGCGATCTACTGAAGGTTCACGAAGGCAGCGCTGATCAGTTTCGCGACGGCCGTGTTCCCCGCCGTGGTCAGGTGCGGCCCGCCGCCGCTGAACGCCGCGCAGTTGGGGGCCTCGAACTTAGGCGCGACGAAGACGAAGTTCGGGAACTTCGTCGCGGCGGCTGCGAGTGCGGCATCGAGCTCGGGCGGGATGACGATGGTTTCGTCCGCCGCCGGCGGGGTGGGGCAGAGCATGTTCCCCGGGCCTCGAATGACCGTCATGAGGTCGATCCGCTTCAAGGCGGAGTACTTCGCTTTGAAGTTGTTGATGGCCGCCGTGATCTTTGCGTCCCATTCGGGTTGGGTCACACAACAGGCGGGCGCCCAGCTGAGCACGGTCAGGACGACGTGGTCGGGGTTCGTCGATCCGTTCGTGCACGGCGATTCGATCATCTCGTTCCAGAAGTCGCTGTTCGGGTTTGCCCACTCGGTGATGTACCCGTGCTCGCGTGCCTTGAGCTGCCAGCGCGCGTCGACGATGCCGGGGTTCTGTTGAAAGCCGGCTTCGAACCACTCGCGCGTCAGCGTCATCGCGGTGACCTGATTGCAGACGAAAGTCGTCGGTGCGCCGCCGGCACCGGAGGTGCCCGCGCTCCCGCCGGTGCCGCCCGAGCCGCCTCTGCCTGCCGCGCCGGCGCCGCCCGCGTTGCCACCCGCGCCAGCGTTACCGGTTGCGCCGCCCGGTCCGCCGGTACCGCCGGCGACGCCGGTCGTGCCGCCCCGGCCGGCGACGCCAGGTGCGCCGCCGGTGCCCGTTCCGCCAGTCCCGGCGACGCCGCTCGTGCCGCCTCGGCCCGCGGCGCCAGTTGAGCCGCCGGTGCCCGTTCCGCCAGTCCCGGCGACGTCCCCCGTGCCGCCCCGGCCCCCGGCGCCGGTGGTGCCCGCCTGGCCGACGCCGCCGCGCCCGTCATTCCCCGCGGCGCTTCCGGTCGTTCCGGCCATTCCCGCGCTGCCGCTCCCGGCGATTCCGCCAGCGGCCGTTCCGGCGGCGCCGTTCGCGCCAGCGCCGGTGCCCGTCGAATCAGGCGTCGAGCCTCCAGGCGAGCAGGCTGCGACGAACACCAGGCAGCCGACGACTGCGCAGCTACGCGATGCTGACCCCATACCCGGACAGTTGAATGTCCGGGTCCAGGCCAGATGGAGCGTCAGTATCCAGGTTCAGAGATATTGAGCTGCTGCAACTTTGCCGTTATTTCGTGTCAAGCGCCCACAATCGCGCCTTTGATAGCTAACGGTGTTAGAAGGTCAGCCGGACAGACAAAAGCGGGAGACGCACAATGGCAAAAGGTACCGTGAAGTTTTTCAACGCAGCCAAGGGCTTTGGTTTCATCACACCGGACGAGGGCGGGAAGGACGTGTTCGTTCACGCCAACGACACGGGTGGCGCCCTCCTGCAGGAGGGCACGAAGGTCGAGTTCGAGGTCGTGCAGGGGAAGAAGGGTCCCCAGGCAAGCGCAGTCAAAGTGGTCTGATCCCGCTGCGTCGCCCGCGGAGGTCGTTCTACTTCGCTGGGTCCTTGTCGTCCTGATCGCGTGGGACGCCCTCCACGGACGGAATGCTCATGATGTCCTTCCGGGCGGCCTTCCATGCCTTCTGGACGATCCACGAGAGCGAGCGATCCTGACGGGTCGCCTCGGCTCCGATCTCCTTCAACATCTCCTCGGGAAAGTAGAGACTCTGCTTTCGCTTGTCGCTGGTGGCCATGCGGAGAGCGTACGCGAGCCTCCGCCGGAAGGGAATTAGTACAGCAGAACGCGCCGCGACGTAATTGCGAGGGCTATCCTTGGGCGGAGGTCTGCCCGGTGGCGAAGCCCATCAATTTTGCGGTCGCGGCCGTCTTCGTCGCGGCGTGCGGCTCGAGCGCCGGTCGGCCGGCTGGCGACGGCGGAATCGACGGCCAACCTTCTGCTTGCTCGAACGACGAATGCGGGCCGGAACCGCAGTTCGCCCGCACCCTTCAGTGCGCCGATGGCACCACTGCCGGCCCGGTCTGCGGTCGATATCCAAGCGGCAAATGTGCCTGGAGCCTCACGGCTTGCCCCAATGCGGTCTCATGTACTGGTCTTGACCCTTGCGGACCCGCGCCACCCGGCGGTTTCTGTTCGGGTCTGGGAAACAGCGGCGTGTGCGTCACCGACGGCATGAATGGCTGCACATGGCGGATCACCTGTTCGGATCTGCCTGGGTGACGTAGTGTCGAGCGCGGCGCCGGGGCGGGGCACGCCGCCGTAGCGCCAGGCCCAGAAGGACGATCGCCGCCAGACCTTCGAGACCGCCGCCTGAATTCCTCGCGACGCCGCAG
>Ga0070700_100001609_pt1 | contig 11255 bp, 7 predicted proteins | sample KBSK5101metaG_FD_65456 | JGI IMG/M metagenome (GOLD analysis project Ga0070700, IMG submission 65456) | Corn, switchgrass and miscanthus rhizosphere microbial communities from Kellogg Biological Station, Michigan, USA - KBS K5-10-1 metaG | ecosystem: Host-associated > Plants > Roots >...
CTCTGATGTCATGAAAAGGCACCTCCCGCCGCGAGTTTTGTAAACTCAAGGCCTGTGGATTTGTGAATCACAAAAGGAGGTGCCCGATGACAGTATACGTCGCTGTGGATTTTCATGCGCGTGAACAAACGGTTAGTTACTGCGATTTGGCCGATGGCGAGATTCATCGCCGGAAGCTGCGGCATCAGCATGATGATGTACGCGCGTTCTACCAGCAGTTTACTGGTGAGGTAATCGTGGCCTTTGAAGCCAGTGGTTACAGCGCCTGGTTCGAACAAATGTTGGCGGAATTGGGCCACACGGTCTGGCTGGGCAATCCGGCAGAAATTAGACGCAAGGCTCCGCGCCGGCAGAAGAATGATCGTCGCGATGCTGATTTGATGCTGGATTTGCTGCTCAAAGGAGACTTTCCCAAGGTGCATGGTTTCAGCGAAGAAAGCCGCACGGTGTTGCGGCAACTCCGTTATCGGCACAAGTTGGTGAAGGTGCGGACGATCGCCAAGAACTCGTTGCATGCGATTGGCATTAACGCTGGCTTGCCGTTGAAACGACGCTTGCTGACGGAGCCGGGGATCGCCCAACTGCAAGCGCTGTCGTTGTCGCCGGTCTTGACGCAGCAACGAGACGAGTGGCTGCAACTGATTGCCTTGATGAATCAGCGCATTGCCACGGTAGAAGCACAGCTGCAGCAGCGAGCCAAGGACGATGCCGACATCGCTTTGTTGCAAACCCATCCCGGCATCGGGTTGCTGACGTCGCTGGCGTTGCGTTACACGCTGCTGCCCACCTCGCGCTTCAGCAGCACGCGCCAGGTCACGGCTTACGTGGGGCTGGATTGTATGGAAGATCAGTCGGCGGAGCGGCGGCGGATGGGCAGTATTAGTAAAGCCGGATCGAAACTGTTGCGTTTTCTGCTTAATGAAGCGGGGCACACGGCCGCGCGGCACGATCCGGAATTGAAAAAGTTCTACCGGCGCTTGTTGCATCGTCGTGATAAGCCCAAAGCCAAAGTGGCCGTGGCCAGAAAACTTCTGGTCCGCAGCTTTATTATGCTGCGCGACCAAATTGACTACGCCGAATTTGTCCGGCGTGGTGTCGCAGCTCGAGTTGCCCGTGAGGCGCATAGTCTGCCATGACTGATCTCTGATTGGGCGCTCAGCCTCTCTCGCGGGAGAGAGTGCGAATTGAACTTCATAAGCCAGTGCTTGAATAGATGTTTGATCGCACCCGTTGATCGACTTGAAGTTGAACAGCAGGCCACTGCACTTCGTGGCTGCTAAGGGTAAAGCAAAAGCAAACAAAAACCGTCGACAAGGTGGTTCTAGTTGACGATTCGCAATTCCACAGAGTCCAGCGGCAACCAGACTAAATCTCACCGCCTCGCGCGGTCCGGTAGAGTTCTGCGCTGCTTTTGAAAAAATTCCGCTTGACTCCGGTGCCGATTTCATAGATGTGCCTCTGTGGTTGTTTTTCCTAAGCAATCGTTAACCACGGAGACACAGAGAACACAGAGGGTGCACAGAGAAGGGACTTTTCGGGCAGACCATACGACCTATTCTTGATATTTAAGCGTAATTATCGTGTCAATTCCTGCCTATACAACGACGCAGGGGGGGCAGGATATGAATCGAGTTTACAAAATGGTAGCGGTGTGGGCGGTGACGGTTGTCGCCGCCGTTGGAGTTTATAGTCAGGAGGTTAAAAAGGACGATTCGAAGCCGGCGGTTGTCTATCAGCAAACAACCACGACACAGGATTACGTTTTTCCGACGCATCGTGAGCGGTTCAATCGTTATTTGAAGAGCACTGTTGGTCCATTCAGGCTGGCGTGGAGCGCGGGCGCGGCGGGCGTCGATCAGTGGCGCGACCATCCGGAGGAATGGGGGCAGGGAATGAAGGGGTTTGGTCGCCGCTACGCTTCCAATCTCGGGCAGAATGCGATTCAGCAGACTGTGACCTATGGTCTCGATGAAGCGTTCGGGCTTGATACCGGGTTCAAGAAAAGTACACGCGAAGGTTTTGGTAACCGGCTGAAAGATGCGTTGATCCAGAACGTCACGTCGCGAACGAAGAGCGGCAAGCGCGTGGTTTCGGCGCCTCGTTTTGCCGGAGCTTATAGCGGCGCAATCATCTCTCGCGAGACGTGGTATCCGGAGCGCTACAGTTACAAAGATGGACTCAGAGCCGGAACTGGAAACTTGTTAACGGGCTTTGGAATCAATTTACTCCGTGAGTTTGTATTTAACTTCTGATTAGCCACAAAGGCACAAAAAGCACAAAAGAAATCTTCTGTGCGTTTTGTGCCTTTTTGTGGCCTCTTCCTCACAAAGTTCTTGACTGCCACGCCGGACCGTGCATATTCTCCCGTCCCCAACCACACAAACCTGCATCGATCTCCCCGAATGGATACGTCTGCCCAAAAGGAGTCAGGACAACATGCGACATGCTCATCTCTCGAGATCGTTTCTGTGGGCCGTGCTGATCATCGCGCTGGCATCCTCGGCCTGCCAACAGGTCGAGCCAAACACGGCCACCGCCTCGGCGCCAACCGCCGGAAACAACGGCAAAATAGCCATCACGACTTCGTCCGAAGAGGCCCGCAAGGAGTATCTCGCCGGACGCGATTTACAAGAAAAACTTCGCATCACCGATTCAATCGCGCATTTCGACAAAGCCATTTCACTCGATCCAAACTTCGCGCTCGCCGAGCTCAACCGAGCAAACGTCTCGCCGAGTGCGAAAGAATTCTTCGAACACCTGAAGAAAGCAGTCGCACTCGCTGATAAAGCATCGGACGGCGAGCGCATGTTGATCCAGGCGGGCGAAGCCGGCGCCAACGGCGATCCGACCAAACAGAAAGAGATCCTCGAGAAGCTCGTGTCTGCTTATCCAAACGACGAGCGTGCGCACTTCAATCTCGGTGGTTACTACTTCGGCCAACAGGATTTCGCGCAGGCGATCGGTCACTACAAACGCGCGACCGAGCTCGCGCCCGACTATTCCACCGCTTTCAACATTCTCGGTTATGCCTATCGCCAGAATGAGGCTTACAGTGACGCAGAGAATGCGTTCAAGAAATACATCGAGCTGATCCCGAACGATCCGAACCCGTACGATTCGTACGCGGAGCTATTGCTGAAGATGGGAAGGTTTGATGAAGCGATCACGCAGTACAACAAGGCGCTGGCGATCGAGCCAAACTTCATCAACTCGCATTTCGGAATCGCTGCTGCGTTGACGTACAAAGGCAAAGCTGCTGACGCGCAGGCGGAGTTGCAAAAGATGACGCAGAAGGCGCGCACGGACGCTGAGCGTCGCACCGCGTTGTTTGGTCAAACAGTCGTGGCGATCGACAGCGGTAAGCTGGACCAGGCGCTTGCGGAAACCGAGAAGCAGTACGCAATCGCGCAGAAGAACAACGATGCCGCAGCGATGACGGGCGACCTGCAACTGAAGGCGAACATTTTACTCGAGGCAGGGAAGTACGACGCTGCGAAGCAGGCATTTGATCAGGCATTGAAGACGACGAACGATTCGGGTTTGTCGCAGCAGCAGAAAGACAATGCCGAGCGGTTCAGTCATTACAACTTCGCGCGGGTTGCAGTGGCTAAGAAAGATCTCGCTACCGCAAAAACCGAGACTGAGACTTTCCGCAAAGGCGCTGAGGCAGCGAAGAATGCGAACCAACTGAAACAGGCGCACGAGCTCGCCGGCCGTATCGCGCTTGAAGAGAAGAACTACGATGCGGCGATTTCGGAATTCGGACAGGCCAACCAGCAAAACCCCGACGTGCTTTACCTGACAGCGTGGGCTTACAAAGCGAAGGGTGACGCTGCGAACGCCAAAACATTCTTCACGAAAGCAGCGAAGTTCAACTCACTCCCGAACTTGAATTTTGCATTCGTGCGGAACAAAGCCGAGAAGGCGCTCGCGACTTAAGAAAAATATTAGCCACGGATAGCACGGATTGCCATCCGTGTTGACGAAGTCATCCGTGTTAATCCGTGGCTAGCCTTCGCCGAAACTTTCACGGCTGTCGACGTCATAAACGGTCGTTCAAACACGCGGAAGAACACCCATGCAAACGCGACGGACAACGGCGTCGTTATCAGCAATGAGATCGTGAGAATGTGCAATCTTGTGAAACCAAACCAGTACCAGTGCATCAGCACAAACGAATGCGTCAGATAAAGCGAGTATGACATCAGCCCGACTGACGCCAGCGACGGGATCAGCCGCGGTACAGGCGTGGATCTTTCCCGCCAACGTTGCTCCGCCGCGACCGCGTAATTTACAAGGACGAAGAATCCCACGCCCCACGCCGGGTGCATTATCAGCCAGCCGATATCGTGTACCCAGCCTTTTTGATCGACGAGGGGTAAGAGCTGGGCCAGGGCCATTGCGCAACCGAGCGCCACGCCCGACATTGAAATCCTGTAACACCAGCGCGGAAGTTTTATCAGTCCTAATGCGGCCTCGACGCTTAGCGCGCCCAACGCCCAGATAAACCAGTTCGTCGCGGCTGCCTCGGTCACAGGAATGTGAACGCCAAGCGACGCGCTCCACGCGTGGGCCATAATCAACCAAACAACGCGCGCTGAGAAGGTTATCAGTAGCGTTTTGGTCCAACCGTAACGAATACGCAGGAAGAGCAGCAGGAAGTAAGCAAGGTATAACTGTTCTTCGATCGCGAGTGTCCAAAACGCGCCGTTGATCGTGTAGGTCGTTCGCAGATCCAGGTTGTGCAGCATGAACACATGGAGCAGAACGTCCCAAAGGTAAAAGCTCGTGACGTGAACGGGCGTTTTGTACGCGAGGTAGCAGAGATACAGCGCGAGCGCGGCAAAATAAGGTGGGTACAATCGCCGAACGCGTCGCTTCCAGAAAGTGAAAAAACTAATCGTGGGTTCGTGGACACCCGCGGCGCGTGCTTTGGCCCAAAAGAGATGGATGCAAAATCCGGAGATCACGAAGAAAAGATAGATGCCGGCAAAGGCGAAGTGGACTATGTAACTGGTGATTTGCGGCAGCCATGCCTGCCAGCCACTAAACGCGGTTTGTGACGCGACGCCGAGCGCGTGATAAGTGACGACAGCGAGCGCCGCTCCCCCGCGCATCGCGTCGAGAGTAAGCATGCGCCCGACCGTTCTCGGTTGTTGGTAATTCATCGTGGCCACTGACTGGATGACTGTAAGAATACGCAGTGGCCCTTGTCATCGCAAAATTGTGTTTGCTGCGTCACGCTTCTGTTTACAGTCGAGCCATGGTTTTGGCGCTTGATGCCTCTGTGCAACCTCTGTGTTCTCTGTGTCTCTGTGGTGAGTTGTCGCTGTGAATTAGTTAACCACAGAGACACAGAGAACGCAGAGGTTGCACAGAGAAATCAATAGGTAGCGACTTTTTGTGCAAAGCCGTTGCGCTTATATTTAATCTCTAACACAATACTCAAGCCCGTGGTGCTTCACGTCTTAACATTCACTGTGCCTGAGGATCATTAATGGACGTTCATAATCTAGTAGGAATTTCGCCTAATCCTGCAGAGCAAAAGCGAGAGTTGTTACTCGACACCGTACCGGAAGCCTTTCGTGAGGGCAGGCTGGATTTGTCAGCATTGAAGCGAGCTATCGGTGAAGAGATGATAATTGAAGGTGGCGAGCGCTATTCGCTCAATTGGGCCGGAAAAGGCGATGCTTATAAGGTCCTGCAGACTCCAACAACCGCCACCATCCGACCTCAACGCGAACTTTCCATCGACTTCGATCACGCACAGGACATCTTTATCGAAGGTGAAAATTTGGAGGTGTTGAAAGTTCTGCAGAAAGCTTATTTTGGAAAGGTAAAGTTAATCTACATTGACCCTCCTTATAACACCGGCTCTGATGCTTTTATCTACCCCGACCGATTTCAAGAGAGCAAAGAAGAATACTTAAAGAGAATCAATGATCTCACGGATGATGGAACGTTGATGCGTGAGGGGTTCTTTCGAAAGAACAGTCGCGAGAACGGTCAATTTCACTCTAACTGGCTGTCCATGATGCTGCCGAGGATTTACATTGCCAGGAACCTATTGCGCGATGATGGATTCTTTGTCGTCAGCATAGACGACACAGAATTTCCGAATGTCCGCCAGCTACTGGACGAGGTCTTTGGCGAAGAGAATTTTGTTGCAACGCTAGTGTTTGACAGGAATCGGAAAAATGACGCCAAGCTTTTCTCCGTAGGTCACGAATATATGATCGTCTATGCGAGGAACAAGGGGTTACTGACTGAGCTTGATGTTCGCCTACGGGCGCCGAAAGAGGGTATCGAAGAAGTTAAAGAAGAATTCGAGCGGTTGCGCCAGGAGCATCATGATAATTGGAATCTCGTAGCTGAAGGGCTAAAACAGTTTTATAAAACATTCAAATCAGACGATCCAAGATTGCCCCTGGCAAGGTACACAAAGGTTGATATACGTGGACCATATCGAACAGATGGTAATCCTAGTTGGCCCGGTGGAGGAGGTCCGCGATACGACGTACCCCATCCCATAACTTTGAAAGCTTGCAAGGTCCCAAGTCGTGGCTGGGTTTGGCCAACTTACGAGCGTATGAAAGAGGAAATCGATAAGGGCAATATCATTTTTGGACCGGACGAAACTACAGTTCCTGGCGTTCGCATGAACTTGTTCGAAAAAAACGAGCAAGTGATGAGAAGTGTAATCTTCAGTTATGCGCAAAAAGCGGCGCAAGACTTTGCTGAGATCTTCGGTGGCGTAAAGGTCTTTGATAATCCAAAGAGCTACATTGATTTGGAACGACTGGTAGCATATCTAACTGAACCCGGGGATCTCACATTGGATTTCTTTGCTGGTTCGTGCACAACTGCACATGGAGTAATCCGTGCGAACCTCGACGGCAAGAGCCGTCGCAAATTCATTTGTATTCAACTTCCGGAGCCGATAACAAATGACTCTGAAGCAGGCCGAAACGCTATTGCGATGGGATTTACCACTATTTCGGAGCTTGGCAGGGATCGGATTAGGAGGGTCCTTCAAGACACTCCAATCTCTGGGGGCTTCAAATCCTTTGTTCTCAGCCCTTCAAATTTTAAGTTGTGGAGGGGTGACGGTGTTGATACGACAACTCAGCTTGCTGAACAAATTCAACTGTTTGTTAAGAGTGAGAAGGAACGGGCTGAAACTGAGCATATTTTGTTCGAACTGCTACTGAAGTTCGGCCAGCAGTTGACGGAGGAGATCGAGACTTTGAAGTTCGGCGCTTTCCGGGTTTTTTCTATTCATCAACGAAAGATTCTGTTCGTACTTGAGGGTTTTAAGGAGGATATGGTTGAGCCGTTAGTAAACTTGAATCCATATGAGATAGTCGCGCTTGACTCAGTCTTTCATGACTCCGACGAACTAAAAAGTAACTTCGATCTCCAATGCCGTGATGCTGGTATAAAATTCACATGCATCTAAATCGATCCGCATGAAACTTCAGTTCGATCCACATCAACCCTTTCAGTTAGAAGCAGTGCGTGCAGTAGTGGACCTCTTTGATGGCCAGCCTGATGCCTCACAGGCTGATTTTACCTTTTCGCAAGATCAGATGGGGAGTCTGTTACTTAGCGACACGGGTGTGGCCAACAATTTGGTTATCACTGCTGATCAGTGGTTGATTAACTGTAGAAAAGTACAACGCAGAAACGACCTTCCACTATCAGATGTTCTGGAGTACATGAAACTCGATAACGGGAATCCCGTAGGTGAGTTTCCAAACTTCGCGATTGACATGGAAACAGGAACGGGCAAAACGTATGTGTACCTGCGAACCATTCATGCGCTCAACGAAGCTTATGGATTCAAGAAATTTGTAATTGTTGTTCCCTCTGTAGCAATTCGTGAGGGGGTGCTTAAGACGCTGAAGATAACGAGGGAGCACTTTCAAATTCTTTATGGTTTCGAGCGCGTTGAATTCTCTGTTTACGATTCATCCAAGGTAAACCAACTCCGCAATTTTGCTCTTTCTGACTCCATTCAGATCCTGATAATCAATATCGACGCCTTCGCTAAAGACAGTACTGAAGATGTAGAAGCCACTGCACAGAAGAAGAACAAAGGGAATGTTATTAATCAGCGCCGAGAGACTGGCATCAGGCCCATCGAATTCATCCAGGCTTCACGCCCGATCGTTATTTTGGATGAACCTCAGAATCTTGAGACCGATATACGACGACAGGCAGTAGCGCGCCTAAATCCTATTTGCACTCTCCGCTATTCTGCGACGCATAGAAATGTTTTTAACCTGATCTATAAGCTTGATCCTTTACGCGCATTTGAGCTTGGCCTCGTTAAGCAGATTAGCGTGGATTCCGTAATTGAACTGAAAGACGCAAATCAGGCGTTCATAGAAATTGAGAGTTTCAAGTCAGGGAAGCGCACGTTATCCGCGAAACTTCGCATCTGGCGAAACCAGGCCGCTGGCCCGGATAAAAAGATCGTTACCGTAAAAAATGGCGACGATCTATATGCGCTTTCAAACCAACGAGAGATGTATCGACACGGGTTTATTGTGAACGAGATAGACCTGGCTGAAGGGTTCGTTAAATTCGCGAACGATGTCACGGTTTATGTAGGCCGGCCTCATGGCACGCTTTCAGATCATATTCTGCGTCTTCAAATAGAAGCGACGGTGCGTCGTCACCTTGAAAAAGAACTACAGCTCAGACGCCACGGTATTAAGGTGCTATCTGTATTCTTCATCGATCGTGTCGCTAATTACCGCGAGTACAACCAGGATGGCACGGTGGTGAAAGGGAAATTTGCGAACTGGTTTGAGGAAATTTTTGAACAGTATCAAGCAAAACCGGAATTTGCAGATCTGCTCCCCTTTGAGCCTGGCGAAGTGCACAACGGATATTTCTCTCAGGACAGGAAAGTGATGACTCCGTTCGAAGTATCGTCTCAAAAGACGAATGCGGATGCAGAAGCCAGCACTTTTCATCTGATCATGCGCGACAAGGAGAGACTATTACAAAATGATGAGCCGTTGCGGTTTATCTTTAGTCATTCAGCATTGCGTGAAGGGTGGGACAATCCAAATGTCTTTCAAATATGTACACTCGCTGAAACCCGTTCCGAAGTAAAAAAACGGCAAGAGATCGGTCGCGGAATGCGCCTCTGTGTGAACAATGAAGGTGAGCGGGTCATGGAACGCGCTCTCAATAGATTGACGGTAATCGCGAACGAATCGTATGAGGATTTTGCGAAGCAGTTGCAGACTGAATTCGAAGACGCCGGCTTATCGTTCAAGCGTGAAATGGTCCGAAATGAACGAGAGAAGGTAACAGTGCGTCTTAGGAAGGGTTATTACGCTGATAAGACATTCCTGGAACTCTGGAATCGAATTAACCAGCGCACTCGCTACCGCGTTAAGTACGACACGCTTAATTTAATTGCGGCGGCGGCCAAACGGATACAAGAGACACTGCCGCAGCTTCATCGTCCCAGGATAGTGATTACACGGGCCGATCTGTCTGTCAGCAGGACTGGTGTTATTGGCACGCAGACTGGACTGCGCTCTGAAGCCGTTGAAGCAAAATATGTCCTACCGGATTTTGTAGCGCAGATCCAGGGAAAAACAGGTCTGTCAAAATCTACCGTGGCCCGTATACTCCTGGAGTCGGAAAGACTAGCTGACGCGGTCAACAATCCTCAGGCTTTTATTGAATACGTAGCCGAAGCCATCAACTCTATAAAGCGCGAAATTCTGGTCAAAGGTGTGGAGTATACGAAAATACACGGCTTGGTGTACGAGATGCGCCGCTTTGAAGGTGACGACCTCATGGAAGTTTTTGAGTCGAATGCTCGAGCAGTGAATGACCAAAAGAAAACACTATTTTCACACATCATAATTCACTCAAGTTCCAGCCCGGAGCGGAAATTTGCCGAGGCGTGCGACACTAATGACGATGTTTTATTTTATGTGAAATTACCAAACTGGTTTCAGATACGAACACCGGTTGGAATCTATAACCCTGATTGGGCGCTTGCTTACCGGAATGATAGCGTTCTCTACTTCGTGGCCGAGACGAAGGACACAGGAGGCACTATGGGTGTCTCGCTAGACGCGCTTCGTCCTATTGAGCAGCTAAAAATCGAGTGTGGGAAACGTCACTTTAAGAACTTCGAACAAATCGAATTTAAAGTTGTCCAGAGCATAGAAGAGTTGGTTACATAAACATCCGAGCACTCAAAATCGTTCACCCGCCCGCCCGGCGCGCTAGTACCTTCCAATACGTCACCGGGAAAAGGCGCGCAATTAGGGAGATTACTTTGGCGTCTGAGCCGATGAGGATACGTGACTCGCGGCGTTCGATGCCACGCACGATCGTTTCGCCTGCGATTTCAGGAGGTAGGCGCAGGAGCTTCCGGTATTTTTCGTGACGTCGAGCGATCTCGTCTTCCGTGACGCCGGCAGGCACGCGCGCGTTCTTTACGATCGAAGTCGCGACTCCGCCGGGATGGACGAGGCTCACGCCGACGCCCGACCCTTCGAGCTCGTGACGCAGCGCCTCAGAAAACCCACGCACCGCAAACTTACTCGCTGAATACGCTGTTTGCTCGGGAGGCGCGACGAGGCCATACACGCTCGAGACGTTAACTACGCGCGCCTCTTCGCTCGCTCGCAACAGTGGCAGAAAAGCGCGCGTCATGCGCACCACGCCCCAGAAGTTGATCTTGAAGAGCCACTCGAAATCTTCGTCTGAGACTTGTTCGAACGTGCCGCCAACCGCGACGCCCGCATTATTGACGAGCACGTCGACGCCGCCATGTTCCGCCGCGACAATATCGGGAAAGTGAGCCACTGCGAGTCGATCTGCAACGTCGAGGCGATGTCTAGACACGCGGACACCATCGACGAGCTTCGCCGTTTCTGCCAGGCCAACTTCGTCGACGTCGGCGAGTGCGAGGTTACAGCCACGACGTGAAAGCGACACCGCGATCGCGCGCCCGATACCGCTCGCGGCGCCGGTGACGACAGCCGTTCGTCCGGCAAGTTGCATGCGGTCAGCCACTGGCCGCTGCTCCTCCTCGGAATTCCATCGTCCCGTCGTCCAGGCGGCCGTATCGCATCATTCGTAGATCCTTCATGTAATTCTGATGCAGACGCCACGGCGTCTTCGATCCCTGACGCGGCAGGGTTTTGAGTGCGCGCCGCACGTAACCGGAATTGAAATCGATCACAGGCTCCTCACCGATGTCCGGATCGTTC
>Ga0070700_100001618_pt1 | contig 11238 bp, 7 predicted proteins | sample KBSK5101metaG_FD_65456 | JGI IMG/M metagenome (GOLD analysis project Ga0070700, IMG submission 65456) | Corn, switchgrass and miscanthus rhizosphere microbial communities from Kellogg Biological Station, Michigan, USA - KBS K5-10-1 metaG | ecosystem: Host-associated > Plants > Roots >...
GGCGGCACGTCGACAGGCTGCGGCTGCCGCTCGGCCGCAGGCGCGGCGGTGCCGCCGGCGCCACCGGCGCGGCCGGCGCCAGCGCCGCGGCCGGCGCCAGCGGCGGTCTCAAGGTCGACCCGGTCGGCGGCCACGTCGAGCCCGGCCGCGCCTGGCTGCGCTGGAGCGCTCTCGTGCAGCGGCACCGGGTGCTCGCCGGCCTCGCCGGGCTCGCCATCCTGCTACTGCTCGCCGCGCCGTTCCTGAACGTGCGCTTCGGCTTCCCCGACGCCGGCAACAACCGCGCCGAGACCTCCAACCGCACCGCCTACGACCTGCAGGCCGACGGCTTCGGGCCGGGCGCCAACGGCCCGCTGCTGATGGCCGTGGAGCTACCCGGAAGCGGCGCTCAGGGCGTCCTCGACCGGCTGCGCCAGGCGGTCACGGCCGCGCCCGGCGTCGCGGCGGTCACCCCGCCGCGGCTCAACCCCGACGGCGACACCGCCGTGGTCGTGGTGGTCCCGACCACCGGGCCGCAGGACGCGAAGACCGAGGACCTGGTGCATCGGCTGCGCGACGACGTCGTCCCGGCCGCCGTGCGCGACACCGGCGCGACGGTGCGCATCGGCGGCGTCACGGCCACCTCGATCGACAGCTCGGAGAACATCTCCGGGCGCCTGCCGCTGCTGATCGGCGGCGTGGTGATCCTGTCGATGATGCTGCTGCTCGTCGCTTTCCGCAGCGTCGCGGTGGCGGTCAAGGCCGCGGTGATGAACCTGCTCTCGGTCGCGGCGGCGTACGGGGTGGTCGCGTACGTGCTGCAGGGCAACTGGGCCGGCAAGCTCATCGGCATCGACAACGAGACGCCGCTGCCCGCCTTCATCCCGGTGCTCATGTTCGCCGTGCTGTTCGGCCTGTCCATGGACTACGAGGTGTTCCTGGTCAGCCGGATGCGGGAGGCGTGGATCCGCACCGGCGACAACAGTCGCGCCGTCACCGAGGGGCTGGCCGGCACCGGCCGGGTCATCACCGCCGCGGCGGCCATCATGATCGCTGTGTTCGCCGCGTTCGTGCCGAGCCCCGACGTCGTGCTCAAGGTGATCGGCGTCGGCATGGCGGCCGCGATCCTGGTGGACGCGACGGTGGTCCGGCTGCTGCTGGTACCGGCCGTGATGCACCTGCTCGGCCGGGCCAACTGGTGGATGCCGAAGTGGCTGGCCCGCCGCCTGCCCGAACTCCACGTGGAGGGCCGTCCGGAAGTGCACCTTCCGGCGCGCGCTCACTCCTGACCCGCCCGGATCTTGGACGTCCGCTGCCGCCGGGTCGGCAACAGACGTCCAAGATCGCGGAGGAGCAGGTCAGCTGGTGGACGGGGAGGGACTCGCGGCACCCGCGGGGGCGGTGGGCGGCGGGAGGGCGGAGCCCTTCAGCAGCTCGTCCCAGCTGAGGTTCCAGACCGTCCAGCCGTCGCCGTTGGGCTGCTTCTCCTCGGTGCCCTTGACGACCACCGGGTCGCCGACGCGGGTCCAGTTGTAGATCCATTGCGCGTTGTCGACCGAGATGTTCACGCAGCCGTGGCTCACGTTGCGCTTGCCCTGGTCGGCCACCGACCACGGCGCCGCGTGGATGAACTGGCCGCTCCAGGTGAGCCGCTCGGCGAACTGGATGTCGGTGCGGTAGCCGTCCGGCGAGTTTGCGGGGACGCCGTACGTCGACGAGTCGAAGACCGTCTTCTCCAGCCGCTCGATGATCACCATCGTGCCCGACATCGACGGGTTCGCCGGCTTGCCGAGGCTCACCGGCATCTGCTTGACCACCTGGCCGTCCTGCGTCGCGACGAGCTGCTTGGTGGCGTTGTCGACCTCGATCGCGCGGCGCACCTTGTCGATCCCGGCACTGATCGTGATGTCGGTGGCGCCGTAGCGGCCGTCGCCGAGCGGCAGACCGCCCAGCCCCAGGCGCACCTTCAACTTCGTGCCCGCCTGCCAGTACTCCTTCGGCCGGTACTCCGCCTGGATGTCGCTGTCCCAGTGCCAGGCGCCGAGCTGCGGCGGGTCGCTGGTGACGAACAACCGCTTCTCGACGGCCGCCCGCTGCTCCTTGCCCTTCACGCCACCCTGCTTGAACTCCACCACGATCGGCATCGCCTGCCCGTACGTCGTGATGTTGTCCGCCATGAAGATCTGCGCCTCCATGCGGTTGCCGGGCCGGGCCATCGTGTTGAACGTGACGGTCTTCGAGCCGGTCTTGCCCTTGGCGTCCTTGCCCTCGACCACCGCCTTGTAGCTGGTGGTGTACTTCAGCGGCGAGTCCGGCACCCACGACGTGCCGTCGGCCCGCATGGCGCCCTTGACCGCGCCGCCGGCGTTGTCGGTGAGGGTGACGCCGGTCACCTGACCACCCTCGGGCGCCTTGACCCCGATCTCCGCCGAGACCGGGATGTCGGTCGCGCCGTCGGCCGGGGTCACCGTCAACTCGACGGCCGCCTTGTCGCCGCCGTCCTTACCGCCGCCGCCGTTCCAGTCGGTTTTGTCCTTCGAGCAGGCCGCCGCGCCGCCGAGGACGAGCACCGTCGCGAACACCGCCGCAATCTTCTGGCTCCGCCTCACGCCACCCATACTGCCCGGTTCGCACCAGCGGCGAACCGGGCAGTTCGTACCGTGGGGTCCCGGTCACTCTCAGCGGAACTTGCTCGCGGAGCTTTCCCCGTTGTGGCCCGTGCCGCCAATGATCAGGTTGATCTTGCGGTTGTGGCGGTACAAATGGGGTCAAACCAGGCAGGATTCCCGCCACCACTGCAAGATCAACTGGATCATGGGCCCGGGGGGACGCCGACGGCCTGGGCGCAGGACGCTCCGTCCAAGGTGAACCGGGTCGGGGGTGTCGGTGCCGACGCCGACGTGCCGGTCAGCGACAGCCGCTGGGTGTCACCGGCCCCGAGCGGTGCGCTGCCATGCACCGTGACCTCGGTGCCGTTCTGGTTCCAGCGCATCCCCGGGGCGTCGGTGATCCGCTCACCGCCGGGCAGGGCGAACTCCAGCGACCAGCTCTCCAGCGTCGCGACGCCGGTGTTGGTGATCGCCACCTCGGCGGTGAACGCCCCGTCCGCGCCGGCGTTCGCCACGAACTGCGCCGCGCATCGGCTCGCGGGCGCGGCCGCCGCACCCGCCGGCCTCTCGGGCCCGTCGTCGAGCAGGAAGTGCGCCGCCGCGGCGGTCAGCAGCGCGGCCAGCCCGGCGGCGCCGGCGATGCCGGCCCGCAGCCTTCGCCGCCCGACGGTGAACCGCCCGAACGCGGCAGCGTCGCCGAGCCGCGAACCCGCCGACGCCCGGCGCCGCCCCTGCTCGGCGGAGTGCGACCGGACCCGGCGCCGGCCCGGATGGCCCGGCCGGCCGGGAAGACGGGGCCGCCCGGCGAGGCTGGGCCGCCCGGCGGCGTCGCCCGGCGGTGCGGGATCGGCCGAAGCAGGAGCAGGGGCAGGACCAGGGGCAGGACCAGGGGCAGGTGCAGGACCAGGGGCAGGTGCAGGACCAGGAGCACGAGCACGTTCGGGCGCGGCCAGCGCGCCCGTCTCCTGGTCCAGTGCCATCGCACCCGTCGCCACGTCAGCCTCGGCACGAGCGGCGGCCGGCACCGGCTCGACGGCCATCACCGTCGGCAGCGTCACCGACAGCCCGGCCGCCTCCGCCAGCACGACCGCCGCGTACAGGCTGGCCGGACGATCGTCGGGGTTCTTGCTCAGGCACTGCTCGCAGAGTTCGACCACGTCGGGGGGCAGCCCGTCGATCGGCGGCAGCGGCGTCGGGGGCAGCTCCCGGTGCGCCCGCACCAGCTCGGTGATCGTGTACGCCGGCCACGGCAGCGCGCCGGCAAGGCACTGGTACAGCAGGATTCCCAGCGCGTACACGTCGGTCGCGGGTGCGGCCGGCCGCCCGGCGAAGCGCTCCGGCGCGACGTAGGCCGGCGTGCCGAGCAGTTCGTCGCCCGACTCGTCGAGCGCGCCGACCGCGGCGGCGATGCCGAAGTCGACGACCTTGACCCCGGTGCGCGCCAGCATCACGTTGCCCGGCTTGATGTCGCGGTGCACGACCCCGCACGCGTGCGCCGCGGCCAGCGCGGCCGCCACCTGGGCGGCGATCCCGACGGCGGTGTGCCAGTGCATCGGGGCGCCCTGCTGACGCACGGCGAGCGTGTCGCCGTGCACGAGTTCCATGACGATGTACGGCACCCGCCCGCGCCGGCCGTGCCGGGACTCGCCGAAGTCGTAGACGCTCGCGATGTTCGGGTGCACGAGCCGGGCGGCCACCTGCGCCTCGGCGCGGATCCGGGCCCGCGCGACCCGGTCGCCGAAGCTGGGCGCCAGCAGCTTGACGGCGACGTCGCGGCCGAGCACGAGATCGCGGGCGCGCCAGACCTCCGCCATGCCACCGCTACCGAGCGGCGCGTCGAGCCGGTACCGCCTGCCCAGCGTGCGCACCGCACCCCCAGCCGAGTAGACGCGTGGGTCGAGCCCAGATCGCATGATCGCCTACCCAGCACCAGGAGAAGCGAAACTGGCGTCCCACCGAACGAGTGGAACCCGCCTATCCGCGGGTGGAACCGAATCCGAGGAACACGGCGAGCCCGAGCGCACTGCGCGGGGAGTATGCCGCGCGCCACAGTCCCCCGTGGGCGGCGGCGTACGCCTCGTCCTGCCACGGGTGCTCCTGCGCCGGCGGCCCGGTGCGCAGGTCGTGCACGAGCAGCGCGGCCATCATCGTGTTGCTCGTCGCCGGTTCGAAGACCTCGATGCCGAACCGGTGCGCCCCGGCGTACGCGGCCGCGAGCACGCGGTTGCGCAGGACGCTGCGGGTGCGCGTCGCCGGCGCGACGTTCAGCGACACCGTCGTGCCCTCCGCCCGCGCCACCGCGGCCCGCCACCGCTGCAGCCGTTTCGCCAGCGCGTAGTTCGGGCCCTGCTGGGCCACCAGCGCGTCGTTGATCCCCGGGTCGGCGCCGGGCGGGTAGTTGCGGCTCAGCAGCCGCCCCGCGCTGAGGAAGCGCACCGGCCGGCGCAGCCGGCCGAGCCCGCTGCGGTCGCGGTAGCGCCGGTCGGCCTCGGCCACCGCCGCCGGGGGCACCGCGAACACGTCGGTGGGCGTCGCGAGGAAGGCGAGCGCGAGGTCCGTGCGTTCCTCCAGAAGCGACGTCGTGAGCGCGTCCACGGCCATCGATACGCGCAGGTTCATGGCGCCGTCGGCGTAGACGTAGTTGCCGAGCACCAGCGGGCCGTCGAGCTCGCGCAGCCAGGCCGCCACGCGCGGCAGATCGTGCACGAGGTCGGCGCCGGCCCGTTTCGCCAGGTCACCGTCGTCGTCCGGTGGGCCGCTGACCGGCACGTGCAGCCGCCCGCCGTACCGCGCGGCCGTGCCCAGCACCCGCTCCCAGATCGCCGGCCGGGGCAGGTCGACGGCCACCACGTCGGCGCCCCACCGCAGCAGCGAGGTCAACGGGCCCATCTCGGCGCCAGCGCCGAGCACGACCGTCCGCCGGTCCGACAGGTCCAGCCAGTCCGGGTTGGCCATCACGGTCCGGACGGCCTCGGCACACGTCGGCTCGACGATTCCGCCGGCGACCCACCTGTCGAGCTGGCGGTGCAGGTCGTCGCCGGCCAGGCGCTTGCCGCGGTACGGGACGACGAGGTCACGCTGCGGTTCGCCCGCGCCGGTCACCGTCTGGGTGCCCAGCGGCTCTCCGTCGAAGGCGGCAGAGGCGGCCTCGCCGACTGCCACCTCCCCGTCGCCGGTGTCGTACCTCATCTGCGCGTACAGGGCGTCGAGGCCGCCGCCGGCGATCGCGAGCGCCGCGTCGCGGCTGTCCAGCCCGGCCTCCACCAGCCGCCGGAAGTGCACCAGATACGCCCGTCGCCAGCTGGTCTCCGACCGCGCGCCGCGGGCGCCGACCGGATCCACCGGTTGCAGCGCCGCGGCGACCACCGTCCGCCCCAGCGCCGACGTGCTGCGCGCGCCGTCGACCTCGGGAACCAGCACACCCTCGCTCATCGCGGCGCCTCGCTCCGCGCGCCGCCGCTTGCGACGCGATCGCCGCGCTGCGCGCCGCGTTCGCGTCCGTTGTTGATGATTCGCTCGCTCCGCTCGCTGATGGGACTACCTTCTCTAGCCACGGGAGCCTCCGAGGAACGCTTCGCTCGCTTGTCCCGCGAGGACTTCAATGAGACGGCGTCCTCGGGGGTTACCGGCGGAGGTCTGACGCCCACGAGGATGTCGTCCTAAGAGGACTGGTCCATCAGCACGGCGCTGTGCCTCCACCGACCGTTTCGATCGACGGTGAAGGAGGCAACCTTGCTGGGAGTCGGTCTGGACTGGGCCGAGGACTATCACGACGTGGCGCTCGGGCTGCCGGGTAAGGGGGTGATCGAGCAGTTCCGCATCGAGCATGGCCCGGCTGGGGTAGCCCGACTGGTGGCTCGCTGTCTGGCTGTGGAGCCGGACCCGGCCGAGGTCCGGGTGGTCCTGGAGACCCGCCACGGACTGCTTGTCGAGGCCCTCGTCGACGCCGGGTTCACGGTGTTGCCGGTCAACCCGGACCTGGTCGCCCGCCGCCGCGGCCCGGCGAAGAAGAAAGACGACGCCGAGGACGCCCGGATCTGCTGCCTGCTGGCCCTGGATCAGTTCGTCGAGCTGCGCCGGCTGATCCCGCACGGCGAGCTCGGCGCCGAACTGCGCGCCATCGCCCGCGACGACGACCGGGCCGCCCGCGATGAACGCCGCCTCGGTAACCGGCTGCGCGCGGACCTGCTGGCGGTGTTCCCCGCCGCGGTCGACATCGCCGACGGCGACCTCGGCTCGGCGGTGTTCCTGCGACTGCTGCAACGCTGGCCCAGTGCCGAGGAACTGGCCGCCGCCGGCCGCGACGCGGTCGAAGCCCTGGCCCGCGCCAACAAGCATGGCTGGCCCGACCGGTTCGCCGAGCGAGTTATCACCGCCCTGGCCGTACCCCGGCTGCCGATACGGCCCGAGCTGGGCCGAGCCAAAGCTGGCAGCATCCGACTGGCCACCGCGCAACTGCTGCTGCTGCGCGAGCAGCGGCGGGCCTGGCACCGGCGGATGGGCGAACTGCTGCTGGGCGGTCCGCGCCACGGCCGCACCAACCGACCCAAGGACCCCCAGCCGGGGAACGCGTTCCCTGGCGGCGAGATCTACCTGAGCATGCCCGGCCTGGGTGATCGTCTCGCCGCCAGGGTCGCCGGTGAGATCGGCGAACACATCGAGCAGTTCACCACGCCCAACGCCCTGCAATGCTATGCCGGCGCCGCCCCGGTCACGAGACGATCCGGCCGCAGCGAACACGTCGTGGCCCGACGCCTGGCCTACAACCGCTACCTCGGCAACGCCGTGCGGCAGTGGGCCTTCTGCAGCCTGCAACAGTCCGCTTGGGCCCGCACCTTCTACAACGCCAAGATCGTCGCAGGCAAGCGCCACCACACCGCATTGCGCGCCCTCGCCAACCGCTGGCTGGAAATCCTCTGGCACTGCCTGCACCGCGGCACCCTCTACGACGAGGCCATCCACACCGCCAACCGCGCACATACAGTCACCCAGGCGGCCTGACGTTGACAGAGGATGTCTCATTGCGGCGTCACGTACGCGCCGGTGATGCCGCCGTCGACGACGAACGTGTTGGCGGTCATGAAGCTCGCGTCGTCGCTGGCCAGGAACGCGACGGCGGCGGCGATCTCGGTCGGGTCGCCGAAGCGGCCCATCGGCACGTGCACGAGCCGGCGGGCGGCGCGCTCCGGGTCCTTCGCGAACAGCTCCATCAGCAGCGGCGTCGCAATCGGCCCCGGGCACAGGGCGTTGACCCGGATGCCCTCGCGCGCGAACTGCACGCCGAGTTCGCGGGTCAGCGCGAGCACCGCGCCCTTGCTGGCCGTGTAGGCGATCTGCGACGTGGCCGCGCCGAGGAGCGCCACGAAGCTCGCCGTGTTGATGATCGATCCCTTGCCCTGCCGGCGCATGTGCGGGATCACGTACTTGCAGCAGTAGTAGACGCTCGTCGCGTTCACCGTCATGACGCGGTTCCACGCCTCGATGCCGGTGTCCAGGATGGAATCGTCGTCCGGCGGCGAGATGCCCGCGTTGTTGAAGGCGATGTCCACCCGGCCGAGCCGCGCCGCGACCCCGTCGAAGAGGTCGCGCACCTGGTCCTCGTCGGCGACGTCGCAGACGACGGCCTCGCCGCGCACCTCGTCGGCGGCGGCCTTGGCGGCCTCCGGGTTCAGGTCCACCGCGACGACCACGGCGCCCTCGGCCGCGAAGCGCCGCGCGGTGGCGAGCCCGATGCCGCTGCCGGCGCCCGTGATGACGGCGACCCGGCCGTCCAACCGGTTCTGCATGGTTCTCCTACTCGCTGCTGAAGAAGACGTTCTTGACCTCGGTGAAGGCGGCCACGGCGTCGGGACCGAGCTCGCGGCCGAGCCCGCTCTGCTTGACGCCGCCGAACGGCGTCCAGTACCGCACGCTCGAGTTGGAGTTGACGCTCAGGTTGCCGGTCTCCACGCCGCGGGAGACGCGGATCGCCCGGCCGAGGTCGGACGTCCAGATCGAGCCGGACAGGCCGTACTCGGTGTCGTTGGCGAGCCGGACCGCCTCGGCCTCGTCGTCGAACGGGAGCACCGAGACCACCGGGCCGAAGATCTCCTCGCGCCAGTGCCGATCGCTGGCGTCGTGCGCCAACAGGACCGTCGGCGGGAACCAGAAGCCCTTGCCGCCCGGAGCGGAGCCGGTGAACGCGACGTCGGATCCGTCCACATAGGACGCGACCGAGTCCCGCTGCCCGGCCGAGATGAGCGGGCCCATCTCCGCCTGCGGGTCGGCCGGGTCGGTGCACCGGAACGCGGTGACCGACGCCTCCAGCAGTTCCAGGAACCGGTCGTACACCGGCCGCTGCACCAGGATCCGGGACCGGGCGCAGCAGTCCTGCCCGGCGTTGTCGAACGCGGCGGCGGGCGCGCCGGCGGCAGCCCGTTCGAGGTCGGCGTCGGCGAATACGATGTTCGCGCTCTTGCCGCCGAGTTCCAGGGTGAGCCGCTTCACCTGCTCGGCGCAGCCGGCCATGATGCGCTTGCCCACCTCGGTCGAGCCGGTGAAGCAGATCTTGCGCACGGCCGGGTGCGTGACGAACCGGTCCCCCACCACCGAGCCCTTGCCGGGCAGCACGGTGAACACGCCCTCGGGGATGCCGGCCTCCAGTGCCAGTTCCCCCAACCGGATCGCGGTGAGCGGGGTGACCTCTGCCGGCTTGAGCACGACCGTGTTGCCGGCGGCCAGGGCCGGGGCGAAGCCCCAGCCGGCGATCGGCATCGGGAAGTTCCACGGCACGATGACGCCGACCACGCCGAGCGGTTCGTGGAACGTCACGTTCATCCCGCCGGGCACCGGGATCTGGTGGCCCACAAGGCGTTCGGGCGCGGCCGAGTAGTACGCGAGGACGTCGCGCACGTTGCCGGCCTCCCAGCGGGCGTTGCCGATGGTGTGCCCCGAGTTGCGGACTTCCAGGCGCGCCAGCTCCTCGATGTGGTCGTCCACAATGGACGAGAAGCGCCGCAGCAGCCGTCCCCGGTCGCCCGGCGTCACGGCCCGCCACCCCTCGAACGCCGCCGCCGCCCGCGCGATGGCCGCGTCGGTCTCCTCGCGCGTCGCGGCCGGAACGGTCGCGACGACCTCCTCGGTGACAGGGCTAAGGACGCTCGTCGCCTCCCTCGGCGACAAACCGACTGTTTCGGTCATCTACAGCCTTTCGAATCCCCGGACCAGTTCCCAGTCCGTCACGGCGGCGTCGAAGGCGGTCAGCTCGATGCGCGCGTTGTTGGCGTAGTGCGCCACGACCTCGTCGCCGAACGCCTGCTTCGCGACCTCGCTGCCCTCCCACAGCGCCAGCGCCTCGCGCAGCGTGCCGGGCACGTGCGGCGCGGACTCGTCGGTGTAGGCGTTGCCGACGTACTCGTCCTCGAGCGTCAGCTTGTTCTCGATGCCGTGCAGCGCACCGGCGACGAGGCCGGCGACCGCCAGATACGGGTTGACGTCGGCGCCCGGCACCCGGTTCTCCACCCGCATGCTCGCCGCGTTGTGACCCACGAGCCGCAGCGAGCAGGTGCGGTTGTCGGTGCCCCACCGCACCGCCGTCGGCGCGAACGAGCCCACGGCGTAGCGCTTGTATGAGTTTATGTTCGGCGCGTACAGCAGGGTGAACTCGCGCATCGTCGCGAGCAGGCCGGCCATCGCCGAGGCCATCACCGGCGACGTGTGGCCCGGCCCGTCGCCGTAGGCAACCGGTTCGTCGTCGTCGTAGCCGCGCAAGGAGAAGTGGATGTGGCAGGAGTTGCCCTCGCGCTCGTTGACCTTCGCCATGAACGTGATGGACATGCCCTCCTGCGCGGCGATCTCCTTGGCGCCGTTCTTGTAGATGACGTGGTTGTCGCAGCACACCATCGCCTCGGCGTAGCGGAAGGCGACCTCGTGCTGGCCCAGGTTGCACTCGCCCTTTGCGCTCTCGGGGACGAGCCCGGCGCCGTACATGTCGTTGCGCAGCCGGCGCAGCATCGGCTCGATGCGGGCCGTCTGCAGCAGCGAGTAGTCGGCGTTGAACACGTTGGCCGGCGTCAGGCCGCGGTAGTTCCTCGCGTACGCGTCCTCGTATGAGTCGCGGTACAGGATGAACTCGAGCTCGGTGCCGGCGTAGGCGCGGTAGCCGGCCTCGGCGAGGCGGCCGAGCTGGCGCTGCAGGATCTGCCGCGGCGAGGCGAGCACCGGCGTGTGGTCGTGGTCGAGCCAGCCGAGGTTGGCGAGCACCATCGCGGTGCCCGGGTGCCAGGGGACGCGGCGCAGCGTGCTGAAGTCGGGCGTCATCGCGAAGTCGCCGTAGCCGCGCGCCCAGGAGGACATCTCGTACCCGTCGACGGTGTTCATCTCGACATCGACGGCGAGCAGGTAGTTGCAGCCCTCGGTGCCGTTCTTCACCACCTCGTCGAGGAAGTGCCGGGCGTGGAACCGCTTGCCCTGCAGGCGTCCCTGCATGTCGGTGATCGCGACGATGACGGTATCGATCTCATCGCTGTCGACGAGCGCGGCCAGCTGCTCCAGCGTCAACATGTGCCCTCCACGAGTTAAGGTCTACCAGCATGCCATTTAGTTAGCCAAGGAGTCCGCGCAGCAGTTCGGCCGTCCCGTCGCAGTGCTCCTCCATCGTGGAGCGGGCAAC
>Ga0070700_100001620_pt1 | contig 11237 bp, 10 predicted proteins | sample KBSK5101metaG_FD_65456 | JGI IMG/M metagenome (GOLD analysis project Ga0070700, IMG submission 65456) | Corn, switchgrass and miscanthus rhizosphere microbial communities from Kellogg Biological Station, Michigan, USA - KBS K5-10-1 metaG | ecosystem: Host-associated > Plants > Roots >...
CCGCCAAACTCTTTGCCTTCGGCGACGACTTCCTTGGCCCGGGCCATCAGCGCGTCCTTGTTTTTCATCCACCAAAAGACACCGGCGCCAACAACGCCGACAATCAGCAGGACCACAACGATTGCGATGATTAGTAAAATTTTCAGCCAACGTGGCATGAGGCAAACCTCCGAAATTTACCGGCCGCAGATGAGCCCAACTTATCGCCGATGAAATTCAAAAACTTACTTTCCGCAAAAAGATCCGTGTTTATCCGCGGCCCTACTACTGCGAATTTCCTTCGCGCTTCTGCTCTCCACAAAACATCGGCACGGGTATGAAGAGAGAATATTTGCAGTTTAGATCGTCCCCGAGATCGTAGTGCCGGCATTGCGTCGCCCGCCATTCAGCCAGTTTCATCATGTCCCCGACCGGCACTTTATCGCAGAACCCAGCCGTTGGCCTGCTGCTGTCAAGACTGGATTCGCCACAGATTTACGCAGATTGACATGGACAAAAACACTCTCCGCTTTTCGGTTTTCTGCTATCTGTGTGAATCCGTGTTCATCTGTGGCGGATGTGCCTTACTTCAAATGCTTATCCAGCCAGTCGAGCACCGTCTTGTGCCAGAACGCCGAATTGGCCGGCTTCGTCACCCAGTGACCTTCATCCGGAAAATCAACGAGTTTGGATTCTACGCCCATTCGTTGCACCGCGGTGAAAAATTGCAGACCTTCGCCTTCGGGCACTCGATAGTCAAGCGTGTTCGTGATTATCAAAACCGGCGTCTTGAAATTCTGCACGAACTTGTGCGGTGACCAGCGATCGTACATCGCCGGATTGGTCCAGGGAGTTCCCTTGAATTCCCATTCCGGAAACCAAAGTTCTTCAGTCACGCCGTACATCGCGGTGAGGTTGTAAACGCCGTCATGCGACACCAGCACCTTGTAATGAAAACGCGGATCGTTGTTGTGACCTTCGATCCAATTGATCATGTAACCACCATAACTCGCGCCGGCCGCGCCGATCCGAGTCTTGTCCACGTATGGAAGATTAGCGGCCATGGCCACGCCGTTGCTGATGTCGGTGAAAACTTTGCCGCCCCAGTCTCCGGAGATTTCCGCGACGAACTTTTGGCCATAGCCGGTCGAGCCCCGCGGATTCGGCATGAACACAACGTAACCTTTGTTGGTATAAATCTGCGGGTTCCAGCGATATCCCCAATTGTCGAGCCAGGCGCCTTGCGGACCACCGTGAATCAGGACGATCAGCGGATACTTGCGGCCCGGATTGAAGTTGGGCGGCTTCACAATCCAACCCGCGACCTTGGCGCCGAGCCCGCCGGTCCAGGTAACCTCTTCCGCGGCCTTCAGATTGAAAGAGGAAATAAAGCTGTCGTTGGTCGTGGTCAGCGCGGACACACTTAAACTATCTAAATTCGAGCGATAAATCTCCGTCGGCTTGGTCATGCTGCTGCGCGAGAACACCAGAGTATTGCCATCTTTTGTCAGATGAATGTCACCGCTCGCGCCTCCCTCAGCGAAGAGTTTTTTGATCGGGCCGCCGCCCATGCCGCCGCTTATGTTGACTTTGTAAATCCCCGACCCGCCACGTTCTTCGGCAGTTAGATAAATGATTTTACTGTCGGGAGCGAAGACAAACTCATCAACATTCGAGTCAAGGCTTTCGCTAATCGATTGGGCTCGTCCGGTCTTTCGATCGTAGATCATCAGACGGAAGCGATCGCTTTCGTATCCGGGTGTGACTTGCGATCGATAAGCGAGGAACCTTCCATCGGGCGAGAATTGGGGCGAGCCATCGTAACCATGATTGGCCGCGGTGATGTTCTTCGGCGTGCCACCTTTGACGGGAATCAGCCAAACGTCAGCGTTGGTCGAGATCGCTTCGACCTTGTCATGATTACTGACGAAGGCGAGTTCATTCGAATCCGGCGAGAACGCATAATCGGTTGGGCCACCGAGACTGAACGGCGGCGCGTCGTAATCGCCGGGCGTCAGGTCGCGCGCTTCGCCACCGGCGGACGACACGACGAACACGTGCGTGCGCATGCCGTTCTTCCATGATTTCCAGTGACGATAAAGAAGCCGGTCGGCGACGTGAGCTTTCACCTTGTTCTGCGCGACTTCTTCGGCGCGGCGCTTGTTACAAGCATCGTCACGGCATTCGGGATAGATGTCGGAAACGAAGGCCAGCCATTTTCCGTCGGGCGACCAGACCGGATCGCCGGCGCCACTGGAGATGGTCGTAATCTTTTTCAGCGCGCCGCTCGAAACGTCGATGGTCCAGATTTGATCGTCGCCGTCGCGGGCGGAAATAAACGCCAATTTTTCGCCGTCAGGCGACCAGCGCGGACTGGCCGATGAGTGTTCGTCATTCGTCAGTTGCCGCGTTTCACCACCGCTGAGAGGAACCAAATAGATTTGCGTCGTGCTTTTATTCGCCGCCTGGTCCACGTCGGTGATCGTGTAGGCGACCAGGTCTCCTTTCGGAGAAACCTGTGGATCGCCAACCCGGCGCACTTTCAGAAGCTCATCAATCGTCAAACGCCGATCCTGGGCGAAAGCGAACGTCGCCATTGCAAACAAACTTATAACCGCGAAAGTAAATATGCGTTTCATAACTACCTCGAAAAAATTTCGTTCAGTTGTGCGGGAAAGCGTTCGTATTATCGCACTTTTGCAGGGCGATAGCGACTGAGCATAGACCGGATTTACAGGATTAACAGGATATAGAACCGCTTCTAATTTGTTTTGTGAATCCTGTCAATCCTGTTAATCCCGTCAAAAATTCGCTTGAACTCCAGAAGGGTTCGACTAGAATCACGAACGTGACCGAACAAAACAATTCACTCACCCTGCGCCCGGTAACGGCTGAAGATGCTGCCTTCCTGCTTCAGGTCTACAAGAGCAGTCGTGGCGAAGACCTGCGCGAACTTGGCTGGGATCAAACTCGCATCGATGAGTTTCTCGATATGCAGTACGAGGCCCAGCGAGCCTTTGATGATAAGGATTTCCCGGAAGCGAAAGACGAGGTGATTTTGTCGGCCGGCGAACGCGCCGGCAGGTTGCGCGTCGATTCGCGCGAAAACGAAATCCGTTGTGTCGATCTGTCGCTGCTTCCCGAATTTCGTAATCGAGGCTTGGGAACATTGCTCCTGCGCCGTTTGCAACAGGAGGCTGCGACGGCGAATAAGCCTCTGCGGTTGCAGGTCATCAGGTACAGTCGCGCGATCAGTTTATTCGAGCGCCTGGAGTTTGTGCGCACCAGCGAAAGCGGAACACACTTTCAAATGGAGTGGAAACCGAACGTATCAGAGGCCCAACCGTGAGCGAGGGCTAGTTGTGAACCATGAGATGGTTGGGATTGTTCTGAGAGTCGAAGCCGCTATCGCTTCTTAGCCGCTTTCTTAACGGTCTTGCGCGGCGCAGTTTTCTTTGGGGAAGTTTTTGCTCGCACCCGCCGTCCTTTTCTTCCTTCGCGCTGCACGATGCCAGCCTTCTCGAGATATTCGTAACTACCGCGCACGACATTTCGCGCCACGCCGAGAGAGTTCGCCAGCGTCCGTTCGCTTGGGAGCAGGCTGCCAAGTGCCAGCGCGCCACTGCTAATCAAATCCCCCAATTGATCGGTGAGTTGTCGGGTCATTGATTCGACACTCTTCCTGTTGATTCGAATTTTGAGAGCCACTCGATTGTCCTCCGGTGTCTTAGAGTGCCGCGTATTCTAGTGAGTAAGGCATGGGGTGTCAATGAAATGAGGATCTACGGGCCGAATATAATTCTCACCGCGCTTCAGGAGTTTGTCGGAAAAATCGATCTCTGTGGTTCTCTGTGCAGACTCTGCGCCTCTGTGATGAATTTTTTCCAGCGATTTCGCCACAGAGTTGCACAGAGAAATAGCTTTTCTCGACAGACTCCCTGAAGCGAAGCGTGAATGAGATCTGAGACCTCATCGCTTTATGGCGTTGTACTTCTTCAGAATCTCCAGCGTGCGATCGATCGGCAGCGCCTCGACTGTGTGCCCGCGGCCGCTGGTGGTCGTAGCGCGAAACAGCGAATTGTAAATTGCTTCTTCGGTCGCTTCGATTACCGCGAGAAACAGCGGCGACATTGCGTCGTTCGAAAGGAGTTGCGTCGATTGCGGAGCGCGATTGTTGTTTGGACGAACGCGAACGCCTTCGGCAGTTGAGAAGGCAATCGCGTAATCGCCGCTCCCGTTAGAGCCGGCAGATCCGGTTCTCGCGAGTCCCATGATCGATCGCGCCGCGAGCCTTTGCAGGTTCCGATGATCGATAGGCGCATCGGTCGCGATCACGATGATGATCGAACCGTCAGCCATGTTCGACAAACTTAAGTTTGGCGAATTCTTTGCAGGCGAGCTGTTGGCGGACAACTCGTCTTTCAAATAATACCGGCCCAACTCGCGGCCCACGGGCGCGCCATTAATCGTCAAAATCCCGCCGAAATTCGTCTGAACCAGCACCCCGACGGTGTAACCGCCTAACGAAGCAGGCAGCTTGCGCGAAGCCGTGCCGATGCCGCCTTTAAATCCAAAGGCCACCGTGCCCGTGCCGGCGCCGACAGCGCCTTCTTCAACCGCACCGCCGCGCGCGTTCTTAATCGCGCTGAAGACCTCATCGCGCCCGACGTAACGTCCGCGAATGTCGTTGAGATAGCCGTCGTTTGTCTCACCGACCAGCGGATTGATCGATTGCACGGTTTCATTGCCCGGCAGCGCGAGCATGTAATCAATCGTCGCGTCAGCCACTCGCGGCACATTCAGAGTTGACGTCAGCATGATCGGCGTTTCGATCTCGCCCAGTTCATTTACCTGCGTCGAGCCAGCGAGTTTTCCAAAAGCATTGCCAATGAAAACCGCGCCCGGAACTTTCTCACGAAATAGATTGCCGCCGTGCGGCAGGATGGCAGTCACTCCGGTCCGCACGTTGTCGCCGCGAATGATCGTGGTGTGTCCCACAGCTACTCCGGCAACGTCGGTGATCGCATTGAGCGGCCCCGTGGGAAGCACGCCCACGATGACGCCGGCCTCGCGCGCACGCGGGCGTTTGGCGTCTTGTGCTTGCAAGACTGTTTGTCCCATTAGGAGGAAAACGAGCAGAAGAAAAAAGAAGCCGGATCGTGTCATGCTTTTTTTTGGAGTGCGCCGGCAGAGCAAAGCGGCGACGGCGCTTTGGATTGTCTTCTTGGTCGAAGCGCGTGTCAGAAGCCCGACCGTAAGGGAGGGCTACGTAGCCCTTGCTGACGCGCGGGCTTCTGACACGATCCAAAGCGCCGTCGCCGCTTCCCTCTGCCGGCGCACTCCATAATTAATTCGTTGCGAACAGGGCAACCAACGCCGGGATAGCCAGCCACAAGAGTCCTTTCACCAGAAAGAACACGAAGCCCCAGAATCCAAGTCGCTTGATCCAGGTTTTCATCACATTCGGCATTATCGATCACGCCGCGCGCACGATAATTTCGGCACTCTCAGTTTCGCGGACAGCGGGTTGCAACAACGATCTCACAAAGATATAGATCACCCAGCACTCAACCGCAAAGGGCGGAAAGCCCAGAAAGCCCAGAACCGGCATCTCGAAAATCTTCACGTTGCCGAGATAGGGGACGGTGTAAGTCCATTTTGAGATGGCCCAGTAGTTGAAAAACTCCCACAAAAATCCGCACACCAAACCCGCGGCCAACAGAGACCACAGTCGCCGCCAATCGCCGCGCGCCAGATCACCGGCAATCGAAGGCCATCCTCGCAAAGCGTTGATTGGATCAATTAAGAAGATGAACGAAAGCCAGATCACCGGCGCCAGCCAGGCCGAAGGAAAAGCCAGCGGCCAGACTACTCCGACAATTCCCAGCACGATGAAAACGATCAGTACGGGTTTGGAAAACCTGATCCGCAGGCCGGCATTCGATCCTTTGAAAATCGTGACGGAAAACAATTCCGCGGTCATGAAGAGCAACGGGAAGATGGTCGCGAAGGCCCAATCATAACCGGCACGCCGCAGCATCAGATTCGGTTCGAGGTTGTGATAGTGCCACCACAGTTCCAGATCTGATTTCCAAAATCGCGGCGCGTTGTAAAACTCGCAAAGCCACCAGGCGCCGATTGAAACGACGACTATGACAAGTAACTCAAGTCGATCGGTCATCAAAAGTGACCGCGATCGGATCGCGTAAACCAGCGCATCGACAAAAAGGATGTAGCCGGTCCAGACGATCGGCGTGAACCAACGGCCAACGATTTGGTTGCCGCTGAATAACAGCGCTTCCGCGGCTACGATGATCAGAAATCCAAGATAACCATAAAGCGGGAATTTTTTTGTCGCGACTAATTTGCTGCTGGCAGTGACCATGGTTCATGGGTATTATGAGGCGGCATTAACCGGAGCGGCAATTAGAATTCGCAATCGGCGTGACACTTTTCCTAATAAGTCAGAGGCGCGAAAGGACCAGACCATGAAATCCAGAGTCAAATTGATCACGTTCGCACTGATGTTGGCGGCTTTATTCTCTGCCTGCGTAAAAGGACCTGAAGGCGACGGCGCCAAGCGAGTTAAAGGCTCGGGCCCGGTCCGTATCGGTTTTTCGATGGACACTTTGAAAGAAGAGCGTTGGCAGCGCGACAAGGCTTTGGTCGAGCAACGTTGCCAGGAAGTCGGCGCGCAATGCGAAGTCCAGGTGGCCAACGGCGATGACGCAGTGCAAACGAAGCAGTGCGACAACCTTCTGACTAAAGGTGTGGATGTTTTGATTGTCGCGCCGCACAACAATCAGATCGCGGCTTCGATTGTCGAGGCGGCGCACCGCCAGGGCGTTCCGGTGATTAGTTACGACCGGCTGATTCGCAATTCTGATGTCGACCTCTACGTCGCGCATCAGGTGGTTAAGATTGGTCAGATGCAGGCGCAGTATGCTCTGGACCATGCTCCGAAAGGCAATTACGTCCTGATTGGCGGATCACAAACCGATAACAACGCGTTGCTTCTGATGGAGGGCCAGATGAGCGTGCTGCAACCGGCCATCGATAAAGGCCAGATCAAGATTGTCGCCAAACAATATGCGCGTGAATGGTTGGCCAGTGAAGCGCTGCGAATCATGGAAGACGCGCTCACCAAAAACAGCAACGACATCCAGGCGGTCGTCGCCTCGAACGATGGAACTGCGGGCGGCGCCATTTCCGCTCTGCCGCCGCAACTTGTCGGAAAAGTCCTGGTCACGGGACAGGACGCGGCTCTCGACGCCGTTCAGCGCGTGGTTGAAGGCAAGCAGGCGATGACGATCTACAAGCCGATTCAACCGCTGGCATTTAGCGCCGTAGACTCGGCCATGAAACTCGCAAAAGGCGAAAAGGTCGACGCGAAAGACACAATCAGTAACGGCAAAAAAGACGTGCCCGCGCTGCTCTTTGAACCGATGGTGCTAGATAAGAACAATGTCATGCAAACCGTTATCAAAGACGGCTATCACAAGCTGGAAGATGTATATAAGAACGTGCCGAAAGATCAATGGCCGAAGTAGCTAAAATAAGAGTCCAACGTCCAATGTCCAAGGTCCAACGCCATCGCTTTTCCACCTTCAACCCTAGTAAGGAGGAGTCTATGGCAAAGATCAAAAAGTTTGGGGACATCGAGTCGTGGAAACGGGCTCGCAAGCTAACTAAAGACATCTACACCGTAACGGCACAAGACAAATTCTCCCGCGATTTTGGCCTCAAGGATCAGATACGCCGGGCCGCCGTATCAATTCTTTCAAATATAGCGGAAGGCTTTGAACGCGGCGGCGATAAAGAGTTTCTTCAGTTTCTCGGCATCGCAAAAGGATCAAGGGGCGAAGTTAGAGCCCAGCTCTACGTTGCCCTCGACCTCGAGTACATTTCATCGGCGCAATTTGATGAGTTGGCTCAAGCTGTAACTGAAGTAAGCCAACTTCTATCAGGTTTCATGAAATACCTTCGGGAATCGACTCTGCGCGGAAGTAGGTACCGGTAAACAACGAGCGTTGGACTTTGGACATGAGCGGAACTCTTTTAGCAATGAAGGAGATAACCAAGTCCTTTCCGGGAGTGAAGGCCCTGGACGGCGTGAGCTTCGATCTTAATCAAGGTGAGATTCATGCCCTGGTCGGCGAGAACGGCGCCGGCAAATCCACCCTGATCAAGATTCTCGCCGGCGTCTATCCTCATCCTGAATACGGTGGCGAGATTATGCTCGATGGATCGGAACGTCGCTTTGCGAACGTGCGCGAGTCAGAACACGCCGGCATCGCGGTCATCTTTCAGGAACTTTCCCTGGTTAAAGAGTTGAGCGTCGCCGAAAATATTTTCCTGGGCCGAGAACCGCGCCGTTTTGGAATCATCAATTGGAACGCGCTTTACAGTCGCGCGCAGAAGTTGCTGGACGATCTGCATCTCTCGATCGATCCGCTCTCGCCCGTGCAGAATCTTGGCATCGGACAGCAGCAGCTGGTCGAAATCGCCAAGGCCCTGTCGCAGGAAGCGCGAATTCTGGTATTGGATGAACCCACCGCGGCGCTGACCGAAGCCGAGGTTGAAACACTCTTTGGGATTCTCGGTAAATTGCGCGAGCGAGGCGTCGCGATGATTTACATCTCGCACAAGCTGGACTAAGTATTTCGCATCAGCCGCCGCATTACCGTGCTTCGTGATGGGCGATCAGTCGGCACCGAACAAACTTCAGAGTTAGACGAATCGCGCGTCATCGCCAGAATGGTGGGCCGCGAGGTTGATCAGATTTTCCCGGAAGCAAAGCATGCGCTCGGCGATCCAATCTTCGAAGCGCGAAATGTCACCGTTGAAGATCCAACCGTGCCCGGTAAACTCCTGGTTAATTCAGTTGGCTTTTTCGCGCGCAAAGGTGAAGTGCTGGGGATCGCCGGCCTGATGGGTTCGGGCCGGAGCGAGCTGCTGATGGCAATTTTCGGCGCGCATCCCGGACGCAAGTCGGCGGAAATCTTCATCGATGGAAAAGAGGTTCAGATCGGTACTCCATACGATGCGATAAAACAAGGCATCGGCTTCGTCACTGAAGACCGCAAGCGCTATGGCTTGATCCTCGATCAGACGATTTTGAAGAACATGACGCTGGCGGGCTTGCGTCGATTGTCGGGCCGGTTCTTTACCAACGAAGATGCCGAAGCGGCGGCTGGTCAACGGGCTGCGCGCGATCTGCGAATCAAAGCACCCTCGGTTTACACGGAAGCCGGAACACTTTCGGGCGGCAACCAACAGAAGGTGGTGCTGGCAAAATGGCTTCTGACCAATCCACGCGTGTTGTTTCTGGATGAGCCGACTCGCGGCATCGACGTGGGCGCGAAGCAGGAAATCTATAACGAGATCAACCGCCTGGCCGCAGACGGTCTCGCTATCGTTCTGGTTTCATCCGAACTGCCGGAAGTTCTCGGCCTTTCAGATCGAGTAATTGTGCTGCACGAAGGTCGAGTCACCGGCGAGTTCAAGCGCGAAGACGCAACCCCCGAAGCCGTGATGTCCTGCGCCACGGGACGAAGACGTTTGGCCGCGTAAGGGACTGGATGCCTTCAAGGTTCGCTTTACTTTGTTTTTGCCCCGAAGGGGCTACGGCTCAAAGCCCAGGGTTGCCGCTTCGGCTACCCTGGGGACTGAGGCAAAAGAGGGTTTCAACCGCAACGCGGTTGCGTCAGTGCGTCACGACGACAGACGGTCGCAACCGCGTTGCGGTTGTCGATTGCGGATTGGTTTCCCAGGGTAGCCGAAGCGGGAACCCTGGGCTTTGAGGCGTAGCCCCTTCGGGGCAAAGTCAAACGGACCAATATTTTTTCTCTAATGAGCGAAGTATCACCACGTGGACGATTCAAGATTCGCACCTCGGCGTTGCGCGCTTACACGATGCTCGCAGCGCTGATCGTGATCTGGCTCTTTTTTCAGTGGGCCACGATCGACGAGTATCACCGCTACGGCCTCTTTCTCGGCGCGGTAAATTTTTCAAAACTATTGCAGCAGATGGCCGTAACCGGCGTCCTCGCCGTCGGCATGTTGATGGTTATCGTGAGCGGCAACATCGACCTTTCGGTGGGCGCTACTGTCGGCCTGGCGGGAGGCATCGCGGCGCTGACTCAGGGTCGTGGAATAGTGTTTTGTTTAGTCTCAGCGATAGTTGTCGGCTTAGTCATCGGGCTGATCCAGGGCGCGCTGACCGCATACATAAACATTCCCGCTTTTATCGTTACTCTCGGAGGACTTCAGGCCTGGCGCGGTGTAATCCTCAAGCTGACCGAAGGGAAAACCATTCCGGTTGAGTTGCCGGTCTTCCGCTCGCTGGGTCGCGACTTTCTTGATCCGCGGATGGGCTTCGCGCTGGCCGCAGTTGCGATTGGATTGATCATCTGGTCGACCATTCGCCGCAAACGCGCGCGCCACCGTCATGGGTTAGCGGCTCTTAGTGCCGGAGCTCTCGCGGTGCGTATCGCAGTTCCCTCGGTCGTGATCGTCGCTTTTATCTTTTTGATGAATAAAGCCGGCGGCGTTCCAATCCCGGTGATTTTCCTGCTCGCGGTGGCGTTGGCCGGAGCTTTTCTCACTGCGAACACAACCTTCGGGCGATACCTGTACGCAATCGGCGGTAACCCGGATGCGGCGCGGCTTTCGGGAATCAATTTGAAGCGTTACGTGCTTGCTGCATTTTGCGTCATGGGCGCGCTCGCGGGTGTAGCTTCAATTCTGCATACGGGTCGCGTCGGCAGTGCCTCACCGGACGCCGGCACTTTGATGGAGTTGGACGCGATCGCTTCATGCGTGATTGGCGGCACGAGTCTGATGGGCGGACGCGGCACGGTTTTCGGCGCGGTGCTGGGCGCCTTGATTCTGGCGAGCCTCGACAACGGTATGTCGCTTTTGAACGTTGAGAACTGGGCGCAGTACGTCGTCAAGGGCGGAGTGCTGGTGGCAGCGGTCGGCTTTGATATGTTTGGCCGGAGGAAGACTTAACTCAAGTATTTGAGCCACAAAAAGGCACAAACAGTATGTCTGGAGCGCAACCGTCCCGTTTGCTTCATTCAGGCATGAGACTGCAAGCGAGGACGCTTGCGCTCCAATCAGCACGCCGGAGGCGTCCGCGCCGATTTCTTTTGCGCCTTTTGTGCCTTTTCGTGGCTTTATGTTTTGATTGATTTTATGCCCGCGCTCATCATTCACGGTCACTTCTATCAACCACCACGCGAGAATCCCTGGAC
>Ga0070700_100001623_pt1 | contig 11236 bp, 8 predicted proteins | sample KBSK5101metaG_FD_65456 | JGI IMG/M metagenome (GOLD analysis project Ga0070700, IMG submission 65456) | Corn, switchgrass and miscanthus rhizosphere microbial communities from Kellogg Biological Station, Michigan, USA - KBS K5-10-1 metaG | ecosystem: Host-associated > Plants > Roots >...
CACAGGGCATTTCATTCGCGGGAGCAAGTCACATGAAGTCTCTACTCTTTGTGATCGTCGCGGCGCTGGTCATAGTCGTTTCAGTTTCCGCGCAAACTTCGTTGTCGTTGTGGCCTTATTACGTCGAGGTCACGCCCGAGAGAACTGACGGTCAACTCTATGACTTCGCCGTGCCGCTTCCGGTGATGGACAAGGCGCGCGCCGACTTAGCAGACCTGCGACTCTTCGACGCCAACAACCGCGAGATTCCTTACGCCATTCGCATCCGCAGGGATGTGGACGAAAAACGAGAGATTCCCACGCGGCTTTTTAATTATGGATCTGCTGGTCCAGCGACGAGTGAAGTGTCTGTAGATCTCGGCGAGAATCCGGGCGAGCATAACGAGATCGATATCGAAACTAACGGCACAAATTTCAGGCGCCAAGTGGTCGTTGAGGGCAGTGATTCGGGTCGAGAGTGGCGGATGTTGAGCAATGATGGCGTGATTTTCAGTTTCGCGTCGCAGAACAATGTGGCCGAGTCGCAAAAGGTGAGTTATCCGACGAGCCGGTATCGATACCTGCGCGTGAAAGTTTCGCGCGATCCGATCACTGATGATGAAACGCCGCAGGTAACGGGAGTGAAAGTGATGATGGCGGTGCGCGAGAAAGGCTTGCTGTCGACGTGGGACGTACCCGTGCCGTCTTACCAGTTGCAGCGCAATCAGGGCGCGCATGCGACGGTTTGGACGCTCGATCTTGGCGGGCGCATACCGTGCGATCGACTCAGTATCGAGATCGAGGACGACTCGTTTTCGCGGCCGTTTCAAGTGGAGTCGATCGACGATCCGCAGAATGTGCGATTGCTGGCGAGTGGTGATCTGACGCGGCATTCCGGTGAGGAAAAGAAACGGCTCGAGATTTATTTCAATGAAGAAGCGGTCGTACGCAAGCTGCGGCTTCAGATCACTGACTACAGCAACCCGACGTTGAGTATCACGTCGATCAATGCGAGCGCGCCTGCGCGGCAGCTTGTATATGAGATGAAGACGCCCGTAGCGCCGCCGTTGCGATTGTTCTTTGGTAACGAGCACGTTCCGGCGCCACATTACGACTTCGAAAAGGAAGTGGCGGCGCGGGTTTCAAAGGAGCCCGTTCACAGCCAGCTCGGCGACGTGTTAGCGAATCGTGATTACAAGCCCGAGCCGAAGCCACTCACCGAGCGCGTGCCGTGGCTGATCTACGTCGTGCTCGCAGCGTCGAGCATCGCGCTCGCGTTTGTGTTGTGGAGTCTCGCGCGCACCGCCACGCGCCTCAAAACACAACCGACAAGTTAGCCACAAAAAGGCACAAAAGAAGATAGAAAAGAACAAGTCAGGAAGAGGGGCTCTTTATGGTCCGGGAGTAAAGCCCTTCAATGGATTGCCATAGAACGCGTCGGTCTGCCAAGCGGTCTTGTTCCACATGCCGTCCTGATCGCCGATGATCGTGACCGGAACGATCACGCGTTCGCTGCCGAGTTGATTGCTTGACGCGATTCCGTTGTCAAACTTCCCACCGGGCTGGACCGTGAACTTCATCGATCGCGCGAGCTTGTTGTTCCAAAGCAACTTGAATTCGTACTCACCGGGATTCGCCGCGAGCGTGTAGATGTCTTTGGTCACGGGATCGTCAGACGTGTTGTTGCCTTTGATGTTCGGAAAGTCGCATTCGACGCGCGCCCATTTCGCTTTTTGCGGCAGCGAGTCTTCAACGTAGTGAGTGGTGTTGTTCTCGACTACGGCTTCGCAGCTCGACTTGCCAATCTCCATGCCATCTAAAAATCTTTTGCCAACTTCTTTGCCCTGGTAGAACAGGTGTGGATCAAATTTGTATGCGTCGCCGCGAACCCAAAAGGAAACGTGAAAATCGGGAAGCTTCCAACCGTAAACGTCTGCTGCAGTCAGGTAAACGTAACCGATCGGAAGGTTCCAATCGTGGTCCACAAAGTAGACAAACTTTTGCGCCGCTTTTGGGCCGGCCTCGTTTGAGTGCGCTTTCGCGACTTTCATCTTGCCGGTGAAGAGCGTCGCGTCAGTGCCTGCCAGCTCGTTGCGCATCTTGATGACGAAGCTTACCGGTCCTGTGTACAGGCTCGCCTTATCCTCGCCGATGTCTCGGCCGCCGCACTCGGTCTTCCACCAGTAACCTTTTTCGATATTGCCGGTGTCGCAGTCAAACTTCACCCACGGTCCGGTCGGCAACGAATACTGCACGTATAGCTGGCTGCCACTCGCGATTGGCCCGTTGACACGAAATTGCATCCTCGGCAACCAGCTCCAAACGTCGTAGTTGCCTTTGTAGACGTTGACTGTGAACGCGGTGATTTGGAGTGTGTCTTTGGCGAGCGTGGGTTGGTCCTGGGCGGTCGCCGTGTTGGCGAGAAGCAGAAAAAGCACGAAGGCGCAGATAAGGCGCAGCTTATTATTCAAGGGAACCTCCTGATTGTTCGAGCGGATTTCTGGGCAAAAGCTCGGGAAGTTTCTCACGCGGCGACGCAACGGCGCAACGAAAAGAGTAAGTGTCTTTCGCTGCGCCGTTGCGCCGCTGCGTGAGATCTACTTCTTCGACACACTGCCGCTTAGAAACTTGATCGCGGCCTCGAGGATCTCGTCGCGCCCGTCAACCAGCCCACGAATTGTCGGCGCGGCTTTTATCGTTGGTTGTATCCCGACTCGCTGCAACTGTCGACCATCCGCATGACGAACGTCGTGCCCGCTGAAACTCACCACCAGATTACCGGGCAACACCATGACTGTTACGTCGCCGTTTGCACCTGCTGTCGGTGTGCCGATAAACGTTACGTCAGTTGCAGCTTCGAAAAACAGACAGGTGTGCTCGGCCTGGCTGATTGCATCTTCGTTTATCAGCACAACGACCTTGCCTTTGTAAACGTCGCCCTGCCGTTGCGGAATCCTTTGCGCAAACGAGTAACGTGCGGAGTCAGCCAACTCAGAATCGGTGAGATCTGTGGCTTGGAGAATCGGCCTCGAGAAGAGCGCCGCCACGACGTTCTTCTTTTCAGTGAGACGCGGAGCGATGGACCATGCCGTGCCGTTTGGATAACCACGCATGTCGAAGATGACAGCAGGCGTGCTCTTGATGGTTTCGAACATCTTATCGACTTCACCTGCCTGCAAACGATCGAGATCGGCATAGCCAAAGCCGCTCGGCAACACCTGCATAACGGGCGTTGAGCGTTCCAGTAGTTGGAACAACTTCGGATCGGTGATCGGTTGCGTTCGCGGCAGCTCAACGTCGCGGGTTTCTCCTGCGATGTTCTGCACCTTTAGTTTTGCAACACTGTCCTTTGGACCAAGCAGCAACCGGCCATTCACGTTTCTCATCGACCACTGCGGCGTGGATGCGGCCGAGTAACGAGCCAGGAACTCGCGTCGCTTTTCCACTGGCTCGCCATCAACCGCCAAAACCACATCACCAACCTTGATCGGTAACTTGTCGTCGAGGACTTTTGTGACGACAGACTTCTCTTCAATGTAACCGGTGAGTACGGGCGGGATGTGCGTGCCAAACTTTTCACTCGCAGCATTGGCGTTTCGCACTCCGCCATGTGAATCATGCATTTCTGTAACCAGCTCGCGCACCGTCAACTGGTAATCCACCACGTCTTTGTTTGCTTCAAACCTGGGGATATATCGTTGCAAAACAGTTTCCCACGAATCGCCGATCAGGTGCTTGTAAGGGAAGAAATAGTTGATGACGTTCCAGTAACGAAACAGCGCCAGCAGTCGATACTCGTTGTTGGGGAAAACCATGTCTGCATACGGCTGGTCCTTCTGCGCGACTTGACCTGTCGCTGGAGACGCCGCGCGATTTTGTCTTTGCGCAACTCGCTTTCCTTGTATCGCTTCTTTTAAGGCTGCGTCTTCAGAAGCGGCTTTAGTGACGGTGACGTCAGGTTGCAGCTCGATCGAGCCGTCAGGGTTCACCAGCTCGACCGTGCGCATTCGCATTTTCACGTTCTCGGGAAGATCGATGGTAAACGTATCACTCGCCGGCTGTTCACCTTCCTGTATGACGACGGCGCGTCCCGCCGCCTGCATGCCACTGAGTATGTCAGCGAATGAAGGCGAGTTTTGATTGATGATGAATACGATTGGCGGTGTTTTGGTTTTGCTTCGTCCGGCGATCGTTTGTGGCGCAGAGTTGATCAGACCTGAGTAGTAGAAGTTTGCTCCGCCGCTGACTTGCGTGGCGTAGCCGTTGTGCATTCGATAGCGCGTCGCGCCTAACACGACAGTTCCGTCGAGCATTCCGGTGAGCGTCTGGCGCATGAAATTATCAGCGTGATACGCCTCGATATCGATTGGCTTTGTCGTGCCGCGTGTGTCGAAGATCACGCTGGTGACCTTGGGTAAGGATTCGTTGATCGTGGCAGTGAACTTGTTGAGCGCAGTGATGTCATTCGCGATGGCTTTTGCGATCGGCGCGGTCTCGATAATCAACACGCCGTTTTCCGTGCGGACGAGTTTTGCTGGATCAGCCGGCGTTGGAGTTTCGGGTTTCGTTTCGGCGTCTATATCAGCGCGAGTGCTCTTGTCGTTTAGCACTGCGAGCATCTGGTTGAGCGCGGCCTGGTACTCCTGCGGCGACCTCGCGGCGTTAACTTTCGGAATAGTGTCGACGAGGGCCTTGTCCCAATCGATGTCGCGATAAGCGAGGAAGGGATGAAAGTATTTTACGGTTCCCCAAACCTTCGCCAGCCCGGCAAGTCTCGCGATGCGCACGTCTTCGGCTGGTTGGGCATGTAGAGTCTGGCAAAACGCTGACGCTAGTAAAGAAGCGCTGAGGATTAATGCGAGCGGCTTGTGGAAAGTATTCATCTTGGCGGCCTCGAAGATTGAGAGTCTGGTTATCTAATTGAGTAAGTGACGAAATTTAGGCCTTTATTACCACTACTCGCAAGTTTATTCCACTTTTCTCGTTCATGGCCTTAGAGCGTTTCCAATCTGATAAACTCAAACTGCAGCTTATGAAGTGTCGTTTGCCTGCATTGCTGATACTCCTCTTATTCGCCGGCGTAGTAGTGGACCATGCTTTCAAACGCACCGTGGTCCGTCCGGCGGAGGTCGTGCAGTCGCCCGAACGCCCACCCAGGATCTCAGTTTGCCAATTAAAGAGCGATATTTGCTGTCGTTTTATGCAAAGGATCCAAAGCGCGTCGCGTGGGTGTTGATTGGCGCTTATGAGACGTCGTGCGGCGGCCGCGGTCGATAGAAAAACCTAACCAAAGAGCTTGTTCTGTTCAGTATCTGACGAACTGCTTCGTACAGCTAATGCTTCGCTGAATTCTTCAGGAGTGGCTGGATTGGGCCATGTCAACGCGCCTTTTTTCCCGAGAGTCTCCAATGCCGCGTCCGTGCCGGGGAAGGTGTAAACCGGCACTAGACGCAACTTATCCAGTTGCTCAATCGCACCAGCCCACGTACCCCCTTTTCCGTACTCAGACTGGACCACCAAAGCTGCATCCGCGAGGGAGTAGATGAGCTTATTTCGCTGCATCGCATTTCCGACATTGAATCCGGCTTGTGGATCATACGGAGAAATTAGAACTAGTTGACCATCGCGCAGGTAGTTTCGGTGTTCACGATTGAGGGCCGCGCGCTCCAGGCTGTCGGCGAGAACTCCAATCGCATTCCCACCTGCTTCCAGCGCACCGGACATCGCCGCCTGATCTATTCCCCTCGCACCTCCGGAAATGATCGTTCTTTGAGCGCGTGCAGCGAGTTCACCAATTCCCATCGTGGACTCGAGCACAGTGGGGTCGGCGTTTCTGGATCCGACAACCGCAAGTCCTCCCGCATCAAGAAGCGCGGGATCGCCACACCCATAAAGAACGGGCGAAGCCAAATCCTTGAGCCGGTCTCTCAGTCGAGCCGGATAATCGTCATCAGCTCTGCTTACTATCCAGATTGCGCGAGCGCGCCACCGCTCAATCGCCTGACTCAAAAGAAATCCTCTCGCGATGAGCCGCTTAAGACGATCGCTGTTGATAATCTTGCCTAATTCAAGAATCAACTCATCACTGCTATTAGAGACGAGGTCCGCTGGTTGACACTCTTTATGATGGAGAAATCGCGCGAGCTTTCCATACTCACTCGGCGTCAACAACTCCTTAGAATTTTCCCCACGACCAACAATCAAGGGTGCAGTGAGTAATAGGATCGCCTGCGTGTTGGCTGACAGTGGGGCGCTGATTTCTAAAGTGCTCATTAGGAGTCCCCAGTTAATGCGAGAGCTAGAGGCCAAACCTCGCCAGCGCCGTTCATGCGCAACAGCCAGGCTGCAACCGTCATCGTCCAACGCGAATCCACCATATCATCAATCAACAAAACCGGGCCAGCAGGTAATGGTTGATCGATAATAGCGAGAGAACCGTCCACGTTTCGAGCTTGCTGCGTGCTGTTCTTCATTGTTTTCTGCTCCGGGCGAGGTTGAGTTTTCACAATAACGTTTTGGAATGGCAGTCCCAATTCTGACGCTAGCCGCCGCGCAAAATCCGGCACGAGACGCGAGTGTCTTAGTGAGGGAATACACGTAACCCACTCAGGCGCTGGTTGAGGGTTCCCCGCTCTCACAAGATCTGCACATGCTTTGACGAGCTCGTCGCTAAAGTGTTTGTCAACATACTTTCCCTTTTGCACCAGCTTGCCCCAACCAGCGTCACCCCACATGCATAGTGCCTTGCCGGGCTCCGGCGAATGCTCCGCGCGGATGTTTCCCTTCAGTTGGTACATCGGCATTCCGCCTGGCGGCCATTTTTTGCGTGGCTCGATTGGCAAAATGGCGCCGCGCAGAAATTCAATCGCTTCACGAACAAGTTGTGCGTCTACTGTAGTTAATAATAAAGATAGCGACGAAGTGTGCGTTTCGTTAGGCTCACCATCAAGCGCGCGGATTAGAAAATCCATGTGCCCACTCGAAAGACGAACGTATTCCTGCATCTGATCTCGCTCACTCCGTCGCAGCTCAGTGAGTCGTTCAGCGCGTTTCCAAAACTCCTCACTCAGACTTGTGGTTGTTAAGAGCCACTTCGTACCTTGCTTTACGATGGGAGCAGGCGATTCGAGTGAGAGCAAGTTGATGGTGTTTTGGATTCGACTGCCGCTGATATTCAGACGCTCCATCAAACCGTTAATGGAAAGTCCGGTTACCTCTTCTTCGAGAACGGTTAGTACCTGCTGCGCTTCCTCTCGGGTGGGAAATGCTGTTTCGATAAAGTAGTCGATGACGTCGGTTTCTTCCCGGCCACTGAGCAAAACACCATACGCTGACTCCAGTGCGCGCCCTGCTCGGCCAACCTGCTGATAGTAAGCCACTACGGATCCCGGGGTTTGATAGTGAATTACAAAGGCCAAATCCGGTTTGTCGAAGCCCATGCCCAAGGCGGTTGTTGCTACTAAAGCCTTAACCTTGTTATCGAGGAGACTCTGCTCGAGTTGGTCACGGCGATCGCCAGTTTTTCCGGTATACGCCTCAACGTTGACACCTCGCGACTGAAGCCAATCCGATATCCGAGTGGCGTCGCGAACTGTTAGCGTGTAAATGATCCCGGCTCCGGGCAGTTTCGGAAGTTGCTCCGCTAACCACGCCATTCTTTCTTCAGGTGAAGACAGGCGGATGGTTTGGAGTTGTAACGAGGGACGGTTTAGATCGCCGCGCAAGACATCGAGTTGTGGTCCTAACACGAGGCGCAGATCGTCCATCACTCGATCATTCGCGGTGGCGGTGGTCGCCAGTAAACGCAGGTTAGGCGGCAGCCCGCGCAAGATTCTTTCTATTAGTCGATAGTGAGGTCGAAAATCGTGGCCCCAGTCGGAGATACAGTGAGCTTCGTCTACCACTAACAAGGCAATACGCGCTGCCACCTGAGAAAGAACCTGCGTTTGGAAGCGCTCGTTAGCAAGGCGCTCGGGCGAGACTAAGAGTATGTCCAACTCGTTGCTTCTGATCGCGCGCTCAACAGTCTCCCACTCATCAGAATTGTCAGAGTTGATAGTGGCGGCGCGAACGCCCATGCGCTGGGCCGCGAGGAGTTGATTTCGCATCAACGAGAGCAAGGGTGAAATGAGCAGCGCTGGTCCATGGCCTTGTTCTCGAAGCAGCTTCGTGGCGATGAAGTAAACGAAACTCTTGCCCCAGCCGGTCCGTTGCACGACCAGGAGCCGGCCGTGGCGCTCGACGATGTGGCGGACGGCCTCTTCCTGGCTGTGGCGAAATGTGGCATCTTTTAGACCAGAACCCAGGCGAAGCAGTTCCAGTGCGTGTGAGGAGTTGTAGAGCATCTGTTTTATTCTGTTCCTTGTTTGCGAGTGAATTACTTGACCGCAAGTCTACAATAAGTAGCCATGAAGTACCTCAGATTATCTTTCGGGCTTACTTTGATCCTCTCGCAGTCTGCATTTCCTCAACCTCCGTCACAGAAGGCGAAACCGCCAGTCAAGAGTGTCTCCAGTAAAGAAAAATCGGACGCGAAGCTGGAAGCGGAACGCATTCAAAAAGAGAAGCAGGCGCAGGCCCGCTCATTACTAATCTCATTAGCGAGTGACGCGCGGAGTTTTCGGGACCAGACCTTGCGCGCGCGCTCACTCGCCAGAATCGCGGACGCGCTTTGGGAAATCAGCCCGTACCGGGCCGCGCGCAAATTCCGCATGCCGACTTCAATCCCATCAGCCCTGAATACATCAAAACAATGCGAATTCCATTGTTGAAGGGCCGGGTTTTTACTGAAGCAGACACAGAGAAGTCACCACAGGTGGTTTTAATCAATGAAGCGATGGCGAGACGGTTCTGGCCTAACGAGAATCCAATTGGCAAACGAGTGAAGCAGGGTTGGCCGGAACAGACGACGCCATGGCGTGAAGTAGTCGGGGTTGTTGGGGACGTCAAAATGCAAGGTGTCATTGAGCAGACTCGGCTCCATATTTACTTGCCAATCTCACAGAATTCCATCTCGAGTATGTATTTAGTTGTGCGAACGCAAGTTGAACCTCAAAGCCTAAACGCTCCAATTCAAGCCGCCGTGCATTCCGTCGATAGCCAATTTCCATTGTATGAAGTTCGCACGATGGAGGATCGGATGCAGCGGGCTGTGGTCTCGCAGCGAGCGGCGATGATCTTACTCAGCGCGTTCGCCTTCATTGCAATGTTACTGGCGATTGTTGGTATCTACGGCGTCATTTCATGGGGAGTAGTTCAACGCACGCGTGAGATGGGAGTGCGTATGGCATTGGGTGCTTTGCGACGAGACGTCATGTGGTTGGTCCTGCGCCGATGCTCTTTGCTTGTTCTTACGGGTGTATCGCTCGGCTTGTTGGGGGCGTTTGCTCTCACCCGCGTGGTTGGAGCTTCTATATCAGAAGTTGGACCCGGCAAGACACCGTTGCTATATGGAGTAAAGGCACTTGATCCGATCACATTTATTGTTGCCCCGATTTTGTTGGCAGTGGTTGCCATTCTTGCGTGTTTTTTGCCGGCTCGACGGGCGACAAAGATCGATCCATTAGTGGCGCTGAGATACGAATAAAGTTGGAACCAATAAGTTGCCGCGCGCGGCTTTGCACAAAGAGTCGCTACATATTGATTTCTCTGTGCAACCTCTGTGTCCTCTGTGTCTCGGTGGTGTGTTTTGCTTGGAATTCGTCAACCACAGAGACACAGAGAACACAGAGGTTGCACAGAGAAGAGGGCCTTCGTGACTTTTTGTGTAAAGCCGCCGCGCGCTATTAGACGCGTGATGGTCTCTTAAACGACGTCGTTGTTTCTCATTCAAGGTGATCGTCCTCACGCTCGCTTATTAGCATGCGGACATTTTAATTGAGCAGTAACACTCGCGAAAATTGTTGTTGACAACTCTGCGAGCGAGGAATAAAGTTAGCGCCCCTTGCAGCTGATAAGGAAAACGTCTCTCCTGGCGAACTTCTGCATTGCTAATCCGGATTGAATCGGTCCCAATCCGTGAACTACACGTAAACAACCTGTTCTCCCACGCAACTCCCGACTGTGCGGTTCATCGGTTCTCTACGCCCGACACAACTCGTCGGAATTGACTCCGCACACATCGCGGCAACTGCATCCGCAAAGAGAGGGACAAATGAATAAAATAAAGGCGTCGTACACACCTGCTCGTCTAACTTTCCTGATTGCCACTATCTTCGTACTTTTCTTCGCCGGCTATTCCACTTTCTCGACCTTTCGATCTCGGGCTGCCTCAACCAAAACGGAACTTCCATTCGTCAACATGGCGCGACCTTTCCAGTTGGAAGAACAAATCGGCAACATTCCTTATTTCGTCGAATCGGAAGAGCTGCAATCTACGCTTACACTAAACAACGGCCAAACTGGGGTGAACACGGTTTCAGTCACAATTTTCAGTAGCAATGGAACTGCATTGGCGCCGCAACCCGTCATCTTACAGCCGTTGACAGTCACTCGAATCAAACTGCGGGACCTGCTGAAAGACGCTCCAGCCAGTTTTCACACTGGTAATATTCAGCTTTCGCACTTCGGAGCACCAATGGATGTGACGTCGCAAGTCACCATCAGTTCTCCAGACACACGCATTTCATTCGAATCGTATGAACTAGGCATGAAGAACTTTGCTACCACGCGGCTGGACGGAATAGTTTGGACACCCGACCCCAAGTCTGAAGCAGCCGTTGCACTCACCAACGCGCAATCGTCCAGCATTTTAAGCGTCACAATTCGCTCTGAGCAGGAAGAAAAACAGCTTTCGCTGGGCCCACGAGAAACCAGGTTAGTTGACCTGCAAGACTTTCTGAAGAAGGGTAACAAGGGCGGTGCGAGGGCTGCGCTCGTGAGTTTAGAACATAATGGCGCTCCGGGCAGTCTCCTACCCACTGCTTTTGTTCTCAATAAGAAGAGCGGCTTTTCATCGAATTTGAGCTTCGTTGATTGCGGGACTGTCAAATCAATGACGCTGGCTGCAGCGCATGTGCGTTTCGGACGGTCAAAATCTGACGAGGGATTTCCTTCCGGAACAGTTTTTCGCGCGCCCTTACTCTTAGCGAATACGATGGATAAACCGACCGCGGCGCGAGTCTCAGTAGATTACACCATTGCCGGCGAAGCGAAGCGAGTTGAACTGAATCCAATCGTGCTCGCTGCCCGCGAAGTAAAAGAGGTTGAATTATCTACTGAGATGATCCGCAAAGGCGTAACTAGACCAGTCGACGAG
>Ga0070700_100001626_pt1 | contig 11233 bp, 9 predicted proteins | sample KBSK5101metaG_FD_65456 | JGI IMG/M metagenome (GOLD analysis project Ga0070700, IMG submission 65456) | Corn, switchgrass and miscanthus rhizosphere microbial communities from Kellogg Biological Station, Michigan, USA - KBS K5-10-1 metaG | ecosystem: Host-associated > Plants > Roots >...
CTCACCGACAACCGGATCTGGAAGCAGCGCACGGTCGGCATCGGCGTCGTCTCGCCGGAGCGGGCGGTGGCGCTCGGGTTCACCGGCGCCATGCTGCGGGGATCGGGCATCGAGTGGGACCTGCGCAAGAAGCAGCCCTACGAAGTCTACGGCCGCATGGACTTCGACATTCCCGTGGGCGTCAACGGCGACTGCTACGACCGCTACCTCGTGCGCATCGAGGAGATGCGGCAGTCGAACCGCATCGTCCGGCAGTGCATCGACTGGCTGCGCGCCAACCCGGGCCCGGTCATGGTCGACAACCACAAGGTGACGCCGCCGTCGCGCGTGGCGATGAAGACCAACATGGAAGAGCTGATCCACCACTTCAAGCTCTTCACCGAGGGCATGCACGTGCCGGCGGGCGAGACCTATGCCGCGGTCGAGGCGCCCAAGGGCGAGTTCGGCATCTATCTCGTTTCCGATGGCGCCAACAAGCCCTACCGGGTCAAGATTCGCGCGCCGGGGTTTGCGCATCTGGCGGCGCTGGACGAGATGGCGCGCGGCCACATGATCGCCGACGTGGTCGCGATCATCGGCACCCAGGACATCGTGTTCGGCGAGGTGGACAGATGAACGCGCCGCTGATGCTGTCGCCGGAATCGCTGGCCAGGATCGACAAGGCGATTGCCAAGTATCCGTCCGACCAGCGCCAGTCGGCGGTGATGGCTGCGCTGACCGTTGCGCAGGACGAAAAGGGCTGGCTGTCCACCGAAACCATGGACTTCGTCGCGCACTACCTGGGCATGCCGCCGATCGCAGTGTACGAAGCGGCGGCTTTCTATGGCATGTACAACCTGCAGCCGGTCGGACGCAACAAGATCACCATCTGCACCAACCTGCCGTGCGCGTTGTCGGGGGCCGCCGACGCGGCGGAGCATCTCCAGAAACTGCTCGGTATCGGCTTCAACGAAACCACCGCAGATGGCGGTTTCACGCTCAAGGAAGGCGAATGTTTCGGGGCCTGCGGCGACGCGCCGGTGTGCCTGCACAATGACAAGAAAATGCTTTCGTTCATGACGCCGGACAAGCTCGATGTGCTGATCGCGGAGCTCAGCAAATGAATGCTCCGCTGCCGCCTTTTCCGCCGGACATCTACGGCCCGGAAGCGATCCTGCTGCAGGGGCTCACCGGGCTCAACTGGCGGCTTGAGGATTACGAGGCCCGCGGCGGCTACCAGGCCCTGAAAAAGATCCTGCGCGAGAACATCCCGCCGGAGCAGGTGATCGCCGAAGTGAAGAAATCGGCTTTGCGCGGCCGCGGTGGCGCAGGCTTCCCGACCGGCCTGAAGTGGAGCTTCATGCCGCGCGCCTTTCCGGGGCAGAAGTACCTGGTGTGCAACTCCGACGAGGGCGAGCCCGGCACCTTCAAGGATCGCGACCTGCTGCGCTACAACCCGCACATCGTCATCGAAGGCATGGCGATTGCCGCCTACGCGATGGGAATATCCGTTGGTTACAACTACATCCACGGCGAGATCTGGGACGTGTACGAGCGTTTCGAGGAGGCGCTTGCGCAAGCCTATGAGGCGGGTTATCTGGGCAAGAATATCCAGGGCTCGGCATTCAGTTTGGAACTGCATGCGCACCATGGCTGGGGTGCGTACATCTGCGGCGAGGAAACTGCGTTGCTCGAGTCTCTCGAAGGCAAGAAGGGCCAGCCGCGCTTCAAGCCGCCGTTTCCGGCGAGCTATGGCCTTTACGGAAAACCGACCACTATCAACAATCCGGAGACATTTGCCGCGGCACCCTGGATCGTCATGCATGGGGGCGAGGCCTTCCTGAATCTCGGCCGGCCGAACAACGGCGGCACCAAGATCTTTTCGGTGACCGGACACGTCGAGCGACCCGGTAACTATGAGGTCAGGCTGGGCACGCCCTTCGCGAAATTGCTGGAGATGGCCGGCGGGATGCGCGGCGGGCGCAAGCTGAAAGCGGTTATTCCGGGCGGCTCGTCCATGCCGGTGCTTCCCGCCGAGGTGATGATGCAGACGGACATGGACTACGATTCGATTGCGAAGGCAGGTTCGATGCTGGGCTCCGGCGCGGTGATCGTCATGGACGAGACCACCTGCATGGTGCGCGCTTTGCAGCGACTGTCGTATTTCTACTTCGAGGAGTCCTGTGGGCAGTGCACGCCGTGCCGCGAAGGCACCGGCTGGCTTTACCGCATGGTCCACCGCATCGAGCACGGTCAGGGCCGGCCCGAGGATCTGGAAACGCTTAACTCTGTGGCCGACAACATCGCCGGGCGCACCATCTGCGCGCTGGGCGACGCCGCCGCGTTGCCAGTGAAGAGCTTTACCAAGTACTTCCGCGAAGAATTCCAGTACCACATCGATCAGAAGAAGTGCCTGGTATGAGGCCAGCCTGATGGCACATCTCGAAGTAGACGGCCGCCCGGTCGAAGTACCGGACAACAGCACCATCATGGATGCCGCGAACAAGCTCGGCATCTATGTGCCGCATTTCTGTTATCACAAGAAGCTGTCGATCGCGGCTAACTGCCGCATGTGCCTGGTGCAGGTGGAAAAGGCGCCGAAGCCGCTGCCTGCCTGCGCGACTCCGGCCACCGAGGGCATGAAGGTCTATACCCACTCCGAGGCAGCAATCAAGGCGCAGCAGGGGGTGATGGAGTTCCTGCTCATCAATCATCCGCTCGACTGCCCGATCTGCGATCAGGGCGGCGAGTGCCAGTTGCAGGACCTGGCGGTCGGCTACGGTTCTTCGAGCTCGCGCTACCAGGAGCCCAAGCGGGTGGTCACGAGCAAGGATCTCGGCCCGCTGGTCTGCGCCGACGAGATGACCCGATGCATTCACTGCACCCGCTGCGTGCGTTTCGGGCAGGAAATCGCCGGCGTAATGGAACTTGGCCTGGTCGGCCGCGGCGAGCATGCGGAGATCATGCCGTTCGTGGCCCGCACCGTGGATTCGGAACTGTCGGGAAACATGATCGACGTCTGCCCGGTCGGGGCGCTGACGTCCAAACCGTTCCGCTACAAGGCGCGTACATGGGAGCTGGCACGGCGCAAGTCCATCAGCCCGCACGACGCACTCGGCTCCAATCTGGTGGTGCAGGTGAAAGACAACCGGGTCATGCGCGTGCTGCCGCTCGAGAACGACGACGTCAACGAATGCTGGCTTTCCGACCGGGACCGGTTTTCCTACGATGCGCTCAACTCGCCAGAGCGGTTGACCACGCCGATGGTCAAGCGCGACGGCAAATGGGAGGAGGCGGACTGGGCCAGTGCTCTTGAATTCGTCGCCGCCGGGCTCCGGCGCATTCGCGATGCGCACGGTGGCGACGCGGTCGGCGCACTGGCTTCGCCGCAGGCGACGCTGGAAGAGTTGTATCTGTTCGGCAAGTTCGCCCGCGCTCTCGGCAGTGGCAACGTCGATTTCCGCCTGCGCCAGGCGGATTTCTCCGCGGACGGGAGCCTGAGCGGCGCGCCCTGGCTCGGAATGAAGGTTACTGCGATCAACAGTCTGGACAGAGTGCTTGTGGTGGGCTCGACGTTGCGCAAGGAGCAGCCCCTGCTCGCGCAGCGATTCCGCCAGGCGGTGAAGAAAGGCGCCCAGTTCAATCTGTTGAACCCGGTTGACGACGATCTGCTTATGCGCGCGGCTAACAAGTCGATCGTCGCCCCGAGCGCGCTGCCGGCGGCACTCGGCCAGGTGCTGAAATCGGCGGCCGAGGCAAAGGCAGTAGCTGTACCAGCGGCGGTCGCTGGCCTCGAGGTAAGCGATCCCGCCCGGGCCATCGCTGCAAGTCTGGTCTCCGGCAGCAACCGCGCGATATTCCTTGGCAACCTCGCGCAGCATCATCCGCAAGCTGCCCAGTTGCACCGCTTGGCTCGGGAGCTCGCGAAAATAGTGGGCGCGAACTTCGGGTTTCTCGGCGAGGCGGCAAACAGCGTGGGCGGTTATCTCGCCGGCGCGTTGCCGTTCGGTCACCAGCCCGCGGGCCTCAACGCTGCGCAGATGCTCATTCAGCCGCGCCGGGCCTATTTGATCCTGCACGCAGAAGCCGATTTGGATACCTTCGATCCGCGCACTGCGCGTGCTGCGATGCACGCCGCCGAACTGGTGGTGGTGATATCCCCGTTCAGGCAGCGGGCCGCCGATTACGCCCAGGTATTGCTGCCGGTTTCGCCGTTCACAGAAACCCCCGGCACCTTCGTCAACACTGAAGGCCGGGTGCAGAGTTTTCAGGCGGCGGTGCGGCCTCTGGGTGAAACGCGCCCAGCCTGGAAAGTATTGCGCGTGCTCGGTACGCTGCTCGACCTTCCGGGTTTCGCGTTCGACGACATTGAACAGCTGCGCGCGGAATGGCAATCCTCGGCCGGCGACCTCGCGTCGCGGCTGTCGAACGAAATCGACGGAATGCCCGCGACAATTGCGCAAGTCCGGTCCGCGGGATCCGGGCGAGCCGAATTCGAAAGAATCGCCGAGGTCCCGATCTACCACGCCGACGCGATTGTGCGTCGCGCGGAATCTCTGCAGCAGACCCGGGACGCACAGGTGGGGACAGCCTGGCTGGCCGGGAGCCTGATCGACAGGCTCGGGCTGCGACCCGGCGACCGCCTCAGGGTCATGCAGGGCGGCGGGGAAGCTACTCTGCCGTTTGGACGCGATGACAGCCTGCCCGCGGATTGTGTGCGCCTGCCCTCGGGCTGCCGCGAGACTGCCGGGCTGGGCGCGATGTTCGGTCCGCTGCAACTGGAACGCGCGGCAACGCAGCATAGAGAGACCGCATGAATATTCCTTTCCTCGAGGAGCTCATCGGGCCCGGCGCGGTCACTGCGATATGGACGTTGGCGAAGATTCTTGCCATCGTCATTCCCATCATTCTCTGCGTGGCCTACCTCACGCTGGCAGAGCGCAAGGTGATCGGCTACATGCAGAGCCGCATCGGACCGAATCGCGTCGGCTACAGGGGCCTGTTGCAACCGTTCGCCGATGTACTCAAGCTGCTGGTCAAGGAAGTCATCGTGCCCTCCGGGGCAAACAAGTTCCTGTTCATGCTGGCCCCGGTACTCGCGATCATGCCGGCAATGGCGGCCTGGGCGGTTGTGCCCTTTTCGCCGGAACTGGTGCTGGCCGACGTCAACGCCGGGCTGCTTTACGTGATGGCGATTACCTCAATGGGCGTATATGGGGTGATCATCGCCGGCTGGGCATCGAATTCCAAGTACGCCTTCCTCGGCGCAATGCGCTCCGCAGCGCAGATCGTCTCCTACGAGATCGCGATGGGTTTCGCGCTGGTGAGCGTGCTGATGATGTCGGGCAGCCTGAGTCTGTCCGCCATCGTCAATCAACAGAATTCCGGATGGGGGTTGCTGGGCTGGAACCTGATTCCTTTGTTGCCGATGTTCCTGGTGTATTTCATCGCTGGCGTGGCGGAAACCAACCGCGCGCCCTTCGATGTCGCAGAAGGCGAATCCGAAATTGTGGCCGGGTTTCACGTCGAATACTCGGGCACCGCGTTTGCGGTGTTTTTCCTGGCCGAGTACGCGAACATGATCCTGGTTTCCGCGCTGGCCTCGGTCATGTTCCTGGGCGGTTGGCTGTCGCCGCTGCCGAGCACGGTCGCAGTCTGGGTCGGAGCCCCCTGGCTTGCCGCCGGCGGCTTTCCGTGGCTGGCGCTGAAAGTGGCTTTCCTGCTTTTTTGCTTTCTGTGGTTCCGCGCCACGTTTCCGCGCTACCGCTACGACCAGATCATGCGGCTGGGCTGGAAAGTGTTCATCCCGCTGACGATCGTCTGGCTGGTGCTGCTCGGCGGACTCATGCAGAGCCGGTATTGGCCATGGTAAGGTCGGAAGCATGATCGAGCGCATCGGCGAATTTTTCCGCACCTTCCTGCTGTTCGAACTGGTGAAGGGGCTGATGCTGACCGGCCGCTATTTCTTCGCGCGCAAGATAACGGTGCAATTTCCGGAAGAAAAGACCCCGCAGTCCGGACGGTTTCGGGGACTGCACGCGCTGCGGCGCTATCCCAACGGGGAGGAGCGCTGCATCGCTTGCAAGCTGTGTGAGGCCGTGTGCCCGGCTCTGGCGATCACCATCGAATCCGAGCAGCGTGCCGACGGAACCCGCCGCACCACGCGTTACGACATCGATCTGACCAAGTGCATTTTCTGCGGGTTCTGCGAGGAGTCCTGTCCGGTCGACTCGATCGTCGAGACCCGAATTCTCGAATACCACGGGGAGAAGCGTGGCGATCTGCTGTACACCAAGGAGATGTTGCTGGCGATCGGCGATCGGTACGAAAGCCAGATCGCCAAGGACCGCGCCGACGACGCGTCATACCGGTGAGGGATGAGGAGTGGGGGGCGGGCCCCTTACTCCTCAGTCCTTACCAATAAGAATATGGATTTCAAGACGGGCGTTTTCTTCTTCTTCGCGGCGATGCTGGTGTTCGCCGCGCTGCGCGTCATTACCGCGCGCAATCCGGTGCACTCGGCCCTGTTCCTGGTGCTGGCATTCTTTACCGCCGCGGCGCTGTGGTTGCTGCTCGAGGCCGAGTTCCTCGCCATCGCCCTCGTGCTGGTGTATGTCGGCGCGGTGATGGTGCTGTTCCTGTTCGTGGTGATGATGCTCGACATCAACCTCGACCGCCTTCGCGAGGGCTATTGGGACTACCTGGTCCCGGCGCTGATCGTGGCGGGCGTAATGGTGGCGGAGATGGCGATCATCCTCGGCGCGCGCTATTTCGATCTTGAGGGCATGCCGGCGCCGCAACCCCGGGCCGGGGACTACAGCAACACCCGTGAACTGGGGCTGCTGATTTATACCGACTATGTTTATCCCTTCGAGATCGCCGCTGTGATCCTGCTGGTGGCGATCGTCGCCGCCATTGCGCTGACGCTGCGCCATCGCAAGGACAGCAAGTACATCGATCCGGCCAGGCAGATCAATATCCACCGCAAGGACCGCGTGCGCATGGTGTCGATGCCGTCTGAGAAGCCCAATGAGTGATTTGGCTGGCATCCGTAAAAAGTGTCTGTGGTCCTGTGGGACAGGGCTCTTCCCCTCGTCCCTGGCCCCTAGTCCCTCGCCCATCGGGCGCCGGGCGCCCGCATGATCTCCCTCTCGCACTACCTCATTCTCGGCGCAGTCCTGTTCGCGATAAGCGTGGTGGGAATTTTTCTGAACCGCAAGAACGTAATCATCCTGTTGATGGCGATCGAGCTGATGCTGCTGGCGGTGAACATCAATTTCGTCGCCTTCTCGCATTTCCTGCAGGATCCTGCCGGACAGGTATTCGTGTTTTTCATTCTTACCGTCGCGGCCGCCGAGTCGGCAATCGGCCTGGCGATCCTGGTGGTGCTTTTCCGCAACGTGCGCACCATCAACGTCGATGATCTGGACAAACTCAAGGGCTAAGGCAGTGCTGAGTACTGAGTGCTGTGTGCTGAGAAAGGATCGGTTTACATCCCGGCGGTCGCGGGCCTTTGCAGCACCCAGCATTCTTTTTTATACCCCCTTGAGGGGTACGCGGCACTCAGTACTTCGCAAAGCGCGATGAAAGGACTCTACCTTCTCGTTCCCCTCGCGCCTCTTGCCGGCGCGCTGATCGGCGGCCTGCTGGGCTGGCTGATCGGCCGGCGCGCCACGCACTGGGTGGCGATCATTGGAATGACAGTGTCCACTGTTGCAGCTTTTCTGGTATTTCGCGATGTGCTGGCAGGCAACACGTTCAACGGACCGCTTTATACCTGGATCACCACTGGCGACATCTCCTTCGAAATCGGATTCCTGATCGACCGCCTGTCAGCGACCATGATGCTGGTGGTAACCTTCGTCTCGCTGATGGTGCACATCTACACCATCGGCTACATGGCAGACGATCCCGGCTACCAGCGCTTCTTTTCCTATATTTCCCTCTTCACCTTCTCGATGTTGATGTTGGTGATGAGCAACAACTTCCTGCAGCTGTTCTTCGGCTGGGAAGCGGTCGGACTGGTCTCCTATCTGCTGATCGGTTTCTGGTACACACGGCCAACCGCAATCTATGCCAGCCTCAAGGCGTTCCTGGTCAACCGCGTCGGGGATTTCGGTTTTCTGCTCGGCATAGCATTGATATTCGTGTTCTGCGGTTCCCTCGACTTCGCGCAAGTTTTCGCGCGCGCCCCCGGCCTCACCCGGGAAACGGTGGAGATGGCCCATGTCGGCTGGCCGCTGCTGACCACCATCTGCATCCTGCTGTTCATAGGAGCCATGGGCAAGTCTGCGCAATTTCCGCTGCACGTCTGGCTCCCGGACTCCATGGAGGGTCCGACGCCGATCTCAGCGCTGATTCATGCCGCCACCATGGTGACCGCAGGCATTTTCATGGTGGCGCGCATGTCGCCGCTGTTCGAGCTGTCGGAAACGGCGCTTTCCTTCGTGATGGTGATCGGCGCGATCACCGCGTTGTTCATGGCCCTGGTGGCCGTGGTGCAGAACGACATCAAGCGGGTGGTGGCTTATTCGACCCTGTCGCAGCTCGGTTACATGACTGTGGCACTTGGCGCTTCGGCCTACGCCGGCGGCATCTTTCACCTGGTGACGCACGCTTTCTTCAAGGCGCTGCTGTTCCTCGGTGCCGGTTCGGTCATCATCGCCCTGCACCACGAACAGGACATGCGCAGGATGGGCGGCTTGAGGAAATACATGCCGGTCACCTACGCCACCATGCTGATCGGCGCGCTGGCCAGCGCGGGCATCCCCGGATTCTCCGGATTCTTTTCCAAGGACGCGATTATCGAGGCAGTGCATCTGTCGCAGCTGCCGGGCAGCGGCTTCGCGCACTTTTGCGTGCTGTCGTGCGTGCTCGTCACCGCCTTCTATACCTTCCGGCTCTTTTTCATGACTTTCCACGGCAAGGAGCGTTTCCACGCGCACTCCGGCGGGCACGGGCGCCAACAGGACCACTTACCACATGAATCCCCGTGGGTGGTGACCGTGCCGCTGGTAATACTGGCGGTGCCAACCATCTGTGCGGGCTGGCTCATCGGGCCGGTGTTGTTCGGCGGATACTTCGGCGATGCCATCGTGGTGGCCGAATCCCATGATGTACTCGCAGAGCTGGGCAAGGATTTCCACGGTGCAGTGGCGATGATGACGCATGCGCTTGCGACCGGCCCGTTCTGGCTTGCCGTTGCCGGCATGGGCGGTGCGGCTTATTTGTACCTCGCGCGCCCCGACCTTCCGGACAGATTGCGCCAGCGGTTCGCGCCGCTCTATACGCTTCTCGAGCAGAAGTACTATTTCGACCGTTTCAACGACTGGTTCTTTGCCGGGGGCGCTCGCCTGGTCGGGCGCCGATTGTGGAACGGCGGCGATATCGCGTTGATCGATGGCTTCGTCAACGGTTCGGCAAATCTGGTTGCCTGGCTGGCGGCGGTGACTCGCAAGCTCCAGTCCGGCTATGTGTATACCTACGCCTTTGCGATGATCATCGGCATGGTGACTTTGCTGACCCTCTGGTTTGCGAGAACCTGACGGGCCATCATGTTCGGCTCCCCCTATCTGAGTACCGTCATCTGGCTGCCGATCCTCGCCGGCATCGCGGTGCTTTTCACCGGTTCGGACCGTCATGCCCAGGTCGCGCGCTGGCTGGCGTTCGCCGGCGCCGTGGGAGGGCTGGGGGTTGCACTGCCGCTCTACGCGGGATTCGATCCCGCAGCGCGAGGCCTGCAGTTCGTGGAATTGATACCGTGGATCGAGTCGTACAACGTCAACTACCATCTCGGTATTGACGGCGTCTCGCTGCTGATGATCCTGCTCAACTGCTTCACCACCGTGCTGGTGGTGCTCGCGGGATGGCAGGTGGTGGAAAGCCGGGTTGCCCAGTATATGGCCGCCTTCCTGGTCCTCTCCGGGATCATGAACGGCGTGTTCTGCGCGCAGGATGCCGCGCTGTTCTATGTCTTCTTCGAAGCGACCCTGATCCCGATGTTTATCGTCATCGGAGTATGGGGCGGCCCCAACCGGGTCTACGCAGCGCTCAAGTTCTTCCTCTACACGCTGGTCGGCTCGTTCCTGACGCTGGTTGCGTTCATCTATCTTTACGTTGCGTCCGAGGGAAGTTTTGCGCTGGCGGACTACTATCGCCTGCCGATCCCCTTGGGCACGCAGATCCTGCTGTTCATTGCTTTCTTCGCTGCGTTTGCGGTCAAGGTGCCGATGTTTCCGGTGCATACCTGGCTGCCCGATGCACACGTGGAGGCGCCTACAGGCGGTTCCGTTGTGCTGGCGGCGGTGATGCTCAAACTCGGCGCCTACGGTTTCATCCGGCTGTCCCTACCCATCCTGCCGGACGCGAGCCATGTGGCAGCCCCGGTCGTCGTAGGCCTGTCGCTGATCGCTGTGGTCTACATCGGACTGGTGGCACTGGTGCAGACCGACATGAAGAAGTTGATCGCTTATTCCTCGATTTCGCACATGGGATTCGTAACTCTGGGTATTTTCGTGTTCAACGACCATGGCATGGAAGGCGCGGTGATCCAGATGGTGTCGCACGGGTTCGTTTCCGCCGCGCTGTTCCTGTGCGTCGGGGTTCTGTACGACCGTATGCACTCGCGCTTGATCGCCGATTACGGCGGGGTGGTGAACCGGATGCCGGTATTTGCCGCCTTCTTTGTGCTGTTCGCGATGGGCAATTCCGGATTACCCGGCACCAGCGGCTTTGTGGGCGAGTTCCTGGTTATCCTCGGAACGATGGAGGGAAACTTCTGGTACGCCTTCGCCGCGGCGAGCACGCTCGTGTTCGGTGCCGCCTATACGCTATGGATGATCAAGCGCGTGGTTTTCGGTCCGGTCGCCAACAGCCAGGTTGAGGCTTTGACCGACATCGGGTGGCGTGAAGGGGTTGTCCTCGGCATGGTCGCAATCGCGGTGCTGGCGATGGGGCTGTACCCCCAGCCTTTGGCCGCGGTGCTGCATACTTCGGTCAGCGAATTGCTGACCCTGGCAAACCAGAGCAAATTATGAACATAGGCACGAGGGCCGAGGACCGAGGGCCGAGAAAAAAAGCAGAAAGCAGCACCTGGATTTCCACTCGGACCTCTCACCTCGAACCTCGGCCCTGAATTCATGGCATACGAAATCCCCGATTTCCTGCTTGCGGCGCCCGAGATCGCCCTGCTCACGATGGTGTGCGTCATTCTGGTAGTGGACCTGTTCCTGTCCGATGCGCACCGGGTCTGGAC
>Ga0070700_100001629_pt1 | contig 11223 bp, 10 predicted proteins | sample KBSK5101metaG_FD_65456 | JGI IMG/M metagenome (GOLD analysis project Ga0070700, IMG submission 65456) | Corn, switchgrass and miscanthus rhizosphere microbial communities from Kellogg Biological Station, Michigan, USA - KBS K5-10-1 metaG | ecosystem: Host-associated > Plants > Roots >...
TCGGCGATGCTGGTCGTGACGCGCAACGACAAGTCGCTCCGTACTCCCGTCAAAGGATTCCTCGCGTCGCCTGAGAAGCCCGACGGATTCTTCGTCAACATTCACACCAAGCCCGGCCCGTTCATGGTGGGCGAGGAGACGATCAAGATCGAAGGCCGCAGCCACGTCAAGGAGATCGTCGGCGGCGTGTCGTACCTCGTGTCGCCGACGGCGTTCTTTCAAACGAATGTTGGCGCCGCCGAAATCCTGGTCCGGCTCGTGTTGGAGGGGCTCGGTTCTGCAAAGCGGGTGCTCGATCTCTACTGCGGCAGCGGCCTGTTCTCGCTGCCGATCGCCAGGGTGGGCGCCTCGGTCACGGCAATCGAAGAGAACCGCCAGGCGATCGCCGATGCGGAGTCCAACGTCCGCCTCAATCGAATGCCGCCGGGTCAGATTCGCTTCGTGGCCGGCCGGGTCGAGGATGCGTTGGCCAGGGTCGCCAAGGATCCCTGGGACGCCGTCGTCCTCGATCCGCCGCGACAGGGTTGTCCTCCCGCGGTGATCGCCGGTGTGTTCGAGCGCATCCGCCCCGCTCGCGTCGTGTATGTTTCGTGTAATCCCGATGCGCTCGCGAAGGAATTGCCGGTTATTCTCAAGGGCGGCTACCGCATTGCCCGCGTGCAGCCCGTGGACATGTTTCCGCATACCGATCACATCGAGACCGTGATGGTCTTCGACCGGCCACTGCAGGCGCAGCCTCGCTGATGCGGCAGGCTCGGGCCCTCGTCATCGCGTCGACGGTCGCGGCGGCGTTTGTCGAAGCGTTTCTCGCCACGCAGTATTCACCCCAGGTGTTCTTCCTCGCCGCCGCCGGCTTCGTGCTGATGGTGATTGCCGGCGGACGCCTGCGCTCGCTGCTGCTGCCGATCGTCATGGCGGCGCTGTATCTCATGCCGGCGATTTTTCTGGCGACGCTCGGCGACGAAAGCTGGGGCCTCGATGCGATCTGGTTCCTGCCGCTGCTCGGGCTGATCCTCTCCGATCGAGGGGCGTGGCAGTGGTCGCTTCCGGCACGGTGGCAATGGCCGCTCGTGACGTGGGCCACGCTCGTCGCGATCGCGTGGCCGATCGTGTTTCTTCGTGAAGCGGACTTCGCGCCGTGGATTCTGCCGCTGCCCAGGGTGTCCAACACCAGCATCGGCGTCAGCCCTTGGGACGTCGGACAGAACATCACCTACTTCGCCGTGGGACACAACCTCGGCATCCTGTTCGTGGACGCGCTGTGCCGGTGGTATGGGAACGAGCGCGAGCGCTTCCGGCGCGAAGTCCTGATGCCGCTATCGATCGCCACGGCGATCGCGGCTGTCGTCAGCGTGTACCAGGGCTTTGTCGATCTGAGTTTTCTCAACCGTCCGTTCTGGACCTACATGATCCGCGCATCGGGCACCCTTGCCGATCCGAACAAATTCGGCTCGATCGCGGCGTTCTGGTCGATCGGAACGGTGGTGCTCGCCCGTCGCCTGCCGCGGCCATGGCCGATTGTCGTTTCGGTAATGGCGATCGTGCTCGGCATCGCGGCGGTCTGGCTTTCCGGATCGCGCACCGGCCTGGCCGCGCTTCTGGTGAGCCTCGTGATCGCGCTCATCGAAGCCGTGCGCGAGTGGCGCGGGGGTCATGCGCGCATCGACATGCGGAAGGTGGCGATCGCCGGCGCCGGCGCGATCGTGCTCGGCATGGCGTTGATGCTCGTGTTGGGGAAGGCGTCCACGCACACGGTCATCCAGCGCGGCACATGGACGTACATCCCGCTGTACGGCGACAAGGGGATCAAGGAGAGCGTCAACGAGTTGCTCTGGGAGCGATTCGGATACGGGCCGGCGGCGATCGAGATGATCAAGGAGCATCCCGTCGACGGCGTCGGCATCGGCACCTATCATGCGCTGGCGCACGACTTCGGCACGCTGCGCGGCTATTCGATCGTGCCCGACAACGCGCAGAACTGGTTCCGCCACATCCTCGCGGAGTTCGGATTGATCGGCAGCATACCGATGCTGTGGTGGTGCGTGGTCCTGGCCATGCTGCTGTTGTCGCGTCCCGGCGGCGATCGCCTGTCGTTCGGCATGTTGAGGGGTGTGCTCCTGGGCTTCGGCGTGGCGTCGACCTTCGGCATGCCGACGCAGTCGGCGGCGATCACGATCACGTTCTGGGTATTCGTGTTCTGGCTGCTGCTCGAAGCCGCGGCAAAGAACGAATTGCCCGCACCACACGACAAGCCGATGCACTGGTCCAAGGGGCTGGTCGCCGCCGCAGCGGCGCTCATCGTCCTTCAGGCCGGCATGACCACCGTGCACGCCTTCGGCGATCTGCGTCCGTACAATCGCGCCGAGCGATGGAACTGGTATTACCGGTACGGCTTCTACACCAACGACCAGGACGGCACCGATCTCGAGCCGGATCCGGGCGGCAATCCGATCGGGCGCCGATGGACGATGAAGAAGTCGCTCGCGGTGATTCCGGTCAAGGGCAAGGTGTTGAAGTTCGTGGCGTGGAACGATCATCCCGACAGCGATCTGCGTCCGGTGCACACGCGAGTGTGGGCAGATTCAAAGCTCGTTTACGAGGGCGATCTGAAGCGCGAGCCATTGTTTCTCGACATTCCCGCGACGCCGGGCAAGACGCACATGCGGATCGAGACGTCGATCGATCGCACGTGGCGGCCGAGCGATTCCGGCAGGCGCGACAGCCGTGACCTGGGCCTGTCGATCCGCGATTGGGTCTGGCAGTAGAAGATCTCAGATCTCAGATTGCAGATTGCAGATTTATTTCTTGATTGTTCTATCGAGATATTGGCGGATTGTTTCGTACGTGTGCGGCTGCAGCCAGGCATCGACAACGCCCGCGTTCATGTCCGCGAGCTGTTTGGTTCGCTCGAGAATCGGCGTGTAGAAGGCCTGCTTCGTCAGGGCAAACGCGCCCGCAGGGATCGTTGTCATCCGCTGCGCAACTTCCAAGGCGCGATCCATCAGCATCCCCGACGGGCACTTCTCGTCGATCAGCCCCAACGCCTTGGCTTCGTCGATGAGGACCGTGCGGCCGGTGAAGACCAGATCGCGCAGCGGGCCATCGGCAACACGCGCTGACATGATCTGCAAGGGGAGAGCGGGGAACGGGACGCCGACCGCAAGCTCGGGAATGCCGATGCGGCCGTTGCCTTCCACCATGATGCGGTGATCGCAGGTCGATGCAAGGATGCAGCCGCCGGCGATCGCATGACCGTTGATCGCCGCGATCGTCGGCTTCGGCAGCGTCAGCGCGGCGCGCAGCAGGTTGTCGAGGACGGGAAGGAAGCGGCGTCCGTAATCGGGGCCGTCCTTGAGCACGCGAAAGAGATCGACGCCCGCGGAAAACGACGAGCCCGATCCGGTCAGGACGACTGCTTTCACCGACGGATCGTGCGCGTCCTCCATCTCCTTGATGAACGCCTCGCCGAGCTCGATGTCGATGGCGCTGACCTTGCCGTGGGCAAGCTTCAGAACACGGATACCGTCCGCATCTTTTCTCTCAATCACGCCGACAGATTACACTTGATTGTGGCCGACATCGTCGCCGCTCGTCCCGCATCAACCGTCGTCGTCCTAAGGCAAGGGAATCCCTTCGAAATCCTGATGGTCCGGCGCAACGACAAGGTCGCGTTCATGGCCGGGTCCTACGTCTTCCCCGGCGGCCGCGTCGATGACGCCGATCGTCCGTTGCCTGGCGAGCCGACGCGGCCCGCGACGTTTGGCGACCTGAGCGATGCCGTTGAAGCCGCCTACCGCAAAGCGGCCGTGCGAGAGCTCGAGGAAGAAGCCAGCGTGCGGATTACCGTCGACGATCTCGTGCCGTTCGCGCACTGGGTCACGCCGGAGATCGAGATCCGCCGCTACGACACGCGGTTCTTCCTCGCGAAGATGCCGCCGGGACAAACGCCGAAGCACGATGACAGCGAGACGACGGCGCTCGACTGGCTGTCGCCGGCGGAAGCGATCGCACGCTTCGAGCGGAAAGAACTGCTCTTGCCGCCGCCGACCTGGACGACGATTCGGCAGCTTGCGCATCGTCGATCGATCGAGGACGCGCTGGTGTGGGCGCGATCGAAACCGATCGTGCGGGTGATGCCGGGATTCTTCAAGGACGGCGACGCGGTGACGCTGACGCTGCCGGGCGATCCGACGTTCCCGACGATTCCCGGCTGGGACATTCCTGAAGAGACGCGATTCGTGCTGGAGGACGGCGTTCGTTGGCGGCCTCACAAAGTGTGATCGACGCGATCGATCGCGTCATCCAATACTTCAACACGCGCCGGCTCGATCTGCCCGACGGCTTCTTCGATCGAAAGACGCAGTTCGTAATCAATGGCGCGCCGTTCGAAACACTGCTCGGCCAGTCGCCGAATGATCCGCTGGTGCTGATGCTGGCGCGCGGGCCCGCCGGCTATCGCTTCACCACAAAGGCGCTGCAACACGCGATACCCGACGCGAAGATCGAGCGAGGAGAAGTCACCACGTTACCTGGAAGCGTCGCCTTGCAGGTATGGCTGTCGGGGACGCTCCGCGGAACGGTGGAAGCGGTGAATGCGGTGGTAGCGATCACGCTAAAGCTCGCGGCGGCCGGCCCCGTTGAGGTCGCCGACGCGACGATAGACAGCGCGATGCTCGAGAAGATAAGGACTGCGCGCTTGCGGCCGTAGGCGTACGCAGGAATTACAGCAAAAACCGTGGTTGCGATGTCAGTCTGCGTTACATCTTCGTCAAGTTGCTTCGGGCGGGTCCGGTAGATCGAGCGCTTGCCGGACGAACATCTGTTCAGGCAGCGCGCCCATGATCTCGATCGTCTCGTTCACGATCGTCTTCGGCACGCCCGTCACGTGATACTTGCGGCTGAGATCCATGAACTCCGTCGCCTCAATCGCGTCCGCCGTGATCAGCTCGTTTGCCGCCGCCATCTTGTGTGCGAGGACGACCGCCCTCGGGCAGTGCGGTCACGTGGGCGTCGAGAACACCTGGATGTGCGTGGGCTTGTCGACCGCCTGGATCCACTTCATCGTCTCGGGGTCGAGATCGATCTTGCTGGTGCCGGCCACGATGATGGCCTCGACCAGTCCCACGAACTCATAACCGGTCGGCGCGCCGTAGAGGCGCATGCGCGTGTTGATGCCATCGCTCAGGATGACGATCGCCGGCGCCTTGTCGATCTTGTATTTCGCCTTGTCCTCGGTGTCGAGCACGAAGCTCTTCTCGACGACGGTGATCTTGTCGTTCAGCGAGGCGATCTCGTTGAGGATCTGCTTGGCCACGTCGCCGCTCTCGGATCCGCCGAAGGCCTGCGTGAACAGGACGAGCTGGACGGGAAGGGTGATGACCGAGAGGTGGTTCTTGAGCGTGGCCTCATCCTGAGGCGACAGCAGTCCCATCGCTCAATTGTACTTAGAACTTGAAGAGATCGTCGAACGCCTTCTTCGCGCCGCTTGGTTCCTTCGGATTGTTGTTCTGGCTCGGCGCCGCGGTGGTCTCGCGCTCGAAGGTGGTTCGGCCGCTGAAGTGCTGGCAGTCGTTGGCGACGTCCTTGGGTGAGACGCGCGCCGGAATCTTCACCGCGCATTCGTAGGTCGCGCCCGGATCGAAGTTCACGCACTGAACGCAGGAGCGCAGCTCGACCTGGCACTTCGGGCACTTGCTGCGCGACATGATCTCGGCGTCGACGATGGTGCCGCACCGCGAGCACCGCGCCACCTGGCGCGAGCCCATCATGCGCGGATTGCGCGCGCCTTCGGAAGAGATGCGTCTCGCGCCGGCAGGAGCGCCGGGTTCGCGCTCCGGCTTTCGATCGCCGCCGCTATCGGGACGGGGACCGGACGGTTTCCGATCGCGGTCGTCGTCCTGGTAACCGCGCTGACGGTATTTGCGATCGTCGCTCATGGGATGGGGCCGGCTGAGGCCCCAAACCTTACCACCGAACGCCGCGACCGCGAAGTTAATGCGCTTTCAACCCTCGCGCCCGGAAGGCGGCGACCGCGCGTTCCTGGGCATCTTCCGAGGGCGGTTCCACGTGGTCCAGGGTGTATTGCAGTCCCAGCCGCTCCCACTTGTAACGGCCCATCTGGTGAAAGGGCAGCACGTCCACGCGCTGAACATTACCCAGTCCCGACGCGAATTCCGCGATTCCGCCGGCGATCGCGGGATCGTCCGTGAGCCCGGGGACCAGCACGAAGCGGATCCACATCGGTTTGCCGAGCGCGGCGAGGCGACGCGCAAAGGCGAGCGTCGGCTCCGCATCGATGCCAGTCAGATCCTTGTGCCGGTCTTCGCCCCAGGTCTTGATGCCGAGCATCACGAGATCGATGTTGTCGAGATCCGCGTCGCTCAGGCGATCGCCGTAGTAACCGTTGGTCTCGATGACGTTGTGGATGCGCATCTTCTTCGTCGCCGCCAGCAGTTTCGCGGTGAAACGATGCTGCATCAACGGCTCGCCGCCGCTGATAGTGAGGCCGCCCGACATGACGTTGAGGCCGTGGGCGTATTTCCTCAGCTCTTCAACGGCCCGCGCCACCGACACCGGCAGACCGTTGCCGATCTTCCAGGTGTCCGGGTTGTGGCAATAGCGGCAGCGCCACATGCAGCCGGACGTCCACGCGACCACCCGCACGCCCGGCCCGTCGACCGCGGACCCGGTGGTATAGGAGTGCAGGAAGCCCATGTCGCCCGACTTCAGCGCCGAGCGGACCTCGCCCTCCGAGACCTTCGCGCCAAGATCGACGCGCAGCTCGTAAGGGCTCTTCGCGACCAGCGGGATTGCTTCAGCCATTGCTAGGCGCCGTGGAAAGTGCGGTTGATCACGTCCATTTGCTGTTCCCGGGTCAGCCGCACGAAGTTGACGGCGTAACCCGAAACGCGAATGGTGAGCGACGGGTAATTCTCCGGATGCTCCATCGCATCCATCAACGTTTCCCGATTGAGCACGTTGATGTTCATGTGGAACCCGGTGCTGCCGAAGTAGGCGTCCATGATGCCGGTCAGGTTGGTGATGCGATCTTCCTCGACGCGGCCGAGCCCTTCCGGCACCAGCGTCGTGGTCAGCGAAATGCCGTCCTGCGCTTCGCGATAGGGAATCTTGGCCACCGACGCGGCCGACGCGTGGATGCCGTGGCTGTCGCGGCCGTGCATCGGGTTGGCGCCGGGCGCGAACGGTTCGCCGCGCCGCCGGCCGTCGGGAGTGTTGCCGGTGGCCTTGCCGTAGACGACGTTCGACGTGATGGTGAGCACCGACTGCGTGTGCACCGCGTTGCGGTACGTCGGGTACTTCCTCAGCTTCTTCATGAACGTCGTCACCGCCCACACCGCGAGTTGATCGACGCGATTGTCGTTGTTGCCGAAGTTGGGGAAGTCACCTTCGGTCTGATAGTCGGTGATCAGTCCCGTGGCATCGCGCACCACTTTCACGCGCGCGTGCTTGATCGCCGAGAGGCTGTCGGACACCACCGACATGCCGGCCATGCCGAAGGCCATCGTCCGGAGCGGCGCGTAGTCGTGCAGCGCCATCTCGATGCGTTCGTAGGCGTACTTGTCGTGCATGTAGTGAATGACGTTCATGGCGTTGACGTAGACGCCCGCCAGCCAGTCCATCATGGTTTCGAATCGCGCGATGACGTCGTCGAACTCGAGGTAGTCGCCCTGCACCGGCGCCGAGACCGGCGCGATCTGCTCGCCGCTGATCTCATCGCGCCCGCCGTTGATCGCGTAGAGCAGCGCCTTCGCCAGGTTGGCGCGGGCGCCGAAGAACTGCATCTGCTTGCCGACGCGCATCGGCGACACGCAGCACGCAATCGCGCCGTCGTCGCCCCAGGCGCGCCGCATCGTTTCATCGCTCTCGAACTGCAGCGAGCTGGTGTCGATCGCGACTTTGGCGGCGTAACGCTTGAAGCCGTCCGGCAGGCGTGGCGAATACCAGATCGTCAGGTTCGGCTCGGGCGCCGGCCCGAGGTTATAGAGCGTGTGCAGGAAGCGGAAGCTCGTCTTGGTCGCCATATGGCGGCCGTCGTCTCCCATCCCCGCGATCGACTCGGTGACCCAGGTCGGATCGCCGGCGAACAGCTCGTCGTACTCCGGCGTGCGAAGGAACCGGACGATGCGGAGCTTGATGACGAAGTCGTCGATCATCTCCTGCGCCTGTTCTTCGGTGATGAGGCCGGCGGCGAGATCGCGCTCGAAGTAGATGTCGAGGAATGTCGACGTGCGGCCGAGCGACATCGCCGCGCCGTTTTGTTCCTTCACACCCGCGAGGTACCCGAAATACAGCCACTGCACCGCTTCCTTCGCGCTGGTCGCGGGCTTGGAGATGTCGAACCCGTAGCTCTCGGCCATTTTCTTCAGCTCGGCGAGCGCGCGCGTTTGTTCGGACAGCTCTTCACGATCGCGAATGATCTCGTCGGTGGACTGCTGTGGGTCGAGCGCCGCTTTCTCCTGTTTCTTCCGCTCGATCAGGCGATCGACGCCGTAGAGCGCGACGCGCCGGTAGTCGCCGATGATGCGGCCGCGGCCGTACGCATCCGGCAGTCCGGTGAGGATGTGCGAGCTCCGGCATTTGCGAATGTCGGCGGTGTAGGCGTCGAACACCGCGTCGTTGTGGGTCTTGCGGTACTTCGTGAAGGTTTCGACGACGTTCGGATCAGCCGTGTATCCGTAGGTCTTGAGCGCGCCGAGCACCATGCGGAAACCGCCGTTCGGCATGATGGCGCGCCGCAACGGCGCCTCGGTCTGCAGGCCGACGATGATCTCGTTGTCCTTGTCGATGTAGCCGGGCGCGTGCGAGGTGATCGTCGAGGGGATCGGCGACACGTCGTAGACGCCCTTCTTGCGCTCCTCTGGAAACAGCGCCGTCAGGCGGCTCCAGATGCCGAGCGTCCGCTTCGTGGCGGGCGCGAGGAACGATTCGTCGCCGTCGTACGGCGTGTAGTTCTGCTGGATGAAGTCGCGGACGTCGATGTCGGCCTGCCAGAGGCCGCGATGAAATCCCTTCCAGGCCGCTTCGAAGGGGCTGGTCTGCTTCGTGGGTGCTGCGGTCGCCGTCATGATGTCTCTGTCTTTCCCCCGCTACACGCGGGCTTCGATCAAGCCAAGCAACTGTGCCGTATGGCGGGCGATGACGAGCTCCTCGTTGGTCGGCACGACCCACGCCTCGACCTCACTGCCCGCAGTTGAAATTCGCGGCCCGTCCTGTTCGTTGGCGCGGCAATCGAACTCGAGGCCGAGCCACGCAGATGCTTCGCAGATGCGCCGGCGGATGACCGCTGACCGCTCGCCGATGCCGGCGGTGAACACGATGCCGTCGACGCCGCCGAGCACCGCGGCCAGCGCACCGATCTCCTTGGCGACGCGATAGACGAAGTAATCGACGGCGAGGCGGGCGGCCGGGTCGGCATTGGCGATGAGATCGCGCATGTCGTTGCTGATCCCCGAAATGCCGAGCAATCCCGATTTCTTGTAAAGCATCGTCTCGACGTCGGCGGCATTGAGTCCGAGTGTCTGGAACAAATAGAGAACGACGCCGGGATCGATCGAGCCCGGGCGGGTGCCCATGCACAGGCCGTCGAGCGCGGTGAAGCCCAACGTGCTGTCGATGCTCTTGCCCTTGTTCAACGCGCACACACTCGCACCGCTGCCAAGATGCGCGACGATGACGCGGCCGCCGGCGATGTTCGGCGCCACCTGCGGAAGCACCGAGGCGATGTATTCGTACGACAGGCCGTGAAAACCGTAGCGCTGCACTCCGGTGGCGCGGATCTCTTTCGGCAGCGGCACGAGGTCGGCGACCGCCGTGTGGCCGCGATGAAAGCTGGTATCGAAGCACGCGACCTGCGGGACGTGCGGCAGGCGTGTGGTGACGGCCTCGATGGCGGCGAGGTTATGCGGCTGGTGCAGCGGCGCCAGCGGGATGAGCGCGCGCAGCCGATCGACGACATCGGCGGTGACGACAACCGGCCCCGGAAAATCCGCACCGCCATGAACGACACGATGTCCGACGCCGACAATGCGCGCGCCTGGATGTTGCCCGCGCAGCCACGTCGCCATCGCGTCGAGCGCGCCACGTGCGTCCTTGACCGCATCGCCGAGCGCTTGGTCGATCACTTTCGTGCCGTCGCCGTCCCTGGCGGAGAACCGCGGCGACGTGCCGATGCCTTCAATCTGGCCGCGTCCCGCGAGCCGCCACTGCTCGCGCTGCGGCCTGCTGTAGGTGCAGAACTTCAGGCTCGACGAGCCGGCGTTCAGGACGACGACGAAATCATCCACGGCGAGCCTCCACTCAGGCGACGGCATGCGTGCGGCGCCGCGCGTGCGCGGCGAGGACGGCGACGCCGCAACTGGCGATGCGCGATCGGACGCTGTCGGCGCGGCTGGTCAGGATGATCGGCACGCGCGCGCCGAGCACGAGGCCGGCGCTGTCGGCATTGGCAAGGAAGGTCAATTGCTTCGCCAGGATGTTGCCGGCTTCGAGATCGGGGACGAGCAGGATGTCGGGATCACCGGCGACCTCGGACGCGATGCCTTTGATGCGCGCCGCCTCCTTGCTGATCGCATTGTCGAAGGCGAGCGGGCCATCGAGCAATGCGCCTGTGATCTGACCGCGGTCGGCCATCTTGCACAGGCACGCGGCGTCGATCGTCGACGGCATCTTCGAGTTGACGGTCTCCACTGCTGCGAGGATCGCGACCTTTGGCGTGTCGAGGCCGAGCGCCTTCGCGAGATCGATCGCGTTCTGGCAGATGTCGACCTTGTCGTCGAGCGCCGGCGCGATGTTGATCGCCGCGTCGGTGACGATCAGGACCTTGTGATAGGTCGGGACGTCCATGATGAAGACGTGGCTGATGCGACGGCCGGTACGCAGCCCGGTCTCTCGCGCCACGACCGCGCCCAGGAGCTCGTCGGTGTGCAGGCTGCCTTTCATCAACAGCTCCGCTTCGCCGGAGCGAACGAGCGCCACCGCTTTCGCCGCGGACTCGTGGCTGTGTATGGCATCGACGATGCGGACCGAGCCGAGCGAGATCTTGGCGTCGGACGCGACATCGCGAATCTTCGCTGCCGGACCCACCAGGATCGGCGTGATCAAATTCTTCTCGCCGGCCTCCATGGCCCCGGCGAGCGCCGACGCTTCACAGGGATGCGCGACCGCGGTGGGAACCGGATCGAGCTCGGCGCAGCGCTTCAGGAG
>Ga0070700_100001633_pt1 | contig 11207 bp, 7 predicted proteins | sample KBSK5101metaG_FD_65456 | JGI IMG/M metagenome (GOLD analysis project Ga0070700, IMG submission 65456) | Corn, switchgrass and miscanthus rhizosphere microbial communities from Kellogg Biological Station, Michigan, USA - KBS K5-10-1 metaG | ecosystem: Host-associated > Plants > Roots >...
CCCAGCCTGCAACCATATCCCTCCATTCCCTGGAGGACGATGGATTTGGATCAGTTTAATCTGGTGCCGAAATTTGTTTCGCCAATACTCAAACGACTTTGGGGTGGCTGGGGAACATTTCGACTCATTCCGATTGAATCTGGTCGCGGATGTCCCTACGGTTGCGAGTTCTGCACCGTCACTGGGTTCTTCGGCGACTCGATAAGATTCCGTAGCAACGAAAGCGTTGTCAATGAGCTGCTGCAACTGAAAGCTCGAGCGTCGACTGAGCGGGGGCAAATCGCCGTCTTCTTCATCGACGACAATTTCGCCATCAACATAAAACGCACGAAGTCGTTGTTGCGCGACATCATCGCTGCCGGCGCACAAATGAATTGGGTTGCACAGATTAGCGCCAACCTGTTGCGCGACGAGGAGCTGGTCGATCTGATAGCGGCCTCGGGAGGCAAGTGGATATTCATCGGCATGGAGTCAATCGACTCGTCGAATCTTGCTGATGTAAACAAGAACTTCAATAAACCCGCCGAGTACGCCGCGGTCCTGGAACGACTTGCCAAGCGGCACATTCATGCAATCACTTCGTTCATCTTTGGGATGGATAACGACACGCCGGGTACGGCAGAGCGAACGCTTCAGGAAATTCGTAACTGGCCGCCCGGATTGCCTGTTTTTGGATCTCTAACGCCCTTTCCCTCAACTCCGCTTTACAAGAGGCTTGAAGTTGCTGGGCGTCTCACACGGCCAAAGCACTGGCTGGACTTCCGCCCCTTCCAGATGGCCCATACGCCTCTGAAGATGAGCATTGAGCAGACTCAAACAGAAATAAGTCACGCGTGGGAGAATTCCTACAGCCCCGCCGGCATCGCCAGTGCGGTGAATTCGATCAGTGACGAGCCGATACCCTATCGCGTAAGCATACTGATCGCGCGACTCTGTTTTCGTGGCATCTACTTCCCGCAGATGGGCAAATGGGCGTGGACGAAGGTAATCGCTCAAAATTGGCAGACGATTTATAACCTAGCCAAAGAAGGAATGGTTGGCCGTCGCGTCGAGCGAAAAGAGAGAGAGATCAGAGTTAGCCCCTCGTCAGCGATCTAAGCGTTCAGCGTAGACCTCGAAGCGGCCCAGGCAAGAGCAAGCCGTGGTGATGACGAAAGACCGCGATTTCGTGTTCTTGCGACATAACGGGACCACCGCCTCACATCGTCTGCGAACACACTCCCCACAGCCTGAAAGCTGCCCGATATTGACGAGTCTTACAATGACGGGTACATTTCTTGCACCTGTTTGAAACCTACATTTTGTTTACGCCCGCGTAGCTCAGTGGATTAGAGCGTTCGCCTCCGGAGCGAAAGGTCGCAGGTTCGACCCCTGCCGCGGGTAAATCAATTAGTTTGTTGATATCGCTTCGTGCCCGCATCCGAGTGATTCCATCACATTCGTCGACACGTACCCCACGCGGTTTGTCAAATCCAAGAGGCGGCGTCATCTCCAATACAACAAAAGCCACGGCAAGACCCGTGGCTTTGTTGTGTTACGCGTAGAGTGTTTGCCGCTTAACATCGCGGACAGGAGGGGAGCTTCACAGTCACCTGTACGTTTGTCGTAAAGGCGCCGAACCATTCGACTCCTTCCTGGACCATACGCCAGCGGAAGTTCCACTTACCTGGACCAGGCGCGGAGACGGTGAAGTTGAACGTCACTTGCCCTCCCGGCGGAACAGCTTGCGTCAACAACACACGATTCAATCCCCAGTTCATGTTGTCCTGCGGATTTTGTGAGCCCAGCTTGAACGCAGAACCCGCACCCCATGTCGTATTGCCAGTGTTTCGCATCGTCACAGACGCGTTGTACGATTCGCCCGCGTACATCGTTGCCGGCACCAACTGTGTAACAAACTCGGCGTTGTTGGTCCACGACAACACGGTGATCGGAACTTCCGTCGCCGCGTCGCCGAAGAATTGAACACCTTCTTGCAGCATACGCCAGCGGAAGGTGTAGGTGCCTGGCGTCGTCGGTGCAGTAACCGGGAAGGTGAACGTCACGTCTGTATTCGGTGGCACGTCGTTCGGCAAGTATGCACGCCCACCGGGCCAGCCGTTATCACTCATCGAGCCCAGACGAAACGCCTGACCCGCGGTCCACGTTGATGGACCAAGGTTTCTCATCGTGATCGAGACGGTCATTGTTTCACCAGGCAACAACAGCGTCTTCGGCACTGTCTGGCTGATGAAGTTTGAAAAAGCGTCCGGTAGCGGCTTCCAAACCTGAATCTGAGCGTTGAATGCGCCACTACCGTCACCCGGATGATCGTCGTTCGTCCTCAGGAACAGTCTCTTGGGTGTCGTAAATTTCTCAGTCGTGGCAGTAGTCTTACCAATGTAGAACTTCTGCGAGTCGAAAATGCCCAACAGCGAGTACGGGCGCGTGCCCGGCAGCGGAAACGCAGAATTGTTTTCGATCGAATTCCAACCTTCAGGACCGTTTGGCCCGCTGAGAAATACTCCAGAGTTGATCGATCCAGTTCCGGTGATCGCCAGAAACTCATTTGGACCGAGATCGATTCCGGAATCGACATTTGTGTCGAACTCGTTGATCGGCGGCGCCGTCCCTTGTCGCACAAATCCAGCGTGGGCTTCCGAGTAAAGCAAGAGATTGGGCGAACCCTGGCCGCGGTCCTGGACCAGGTCCGGTGTAGCCAGGTTCTTAATCACGCCTTGTAACACGGCGGGTGTGACATTCGGATTAAGCTGTAGGAACCGCGCCAGCACACCTGCTACGTGCGGTGCGGCAAAAGACGTCCCATTCACTTGCCGGGTTTCATCGAGAGAACCATTGCCATCCGTGTCAAAGGGATCGGCGGTCGTAATGTTGTCGCCTGGGGCGAACAGATCGAGCGCTGGTCCCCAGTTCGAAGCATGCTGACTATCCCAAACCGCGCGGGTATCGTTGATGTTTGTGGCGCCTACGGTGATGACTTCAGGCATGCGCGCGGGTGAGGTGTCTTTCGCATCTTCATCGTCATTTCCCGCCGCAACTACGTACGCGATTCCCTTTTGGGCCATCGAAGCCCGAATCGCATCCTCTTCAGCATAAGCAGTATCGCCACCCAAACTCATATTGACGATGGCGGGTTTGATGTGGTTGTTGGTTACCCAATCAATGCCGGCGATGATATCCGAGGTGGATCCCCAGCCGCCGCAGTTAAGCACCTTGACGCTGTGCAGTCTGATGTCCTTCGCCAGACCCAATGTATTTCCGCCAATCACGGAGGCCACGGAAGTGCCGTGTCCTTTACAGTCGTTGGCATTCTCGCCCCAGACGAAGTTCGCGTCCTGAGAAGCACGGGTAAAACCGCTTGCGTTGCGAAATTCGGAATGCAGGATGTTGATGCCGCTATCGATGACGTAAGCGTGCACGCCTGCGCCGGTGGTGACGTTAGCGAAGTTGTACGTGGTATCAAGTGGCAAGTTGCGTTGGTCCACGCGATCGAGGCCCCAGGTTACGTTGTTTTGAGTAGTCGAGGCGTAAACGATGCCGTCCTCTTGAACGTATTCGACGGCCGGTTCTTCGCTAAGCGCCATCGCGATTGCTTCGGTAGTTTGAATTGAGAACCCTTTGATCGTGTGACGGTAAACCGCTCGCGTATTCCCCGGATGTCGTCCGAGCAACTGATTGGCTACGAACTCAACGTCTTCCGAGGCAGTGTCTTGCTTGAGCACGACGATGTATTGATCGCGTAGCGGTTTACGAACTTTGCGAAACTTGTTAGCCGTCGCATTGGCGGGCGCCTGCGACTGCGCCTGCTGTTTGTCCGGAGCTGCACTGCCGACGTTGAGGGCGACGAGCGGCACCGCTGCGGCGACGAGAAACAATGTAATGAGTAGTCTTGGTATGAGGCTTTGCATATCCATTCCCTTTCCAAAAAGAAATATCCGACGATTCTTAGTGGCGGGGGAGGACGAAACATCACACCGATGCGCTCATTGACACCGCATGAGCTTTGGCCTTAATTTCCGAGCCATGCAGTTTCGATGTTCCTCCTACGCCCTCTTAATCGCCGCCTGTTTGCTAATGATTGCCGGGGTGGCGTCCGGCCAGTGCACCAAAAAGATTGCCGAGATACCTGCTGCGCCTGAGTTGCTGGGGTTCAAACTCGGCATGACCAGGGAACAGATCAAGGCGCACCTGCCGCAGACGGAGTTTGGACACACGGACGATTTCGGGGTCTCGAAGACCACCATCAATCCCTATTTCGATCCGAAGATTGATAAGACGAAGTTTGAAGGTGTACGCAGCATCTCCCTAGACCTGCTGGACCAGCGACTCACGTCACTTTGGATCGGTTATAACGAAGAATTCAAAGCCAGCAACATTGACGAGTTCGTGAAACTCATTACGCCGGCGTTGCAACTGAACGCCGCTGACTGGAGTTCGTGGCGATCGCGCGGGCAACAGATGCGTTGCGCGGATTTTCAATTGATCGTCCAGATGGTCGCGGGTGGACCAAGCTTGCGAGTGCTTGACGTTGCCGCCGAGGAAACAGTGGCCGTGCGCCGACAGCAGAAGGAAGAGCAAGATTCGATGGCGGCGGACGCGGCGGCCAATGGGGAAACCACGGAAGAGCCTGAAATCATCGCCGACAAGAAATCAAAGACGTACTATCTGGCCACGTGCCGCCCGGAAAAAGAGATCGACGAGGCGAACAAGATCCTGTTCAAGACGACGGATGAAGCCGTAAAGGCCGGATTCAAGCTCGCCAAGAACTGCCATTAATGCCATTGCCGATTTTGAAAACAGAACATCCGGGTAAGGTAATGAAGCAGTTTAAGCAAGATTTCCCGCAAAGGCGCAAAGACGCAAAGACGCAAAGAAAAGAAAGAACACCTTGGATTCATTGATTCTCTTTGCGCCTTTGAGCCTTTGCGGGAGCAAATACATTCAAACTGCACCAGTACCTCCGGGTAACAATCAATTGATAATTGGCAACCGAAAATCGGCAATCACGAAAGGAGCAACATGCTGAAGGAATTCAAAGAATTCATCGCTCGCGGAAACGTTGTCGACCTGGCGGTTGCGGTGGTTATCGGTGCGGCATTCGGCCGAATCGTTACTTCGCTTGTCGAAGGCGTCATCATGCCGCCGATCGGCTTGGCCCTCGGCAAGGTCGATTTCTCGAATCTATTTATCGATATCTCGAAGGCAAGCCCGCCTCCGGCCTCACTGGCTGACGCGCAGTTGAGAGGCCTTCCGGTCATCGCCTACGGAAGATTTCTGAACGACATCATCACGTTTCTAATCGTAGCGTTCGTGGTCTTTCTGATCGTAAAAGCGGTCAACCGGCTGCGCGCTGAACCGCCACCGCCACCAAACACCAAAGACTGCCCGTACTGTCTGACGGCGATCCCAATCGGTGCGACTCGCTGCTCGGCCTGTACTTCGGAAGTAGCCGCAGGCTGAATGAATCAACGTACCGATGCGTGAGTGCCCTCGTTGCGAAGTCTGCTATGAAGACGATGTAGCCACGTGCCCGCAGGACGAGGCGGGCACGAAACAGACGCTGCCCGGCGGACGGCTACTCGCCTCTCGTTATCTACTAGAGAAACGACTCGGCCGCGGGGCGATGGGCCAGGTCTACCTCGCTCGCGACCAAAACCTGCAAACCCGTCGCGTCGCGGTAAAGACCGTCCGGCCCGACATTCTCAACGACGAGGATCTGCAGGAGGGCGAAGCGATTGCGCGCTTCGAACGAGAGGCGCGTTCCGCGGCCTCGATTCGCCATCCGAACGTTGTCGACGTAACTGACTTCGGCAAGAGTCCCGACGGTGTGTTCTTTCTGGTGATGGAGTACGTCGAAGGTGAATCGCTTTATCACCTGCTACGCCGTGAAGGCACGGTGACGCCGCAACGCGCGGCCGCGATCATGCGACAGGTCGTCGCCGGCGTCGAAGCAGCGCACGACGAAGGAATCCTGCATCGCGATCTGAAGCCGGCGAATATCTTTTTGATGCAGCAGAAGCGGAAGACCGGCAGCGACGACGGATTCGTCAAGGTCGGCGACTTCGGTCTTGCAAAGATCGTCAATCCCGATCGATCTGACGTGACTTCCGCAAGTGGACCAGCATCACGCGGCATCATCGGCACTCCCGAGTACATGGCCCCCGAGCAAATGCAACCGGACGGAACGCTGGACGTTCGCGCCGACATCTACGCGCTCGGCACGATCGCATATCACATGCTTGGTGGACGTCCGCCGTTCACGGGCAACATCACGCAACTGATCGCACAGAAGTTGATGCAGGCTCCGCCGCCATTGTCGAACCTGCGATCTGACATCACCGATGAGATTGAGACATCGATAATGAAGGCGCTGGCAGTCGATCCACGTGAGCGTCCGGCAACGGCGACTGAATGGTTCGACACATTCGCCTTCGCCGTCGCCGCCGACTCGGGAGAGACATCGAAGCGCGGCGATTCGCGACTTGTAGTCATGGCCCCGTCGGGTGCTGAAGTCTATGTCGACGACGAGCGGTACGGCAGCGTGGGCCGATCGGGTCGCGTGATACTGACGTCAATCGCGCCCGGGCAACACGTCCTCCGCGTCTCCAAATCCGGTGAACCAGACGACGAGCGCGTGATCGAGATCCGTAACGATGTCGCCGAACAGATTATCGAAGCACAGCTGAAGATCGGGACATCGAGTAATCAACTATCACCGTCGCGCGGCGGAAGTCTCGACAGCAGAAGCGGTGGAAACTCGACGACGCTGGTCGTCGTTATGTGTACCAAGTGCCAGTCGCGTTTTGCGGAAGGCGTGAAATTCTGCGGCCGTTGCGGAAACACGGTATTTCAACCGGTTACCGGCGAGTTAGCAGCGCCCCCTCCGGTCAAACCCGCAACGCCAGCGCCACAGCCGAGTGGAATCACCTGCCAACGCTGCGGCAACACGTATCCGGCAGGTATCAAATTTTGCGGACGATGCGGAATCCCAATAGGAACTTCAGCTCTCGATTGGCGCTCGCCAAAACCCGTGGAGGTGTTCTGCCTGAGTTGCGGCTCGAGTTATCCGGCGGGAACAAAGTTCTGCGGCCGGTGCGGCAAACCGATTCGCTCTTGAGCGCGTTGGAACTTTCCTTTAATCTTTCTGCCTGACACATGAAGCGCTGCCCCACTTGCAACCGTACCTATGCCGATCTGTCGTTGAACTTCTGTTTGGACGACGGCACTCCGCTCGCGACTGACTCCGCGCCGACGAGCGATCTCAACGACACGATTCGTTATAACCCGCGCGACACGGCGGAGCCGCCGCCAACCGAGATCTACCGGCCCGCGCCGCAGACGACACCGCCACCGCCACCGGCGCCACGTCCGACATCGCCGCCACGGCCGCAGGCGCAGCTACCTCCGCAGCCGCAACCGCAGACCCAGTGGGCTCCTGGACCTGCACTGCATGATGTTCCGCGGAAAAAATCAAAGGCGATCTGGTGGATACTCGGCGGATTTGCCGCACTGACAATCGTCGGCGTTGGTCTAGTCGTAGTGCTGATCGCGCTGGCGAGTATGAACTCGAACACAAACGCCAACGGCAACAGCAACACGCGCGAACCAAATCGCAATGCCAATGTCGTCGCGAATGCGAACGCCAATACGAATGCCAACGCGAACGCGAATGCCAACGCGTCTCTGCCGAGTGCGTTTGTCGACGACTTTACTCAACAGAAGTGGGGCACGGGCACGTCACAGTACGGCCGGATCTGGTATGCGAATGATCAGTATCACATGTCGTCGAAGGAGGGGACCTTCGTAGTCATGTACGCTCCGTCCAACGACTACAGCACCGAGAATGCTACGGTGCGTGTCAACGCGCGCAGCATTACCGGCAGCGCTCCATCCGCTGGCTTCGGTCTGATGGTCCACTGTCTGCAAACCAGGGCAGGTCAGCTTGAAGACTACGCGTTGCTGATCTATCCGTCTGAAGAACCCGAGTACCAGATCATCATGCACAAGGCGGGTGTTCAGTCCGACCTCGTCAAACGGACCAAATCAGACGCCATTCATTCAGGGTCGGCGCCGAATGAGTTGGAAGTAAGGATCAAGGGTAGTCAACTGGCGTTCTATGCGAATGGGCGTCTTCTGTCGAGCATCACCGACCGTGAAAACTACCGCAAAGGGCGCGTCGGCTTCTTTACCAGCGATATTTATGAAGTTGTGTTTGACGATCTCGAGATCGAGCGTGCTCCATAGAATCTGTTCGTAGTCCGCGTTCGGTTTTCTTCCTTCATGCAGGTCAGTCTCAGAGTCACAGCCGGGCCATACAAAGGCCGCATCTTTTCGTTCACCCAGCACGACAGTTTTCTGATCGGACGAAATCCTGATGCGCACCTGTGTCTGCCCGACGATCGCTTCTTCTCACGCAATCACTGCCTGCTTGAAATCAATCCCCCGCGCGCTTTCGTGCGCGACCTGCGATCCAAAAATGGCACATATATAAACGGGCAACGCATAAACGAAGCGTTTCTCAACGACGGCGATCGGATCCAGTGTGGTGAGACGATTCTAACGGTCGAAGTTAATACGGCGCCGTCTCCCGAACCCACCGCGTCGACGATGTCTCTGGGACGTCCGGTGATCGTGATGGTCGAGTGTCTGAACTGCGGGCGGCGAGAACAGGCCGAGGCGTCGTCACCGGATGAGCGTCTGACGTTCCTGTGTGAAGACTGCCGGATCGAGATGAGGCGATCGCCCCAGGCAATTCCCGGTTACGATACCGTCAAGTTACTCGGCCGCGGCGGCATGGGTTGCGTGATGTTGGCCCGGGAACAAAAGACCGGTCGCGCGGTAGCAATCAAGACGTTGCTGCCGGAGTTCGCCGTCAGCGAGAAAGCAATGCGACGCTTCATGCGTGAGATCGACGTTGCCGCCGCACTGAAACATCAGAACATCGTCGAGTTTATCGATCGCGGCACTCACAACGGCGTGGTCTATCTGGTGACGGAGTTTGTCGACGGCGCTGATGCTTCACGACTCGCGGAGATGAACGGCGGCTGTCTCGCCTACCCGGACGGCATCGCGATCATCTCACAGGCACTCGAGGCCCTGGCCTTCGCTCACGCCCAAGGCTACATCCACCGCGACTTCAAAGATCAGAACATCCTCGTCTCCGGTAGCTCGCCAAATCTCGTCGCGAAACTGACCGATTTCGGTCTCGCCAAGAGCTTCACGCATTCGGGCATGAGTGGCGTAACGATGGCCGGCGAGATGGCGGGCACGCTGGCGTACATGTCGCCCGAACAACTGCGTAACTTTCGCGACGTCAAACCACAGTCGGATATCTACGCCGTCGGTATGACCGCGTACAGTTTGCTTTCAGGTTCGCTGGCGCTTGAGCTGACGAGTAAATCCGGCATAAACGAGACGATTCGTGCGATTTTCGAGCAACCTGCCGTGCCGTTGCACCAAAGGGCGTCGCACGTCCCGCCGATGGTTTGTAGCGTCATCGATCGCGCCTTAGCAAAGGATCCTGCTCAGCGCTGGCAAAGCGCGGGCGCCATGCTTAACGCTCTCCAGCACGCCTCCGCCTAAGCCACCGTGTCCCATCCGTGAGAATTTAATCCTTTACTTGGACAGTTTTCGCCCCCATAATTTCGCGAGAGGAGAGCCCCAATATGAGATCTATCTGGAAGGGTCACATTCGTTTTCTGCTGGTAGCGATCCCTGTTCGCATCTATAACGCCATCGAAACCAGCGAGAAGATTCAGTTCAACCAGTTGCACCGCGACGACTATGGCCCAATCGGCTACGACAAGCGCTGCAAGAAATGCGGCGAGATCGTGACCAACGATCAGATTACGAAGGGGTATCAGTACGAACCCGAACGGTGGGCAATTGTCGAACCTGAAGACATTGCCAAGATCAAAATCAAGACGACTAAGGCCGTGGATATCGTCGGCTTTGTGGACCGTTCTGAGATCCCCACGACGTTTTACGATGCGCCCTATTTCGCCGGACCAGACGGGGCTGTTTCCGAGAAACCGTACGCGTTGCTGCGCGAGGTAATGAAACAAACGGGCAAAGTCGGCGTCGGCAAAGTCGTGTTGCGCGATCGCGAGGATCTCGTTGCGGTGTTTCCGCACGACGATGGACTCGTCCTGCAGAAGCTTCACTACCCGCACGAGCTACGGAAGATGGAAGACGTGCCCGAGCTCGAGAACGTCCAAAAACTCGATGCGACGAAACTGAACAAGAACGAACTGAAGCTGGCCACGACGTTGGTACAGGAGATGGCCACGTCGCTTTCAGAGATCGATACCGCAGATAGTTATCACGAAGCACTACGCACACTGATCGACTCGAAGATCAAAGGCAAGAAAGTTGTCGAGTTCGAAGTTGAAGAAGTGCCGCGACTGGATATCATGAGCGCGCTGAAGAAGAGTTTGCAGGCGTCGAACCGCAAGCCAATGGTAAAGGCGCCGGCGGTTGCAGCGAAGAAGAAGCCGCAGATCGAGCTGGTGAAGCCGCGTGCGGCGAAGAAGCGCAAAGTCGGTTGATCTGTTTTGTAGTAAATGAAAGAACCACGTCCTAAGGTAATCTCATTCCCCTCACCTGTCCCTTCCAAGGCAGATTACCAACGTGTCAAATCTTCCTACTCCATTCGAGAGATCAAGCAACTCTTCGGATTGAGTGAGAAGACTATTCGACGCTGGACCGAACAGGGGATCATTCAGGCGTCGCCAACTTCCGAAGCGCCCGATTTTGTTTACGACTTCAATGCGTTGACGCAGTTCAGGCGTGTGCGTGAGTTGCGCGCACAGGGTCATAGCATTCGCCAGGTCGAAGCTGAGCTGCAGGGACAACTCAATCTCTTTCGGGTCGAGCCACAGAGACTCGCGCGCCTGCTCACGCCTTTCGAAGAGGCGCTGTTGCTTCACGAGCAGGGCGACTCGTCGGCGGCCAAGCATTATCAGGAAGCGATCACTGAAGGCGATAACGTGGCGGAGGCTTATTGCAACCTCGGCATCATCAATCTCGAGCGCGGCCAACTCGCGCAAGCGCTCGACAACTTCACACTCTCGCTGAAGAACGATCCCAGGCACGTCGAGGCCCATTACAATCTCGCTAATCTCTACTACGACGCCGGTGATCTACAGCTCGCCAAACTTCATTATGAAGCGGCAGCGCGGATCGAACCCGGGTTCGCGCTTGTGTAC